>ERZ1026894.8-NODE-8-length-150008-cov-32.073083_pt1 | contig 150008 bp, 131 predicted proteins | sample MGYA00380177_ERZ1026894 | MGnify/ENA primary metagenome ERZ1026894 (study PRJEB33269, sample SAMEA4719813) | human gut metagenome | biome: human-associated habitat; feature: organic feature; material: feces | place: Cameroon | collected 2013-10 ... | reverse complement strand
GAATGGATGCTCTTTCTGTTTTTACGTATTTGATTGTTCTTTCGTATTAAACTTACCGCAAACTCTGCGAGTTATGCTCTGGCACAATGCTACGCACTTGCTTGCATTGTGGGTTCTCACAATCAAATACTTTGCAGAAAACTGCTAATTATAGTTAGTTTCTGAAGGAAAAGGGCATCCAGAGAATGGATGCTCTTTCTGTTTTTACGTATTTGATTGTTCTTTCGTATTAAACTTATCGCAAACCCTGCGAGTTATGCTCTGGCACAATGCTACGCACTTGCTTGCATTATAGAACAGTTAAGTATTTTCTTTTGTGCTAAAAAAAAATTCCTATTTTTTATATCCCTTATACCATTTTGCGAATGCGCCCAGTCCTTGTTCCAAAGTGGTCGCCGGTTTAAAGCCAAAGTCTTTCTCAAGGTCTGAAACATCAGCGAACGTCTGGTAAACATCACCCGGCTGCATTGGCAAAAGTTCCTTCTTACCTTGCTCAGAAATTATATTTTCCTTTATAAGGCAATTTTCAAGGATTTCAACAAAGCGCATAAGACTTTCCGGCCTGCTGTTTCCAATGTTGTAAATTTTATATAACGCGCCGTCATCTGTAGCTTCAGGAGTTTTCTGCATAACTGCGCGAACGCCTTTCACAATGTCATCAACATAAGTAAAATCGCGGTACATATCACCGTTATTGTAAATTTGAATCGGCTCGCCTTTTACAAGTTTATTTGTGAATTTAAAATATGCCATATCAGGACGTCCCATAGGACCGTAAACAGTAAAGAAACGCAAGCCTGTGCATGGAATTTTATAAAGTTTTGAATACGCGTGCGCAAAAAGCTCGTTGCTTTTCTTTGTCGCCGCATATAGCGAAACCGGATTGTCAACCTTATCTTCTGTTGAATAAGGAACTTTTTTGTTTGAACCGTACACGCTGCTTGAAGAGGCAAAAACAAGATGTTCAACCGGATTATGGCGGCAACATTCAAGAATATTGTAAAAACCAATCATATTTGAATGAATATATGCATCGGGATTATCAATTGAATAGCGGACGCCAGCCTGCGCCGCCAAGTTAACCACAACAGCAGGATTATACTTTTCAAAAAGGGAATCCAACAAGGATTTATCCGCTATGTCGCCTTTTACAAAAGTAAAATCTTTTTTCAATGAAGAAAGCATATCAAGACGTTCCTGCTTCAACAAAACATCGTAATAGTCAGTTATACAGTCAATTCCTATAATTTTTATACCGGAAACATTTTCCAAAAGATTTTTACACAAGAAACTTCCAATAAATCCGGCTGCGCCAGTAACAAAAATCGTTTTATTTTCTAAAGAAATATTTGACATAAGGAGAGTATAGAACTTTCAGTTAAAAAAGTATAGAGTTTTTAAATCATGATAAAACAGAAATAATTTTTCTTGCGGCAGAAAAAAATAAAAAAACTCGGCTTATTCACAAAATCAATGTAGAACTGCCCTCTTTTTATGCTATAATATTATAAATTCCAATTCATGAGGTTTTTATGACTTACGTTTATGTTCTTGTATCCGGCAAAAATGATTTATATTACGAGCAGGCGCTGATGTCAACCTATTCTTTGCGGAATCTTATGCCGGACGCAAACGTAGTTCTTCTTGTGGACAATAAAACCGAAGACTCAATAAATTCAGATTCACTAAAGCGCGCAGAAATCAAAAAATATATTTCAAAAATAATTTCTGTCCAGTTTGATGAAAAAGTCTCAAATGCAGAACGTTCAAGGCTCATAAAAACTTCAATTCCAGAATATATTGACGATGACTTTCTATACATTGACTGCGACACAATAATTGCAGATGACCTTTCAGAGATTGAAAAGACACCGTATAAAACCGCAGGAATTCTTGATGGACACGTAATGCTGGATGAGCATATACATAAAAAGTATTTTTTAGAGCGGGACAAAAAGCTTGGATTTCACGGAACACAAGCCGCAGACTGCAATATAAATGGCGGAGTTATTTTTGCCAGAAAAGGCGAAGAGTCAAGAAATCTTTTCAAGGCATGGAACGAAGCGTGGAAATATTCTGCGTATCAAAAACATGATTTCCATGACCAAAGCGCGCTGAATGAAGCCAATTACAGAACAGGCTTAAAAATGCGGCTGCTGGACGGAGAATGGAACTGCCAGCCAAGCCACGGCGGATTGGCATTTTTAAAAGATGCAAAAATCATCCATTATTATTCCAGCGAATTTTCAGGAAAAAACTACATTCCATATTACAAGCTTGCGGACAAGGAACTTCAAAACCGGATAAAAACTGAAGGAAAAATTTCAGACGACATAAAAAAAATGATAGATGACCCTAAATTTCAGTTCAACAAAGTCCATCTAATAAATGACCAAAGAATTGTAAACATAATGCAAAGCCCGATTGTATTCACTGTTGCGGACATAAAAGCAAAAATGCCGTGGCTTTTTAATTTCATGGAAGCGCAGTTTTCATTTTTCAGAAAAATTGGAAAAAAAATAAAGAAGTAGAAAAATGTCAAGCCGGATTTTTATTTATATCCGTCTGGCTTTTCCATTTCATTTGAGTCTTGAGTCGGCTCATATTTTTTGCGTTTTACAAATCCGTTGTCAAAATAGAAAGTTACAGCTTTGCATTCAGAGCGGATTTCGTCAATTTCATCGCGCACAAGAATTTTTGCGCCAGGATAAACAGTTCCGCTTGCATTTACGCAGCCAACAACTTTCAATTCTCTGTTATGAGCGTTGATTTCGTTGATTTCAGTTGTCATTTTTTCACTTGAATCCATCAAATCAACACGCTGATTTCTTAAGTTCGCAAGTGTTTCCTCTTTTTCCTTTGGAAGCGAACGGCGCACTTTTTTCTGATTTTCCAAAGTTGAAATATTCAAGTCAACTTCTTCAAGCTGCTTAACAACATTTGACTGCATTTCCTGAAGTTCCTGCAATCTAAGTTTTGCCTTTGGATCAAAACCAACTTCAAGAATTGTTTCTATTCCTCCACCAGAAGAGCCGATGTTCTTTGCAGTGATTTCCTCCGTTGCAAAAAGATGACCGCCAATAATAGAAGCGCGCTTTCCCTTTAAGAGGATTTTTTTCATCGCAGTAACATTGCTGTTCATAATGTTGTCATTTACAACAACATATTCTTCCGCTGTAACTTTTACATTCTGAAGGAATCTTGCCCAGACAGATTTGCTTGTAATTATCTCGCCTTCATCGCGGCCCATAACGCCTTGAGAAATAACAATATCGCCGCCAGCTTCAATATGGCAGTTTCCAACAGAACCGTAAATTTCAATATTTCCGTCTGCCTTTATGCTGAATCCGTCTTCAACGTTTCCGCGGCAAACAACAGTTCCCATGTAAGTGATGTTTCCAGATTTGATGTTAACGCCCGGAACTTCGTAAACTTCTTCAACTGTAATTTTGTCGCCGACCAAAATTACGTTTCCATTTTTCTCTGCAATAATGGTGCGTCCGTCTGAATCAAGCTTTGTGTTTTGTCCAAGCGGAATCGGAATGTCTTTTCCATTTTTTGCTTCAAGATAACGACCAAGAATAGTTTTTCCGCCCTTTCCGCGCTGAGGAAGAACTTTTACCGCCAAAGGCTGACCGACAACAACGTTTTGAATAAGGTTAAGTTCTTTAAAGTCAACCTGACCATTCGCAGTTTCCTTTAGCCTAAGCTTTGTCTTGTCAGTTTCGAATTTGTAATCAATATACGCATCTGTGCCGTTAACAGGAAGAATCGCAGCCGCAACTTCATAAGGCATATTGTAAATCGGATTGTCAATGAACGAAATTATTTTGTCATCTTCAATTCCAGCGACAACACCTTGCGTCTTTAAAGCATTCTTTATATTTTCCGCGGAAATTTCAGAACCGCCTTGAGACGGAGGTGAAACAGTAATGGTTGCCTGCATTTCATCCTTGGAAATATCGACAGCCATAACAGCATCTCCTGCCGCAATATGGGTAAAAGTTCCAACTTCCATATAATTGTTGTCAGTGCCGTCTTCCGCGAGTTTCTTTAAAAGCTTTTCATCTAGAGAAGTATTATCCGGCCGCCGGGCTTCATTTATAAGATCAGAAGCAGAAACTGGCGTTCCAGAACCTTTTGGCAATGTAACTTTAACAAATATGCGCGAGCCAAATCTATGCACATAGAACATTCCGTCAACTCTTTCATTTTCAGCATTGCTTGCACCAGCCAGATCTCCAGCAAGAAACGCGGCTTCTTTTTCTTTTTTCTGACGGATTACAGTAGGATTTTCATATACGCGAATTCTCCAAGGCTTTTTCATAAGACCAATAACGCCTTGGCTTCCTCTTTCTATAACTTCATATTCAAGATTGTTTTTTTTTGAATCAAGTTGAACAGCCGCATCATCAAGACATTCATCCAATGTGTCTGCTCGGACTTCAACAGTATGAATGTCCTTGTCAAAAGCAAGCTGCTTTTCCATGTCTATTCTAAGCTTGTCAAGAGTTACCATAAAACCTCTTAAAAAATTCCTTTGCGGACGCTTGTAAGTTTTGCACGCAAACGCAAATTCGCCTTTGAATGAAGCTGGCTTATGCGGCTTTCACTTACATTAAGAACCTGACCAATTTCCTTAAAAGACAAATCCTCGTGGTAATAAAGAACAATCACCATTTTTTCATTTTTAGGAAGTTCATTTATAGCCTGAATTATAACTCTGCGGATTTCCTCACGCTCAACAATGACATCAGGATTAAGACTGTTCGGAGCCTCAATGCTATCTCCTATTGAAACGTGCTCGCTCTCATCCCCAGAATACCAAACATCGTTCAGTGAAAGCACACTTGTTCCGCTTACCTTCATAACAGCCGACTGATATTCAGCTTCTGTCATGTTCATGGCTTTTGCAATTTCCGCATCAGAAGCCGTACGTCCCAATTTGGACTCAAGCTCAACAATCGTGTCTTCTATCTCGCGGGATTTTTGGCGCACAGAACGCGGTATCCAATCCAGTTCCCTAAGTTCATCGAAAATCGCGCCCCTTATGCGTGTTGTTGCATAAGTCTTGAATTTTACACCTTTATCAATGTCAAATTTATTTATGGCATCCAAAAGTCCAAACTGTCCAAAACCAACAAGATCGTCAAATTCCACGCTGTCTGGCATTCCTGTGGAAACTCGTCCCGCAACCCATTTTACAAGGGGCATATACTGACGGATTAAACGGTCTCTTATTGCGACAGATTTGCTTTTTTTATACTCATGCCAAAGTTCGGCTTCTTCGTTTTCATCTAAAATTTGATTTGCCATGTATCCCACACCCTTGCTAGAAAAACTTTAGAAACTTCAATTCCAAAGATTTTCGTTAATATCCCCATATTACATTTCATCTTTTTTTAGCAACGTCCTTATTGCGCTTGCAATTGTCTTTGTATCCTGTTCTACAGAAGCTTTGCCATCTGTAGGCGCAGAAGGAAGCTTTTCCGAAGAATCACTCTGAGCAAAATCGGAATCATTTATAACGTCTCCGTCATCATCTGATTCTCCAGAAAAAACATCAATATCAGGCAAAGCATCTATTTCCTGCGACTGGGCAGATTTTTCAGCAGCCATAGCCACTGGCTTAATTTCAGGCTCAGTTTTTTCAGGTGCGCTAGAATCCGCAATAGGAACTGAAGTTTCTACCGGCTCATCAACAGAAGGAGAATCAGCTTTTGGCAAAGAATCAGCATCAGGAACTCCTTCCGCTTTTTCTTCTATTTTTGAAGCCGTTCCTACAGAGCCACCACCATTAAAGAAATTCTTATTTGCGCTCACATCAAAATTTGGAGCCGCCTCATCTTCTGTAAGGTTTTCGTCATCTATTGTAATATTCACAACAGAGCCAGCCTTAGAAAACGGCTTTTTTCCAGCCTCGTCTTTTGAATCCAACAAAGTTTCAACTGAGAGAAAACGCTTATTCAAAAAACCTGCCGCAAATGCCAAAAGCGCAAAAACCACGGCAAAAATAAATCCACGGAAGGAAGCAACAAAAAATCGATGAGTAGAAATAATGCTTATAAGGAAAGACAGAACAAATCCAACACCAGCAGAAGCAGCTACATTTTTTAAATTGAACATGTTCTTTCCTCCCGTTTATTATATTCTTATAGATTAAGGCAAAACACCTCTAAGGTCAAGATTTATTTTTTCTTGCCCCCAAGGAACTTTTTAAGGAAGTTTGAAACCACTGCATCCGATGGAATGTCAGTTTTTTCTATTCTGCCCACAATATGCTTTAGGCACACAGCAGGCTTGGAAGTCGGATTTATAATCATAAAAGGCTTTTGGCGTATAACGGAAGCTTGAACAACTGGGTCATCATAAACAAATCCAATATATTCAACCTTGTAATTCAAGAACTGCGCTACAATGTTGATAATCAAATCCGAAATGCGCTTTCCTTCATCAGAAGAATGAACTCTATTTACAAGAAGCTTCAAATTTATCTGCCTTTGAAGAAGCTCTGTTGTGATTATTTTTATAATTCCGTAGGCATCAGTAATTGCGGTTGGCTCAGGAGTTGTAATTACATAGACTTCATCGGCGGCGGAAAGAAACTGAAGAACATTATTTGAAATTCCAGCTCCAGTATCTATTATGATAATGTCGGCATTTGAAAGGGAGGCAAATTCCTTAGCAAAGTAGTCAAGCTCGTCATTTGAAAGATTTGCGATTTTAGAAAATCCGTTTGCGCCTGCAATAAACTTAAAGCCAAATTCCGTGTCCAGAATTATTTCGTTCATTGTTTTCTTACGGTTTATTACGTGCATAAGATTGTACTGCGGAACAACACTCAAAAGAACATTTACATTCGCCATTCCCAAGTCGCCATCAATAAGTATGACTTTTTTTCCAAGTTGGGAATATGCAATCGCCATGTTTACTGCGATATTAGTTTTTCCAACTCCGCCCTTTCCACTTGTTATAGCAATTATTCTTGTTTTATGTGGAGCTGCCGGCCTAGCGAAATTATCTTCATTCATAAGAGCGCGCAATTCTTTTGCCTGTTCTTCCATTTATATTCTCCTGTTTCCCTGATTCAATTTTTAGATTACTCTGTTTCTTTATCGGCAGTTCCAAACTTTTTTTCAATATGTTCTGCGTTGATTTTAAATCCTGAAAGATTTTTTAAGAACCACTTTGGATCTGCCCGCTGAATTGTATTCAATACATCCTGGCCTGTCGTAATCCAGGACACAGGCTTGTTCTTTTCTGACAAAACGCTTATAACACGACCAAACGATGTAGTTTCATCACATTTTGTAACAATTATGCTTTTAAAATCAAATCCTTCATAATTGCGGATTATATTTTCCAAATCCTTTGCGCTCACTCCAGCTGTAATCGCCAGATAAACATTTTCGTTTAAATTCTTAACATTTAAAGTGGTACGCATTTTCGCTATGTTTTCATAATCATTCGGACTGTAGCCACTCGTATCAATAAAAATATAGTCAGAATTAGAAACATAGCTGTCGCAAAGAATTTTCAAGTCCTCAGAACTTTCAGCCTTGTCAACATTCACATTTATAATTTCAGCCCAGCGTTTAAGCTGCTCAATGGCTGCAACACGCATTGTGTCTGTTGTAATCATGCGGATTCTAGGCGGATACTTATATTTTTCGCGGTTCTTTTTATAGTCGATTGAAATGCGGGAACTCATCTTTGCGACTGTAGTTGTTTTTCCAACGCCTGTAGGTCCGACAATTATAATAACTTTCGGCGCAGATTTTTTTTCTTCAAAAGCAATCGGAATATTCTCTCCAATCCAGTCCGCCACACAAGTCTGAACATAATCAAAATCATCAAGCTCTTCAAGGCTGAATTCGTTTTTCATTCTTGAGCACATTTTTTTTATGTAGGATTTTGTAAATTCGTTTTCTTCAAGAAGCTCCTGAATCTTTAAAATTGAAGAATGCTCCTTTTCCGCAGAAGTAGCCTGAACAATTGTTTTCATCTGCTCCTGCATTTCATTTTTAAACTGGTCGAACTGCTTGGTGAGCTGCCCGATCTGAAGATTATTCGTAACAGTTGGATTTACTTTTGTTAAAAATTCATCGCGCTTCTGCAAAAAAGAATCCTGATGAGAATGAATAATAGGAGAAGAATTTTGAAGCGGAAGTCCGCCTGTTAAAGAAACTCTTGTGTGGCCAGAACTTGCAGGATAATTGACTTTCCTTGTAAAAGCGGACTGTTCCAATGAAGAATTTGTAACTTGGTATCTTAAAACAATCTGCTCACGCTGAAAAAACCCAAGGAATCCTGCGGAAAGCCTAGTTTTGCAGCCAAGCACTTGAAAGTTTGTTCCATATTTATCGTAAAGTTTATCCATGCATTCATCGCGGGAACGACCTGTAATGCTTTGGACATTTGTGTTAAGCTCATTGTCAGCCATTTATTTCTCCAAGAGATTCAACTTTTATATTTGGCGAAGCTGCCATCACTTCGTTTATAGACAAAACTATTATTCCAGGCATCTCAAGCTCTGTAGAAGATTTTACAAGCCGTCGCACTTCAGACGGACACAAAATAATAGGAAGATAATTTCTTTCACGGACAGCGGCAACAGCATTGCTCATTGTAGAAATATAATTTCTTGCGTCAACAGGATCAAAAGCGACAATAGGACCTTTGCCCGGCATATCGGCTCTATGGTCAAGAATTTTCTGTGCAAGGCTCTGCGAAAGATTAAGCACGTGAAGAACTTTGTTTTCATCCGCATATTGCTGGCATATCTGCGCGCCAAGAGCCTCACGAACTTTTTCTGTAAGAGTCCAAGGGTCGCGTGTAAGTTTTCCGTAATCTCCCAAAGTTTCAAGAATAACAACCATATTTCGGATGCTGACCTGCTCTTCAAGAAGATTTTTAAGAACAGCTTCAATTTCACCATAAGAAAATCTGTGGTCGCCTGTTGTAACTTCATCAACAACAACAGGATTCGTTTTCTTGATCTCTTCAATAATCGCGCTGACACTCTGGCGGCTAAGAATTTTAGAAGCGTTGCGTCTTATAAGCTCCGTAAGATGAGTTGCAATTATAGTAGGCGCGTCAATCACCGCATAGCCGGCTTTTTCCGCTTCAAGCCGCTTTGAATCAGGAAGCCAAATCGCATCCATTCCAAACGCAGGGTCTTTTGTTTTTTCTCCGACAATTTCTCTGTCTTTAGGAACATTTCCAGTGTTCAGGCACATAAAATGCCCAAGTTTAAGGCGTCCCCTTCCGGCTTCAATTCCGCGGATTTTAAACGAATATTCTTCCGGCGAAAGTTCCATTTGATCCATAATATGAATCGGCGGAATAACAAGTCCAAGGTCAAGGGCAGCTTCACGGCGGATTCTTTTTACACGCGACATGAGCTCCGCGCCTTTTTCATCGTCAACAAGAGGAATAAGCGCATAGCCGATTTCAAGTGAAAGCTCATCCAGCTTGACAACAGGAGAAATTTCCTCTGGTCCGCCATTTCCTTTTTGCGGAGAATTTTTTGCCTTTTCAGCTTCCATAGTCTTTTGCTCTTCTTCTTTTGTCTTTAAGTGCGAAAGCCGGGAGCCAACAAAAATAAACAAAATTCCAATCGGAACAAGAGTCGCAGTAGCTCCGTTGTGGAATGCAAGGCCAAGAGCCACCAACGTAGCTCCAACAATGACATAAATTGTTCCATTTGCAGAAAACTGCTCTTTGAGCTGGTCTGAAAGCAAGTCGCCGTCGTTGCTTCCGGTAATCAAAAGACCCGTTGAAAAAGAAAGCAGCAAAGACGGAAGCTGAGACATAAGACCATCGCCAATCGTAAGCTTCGCATAGCTGTCAAGTGCATCAGTTATAGAAGCTCCCGCCATAGTTCCAGTTACAATTCCTCCGATAAGGTTTACAACTGTAATAAAAATTCCAGCCTTTACGTTTCCGCTTACAAATTTAGAGGAACCGTCCATTGCAGAATAAAAGTCAATTTCCTGCCTAAGCTGATTAATTTTAAGCTCGCCTTCTTCTTCTGTAATAGAACCGTTGTTAATCTGATTTTGAATCGTAAACATTTTGTTGTTCATGGCATCCAAAGTAAAACGCGCTGTAACTTCGGAAACACGGTCTGCACCTTTTGTAATTACAAGAACCTGAACAACAATCAAAATAATGAAAATTATAAATCCGATTAAAACTTTATCGCCAGCAACAATGTTCGCAAACGCCTGAACCATTTCGCTCTGCCCAGCCATATGCCCGGAAGTTTTTACCGGATGAACAAGAATATTTCTAGTGGAAGAAATATTTATCGCAAGCCCAAAAATTGTTGTTATAAGGACGACCCTCGGAAACGATGTAAAATCCGCAGCACGCTTCATATAGATAACGGTCAAAAGAATTATAAAAGAAAGCGCAAGGTTTATAACCATTGCAAGATCTATAAAAGCTGTTGGAAGCGGAATAAACATAAACAAAACAACAACGATAACACCTACCGCCAGTGAATTGCGTAAAACAAAATTTAAAATACTACCGCCTGAGCCGCGCTTTTCCGCCATCGAGTCCCCACCCTAACTAAAAAGCTTCAATTTAGAAATATAACGTCTTTCTAATATACAACAAAAAAAAGATTTTGAAAACGGCAAAAAGTAACTTTTAAGTGGATTTTTTGTTTCTTTCCTTATTCATGAAGCCAACCTGAGCATAAACAGCCGCAATAGCCCGTAAATAAGAGGTAGGAATTATGTCGCCAACTTCTGTATCTGCATAAAGTCCGCGGGCAAGAGGACGATTTTCAATTATAGGAACGTCATTTTCAGCGGCGATTTTTTTCATTGTCTGCGCGGTATTGTCAGTTCCTTTTGCAGTAATCATAGGCGCATCCTGCTGCTCTTGCTTCCACTGAAGGGAAACTGCATAATGCGTAGGGTTTGTAATTACAACATCTGATTCACGCACAGCTTTCGGCATATTTTGTGAAAGCATTTCTTTTTGCGCGGATTCAAGCCTGCCTTTTACTTCCGGGTCGCCTTCGCTTTCCTTGAATTCCTCTTTTACTTCCTGCTTGGTCATTTTCATCTGCTCTTTAAATTCCCTGCGCTGCATTACATAATCGAACACGCCGATTACAATCAAAATAACAGCAGAAACCACAAGCAACTGGGCAACCATTCCAGAAACAGAACGCAAAGCCAAATCAATTCCGCCAGCCTTTAAAAATCCAAGAGTCTTGGCCAAATCCAGGCGGATAAGAAGAACTGCGACAGCAACAATAATAGCAACTTTTAAAACAGACTTTGCAATATTAAAAAGCCCCATCATAGAAAACAAAGTCTTTTTAAAGTACTCGCCGAATTTTGGAACAATTTTTGAAAACTTTGGCTCTATTGTTTTTGTTGTAAAAATAAAACCTCTGTTCTGGACTAAATTTATTATGACGCCAGCAAGAATTCCTGCAAGCGACAAAGGAAGCACAATCGGAAGAAGATTCCGTAAAAAAATATAGTAAAACCTTGCATCATCAATTTTCTGGGCAGTTACATTGTTAAAGTAAAAAATCATCATTTCGCAGATTTTTTTATAGAACCAAGGAGCCAGCAAAATAAGAACTGCTACAACAAAAAGAAAAACAACAGTTCCATTCAGTTCCTGGCTTTTTGCAATGCGGCCTTCTTTTCTGGCTTTACGGAGTTTCTGTTCCGAGGCTTCTTCTGTTTTGCCTTCATCTTCTGCGGCGAACCACTGCAAATCCATCACTGCCCGCCTCCTTTAAGCCCGATAAGAAGCTTTTCAATTTCAAAAAGTCCGCCTTTAAAGCAGCCTTCAAAAAATTCAATGAACTGCGGCACAAGAACAAAAATTAAAAAGTATGCAGTCAGCATAAGAACAGGAAATCCTTCCGAAAGCAAATTCATCTGCGGAGCCGCCTTTGAAAGAATTCCGACTGTAACATTTATTAAAAAAAGAGACGCCATAACCGGCAGCGCAATAATCAGCGCATCCTTAAAAAGCAATGTAAGCGACTTCATCATAAATTCCGCAAAAAAACGAGAATTGTCCACTATTGAGATTGCGCTTATAACCTTAAAGCTTTCAGACATTCCCTTCAAAAGCAACATTTGAAGCCAGTTGTTCTGCAAAAAAACAAGCATCGCCATAAAGTTAAAAAACTGTCCCATAAGCGGATTTTCAACTTGGCTAAGTGAATCGTAAACTTCGCTCGCGCTAAGTCCCATCTGGAACGCAAAAAACTGTCCGGCTGTACTGAACGAAGCAAAAATAATCTGCACAAAAAAACCAAGGATTATTCCAATCATCGCTTCTCCGGCAAGCAGGAGAATATATTCAAGCGAAAAATTTCCTTCAGGTGAAATATAGCTTTTATATGAAGAAAAAATTCCGTCAGCCAAAGAAATCTGCGGAAAAATAAAAAATGCCATGTAGCTTGCAAGCGCAATTTTTGCAGCTCTGGGAACAGTTCTTGAAGAAAAAAGCGGAAGCGTCATTATCGTGGCAAAGCATCTTACCGCAACAAAGAGAAAAACAGGCGCGTCAGAAACAATCCGCTCAAGCATTCTATCTTGCCATAGCCGGAATCAAGTCAAGAATTCCGCGGAAATACTGAGCCAAAGAATTAAACATAAATCCGCCAAGCAAAGCAATTACAAAAAGAATCGTAAGGAACTTTGGCAAGAAAGTAAGAGTCTGCTCTTGAATTGAAGTTGTAGCCTGAAAAATCGCAACGATAAGTCCCACTAAAAGAGCCGCGCCAAGAATAGGAGCGCACATAAGAAAAACCTGCAAAATTCCACCGCGAACTAAATTATTGATAAGATTCAACGACATAATTTCCTCCCATTCAAAAGCCGGATATCAATTTTTTTTAGCGCAATACACTCACAAAAAGCTGCTGAGTCAAAAGATGCCAGCCGTCGACAAGAACAAAAAGCATCAGCTTGAACGGCATGGAAATTTGCACAGGCGGAAGCATCATCATTCCCATGCTCATAAGAATACTTGCAACAACCATGTCAATTACGATAAACGGAATATATAGAAGAATTCCTATTTTAAATGCGACTGTAAGTTCATGCAGAATATAAGCCGGAATCAAAACATAAGTCGGAACATCGGAAGCATTAGCCGGACGCCCAAGACCTGCCATTGTCATAAAAGTCCTGATGCTGTTTTTATCATTTCCCATCTGACGGAACATAAAAATTCTTATAGGCGACTCTGCCTTTTCAATAGCTTCTGTCAAAGTAATTTCATTATTTGAAAGTGGTTGAAAAGAATCAGTATAAATCTGCCTGAATGTTGGCCACATACAGAAAAGTGTCATAAAAATTGCAATTCCATTTAGAACTGCGGTCGGCGGAACTTGCTGCAAAGAAAGCGCTCTTTTTATGAAGTCAAGGACAATCGAAAAACGCAAAAAGCAAGTCATTAAAATAAAAATGCTCGGTGCAAGAGTTAAAAGAGTAAGTAAAAGCAAAAGCTGCACACTGAACGCAACTTCATTTCCAGAGCGAGGAGCCGTAGCAGAAAAACTCAAATTCGGAAAATCCAAACCAGTTATTCTGCGGCTCATTTCCGTAGTCCCGCTTGAAGAACCTTCTGGAAAATTATTTTGACTTTGCGATGACAATGGAAAAAAACAGCAAGCGCAAACTAAAAGCGCAACAGCAAATTTAAAAAAATGTTTTTTCAGCAAGAAAAGGCTTTTCATTTTTCTTCTCCGCCAACCATTTTGTCTTTCAAGGAATTTATAAGATTCATCGTGTCTTTGTCATAAGCTGATTTTTTTGCAGCCGGAATATTTTCCTTGGATTCCTCTTTTTTTCCCGACATAAAAAGCTGAAGGATTTCTTCAAATGAACGCGGCTTTTTTGCGTTGCTGTTCATGTCGGCATAGCGGTTCATCGCGTCAATGAGATCTTTGTCGTTGATTTCTTTTATAAGCGAAATGGAATTATCTGAAACTCCAAGAATGAAAGCCTTGTTCCAGAGACTTACAATTTGAACGGATTTTCCTTCGCCAAGACTTATAAACGAAACTTTGCGTAAAAAAACATCGTCCTCCAAAGCCGGCTCAACGCCCATAGATTTGCGCATAAATTTAAACAAAAAGTAAATCGCTGCAATTATGATTCCCAAAACAAGAATCATGCGCACAAAAATTCCAATTCCACCAAAAGAGCCTGAAGAACTAAAAGCATTTTCGCCTGAAGCTCCAGATTCAGAATTTTCTGAAAAGTCTAATGAAATCTGAGAATTTTCAATTTGTGCGGAAGTAAGATTTTCTGAAGGCGCAGAAGACTGCTGGGCAAAAGAAAGACCGGCGCATAAAACCAGCAATGCCGCTAAAATTTTTATTTTTGAGTAATTCATTTTCCCACCCAAAGCAACAGGCCATTTGCGTTATCCCCACCGCATTTCAAGCCTGCCGCTTTTATATTTGACGAAGCTTTTAAACTTCAATGAAATTCAAAAGCTCATTGCAAATTTATTTTTACATAGATGAAGCCACGTGTTCAAGAGCCGGAAGAATTTCCGTAACACGAACACCGAAGTTTTCATCAATAACTACAACCTCACCCTTGGCAATAGGCTTATGGTTTACCAAAATATCAACAGGCTCACCGGCAAGCTTGTCAAGTTCGATGATTGTTCCTTCGCCAAGTCCTAGAATATCCTTGATTGTTTTCTTGGTGCGGCCAAGTTCGACCGTCATTTCCATGAAAACATCCATAATCAAGTTGATATTTCCCTGCTCGCCGCCACCTACAGACTGCGCAAAATTCGGAAACTGCAATGACTGAACATTCGGAGGAGTCTGCATCTGCACTCCGCCCATCATTGAAGCGTTAGGCTGCATTTGCTGCATTCCCATCATATTGCCGCCCATTTGCATACCTCCCATCATAGCAGGATTAGGCTGCATCTGCTGCATTCCCATCATATTGCCGCCCATCATTGGCTGCTGAGTAAATCCTGCGGAAGGAGAAGACATCTGCGGAGCTCCACCCATAGCAGAAGCATTTTCCATTCCAGAATTTGCAGAAGACGCTGGCTGTGAAGCAGGCTTTGAACCTCCGCCAAGAGCACGCGCCATTCCGTCAGCAGCAGAACCGCTTACAGCTTCCCACAAGGTAAACTGCTCGCCGTCAACAGTAACAGGATATGTAAAGCAAGCAAAAGTTCCTTGCGGCATACGAATCATTGCCTTTGGCTCTTTTACAGCTTCCGGAGGATTTGTAGCAAGTCCCGGAAGTTTTCCACCTTTGCTAAGCTCTGTTATTTCCGCGCCTGAATGAGATGAAACTACTTCTGAAATTACAGAAAGCCCCATGTCATCAAGAGCAGGATTTTCCTCTTTGTTTATATAACCAACAAGCTTTGTAGCAAATTCCGAAGACATAAGGAAAAGATGGTCGCCGCTCAGCCCTGAAGAGAAGTCCGCCATTACGGCTACAGCTTCTTCCGGAAGTTTTGCAAGCAACTGATCCCGTCCAATTGCCTCAACAACAGGCGCACCTGGAACAGTGTCTTTTTCGGTCATATTTTTAATGACTTCAGCAAGCTTGTCTTTTATAGTTCCAGCGAAATTCTGCAATGTCGGAACATCAATGTCAACCTCCGGAGCAGAATTAAACGAGCCACCTGAACCAAGTCCGCCGACATCTACGCCGGACAGCAATGCATCGATTTCTTCCTGTGATATAGATCCTTCACTCATAGGTTATCGTCTCCTTCTGGTGTTAATTCTTCAAAATTTTCAGTTTCCTGCTCATCGATTTTTTCAATAATCTGAACAGCAACCTTTTTCCCGACAACGCCAGGCTGACAGTAGAATTTCTTCTTACTGCCCACACTTAATGTAAGCGGTTCTCCAACCTTTATAGTGTTAAGCCTTATAACATCGCCTGTTCTAAGGCTTAGAACATCTCTAATAGGAACATTTATTGAACCGATGTCCGCAACAAGCTCCATCTCAACATCTGCAAGCTTTTCCTTGAGAGTTCCAAGATACTGAGTTGTGGAGCTTCTTCTAACTGAGCTGAACCAGAAAGAAGACGAAAGTTTTGAAACAATCGGCTCAATCGTTATATAAGGAATACAGATATTCATCATACCGGCTTCCTCTCCTATTTTTATTTCCAAAGTAACAAGAATGACCATTTCGCTCGGAGGAACAATCTGAGCAAACTGCGGATTTGTTTCAATCTGCTGAAGACGCGGACGCAAATCTATAACCTGAGTCCAAGCTTCTCTCATGTTCGCCAAAATGCGGACAATAATTCCTTCCATAACAGACTGCTCAATATCTGTAAGGTCGCGATTTACTTTTCCGCCTGTATCTCCAGAGCCGCCGAAAAGACGGTCAATTATTATAAAAGTAATTTCAGGAGCAATCTCAAGAACTGCGTTTCCTTTTAAAGGATCCATGTTTATTACAGCTAAAGTTGTAGGCGTTGGAATAGAGCGAATGAATTCCTCGTAAGTCAGCTGGTCTACTGAAGCAACATGAACATGGACCAAAGTACGCAGCTGGGCAGAAAGGCTTGTTGTTGTAAGACGCGCAAAAGTTTCGTGCATATTGGAAACCGTGCGAATCTGCTCCTTTGAAAATTTATCAGGGCGGCGGAAGTCGTAGATTTTTATACGCCTGGTATCGGTAACCGGCTTAAATTCATCTGCTTCGCTTTCGCCAGTGCTTATTGCCTGAAGGAGCTGGTCAATTTCATCCTGTGACAGAACTTCATTCATGTCTCATTCCACCTTTTTTCAGCTTACTGCTGAACAACATCCTTTCCTGTAAAACGAACATCGCGTATTCTGGAGTTGCTTAAAATATCATCGTTTATCTGGTCGCGGATCTGCTGTCTTAGAACTTCCTCATTCTGCGGACGCAAATCTTCAACAGTCTGTTCTGAAAAAAATCTTCTCAAAAAGTCAATGATTTCAATACGGCGCTCTGTGATTTCAGTTGAAGCCGCCTTGTCCTCCTTTTTGTAGCCAAGCGCAATTGTAACGCTTACACTCGCTGGAACAGGATCGCTTGTCGATGTGCGGATCTGATCCAAAGAAGTGTACCAGTCATAGGATTCTCTTTTTACAGTATATTCCTCGCTGATTGGAATTGACTGCGAAGGTGTTTTTCCGCCTTTATTTAAAATAGCAGTTGTAACAACTACGATAGTAACAATGAAAATTACAGCAGCAACACCAATCAAAATAAATTTCAAAAGCTGAGGAAATGCGCCTTTTATTCCGCTCTTTTTTCCTGTTGAAACTTCAGCTCCGATGTCATCGCCCAAGTCGTCTGCATTACTTTCGTCTGCCATAAAGTCCTCCCGGATTTTAAAATCTTCTCGTTATTTATATCGGAATTTTTAAATTTTATCTTAGAAGAAATTGAAAAATAAGCATTTCCGCTAAAAATGTCCGTCATCAAGAACAATCACATCCACACGTCGGTTGTACGCGCGGCCTTCCGCAGTGTCATTGCTAAGCTTAGGACGGGTATCCGCATATCCCGCAATAGAAAACTGCTGCTCATCTACGCCAAAATCCGCAAGATAATGCAGAACATTTGCCGCCCGAGCCGCAGAAAGTTCCCAGTTGCTCGGATAAATGCTTGAAGCAGGAACAGGTCTGTTGTCCGTATGGCCTTCAATGCGCCATCTTCTGCCTGCAACTTCCGGGGAAGCAAAAAATTTTGCAAGATTAATCAAAGTTCCCCTAGCCTCTTCAATGTTAAGCTCCGCGCTGCCTTCCTCAAAAAAAGCATCGGATGCAAGTGAAATTACAAGTCCGCGTTCATCGCTGGTTATTGTTATTTTGTTTGATTTTACTTCCGGCGCAAAACTAGAAATCGCCTTTTTCATTGCAGGACCTAAAGCTCGGCCTTTTTCTATAGAAGGAAGAGAGCTTACAACGTTTCCCAAGTTGGCAAGACTACCTGGACTTACCGAAATTCCGCCGCCAGGATTATTGTTTGAAAGCGAAGCCTGCAAAGCCGCCATTTGAACCGCATCTGATTCAGACGGGTCGTAAAGCATAACGAAAAAGCAGAGCATGAGAGTAATCATGTCTCCGTAAGTGCCCATCCAGGCGGTTGACGGTTTTGCTGGTTCTTTTTTTTCTCTTTTTGCCATTGAAAAACTCCCCAAGCCTAGTCTTTCAGAATGTCGGACTCAATTGCCTTGCGGGATTTTGGATCCAAATATGTAAGAAGCTTTTGGCCAAGAATACGCGGGTTGTCTCCTGCCTGAATTGAAAGAATTCCTTCCAAAACCATTTCCTTTACATTCATTTCGTTTCCATTCTGCATAATGAGCTTCTGAGCCAAAGGTCCGAAAAGCCAGTTCGCAAGCATGGAACCATACAAAGTTGTAATAAGAGCAACCGCCATGTTAGGACCAAGGGCGCTTTTGTCTTCAAGGTTTCTTAACATACCAATAAGACCGATAACGGTTCCCATCATTCCGTAACCAGGAGCAAAACCTGCCCATTGAATAACAACGTTAATCCAGGACATATGGCGGCTTTCTGCCTGAGCCATTTCATTTTCAAGAATAGAGCGGATTGCACTTCCGTCATTTCCGTCTACCATAAGACGCAAGCCTTCTTTTAGGAACGGATCATCAAGGTCGTCAAGTCCTTCTTCAAGAGCAAGAATTCCTTCACGGCGGGCTTTTTCACTAAGGGCAACCATGTTCTGAACTGTTGTTTTTTCTCCGTAGTCATAAGTTTTAAAAGCCCTTCCCATAATGCCAAAAAGACCAATAATCTGATTCATAGGGGCGCAAATCCACAAAGAAAAATAAGATCCGCCAATAGTTACGAAAATTGATGGAATATCTATAATACCCATAATGGATCCGCCGGACGTAAAAACACCAACTGCCATCATTGCAAGTCCGCCAAAGAATCCTATCAGAGTAGCCAAATCCATTTTTTCCTCCCGCTAACGCAAGAATCAAAGTTCCTGCATACCTATTTTTTTTCTATATATAACAATTCGTTCTATGATTTCTTCCGGAGATTCTTTTACAACAATTTTTTTGCCAGAAAGAAGAGCAAGCGTAACATCAGGATTTTGTTCCATAGACTCAATCTGGTGCGGATTGACCCAGTATTTTTTTCCGTTCAGACGCGTTACTTCAATCATAATATACTATAATGAACTGTAAAATGTTAATCGTCAAGTATTTTAGACTATTTTTACCATAAAAACAAGAGAAAGCAGAATTTTTAAACCAGCACAAACTGTCAGAACTGAAAAACCTGCTAAAGGACTTTGCTTCCGTTCGCCATGAGTTTAAAACGGCAGTCAAAGAATTCCGCAGCTTTTCTGCACATGAGCATTCGCCCTAAAAAAATATCAAAGTAATCGCACATTGTGCAAATATTCTCGTCAATCTGAAGATTCAGGGAAATCTGGCCTTTTTCGCGGTTTATCCTTAAAGTCGAATTTTCAACTGCAAAATTAACGCGGTCGTGTATATCGAATGCGGACTTTTCCTTTGTTCTTACGCGGTTTCGCCTTACATCTGTTTTATCTGCGATTATAAGGGCTGCGGAAACCTTGTCGAATGCTCCTCCAGTTGACTCGTCATGGTTTGCAATGCACGAAACAATTTCAATTCTATCATCGCAAGAAAAATCAAGCTTGCCAAGTATTTCATTTGCAAGAAGTCCGCCGTATTCAGCATGATGTTTTCTGTTAAGGGCATTTCCAATGTCGTGCATATATCCTGCTATTTTTGCAAGCCCGATTCTTTCTTTTGTTTCTCCGAATTCCTGCAAAATAAAGCCTGCACGTTCAGAAACCAAGGCGCAATGTCCCGGTCCATGGTCTGTAAAACCAAGATTTCCCAAGATTTCATTTCCTTTGTTTAAAAACGCATTTATTTCTGTATTCTTTTTTATTTCTTCAACTGTCATATTATATATTTATTATAGAAAACATTTGTTAAAAAAGCATTAAATCAGGAAGTATTCCTTCAAAAAATAATAATAATCTGTTAGAGGCGCGCAAAAATTCTTGAACTTCCTAGTTAATAATTGTAAATTTCAGCCATGAAAACAAAAATCCTTGTAATTGAAGATGTTCCAGAAATGGCAGAGCTGATTTGTATGTACTTGAACAATGCGGATTTTGAATCGCTGGCATTTGATACAGCAGAAAAAGCTCTTGAAAAACTAAGTGCAGGATATTCGCCTGCTCTGGTGATTTTGGATTTAAATCTTCCTGGAATGAGCGGATTTGATTTTTTAAAGACTTTCAGAAAAAACTACAAAGCCACAATTCCTGTTATCATAGTTTCTGCGAGGGATGCTGATGAAGATATAATAAAAGGACTTGGATTTGGCGCGGACGAATTTGTAACAAAGCCATTCAGCCCGAAAGTTCTAGTTGCAAGAGTTCAGTCCAAGCTCGCACGGCTTTGCGCAACAGAAGCTTCCGTGGAAGAAACAATAAATTTCGGTCCCTACACTCTTTACTGCAACAGCTGCATCCTAAAAAAAAGAACTGAAAAAATTCCGCTTTCTACAAAAGAATATGAAGTTCTTGAATATCTTGTAAAAAACAACAACAAGCCAGCAACGCCGGAACAAGTTTTCAATGCGGTATGGAAAACTCCGTTCGGAGACATGACGGCGGTTGGAGTTTATGTTCAAAGGCTAAGAAGAAAAATCGAGGAAGATCCTGCAAATCCAAAGTACATAAAGACAATTTTCGGACTTGGCTACCAGTTCAGCATGGAAAGCAATGAATGAAAATTAAAAATCAAATTTCGCTTTTAATCACGGGAATTATAATACTTCCAACTTTGTGCATGATTTTTTTTCCGATTTACACATATTACAGTTCCCCGCGAAGATTTTTGATGAAAGGCTACAAGGAAATCAGAAAAATAAACGAGGCGAATTTTTCTGAAAGCGACTGGAACCAGATTCAAAACTATATTGAAAAAATTCCGCCGGAAGTCCAGATTCTAGTTTTCTACAACTCAAAAATTATTCTTTCTACAATTCCAGAATTAAAGACAGGAAGCACGCACAATCCAAAGGAACTTTTTGATTTTGTACAGACAACAAATTCCGCTTACGACTATCAGTTTCAATCTTTTTTTCTTGAAGACCAGCAAAAAGAAACGCGTAGCGGAAGCCATAAAAACAAAGGCCTGATTATAAGCAGATTCGATGCAAAAGGAAAAAGCTCGCTGAAAAGAATTCCAAAATTCATGATGCACATTTTTTTTGTTGTACTTGTTTTTGAAACATTGTCAATCACGGTGATTATTTTAATTGCAAAGTCAGTTTCAAATTCAATAGAAATAATTCAAAAGGCAACTCAAAAAATCGCAAATGGAGAGCTTGACACAAAGCTTGAAATTTCAGGCCGAAGAAACTCAAATGAAATTTTGCAGCTAACGGAAGACTTGGAGCGCATGAGAAAAGCATTAAAGGAAAATCTTGAACGCCGCTCGCGCTTTATAATGGGAATAAGCCACGACTTGAGAACACCGGTCGCGCTGATAAAAGGATATTCAGAAGCGGTTTCAGACGGAATTGTAAACAGCATTGACGACATAAAAAAATCGATTTCAATAATAAATACAAAAGCCGGTCTGCTTGAGTCAATGATAAATGATTTAATCAACTACATAAAAATAGACAACACAGAATGGAAAAAAACTCTAAGACCTGTTGAACTGAAATCATTTTTAAAGGACTTTGCCACAAACATGGAAGGCGCCGCAGAATTGTACAAGCGGAAAATTTCAAGTTCAATAGAAATTGAAGAACAGCAAGTTCTTATGGACAAAAATCTTTTTACACGCGCTTTGGAAAATATCTACGGAAATGCTTTGCGCTACACAAATGATGGAGATTCAATTTCACTTGAAGCAAAAAAGAATCCACTTGGGAAAACAGAAATTTCAATAAGCGACACTGGAGTTGGAATTCCAGAAGAAGATTTGGAAAAGGTTTTTGAGCTATTCTTCCGCGCGTCAAATTCCCGGCGTGAAAATGGAATGGGAATAGGACTTTCTGTAGTCAAGTCAATTATAGACAGCCACGGCTGGAGCATAAATGTAAAATCCAAGCCGAACCAAGGAACAACATTTACAATAACACTGAACTAAGAAAGCTTGAGATTATTTGCTTTATTTTTTCTTTGTCATCAGCATCAACAATGCAAGCTTCAGGAATTCCGCGCATAAAGGTGTACTGTTTTTTTGCATAACGATGGCTGTTGAATTTTATTTTTTCTTTTATCTGCTCCAAGGAAAGACCTTCAATAAAAAATTCGCTGTAGCCAATGGCTTTCATTGCAGGAGAGTCTTTTGTAAGCCCTGATTTTTTTAACACTTCAACTTCATGCGCAAGTCCTGCTTCAAACATTTTTTCCACACGCAAATCAATGCGCTTGTAAAGCTCCTCTCTGCTGCGATTTAAAATCAGCGTGCAAAATTTATACTGCTTTCTAAGTTCGCAAGGAAGGCTGAATGAGCTTAAAGGTTTTCCGCATGAATAAAAAATTTCAAGGGCGCGGCAAATTCTATATTCGTCATTTATATTTATTTTTTTTGCGCTAACAGGATCTACAATTTTCAACTCGGCATACAGATTTTCTTTTCCTAAATCGGCAAGTTTTTGTTTTATCTGCTCTCTGATTTCCGGGCGGCTTTCTGGAGTTGACGGCGAGCCTAGCAAAAAATTTCTTATATAAAAACCAGTTCCGCCAATCACCAAAGGAATTTTTTTTCTTCTCCAGATTTGAGCGCACAAAGAATCCGCGGACTCAAGAAATTTTCCAAGCCCGAACTGTTCCTGCGGACTAGCAACATCAATAAGGTGAAAAGGAATTTCCTGCTGCTCTTCTTTTGTAGGCTTGGCAGTTCCAATATCAAGACCTTTGTAAACGGCCTGGCTGTCTGCGCTTATAACTTCGGCTTTTCCTTTAAAAACAAAAGAACTGCTTTTACCGAACAAGTCTTCAGCCAAAGCAGTTTTTCCGCAAGCAGTTGGTGCAAAAACAACAATTACTGGAATCAATTTTAAATCAATGCAAAAAGCAAAACTAGCGCGCAGGAGCTTCAATAGCGTATTTAACTTCGCCAGAAAAAAGCTGACGGGCTGCAAGACTTACAACTTTTCCGTCATTGTCTTCTACAAGCTCAGAAACAGAAGGATCTTCTATCATGGCAAGTTTTGCAAGCTGATATGCGCGGCGGCTAGCAGCAACAGTAATGGCGTACATTCCGCCTTTAAATTTAGCAAGTTCTTCAAGTGGAAAAATCATAGTTTACCCCTCACAAAAAGTGGATTAATTATATCAGAAAATGCAGGGATAGTCAAACAAATACAGTTTCTTAAATAATTTCAACATTTTCAATATTTTTTTATAGCGGCAATTATATAAAAAAAGCCGGGCAGACGAGGGTTCATCTGTCCAGCTAAGATTGGGTTATGAATTAGAGGTTCTAAAGAAATTACTTTCTAAAGATTCCTAGTTCAACTAAATTAGCGTTTCAAGCCTAAAACAGTCTCAAGCATTGAATCTCCAGTTTGAATTGTCTTTGCATTCGATTCAAATCCGCGCTGAGTTACAATCATGTCTGTGAGCTGCTCTGTAAGGTCAACGTTTGACATTTCCAATGTTCCAGAAAGCATACTTCCCTTTCCTTGTGTTCCGCTTTCGCCGATGTTAGCCATTCCAGAGTTGATTGATTCCGCGTAAGTGTTGTCTCCTTTCTTTTCAAGACCGCCCTGGTTTGTAAAGCTTGCCATTGCGACCTGTCCGATTGTGCGTACAGAACCATTTGAATAAACGCCTGTGATTATTCCAGACTGATCAATCTTAAAATTGTCAAGATATCCGAGTTTGTAGCCATCCTGATAGTTTGCCTTTGTTGTAGATTTTGAGGCGGCCTGAGTAATTGTGTTTTCCATTGAACCGATTGTTCCAAGGTTCAAGTTGAAAGTCTGGCGGTATGGATTTCCGTTTGCATCAGCATTTGAATCAGCAACAGCATAAGAAGCCTGAAGAACAATTTCGCCCTGAGGATTAGACTGATTTCCTGCGCTGTCAACTACAGACTGAAGTTTTCCTGTGTTATCAAAATTCAAAGTGTAAGTATTTTGCACACCGTCTGTTGTTCCAAAGCCGATTCTTGTCTGAGTAAAGTCAGCGTTGTCCGGATCAACATTTACAGTAACTGTCCACTGGTTTGGATTTCCAGGAACTTTTGCAAAATTCATCTGAACCTGATGAGCATTTCCATAAGTATCGTAAATATCAATTTCTGTCTGCCAAGTTCCTTCAATAACCTGATCCGCAGTCGGATTGTCAGGGATTTCTGGTGTGTTCTTGTTAAGGTTGCAGAAATATCTTACATTTTCTGTTGCTTTAGGCGGGTCTTTCTGGCCAACTGGAATCACCAAGTCTGTAGGAGTTGCGGAAGTGCGCACAACCTGACGTCCGTTTACATCTTCTGCCATCCATCCCTGAACACGAAGTCCGTTAGCAGGATTCACAAGGGTTCCGTTTGAGTCTGTTCCAAAAACACCTGCGCGTGAATAGAAAGTTTCATCTCCGTTTTTAAGAACAAAGAATCCGTTTCCCTGAATCGCAAGGTCAGTTGTGTTTCCTGTTGTCTGAAGGTTTCCCTGTGTAAATATTGTGTCGATTGTAGCAACACTCATTCCAAGTCCAACTTCCTTAGGATTTACACCGCCCACTTCTTCTGTAGGACGCGCGGCACCGTTAATCTGCTGGCTTATCATGTCTTGAAAAGTAGCACGGCCTTTTTTAAATCCGTAAGTGTTTACATTGGAAATGTTGTTTCCAATTACATCCATTCTTGTCTGGTGATTCTGCAAGCCCGAAACGCCTGCATAAAGTGATCTCATCATAAATTTACCCTCTTATGATTTTTTATAGAGTTCCCCAACCTGAACTCATTCTCCGTAAACTGCGGAGATTTGTTTCATGTCATAATACATATTATTTACACGCACCTGCGGATTTGCTCCGTAAGTTACGGCTTCAACAACTCCAGTCGTCTTTGTGTCGCCAAGCGTAATGTCAACAGTTTTTCCGATTGTTCCTACAGCCTGTGAAGAAACAAGCATCGAATTCATCTTTGCAAATTCCTGATTCATATTTGTCATCTGCTCAAGAGAACTGAACTGAGCCATCTGCGCAATGAACTCTGTATTTTCCATAGGAGATGTAGGATCCTGATTTGAAAGCTGAGTAATCAAAAGCTTAAGGAAATCATCCTTTCCCAAGTCGCGCTGAACTTTTCTTCCTTCAATTGTAATTGACTTGTTGAAAGAATCTACCTGCATATTCAGCTTCGCCATTTCCTGATCGCTAAGTCTTGTATTCAACTGAATTCCGTCCATACATTTCTCCGTATACTAAAATTATGCAACAACGCTGATTTTTCTGTCAGAATCCGCGCTATATGCAGCCTGTGAAGAAGCCGCTCCTGAAATTTCAGCGGAAGACGCATAATCACCGTAAACTTTGTTAGAAAAGAACTGTTCGCTACTCTGCTGCCGTTCGCCCTGCGCAAATGAGCCGGAAGAAGTGTCGGCATAGCTAAGACTTAAATTTGCATTTTCAAATCCGCTGTTTTGAAAAGCCTGCTTTAAGGTCTCCAGGTTTTGTTTAAAAGCATCGAAAGCTTCTTTGCTGTTTACAGTAATCTGCCCTGTAATCACATTATCGGAAAGATGAAGATTTATTTTAACATTTCCTAAATTTTCTGGCTTTAAAATCATGTTTATTGAACCGGAATTGTTGTCCTGCAAAACAATGTTTCCAGCGCGGACAAAATCAGGCGCATTAAACTGAATCTGCTGGGAAAGCATCTGCTGGAACGTAGAGCCGGAAGCTCCCGCGGTTTGGTTGTTCGAAGAAAGAATGTTCTGCTTTGCAGTTTCAGAAAGTGAAAGCGAAAGATTCAAACTGTTGTCCTGCTCTGAATAATCAGACTTCATTTCAGATTTAAAGTCAGCGATTTTCTGCTCAACGGAACGCTCGTCTGTAACTGTAAAAATATTTTCAAAAAGTGACGGAACTTCTTTTGCGCCTTTTCCATCGGAAGAAGAAAGTTCAAGCTTGAAAAAATCCGGTTTCTTTTCGCCAGATTCTAAAGAAATTCCAAGCTGAGAAAGTTCCGCGGAATTTTGCAAGACCGCAGTTTCATCTGGACTAGACTGCAAAGATACAAGGGACAACTTTTCATCAGAAGAAGAAAAATGCTCGGCAGGTTTTATGTTTTCCAAGAATTTCCCAGGCTCGTCAACTGAAAGATTCTGCGCCGCCTGCAAATTCTGCATTTCCTTCAACGAAAGAAAGAAATTGTTTTCTGCAGAAAAATCATCTGTTTTGTTTTCCAAAGAAAAATCTTCCGAACGCAAAAACGCAAGCTGCTCGCTAGAAGGCAAAATTTCAGAATCAGAAGAAAGTTCAGTTTGAAAATCTAAATTAACGGAAGATTCTGCCTGAACAGAAGGTTCTTGAACAACCGCAAACGAAGCAAAAACAGCCGAAGAAGAATTTTGAACTTCTGTGCTAGGTTTTTCTTCTACGGAATTTGCATCCGGCTCATCAGAAGCATTTGAAACTTTTTGAACTTTTTCTTTGGAAGGAGAATTGTCTGCCAGATCTTTTTTTGAAGCGGATTCCACCATTTCTTTAAATGACGGTTCTTTAGCTTCAGATTTTGCAGTTGGAATTTTCTTTACAGAAACATCGCGTTCCTGCTGTGGATTTACAATCTGTAAACTTAATGCCTGCATGGGCAACCTCCGGATTTTATAAACACCGGCGCGCCGCATTAACAGGCAATTTTTCTAATTTATTGAAAGCGGTTTGTTTGCCATTTTGCGTGAAATTTCAGCAGCACGATCACTAGGCATTAACGAAAGCCAATATGCGACTGTAGAAGATTCACCAGAGGCGGCAGCAATCTCATCGGCGCGGCGCAGAACATCAATTACATCCTGATCGTCCATTTCAATAAGAATTCCAACTGCGCTTTTTGGCGGCATACCGTTCAAATTAGCAACAATTTGCTCGATGTTTACACTTCTATCATCGTACTTTTTTACTAAATTATTAAATGTTTTTTCACGTTCAGCCTGAGTTTTTTCTTTATCTTCAAGCTCCTGAGCAATCTGAGCATTCGCATCCTCGCGCTCTTTTACTTCAGATTCTCTTTTTGCAAGCTCCTGCGAACGAATATCAAGCGCCTCAAGTCTTTTTGCAAAACGGTCATTGTCAAGGTCAGCCTCAACAAGCTCTTTTGAAGATGAAGCTGAAACAGAAGTCTGCGGAGAAAGCCCAGCTAATTTAAACAAAGGCGCAAAAGCTCTCTTAGCATGAATTATTCCCAGATAGTCAAACCAAAGAAGTCCGAACAAAACAAGAACTAAAATAAGAATGATGAGGAGAATTGATTTTCCTAAAACTTTAGCGTTTGACATATATTGCTCCAGTTGATTATCGGACTTTTTTTAGAAAAACCTAAGAAAAACCATGCAAAAAAGAAACAGAGGAAACTTTAAAAGCTTTCCTCATAAATTTCATTAAAGAAGACCGCCAATCGCAGTGCCAAGAGTAATGTCGTTTTCACGGCTGATTACATCAAAGTAAAGTCCGCGTTCCTTTACAAGAATCTCTTCAAGATAACCAAGAACACGCTGGCGAACTTTATAAGTTTTAAAGAATGAAGTTCCGTTGCAAAGAATGCAGATAGGCTTATCGGCAGTTTTTCCTTCCCCGCTTTTTATTACGCAGGCAGACAAAATTGCGGCAGCCATTCTAGCGCAACGTTCTACAAGCGCATCAAGCAACTGAAACAAAACATCGTAGTCATCGTCCTCGGCACATTCAGCCATAATTGAGCCAAGCTTTGAATTTGTTGAATATGGAGCATGAAGGAACGAATCCATTTCAATTTGAGTAAGAGAATCAAGCTGAGAAAGTTTTTCTGAAAGCTTTTCTGAAAAAAGATTTTCCTTGCCTGCTGCTGTAACAGCTTCAAAAGCAATCGGTCCCATGTATGCGCCTGAGCAAAGTTTTTCCATAATGCCGATTCCAGGCTTTTCACTTTTTTTGTCAAACGAAATATCAAAGTCACTTCTTGCAACCTTGTCGAATTTTCCAGACTCGCAGTTTATAATCTGTGTCTTTAAATTTTTGTATTCCGGGCTTGCAGTCTGAATGTATGCGGAATTCATTCCAGTTCCAAGAATAAATCCAACGTAAGAAGAATATTTCATTCCTTCATCCGGGTCGGCAGCTCCAGCAAGCAAGGCAGAAACCGTGTCATTCAGCATTGAAACATGAAGCTTGTTTTTCCAGCCGTGCTCCTTCAATGCTTTTTCAAGTTCTTTTCCGATGTGGGAGCCTTCAACTTCAGGAGCTTTTACTTCTTTTGTAAAGTTAATAAGAACGCCGTCGCCATCTTCCTGAATGTCAACTGGATAAGAAAAGCAGAACCCAATGCTAGAAGACTTGTCTTTTAAATGCTCAAGGTTCGCCGAAATCTGGTCAAAAAATTCTTTTTTAGAAAGCTCGCGGTCAACACCAGGCATTCTTGTTTTTTCCATAAAATCAATTGAAGGATTTCCGTTTGAATCAAAAGTTACAAGGCAAGAGCGGAAATTTGTTCCGCCGGCATCAATTACAATAACACTTTTTCCAGCTGTAGCCTGAGATGGAGGATTCGCATAAGTTCTAATCATATCCTCGCCAGAAGGACGGCCGCTCAATCCTTCATTCATATCAAAAAGCATAGCTTCAACAACTGAATTAATGTCCTGATGGATGCTGAAATTGTGTCTGCCCAAAAAGGCCGCAACTTTTCGGTTCATAAACGAACTCCTTGTAAATTTGAAATTAAAAAGATTTCTAGCATTATAAATATAAAACCAATAATTATCAATCCAGGGCAAACACATTATAATTGTATTCAGCATAAAACTGGCTTCCAGGCACGGTTTCCTGGTTCAAAATCGCGCAATAATGCGCTACACGCTGATTGTTGCAAAGTAACTATAGAATTGAGCGCTCATGCGGCCGCAACAATCAGAGTGTTTTTGCCCCCAGGAACCGTTTCTTCGCGCAAACTTTACTTAAATTATTTATAATGCGTTTGTCCTGATTATCAATCTATTTATGTATCCAAAATGAAAATTATCATATATAATTAGCGGAAGAAAATAAGGCTGTTGGTACAAAATTATGCACAAGGGGGACTCTATGAGATTTACAAAATCATACAAATTTAAGTTTATCGCATTCATATCATTTTTTATCATTCTCATTTCTGTCATTACAACAATGGTCGCAATCAACAATATAAAGTCAACTGCTTTTTCTGTTTTTTCTTCCCAGGGAGAATCTTTAGTAAAAAGAGCTTTATATAAAATCGACGCGGACAGATTTTCAGAGCTTGCTGAAACACTTGATGACTCTCATCCGTACTATAAAGAATTATATCAGGAACTTAGAATTATAAAATCACAGACTCAGTGCAAATTTCTTTACACAATGGTTCCAAGCGGAGGAAACAATTTTACATACATTGTAGACGGAAGCACAACACCCGTTGACACAGACAATTTTTCTCCAATAGGAACTGTTGAAGACTTATCTAGTTACGGTGAATATCCGCATATTGTATTGCAGGAAAAAGAAATCGTTATATCAGATTTTAAAAAACAAAAAGACTGGGGATGGCTAATTACAGCTTATGCTCCGATTATAAAGGACAATAATGCAATTGGATTTGTTGCCTGCGATTTTGATGCTGTTGCAATTCTTAAACTTATAGAGCAAAGCCAGATTACAATGTCGATTTGCTGCCTTGCGCTTTTTATAATCTGCATAGGAATTTTATATCTATGGATTTCTTCATTTTTCAAGAAGCTTACAGCAGTTTCATCAAGAATGAACGAAATTGCCGGCGGAGAAAGCGACCTTACTGCCAGAGTTTTAGAGTCAGGTGAAAACGAACTTACAGAAATTTCAAGAGCTTGCAACAGAATAATTGAAAATCTTCAGAAAATGATTATTTCTGAGAAAACAGCCGTTTCAAAGTTAAGCGAAAATTCAAATGTGCTTTTAAACCAGACGCACGAAACAACAAGCCTAATTGAAACGGAAGGTCAACTAATAGAAGATATTTACTCAAAGGCAAAAGAGCAGACTGAAAAAACTCAGGAAGCAAACGGAACCATCGATGATGTTGTAACTTCCGTGATTGAGCTTGACGAAAAAGCAAAAAATCAGCACGTGGCGATTCAGAATTCCACAGATGCCGTTAGCCAGATTACAAAAAACATAGAAGAAATCAACGAAAAAATTTTTGGAATCAACAGTGAATACGAAAATATTGTTCAAAAATCCAATGACGGAAAGCAATGCCAGTCCGAAGTCACAAAGAAAATTGAAGCGATTCAGGAACTTGCGACTAAGCTTTTTGAAGCGAACAAAGTGATTTCCGAAATTTCTGCGCAGACAAATTTGCTTGCCATGAACGCGGCAATTGAAGCGGCGCACGCAGGAGAAGCGGGAAAAGGATTCAGTGTAGTTGCAAACGAAATCAGAACACTTGCAACAAATTCCGCCTCCCAGACAAAATCGATAAAAGAACTTGTAGAAAACATTGAGTCGGCTGTAGAACAGATGGTTTCAGCTTCTACAAATTCTACAAAATCATTTGAAGCGCTGGAATCAAGCATAAAAAGCATGAATACTTCAATTCAAAGTGTATGCGAAAAAATGAATGAACAGAATTCAGAATCGAGCAAAATCCAAAGCATGATGCAAATTCTTCATGAAGATTCCAATGCTATTTCTGTTTCGTCCGGACAACTCAAAATAAAAAATTCGCTTCTTGAAGAGCAGGTTTCAATTCTTCAGGAAAAAGCCTCAGAAATTCTTGACGGCTCAAGCACCGCTTCTGAAAACCTTGAAAAGATGAAAAATTTTGCCGGAAAAGTAAATTCACATTCAGAAGAAAATCTTGAGCTTTCTGAATCTGTAAAGAAAATTGTTGACAGCTACAAAACTGAATAAAAAAAAAGCTAGTAAAAAAAAGGAATAAAAATGTCTCTTGAAAATGATTTAAAGGACAAGCTCAATCCAGAGCAATACAAAGCTGTGTCTACAATTGAAGGACCGATTTTAATAATTGCAGGCGCAGGCTCTGGAAAAACCCGCGTAATCACTTACAGAATCGCCAATATGCTTGAAAAAGGAATTCCGCAAAGCCAGATTCTTGCGCTCACTTTTACAAACAAAGCCGCAAAAGAAATGGAAGAGCGCATAAAAGAGCTTACTGGAAAAAAACTGAACAATCTTACAGTCAGCACTTTTCATGCATTTGGAGTCCGAATTTTAAGACAGGAAATTACAAAGCTTGGCTACCGGGAAAATTTTTCAATTTATGATGAAACCGACAAAAAAGCTCTAATAAAAGAAAGCGGACATGAACTGAAATTTTCAGCAGACGCAATGGATCTTTATAAAATAAGCACATTGTTCAGCGATATAAAAACCGGACGCAAAAGCTGGAATTCCGAAAGCGATATGTACAGAAGCCTTTACGAAGAATATCAGTCTGGGCTTAAGCTTTTTAATTCAGTTGACTTTGATGACTTGATTGTGCTCCCGATAAAACTTTTTAAAGAGAACCCAGAAGTTTTGGAAGCATACAGAAACAGATTCCGCTACATAATGGTTGACGAATTTCAGGACACAAGCCATCAGCAGTACGAAATGATGCATCTTCTTGCAAACAAAAATATCGCGGTCGTTGGCGATGACGACCAAAGCATTTACAGCTGGCGGGGTGCGGACTTTCAGAATATAATCAATTTTGAAAAAGATTTTCCTGATGTTACTGAAATAAGACTTGAGCAGAATTATCGTTCAACTGGCACAATTTTGGCGGCGGCAAACGGAGTAATAAAGCACAACACAAACCGCAAAGACAAAGAACTTTGGAGCGGAAACGGAAACGGAAAACCAATCGAGCTTTATTCGCCGGAAAACGAAGCCGCAGAAGCTGACTTTATTGCAGAAGGAATTCTTGGAATCAGTGTAGACGAAAAACGCAACTATGACGACTTTGGAGTTTTAATCCGGGCAAACACACAAAGCCGTGCAATTGAAGAAGCTTTTCTTGAAAACAACATTCCATATACAATGAGCGGTGGTACAAGTTTTTTTGAGCGAAAAGAAATAAAAGACATTATCAGCTATCTGCGCGTAATAGCAAACCATGACGACGACATAAATCTTTTGCGCATAATAAACACACCGCGGCGTGGAATCGGAAAGGCTGCAATCGAATCGATAAACAAAGTCGCTTCAACAATGAATTTTTCTCTTTGGGAATCCATTCAGGCAATTTTGTCATCTTCGGAAGAGGAATGCCCTGTAAGTGAAAAAACAAAAGCGGATTTTGAAGCCTTTTCAAATATAATAGAAAATTCCAAAAGCATGCTTTCTGGAAAAGGACTTGCAAAAAAAGTTCGCGCTTTAGTAGATGAAATAAATTATTTTGACTACTTGATTTCAGAAAATCCCAAAAGCGAAAAATCCGCAAGGTTCAAATACATGAACATCGAAAGCTTAATCAAGAGCATGGAGCAATGGGAAAACAATCCAAACTATGACGACACAAGTCTTTACGCATATTTAAACAGAATCACTTTAATTTCACGGGACGACATGGACGACGAGCAGGACAAAGGCAAAGTGAATTTAATGACAATCCACGCAAGCAAGGGTCTGGAATTTCCAGTTGTATTTATTGCCGGAGCGGAAGAAGGTCTTATGCCTCATGCCCATGCTGTAGAAGAGGGCGGAGATGCGGCGATTGAAGAAGAACGGCGGCTTTTTTACGTTGCAGTTACAAGAGCAAGAGACAGGCTTTTAATTTCCTCATGCTCACACAGAAGAAAAATGACATCCACAGTTGAATGCGAGCCGAGCCGTTTCCTTGATGAAATTCCAAAAAATCTTGTTGAGTATCACGAGCCTTCAAAAGAAGTGGATGCAGAAACAGCCCACGAGCTTTTGCAAAACATGCTGAAAAACATGGCAAAGCCAAGAGTTCCAAAGATCTAACAGTTCCAAGCAAGATTGATATTTGCAAATGCAAAGTTCTTGTGTTATAATGAAAAAATGCGAATAATTTTATCGAGAACAGTTTTTACTATTTTAACGGCAGTATATGCACTGGCATTTTTTTCTTGCGCAACTTCGCCTAAGAATTCGGAATTCCTTAAAGTTGAAGACAAGCAGACTCCGCCGCCATTGCTGACAGAGCTTCCTGTTATTGAATATTCTGGAATCGGAATAAAATATGAAGTTGAGTCCATGTTGCTTCATCACTTTCTTGTTGTTCAAGACAAAGATGCAAGCGGACAGTTTGCGGCGCGACTTCTTGATGAGGCGGCAACAGCTAAACTCAAGGTAAAGTTTCCGGCCGGAACTTACGAATGCCTTATAAAAGAAAAAGCCACAGATTCCGACCACAGCGCATTTTATGTTTATATTGACAACACGCCTTTCCGCGTTTATCCAAGCAATCCGCCGTTAGGGACCTGGGAACTTACAACAAGGGCGCCAATTTATTTTACAATTGACGAGCCGCGCACAATTCTTATCACAATTCAGGCGAATTCCGAACAAAAAACTGGTGATATCGGAATGAACTTAGACTTTATACAGTTCGTAAAAAGGCAGTAACCAGCATTTTTATGCATAAGAAAAGCCTCATTTTCGCGAGGCTTTTTCTTTTCTTTAGCTTTATCTTGACTTGTAGTTAGCGTCTATCCATTTTGTGTATTCGCCGCTAAGAATGTGGTTAACCCATTCTGTATTTTTTAGATACCAGTCAACAGTCGCATTCAAGCCTTCCTCAAAAGTCATTTTGCGCTGCCAGCCAAGCTCAGTTTTTATTTTTGTACAGTCAATCGCATAACGCTTGTCATGTCCCGGACGGTCTTTTACATAAGTGATTGTTTTTTCAATTTCAGAAGCAGGCTTTCCGAGTTTTTCAGCAGAAAGCTCAATCACTTTATGAAGAAGCTTTATATTCTGCCATTCATTTTCTCCGCCAATGTTATATTTCTGACCAGTGCGCCCTTTGTTTACAATAAGCCAAACTGCGCGGTTGTGATCTTCAACATAAATCCAGTCGCGGATATTGTCGCCTTTGCCATAAACAGGAAGAGGCTTTCCGTCGCGGATATTGCTAATCATAAGAGGCAGAAGTTTTTCAGGGAACTGATAAGGTCCGTAATTGTTTGTGCAGTTACTTAAAGTAAGCGGCAAACCATAAGTATGGAAATACGCCATTGCAATATGGTCAGAACTTGCCTTGCTAGAAGAATACGGAGATCGAGGATCATAAGGAGTTGTTTCTGTAAAATATCCTGTCTCACCAAGTGAACCGTAAACTTCATCTGTTGAAATATGATGAAAAAGAACATCATCCCTGAATGTTCCGTCCGGCTTTTTCCAAAAACTGCGGGCAGCATCCAAAAGTGTAAAAGTTCCCATTACATTTGTTTTTATAAAAGTTTCAGGTCCCAAGATAGAACGGTCAACGTGGCTTTCCGCAGCAAAATGAATGATTGTGTCAATGTCATACTGCTTTAAAATCCGCTCAATTTCCGGGCGGTTGCAAATATCCACTTTTTCAAAAAAATAACGCTTTCCGCCGAATTTTTCCTCAACATCTTTTAAGGACTCAAGATTTCCGGCATAAGTAAGGCAGTCAACATTCACAACATTTCCGCTAAAATCTGCATCATTAAAAAGATTTCCTTTCGCTGAAGAAAGTCCAAACAAATAGTGAATAAAATTCGAGCCGATAAAACCTGCACCGCCAGTTACAAGAATATTTTTTAGTTTGCGCATTTTATTTTCCCTGCCATTTTCCATTTAAATCAAAATAATCCGCATCAAAAGAGAATGCCAGATGTTTTTTGTCTTTTTCACTTAAAAGTGGAGTTTCTCCTGCGCCAACAGACTTCCAGTCAACTCCAATTGAAGAATCATTCCACATCAAGCCGTCTTCATCTTCCGGATGATAAAAGTCCGTACATTTGTAAGCAAAAACCGCCGAATCAGAAATCACATAAAATCCGTGGGCAAAGCCTTCTGGAATATAAAACTGATTTTGCTTTTCGCTGTCAAGGACAACTCCGTAATATTTTCCAAATGTAGCAGAACCTTTGCGCAAATCCACAGCAACATCAAAAACTTTTCCCTGCAATGAGCGCACAAGTTTTCCCTGAGGATGCTTTGTCTGAAAGTGCAGTCCGCGCAAAACGCCTTTTGACGAAGATGACTGATTATCCTGAACAAATTTCATTTTTAGTCCGGCTTCAAAAAAATCTTTTTCACTGTAAGTTTCCAAAAAATATCCGCGGCTGTCTCCAAAGACTTTTGGCTGAATTTCATAAAGTCCTGCAAATTCTGTTCCGTCAGAAGAATAGCATTTCTTAAAGTCGAACATCAGTTTGCTCCTGCGATATATTCAAGATAACGGCCGTATTCTGTTTTGTAGCCTGAAGCAAGAGACAAAAGCTCTTCTTTTGAAATCCATCCGTTGCGGAATGCAATTTCTTCAATGCAACTTACATACATTCCCTGTCGTTTTTGAATTGTAGCAATAAAATTGCTTGCTTCCAAAAGTCCGTCGTAAGTTCCTGTATCAAGCCAAGCCATTCCGCGTCCAAGCAGTTCAACAGAAAGCTCTCCTCTTGAAAGGAATTCATTGTTTATAGAAGTTATTTCAATTTCACCACGGGCAGAAGGTTTTACATCAGTGGCGATTTTTACAACGTCATTTGAATAAAAGTAAAGTCCCGGAACCGCATAGTTTGATTTTGGAACTAAAGGCTTTTCTTCAATTCCTAAAACCTTTCCAGATTTATCGAATTCAACAACTCCGTAAGCTGAAGGCTCTTTTACATAATAGCCGAAAATCACACTACCCTTTCCAGATTCAACAGTTTCTTTTGCGCGCTTTAAAGTTGAAGTGAAAGACTGTCCGTAAAAAATGTTGTCGCCAAGAACCAATGCAACACTGTCATCTGCAATAAAATCTTTTCCAATAATAAAAGCATCAGCAAGTCCGCGCGGCTTTTCCTGAACTTTATATTCAAATTTCATTCCAAACCAGCTTCCGTCTCCAAAAAGCTCTTTAAATAAAGGCAAATCTCTTGGAGTTGAAATTATAAGAACTTCTTTTATTCCCGCAAGCATAAGGCAACTTAACGGATAATAAATCATCGGCTTATCATACAACGGAAGAATCTGCTTTGAAACAGCTTTTGTGATTGGATAAAGTCTAGTTCCAGAACCGCCTGCTAAAATAATCCCCTTCATTTTAAACCTCTAAAAATTTATTTTCCTTCGTCCCATGCTTTTTTTATTAAGGAAACAGCATTTTCATCATTCTTAATATTTTCAATTGTATTCAAAAGAAACGCTGTAAAAACAAAAATAAAGAATGCGGCAAAAGTTGCAACTATAAATTTAATTGTTCTTTTACCAGAATCTACTACAGAAGAAAGAAGAATAGGAGCTGAAACAAATTTATCATGGCTGGCTTTAAATGTTTTTATATCTGAAGAAATCTCAAGACAATTTACAGACACAGAAATAGTTTTTATTTCCGACTTTTCATTTTCTTCTCTCCAAACAACTGGCAAACTCAAATTTCCATATTGCTCAATAATTTTATCAGCATTTTCTTCCAATGAATTAATTCTTTGCATAGCAGAATCTTCTATATAGGAGTTCGTGCTTTTTAAAAGCTCTAAAATAAAAGCATTTAATTCATTTTCTTTTTCAGCAGGAATTTTGCAAAGCAGTGTAATTCGGTCAGAAGCATTAGACGACTGAACAGAAAAAGTTCCTCCAACTACTGCTTGCTCTGCGTTTTCAAAAATATGAAAATCTCTTTGGCACTCAGAAATTACAGCAGGATCTTGCATATAATCAACAGCAGATTTAAGAACATCATATCCTGTCGCATTGAAAACACTAGCAGGCAAACGTTCTGTTTTTAGCGCATAGGAAATCGTAAGCGTTTTTTTATTCAATGAAGGAACAAATTTCGGCAGAACAAAAAGCCATGCAAAGGCGGCAAGCGCAACAGCAAGCGTTCCTATAACTACAAGTTTTCTATAGCGGACAAGAACCGCAAACAAGTCAATCAAAGAAATTTCATCTTCATTATTATTTTCGTACTGTTCAGTCATTAGTCTATTCTATTATTTATTATTTCAAAAATCAATAACAATTCAGTTTTAGTCAGTCAAACCGCTTTTAGGAATTCCAACACGGTTCAAGGGCCAGAATCTAAAGCAGGCTTTTCCAAGCATACGGCTTCTGTTTACATATTGAGGCGCAAGGCTTGTATAGTAAGTTACAGACATTGAATCCATTGGCGAAATTGAAATTAAAGTCTGCTCATAGCTATGGCGCATATCAAGAGAATTGTAGCGGTTGTCGCCCATCATAAAATAGCAGTTTTCTGGAATGTACTGAGCGTTTCCATTCTTGTCATTTGCAGGAAAAACAGGAAGATTTCTTAAATCCATTTCAAGAATGTAAAGGCAAAGTTCCTGAGCCGCCTTAAGATATTCCATGCGCACAGAATCAGTCTGCCATTTTGAAACAGGAATTTCCGAAGCTAAAAGGCTTGCATTTCTTACAAGAATCCTGCCGAATAAAAGCTTTGCCATTACATTGAGCCTAAAACTTGATTCCATATATGCGTCGCTTCCAAGCTGATTTGAAATATTATTTTCACGGTGCCAGCTGTTCAGAAACGAGTCAACCCAATCGGAGCCTCCTTTTACAGTTAAAAGCGAAATCGTTTCGTTGTTTATATTTGAAAACAAATTATAGACAAATAAATCCCGCGCTGAAAAAATTTCTTCTATAGATTTGCCTGAATTTTCTTTTGGACGCGCATAACGAGCAAATTCCTTGGAAAGTTTTTCGCATTCAGATTTTGCGCTGTTCAAGTCAAGAGTTCTGCGCTGCTCTTCAATTTTCAAAGTCGATTCAGCCTGTGATTCAGAAAGAGGAATTGTCTGTATTTTTGACTTTATCTTTGAAGAAAGCGGATTCAAATTCCAGGCAGCCCAAGAAGAGTCCTGCTCTACAGGCTTAAATTCCTGATTATCTTTTGTGCGCGAATAAAGAATTCCGTCAAGCATATAAATCTGTTCGCCCGGAACTGCGGTTACACGCTTTACAAGAGGGTCGGCTTTTATTTCGCCGTGCTCATCTGTATTTGTCTTTAAAAGCGTAAGGCTGCACATATAAATAAACTGGCTGAAAAAAGTTTTCACTTCATTTTCACGGTCGCTTCCGTAATGCGGATTTCTAAAAACAACAATGTCGCCTCTCTTGTATTTTTGAAGATACGGAAATCCTGCGTTGCTAAGCGGAAACTTCGGACCGGCAAGAGATTTAAAAACAACAACTCTGTCTTTTATAAGAAAAGTCGGAACCATGCTTTCTGACGGAATTTCGTAAAGCTGAAAAATAAAAATGTTCAAAAGCATTATTGTAAAGACAGCCTGAAAAAGCGCGTCAATCCATTCAAGAATTTCAACGGCAACACGCTTTATTCCCTTTGGCTTTTTGCAAGGATTTGCCTTTAAAAATTCAGCCCAACCGGAATCAAGAGACGCAATCCGTTTTTCAGCAAGAAAATACTGCGCCAAAAGAGAAAGAACTAGAATCATAATCCAAGCAAAAGCGCACAAAAAATCAAAGCCAGCAGGAAATCCAAATTTTCCAGAACGCTGAATAACAAAAGCCGTTATAAAAACAAAAGGCTCGTACTGAAAAACACGGCGCACAGAATTCAAGCGGCGCACTGATTTATTTTTTACAAGCTCAACGTATGAAGCAAAATAAAGAAGAACAGTAAATCCTGCGGAAAGAGGAAATGCCACGGCTGAAATATCCAAATGCATATAAAGACACAGAGCAGAAAAAATTGCCGAGCAAATTAAATTAAGTTTTATAATCAACGAAAAATTTTTCATGCGGATATTCTATCACAAAACAAAATCAGTTGCCACAATTTCACCGCATGAAAAATTTATTCAAGCCATTTAGAAACAGCTTTTATTTTTCATACTTTTTCAAAGCTTCTTCTTTTTCATGGATTTTTTCTTTAAGCTCTTTTATTGAAGAAAGTTTTTCAGAAACAACGATGGAATCTTTTGAAATTGAAATTCCGTCTTCCGCAAGCTGCTCCGCAACTGCCTGCCCAAGCTCCTGATATTTTTTTACAAGGCGGTTTTTCAGCTGAACAATATCAATTTTGTTAACGGACTTATCGCCAAATTCACTTATTGCAGAACCAGCTGTTTTCAAACCTTTCTTAGAAACTTCAACACCTTTGTCAAGATACTGCTTTAGATTTTTTGCAAACAACTTTTTACTAGAAGAAGTTTCTTCCGCTTTTTTTTCTTCATTGATTTCTTCTGACATTTTTCGCCTCCGATTTATTTCAGTTTATTCTATTGTAATTGCCATTCTCCATATTCGTCAATAAGCTCAGTCTTAAAACTAGGCATCGGATGCCATGAAATCGCAAAAGTTATATACGGATGATAATCATAAGTTTTTGAGCCGCTTCCATTTGTAACAAGGCGAGGCTTAAACGAAATTGAGCCTGTCATATCCCAGTCATGCAGATTTCTTGTAATGCTGACTTTTAAAGTCTTTAGCTTGAAACCGGAGGAACGTCTGTTAAGCTGGTCTGAATCATAAAACTGACCATCTCCCCAGAAAGCAAAAGAATTCCACAAGTCAACAAACATATTTTCTTCGCCGGAAATAACATTGTCGTATTTTGTGAATCTTTGGAAATATCTGAAAATAACATTGTTTTGAGTTTCCGCGCTGAATGACAGTTCAAATGCATCATGGATTTTAAAAGTCAAAGACGGAACAAACCTAAAATAGCTGTTTGTAGGACGGACGCAGTCATAGACAATTCCAGCTGTAAGAGAAGGTGCCCAGGTAATCCGCTTTTTCCAGTACTTGAAATTTTTCCCGGAAGTTGAATACGCAAGGCTTAAAGTGTAAGGAACAAAATCCTTGTCTTCTTTTGCAACCCAGCCTTCGCTTGAATCAAAATAATAGCAAGTCGTGTACTGCATTATGTACGACAGCTGAAAATCGTTCCAAGAAAAAGAAAGCTTCATTGAGTCCGAACGCTTTTCTTCCATTTCATAATTAAAGGATTCTGAAAACAAAAGTTTTCCGTTAAAAAATTTCAGTGTGGCGGACTGCTTAAAAGGATTCCAAACAAAATTGTCAGTGTCTTCGTTTTCCTGTTTTATTCCGACTTCCGCAGAAAGACTCGCATAAGGAAAAGAAAAAGCGGCGTTGAAAGTGTACTCATCAAGCTGCGGCGGAAGATTTGAAGTCAACGTCAGGGACTGCGAAAAATCATCTGTTTCTTTTGCGGCAAGTTTTGCGCTCACTGTATGGGAAGTTACTGTTTCTTCATCAGTGAGTTTCATAACCGCGTATTCCCATTCAGGCTTTTCAGCGTCTCCAATAAATTCAGTCTTGATAATTTTTATAGAAGATTTCCATGCAATGCTCGAATCCTTGAACACATCAGAATAAGCAAATGGATTTATAGAAAAATTATTGTCATTTACCAAATCCATTTTTTTAGCTTTGTAGTCCGAAAGCTTTACCGAATTTTTTGAAGTCTCGGATGTGTAGCCGTCAAGATTCGGGTGGCTTTGATAAACAGGATTGAATGTAAAATCATTTTTTGAATACACAAACGGATTTCTAAATCCCAGCTCGCTTGAAATTGTAGCAGGAACTTTTATCTGATAATAAGTCGAATAAAAATTTCCCCATTCAAAATCAGAAGGCTCAAGCAAGTCAGAAGAATTATAGTTAATTTGGGATGTAAACTGCGGAACTATTGAATAGCCAAGTTTGTATTCAATTCCCTTTATGTCAACAATATTTTCTTTTGGTTTTGGCGCAAGTTCCTGTATAGAAAAAGCAAGCACATCATCTTTTTCTTCATCTGATTTTCTTTGCTGCTCATCTTTTTTTTCTGAATTTTCTGGAATAGATTCTTTTTGCTTTGGACTTTTTAATTCTTCTGGAATTTCAAGTTCTATCGGAAACGAAGGCGAATCGAATTTTTCGTAATTTTTTTCAAACGGATATTTAAAAATAGTTCCTTCAATTTTTGCTGCGATTTTAAATGGAACAACTTGAGATGGATAAAAGAACGAACGCTCCGGGCTGTAAGTGCGCCAGTCAAATGCAGCAGAAGAGAAATCAGAATCAGTTCTGGACTTGGAATCAAATGAAATATCCGCCGACAAATTTGTAATAGACAAAGTTGAAATAAACGGCTTTACAAAATCCGGCAGAGGAACAGAATAAGAAGCATTTGCAGTCCATTCAAATGAAGAAGTCTGGGCAGAAGTATCTTCTGTGTCATTATCATCAGTTTTTGTCTGACCCAAAAGAAAATTTATCCAATCAAGATATTCAGACCTCTTTTCAAAATCTTCCGTAAAAAACGGATCGCTGTAAACCGGCATGGAAAGACTTAATGAAAACGGCTTTTTTATAGAAGCTTTTAAAAGTCCTTTATAGCGGAATGGAGATTCAATTCCAAGAAAATTAGATTTGTCCTTTTCTATTTTTCCAGCTGAAGAATAAGGAGTATATTTTCCACCCGAATAAAAAACTGTATTTGTAAACGCAAGCTGCGTTCCGGCTTCAATCGAAGAAATGTAGTCCGAAGAAGACGGCTTGTAAATGCCAGAAAGTCCAGTTGCAAATCCCAGGTTCGCATAGTAATCCGCTGTGAACTTTAAATAGCTTGAAGGGTCTCCTTTAAAATCTTCATCCAAATTGTGCAGAACAAGTCCTTCCCTCTTTTGCTCCTTTAAAGTTGAAGGACGCATGAAGTTGAAAATTCCTGCCGCAAGATTGTCATCGGAAGAACTGTCAGCCTCTTGCAAAGGTTTTCTTCCAAGCAAATAAGTTGTAGTCTGAAAATAATATCCAAACCGCTCGTCATATCCAAACGCCGGGTTAAACAAAAGCTCATCCTTTGGATAATAAAAAGCCGGAAGATACAAAACCGGAATTTTTCCAACATAGACAACCGCATTCAAAAACGCAAACTCGCCTCCGGGAAGAAGCCAAATTCTTGAAGCCTTTACTTTCCAATGCGGATCTTCATCATCACAAAAAGTAAGCGCGGCATTTTTAAATGCAACAGAGCCGGAAGAATCTCTGCCAAAAATTTCAGAAGCAACAATCATTGTTGAGCCGGACGGAAGATTCAAAGCTCCGTTTCCCGCATTGAAAATTCTTCCATTGTCAAAAACACCTTCCAAAGTACCTGTGTTAAGCAAAACTGTTGAAGCAGAAATTTCCTGCTCATCTCCACTGGTACCAGACTTTAAAATGCGCACATTTCCTTTTGCATAAAGCATTTGTGTTGAACGATTAAAAGTTACATCGTCAGCTTTTATTTCTGTTTTTGTTTTTTCTTTTTCAACAGAAAGCTTTACATTTCCAGAAAGGTGAATTTCATCTTCGCTTGTATTTTCATTTTTTTTGTATTCTGAATAATTTGCGCTTATAATTGTTACAACTGTAACTTCGCTTTGAGAAAACGCAGGCTTAAATAAAAAAAACAAAGCAAGCAAAAAAAAAGCAGTTCTTTTTCCGAAAGATGAAAAACAAAAAAACATTTTTACAAAAGCCTGTCTCTTTCTTTTTCGCGTTCAAGAAGCTGGGAAACATATTTTCCTGTGTAGCTTTCTTTTGACCTTGCAACTTCTTCTGGAGTTCCTGTCGCAATAACCGACCCGCCGCCGCTTCCTCCTTCAGGACCAAGATCAATCAAATAGTCCGCCTGGCAGATAACGTCAAGATTATGTTCAATCATCACAACAGAATTTCCTTTGTCAACAAGTTTTTGAATAACGCTCATAAGCTGCTTTATGTCAACAAAGTGAAGTCCGGTCGTAGGCTCATCTAAAATATATAAAGTTTTTCCAGTTGAAGGACGTGAAAGTTCAGATGCAAGTTTTACACGCTGAGCTTCTCCTCCGCTCAAAGTAAGCGCATTCTGTCCAAGCTGAATATAGCCAAGACCAACACTTTTTAAGGTTTCAAGTTTTCTTGCAATATGCGGAATTCCAGCAAAGAAATCGGCGGCTTCTTCAATCGTCATGTCAAGAACATCGCTTATGGACTTTCCCTTGTAAAGGATATCCAAAGTTTCCTGATTGAATCTTTTTCCGTGGCAGACATCGCATGGAATAAAAACGTCAGGAAGAAAATTCATTTCAATTGTCAAAGTTCCAGCTCCCTGGCAAGCCTCGCATCTTCCGCCTTTTACATTGAAAGAAAAACGTCCGCTCTTGTAGCCCTTTGCCTTTGATTCTGGAATACTTGCGTAAAGCTCGCGGATTTTATCAAACACACCGATGTAAGTTACAGGATTGCTTCTCGGAGTTCTTCCAATAGGGCTTTGGTCTATGCTGATCACTTTGTCAATATTTTCCAAGCCTGAAATTTTTTTGTATGCGCCAACCGGAAGCTCGCTCTTCATAATTTTATTGCTGATTGCAGGAAACAAAACATCATTCAGCAAAGTTGATTTTCCGCTGCCAGAAACTCCCGTTATGCAAGTAAAAGTTCCAAGCGGAATTTCAACGCTTACATTTTTCAAGTTGTGCTCTGTAACATTTTGAATTTTTATAAAGTTTCCGTTTCCAGTTCTTCTTTGCTTTGGAATTTCCATTCTGATTTTTCCTGCAAGATACTGGCCAGTAAGGCTTTCTGGAATTTTCATAACTTCCTGCGGAGTTCCTGCCGCCATGATTTTTCCGCCGTGGACACCAGCTCCAGGACCAATGTCAACAAGATAATCCGCGGTAAGCAAAGTCTGCTCGTCATGCTCAACAACAATCACCGTGTTGCCAAGATTTCTAAGATACAAAAGAGAATCAATAAGCCGCTGATTATCCCGCTGATGCAGACCAATCGAAGGCTCGTCCAGAATATACATAACCCCGGTAAGACCTGAGCCAATCTGAGTTGAGAGCCTTATGCGCTGCGCCTCGCCTCCGCTTAGAGTTGCAGCCGAACGCTGAAGCGTAAGATATTCAAGACCAACATTTTTCAAGAACGAAAGGCGTGATTTTATTTCCTTTAAAATTTGCGCGGAAATCTTTTTTTCTGTTTCAGAAAGCTCTAATTTTTCAAAGAAGTCTATGGTTTCTGTAACAGAAAACTCGGTCAAGTCCCAGATATTTTTTCCACCGACAGTAACGCCAAGAGATTCCGGGCGAAGACGTTTTCCATGGCAAGACGCACACTCCTTATGCGACATAAATTTTTCAAGAGATTCCCTTGCATTTTCTCCCCAAGCTTCATTGTAGCGGCGGCGCAAATCACCGAAAATTCCAAGCCAAGGACGATTGTAAGAACTTGTTCCCTCACCGCTTTGCTTTTTATAAACCCACTTTATGTTTTTCTGCGCGTCTCCGTTCCACAAAAAATCAGTCTGCTTCTTTGTAAGATCCTTCAGCGGAGTTTCAAGAGTAAAGCCTGCTTCATTTGCAACAGCCTCGAACATCGCATGGTTCCAGGAACTTTCAGGATTGTAAGCCTGAATTCCGTACTCATTAAATGAAAGTGAAGAATCCGGCGCAATCAAATTTTTGTCGTATTCCATTTTTTCGCCAAGACCAGTACAGTCGGGGCAGGCTCCAAACGGATTGTTAAAAGAGAACATCCTAGGCTGAAGCTCTGGAATAGAAATTCCGCAGTCAGGACAGGCATTCTTCTGTGAAAAGAAAACTTCCTCTTCTATAAAATCCGCGGCAGAATCAACAGACTTTCCTTTTGCAGAAATCTCATGCACAACATTTTCATAAGCCTCATCAGTCTTATTTACGCGGCGCAAAACAATTATAACACCGTTTGAACTTTGAAGCGCAGTTTCAACTGAATCGGCAAGACGTTTTCTAATTTCAGACTTTAAAACTATGCGGTCAACAACGATTTCAATTGTGTGCTTTTTCTGCTTGTCCAGTTTTATGGAATCTTCAAGCTCAACCATAAGCCCATCAATTCTAGCGCGCGCAAAGCCAGATTTTTTTGCGTCGTCAATAACTTTTTGATGCTCACCTTTTTTTCCGCGGATAACAGGAGAAAGAATTGTAAGTTTAGTTCCCTGCGACCAAGAAAGAATTGTTTCTATAATCTGGTCAACCGACTGTTCCTTGATTTCCCGACCGCAATTCGGACAGTGGGGTTTTCCAATTCTTGCATACAGAAGGCGGTAATAGTCATAGATTTCTGTTACAGTTCCAACCGTTGAACGCGGATTTTTATGGGTTGTCTTTTGCTCAATTGAAATCGCAGGAGAAAGCCCCGTAATCAAATCCACATCAGGCTTGTCCATTCTTCCAAGGAACTGCCTTGCATAGGAAGAAAGACTTTCCATATATCTGCGCTGGCCTTCAGCAAAAAGAGTATCAAATGCAAGTGATGATTTTCCGCTGCCAGAAAGTCCGCTTATGGCAACAAGTTTATTGCGCGGAATTTCAACACTGATATTCTTTAAGTTATGCTCGCGCGCACCTTGAATTACAATTTTCTCATCGTTGAATGCGTTCATAGCCCTTTATTATAGAAGAAAAGCAGACAAATGAAAATGCCTGCATAAGTTCAAGTCAAAGCTAATATTCAGTTCTAGTTATGTTTCTAAGCCACTTTTTTCTCTTATAGAACGAGAACACCCAGGGCCACTTTACAAATTCGTCTAGGCACATAAAAAAGTAAACCCATACAACAGGAAGCTTGAATACAAAAGCTGTAAGAATTCCAGCTGTAATTCCATAGCCCCACATATCGATTGTGTCGCATATTAGACCGAATTTTGTGCATCCGCCCGCGCGGAAGATACCGGCAATAAGAGTTGTGTTAACAGCAGTTCCCATAACATAGTAGACATTTATAAAAAGCATCTGCTTTAAATAATGCATTGCCAAAGTTGAAAGCGAAGCGTATTTTAGAACAAACGGAATTGAAATAAATATCAAAAGTCCGCCAAACGCCCCTGTAATAACTGTAACTTTAAGAAATTCCTTTGCACCTTTTTCAGCCTCGTCAATCTTATCCGCGCCAATCAAGTTTCCTACAATAATGCCGCCGACCGCAGCAACAGCATAGCAGAACACAGTGGCAAAGTTGCGCACAACACATACAATCGAATTCGCAGCCACAACATCAGAGCCAAGCCGCCCCATGATTGCAACGTAAGCAGAAAAAGCCGCGCCCCAGGAAACATCATTCAGCAAGGCAGGCAAAGACATCTTAAAAAAATCCTTGGCAAGAGAGCTGCTTTTTATAAACATATAGGAAAACTTAAGTTTTATGTCCTTACTCCGGGCCGAAACAATAAAGCACCCTGCAACACAAACAGCCTGAGAAATGCAAGTAGCAAGAGCAACTCCGCGGATTCCCATTTTTTCAATTCCAAAAAATCCAAAGATAAAAACCGCGTTAAGAATGATGTTCAGGAAAAATCCCACACCGTTAAAGAATGTTGCCACCGAAACATGATTCGCGCTTCTAAGCATAGAAAAGTAAGTATTTGAAACCGCCCACAAAAGATAGAACACCCAGATTATGCGAAGATATTCCGCGCCTTCTGAAATCAAAACCGGATCAGCCGTATAAACGCGCATAAGTTTTTCCGGGAACAACGATGCGCCAACAGAAAAGGCAACCGCAACAGCAAGCGAGCATTTAAGCGCAATCCCTTCAATTGCCTCAAGAGCCTTAAAATCTTTTTTACCAAAATACTGAGCCGCAAGAAGAATAGAGCCCGAGCTTATTCCCGAATAAAACATAAAGACAAGACCAGAGTACTGAGTTGCAAGAGAGCCTGCCGCAATAGCGTCCTGACCTACACTGTTAAGCATTATAACATCCACAGAGCCCATCATGGCGGCGAATATATTCTGCAGAATAATAGGAAAAAGCATTTTAAGCGAATCTTTGTAAAATTGTTTGTTCATAATTTTCCCCAATTTATATTAGAAAATATATATAACATTTGTTCTAATATAATGCAACCTATAGCAAACAGATTGAGCAACAAATGCGCAAGATTAAGGAAAATGCCATCCAATCAAATTGAATAATGCCATAAAAAAAATAGCAACGATAAAAAAAACCGGGCATACGCCCGGCACTTGTGGTAAAATTTTCAGACTAGTCAGAAAACAATGGAGTTGAAAGGTAGCGGTCTCCAGAATCTGGAAGAAGAGCCACAATAACTTTTCCTTTGTTTTCAGGACGCTGGGCAAGAATCTTTGCAGCCTTTAGAGCAGCTCCGCTTGAAATTCCAACAAGAATTCCTTCTGAACGTGCAAAAGCCTTTCCTTCCGCAAAAGCATCATCATTTTCTATGGCAATAATTTCGTCATAAATCTTTGTGTCGAGCGTTTCTGGAACAAATCCTGCGCCGATTCCCTGAATTTTATGAGAGCCGGCAGTTCCTTTTGAAAGAACAGGGCTTGAAGCAGGCTCAACAGCAACAACTTTTACAGCAGGATTCTTCGACTTTAGGAATTCACCTACGCCGGAAACAGTTCCACCAGTTCCTACGCCAGCAACGAAAATATCAACTTTTCCATCTGTCTGGCTCCAAATTTCAGGGCCTGTAGTTTCACGGTGCGCTTTAGGATTTGCCGGATTTACAAACTGCCCGAGAATAACAGAGCCTGGAATTGACTCTTTAAGCTCTTCTGCCTTTGCAATAGCGCCTTTCATTCCTTTTGCGCCTTCGGTAAGAACAAGCTCCGCTCCATAAGCCTTTAAAAGAGTCCGGCGTTCAACGCTCATTGTCTCAGGCAAAGTCAAAATAGCCTTGTATCCTTTTGCGGTGGCAACAGCGGCAAGCCCGATTCCTGTGTTTCCAGAAGTAGGCTCTATTATAGAAGCTCCAGGTTTTAAAATGCCTTTTTTTTCTGCGTCTTCAATCATTGCAAGGGCGATTCTGTCTTTTACGCTTCCGGCCGGATTCAGATATTCCAGCTTTGCAAGCAGAGTTGCATTTTCAATGCCGCTAGCCTTTGAATAATTGTTGAGCTTTAGAATCGGTGTGTTTCCAATCAGTTCTACTACGCTTTCCTTAATGTCTGCCATATCCGGCCTCCTGCAATTTTATATTCCTAGTTAAAATATAGGTTTTATAGGATTATACTAGCCTTTATTTCCTATTAAGTCAATAGGGTTTTATAATTTATCATTCAAACTGCGCGTTTTAGATAGGTTTGCTCCAAATTTAAAAATGGATGAGCCAAATTCTTGCGCATAAGTGCGCCTTAGCCAGACATATTTTGCTCTTGGACAGTCAGGATAAACTTTTTGTACGCAGAATATTCTACTTTTGTACGCTCAACAAAATCTTTTTGTACGCAAAATATTTTACTATTAGGCGATTAGGATAATACTTTTGTACGAAGAGTTTAACAAAATCTGCTTATATTACCCAGTCGCTTACACTTTCAGGCTTTAAAAGGTCGGAAATTTTTACGCTGTATAGATAGTTGGAAATTATAGTGTCCAGTTTTTCCCACATGGGGAGCGTCTTGCATTCTGCGGAACGTGGACAGGTTTCAGCGTTTTCTTCAAGGCAAGTAACAGGGGCTAAAGTTCCTTCCGTAAGTTTTAGGATTTCTCCAACGGAATATTCGTCAGCATCTTTTGTAAGCCTGTAGCCGCCTTTTTTTCCGCGCAAGCCTTCTACAAGACCAGCCTTAACCAAAAGAGCCACAATGCTTTCAAGATATTTTAGCGACACATCCTGATTCTCAGCAATGACATTCAATGGAACAAACTCGTCCTTTCCGTGCGAACAAAGCTCTATTATAACACGAAGCGCATAACGCCCTCTTGTTGAAATCAGCATAAACCGTAACCTCTTTTTTATTTTCCTATCTTATCACAAGGATTTTTAATTTTCAATGCGCTTTTTTGGAGGAAAGACATTCTTCCACCTCTTAAATTGCCCTTTAAATACTGCACTAAATGCCTCCTTATTAGTGCGCTCATCAACACCCATTTAGTGCAGTAATTGCCTCATTATTAGCGTACTAATCAACACCTTATTACTGTAGTATTGCTTTATTTATTTTTTGTTTGGATTCTTAGGGTGTTAGCCCTAATCAACGCTGGGAAAGATAAGTGGTTTGTAGGAAAGGAAACGGCTATAAAATTGATTCGCTTTCGAATTAGATGGTTGTCTTTCCTCCAAAAACTAAAAGGTCAAAATTCGAGTTTTGTAAATTTACTGTCATTGCCGTGCTTGACACTTCAATCTTGCTAAAAAAACACAAGGAATTATCGGATCAAGCCTGATAATGACTAGAAATTTCAAGAAATCCTAAAATTCGACATTCGACCTAAAAAAATGAAACTTAACGGCGTGCAATGTGTCTAACAAGGCATGGAAAACGGAATTAACACAGTCTCTGTATATGGAGATTCAATTTTAAAGGGCGCAGTTACAGGAACAGGAAGCGGACATCTTTTTGACATAACAAAGAATGACAGCCTTTCACTTGCAGCTGCAAAACTAGGATTTAAGCTGAACAACCAAAGCGTATTCGGAAACATAATCACCAAAAGCTACAAGAGGTTTTTGCGTGATGCTGAGCGGAATGCGCTTGGCGACCTTGCAATAATAGAATCCGGCGGAAACGACTGCGACTATGACTGGGCGCAAGTATGCTCCGGGGAAAACTTAAATCCACGTGTAGGCATAGACGAATTTATAAGCACGATAGACAAAATGGCAAAAAACTGCCGACAAAACGGAACAACGCCGCTCATTATGACAATGCCGCCTCTTGTTCCAGACCGATGGCTTTTGCACATTTGCCGAGGATATGACGAACAAAAAGTAAAGGCGTTTGTGAACTCGGACATTATGACGCTGTACCAAAACCACGAAACATACAATGCGCATCTTGTTAAATACAGTTTTCAAAACAACGTGCAGATTGTGGACATGAGGCTTGCATTTCTTGAGTCCAAAAAAGACAAAGAGCTTATGTGCCAGGACGGAATCCACCCAAACGAAGCCGGCTACAGATTCATGGCGGAAATCTGGGAAAAAGAGCTTCCAAAAATCAAAAACGAGTTTCCAAAATAGTGAAATTTAAGTTTTTTGTTAATTTAAGCTAATCACTGTTCATTTTCTTGACTTTTTGAAATTGTTGCTTTATCATTTATAAAACTAAAAGGAGAAACAAAAACTTTATGGCTTTGTTTTTCTGAAAAAACATTGGAGGCTCTTATGTTTAAGGGTAAATTGGCTGCTGCAGTAGCTGTTGTATCATTGGCACTTGCTTCTAGCGCATTTGCTACAAAGGTTGGACCTGGTCTTGGTTATGTTGTTTTCGGAGATCAGAACGGACCAGTTTATGACTTGCTTGCCGCAACAACAAACGGCACATTCTGTTCACAGGGATTCGCTATTACATTCGGAACTTCTGGATATAGCGGAGGACTTATCGGAATGGAAGAAACAGACAAGTTCATCGCAGACAACATGGATGCACTTGCAACAGACATCGCCATGGGCGAAGGCGAATATGTTGACACACTTTCAACAATGCTCAACGTTTCTGACAGTGTAGCTTTCAAAGCTGCTCTTCAGGCAAACTTTGACAACATTTTCTCTTCTTCAGACGTATCTGCAACTGAAGTAAGCGGAAAGATTTACTCACTTGTTGGCTAAGTTGGACATTTCGTCTAAAAGAACAGGGTACGGCCGCAAAGTCGTACCCTGTTTGTTTTTACTTGCAGCTTCGTTTTTCCTGCCAGTATTTGCAGATGAAAACAGCCCCGCAAAAGGAACTGCGGACGCCGTAGACTTTTCAGGAAAACTAGAAGCAATTTCAAAGCTAGCCCCTACAGAGCCAGCTCCCGGCTACGAAAAAAAAGCGCAGGAAGCTGTGGATAAGGCATTTTCCATGGAGCTTTATAATGCGCCTTACTGGAAAACCCTTTTGCATTACAAGCCTTCTCCTTTCCACAAAAACAAAAGCCTTGTGGACGACCCGATGTTTTTCTGTGCAAAAAAAGGCAAGACAAATCCAAAGGCAGAGCTAGAAGGTACTATAAAAGCATTCTTTTCTCCTGCGCCCGGCAAAGATGAGCGGCACGCAATAGAGCGTTTTCCTGGCAGATTTAAATGGATTTGCAACCAGCTGAATCTTTCAAAAGAGGATTTTCCTTATGATGGAGACGCATATTATCAGTCGATTGTGCGGAAAGTAAATCCCGGGGACGTTTACCTTATATTCCCGGCAGGCTTTCTAAAAAATCCAGCTTCAGTTTTCGGACACACATTTTTGCTCATGGAATCCAAAGAACAGTCGCGTCTTCTTGCAAGCTCTATAAACTATGGAGCTGTTACAAATATAACAGGCGGCGCGATGTACGCAATTCTAGGTCTTGTTGGAGGATTCCGGGGATATTTTGGATTCGTGCCTTACTATGAAAAAATCAAGCAGTACGCCAATATGGATATGCGCGATATATGGGAATACCGCTTAAACTTTTCAGAAGAAGAAAAAGACAGAATGCTGCGCCATGTTTTTGACCTTTCAGGTATTTACTCGCGTTACTTTTTTATAAGCGAAAACTGCTCATACAATCTTTTATTTCTTATAGAAGCCGCAAAGCCAGAAACAGACATAACGAATATTTTAAGCGGCGTTGTAGAGCCAATAGAAACTGTAAAGACCATCTGCGAAACAGGACTTGCAGATAAAACTGACTACAGACCTTCCGTGTACTCAAAACTGGAATTTCAAAAGACACAGCTTACACGGAAGCAAAACAAATATGTAAAAGACGTTTGTTACGGGAAAAAGACAGCAAAGGACTTCCCATTCGGCGACTTGCCAAAAGAAAAACAGGCTGAAATTTGGGAACAGGCATCCGACTATCTTACTTCCCTCTTGAACAGCCGGAAAATCTCACCAGATGAATACAGACCGCGCTTTGTTTCAGTTCTTTCGGAGCGTAGAAAGCTAGGCAAGATAGAATCCAGCACAAAAATAACAGAGCCTCCGCACCCGGAAAAAGCACATGGCTCCAAAAAGATTTCCATTCACGGCGGAAAAGACATAGAAGGCGCATACACAGGCTTGGAATTTCGTCTTACAGCGCACGAACAGCTTGAAAATCCTGCAGGATACGCTTCAAATTCAGAACTTGTGTTCGGTGAAATTGACCTTAGAGTGCATCCGCAGGAAACAGACTTCTACTTAAAGAAAGCCTTGATTGCCTCGGTAATCTCGCTGCCGGTTTCAGACCTGTACTTTTTTAACAGTGCAATGAATATTGTTGTCGGACTTGACTCTAACCCGAATGAATATAAAGAAGAAGCTCTTGCATTCAGGCTAAAAGCAATGTTCGGAACAAGCATAAAGCCAGCTTATTGGATTCAGCCTTACTTTCTTGCAGGATTTGACGCTTATGCTTCTCCAAAGTATGAAAAGAAGCATTTTTATGCAGATCCGCTTATTGGCGCAGAAGTCGGCTTTATAACAACGGCAGGAATCTGGAAAAACAAGATTGCGGCAAGCGCGCTTCAGTCGCCGTTCGACAAAAAACATTTAAGAATTCAGGCAAGCGTAAACGAAGGCTTTAATATTGCCCAAAACATTTCGCTTAAAGGCGGCTACTCTTTCAATATGGACTGGAACGAGAGATGGCATGAGTTCACGGTTTCGTTCAACGCATATTTTTAGAGATTGTTAACACAGTTTTTTACAGAAACATCATAGTATCAAGCATGGCAACGACACGGAATAAGATTCCCCGATCAAGTCATGGAATGACAAAAATATATCATATTAAAATTTTTACTGGACACAAAAAGGCTCCTATAATTTACAGGAGCCTTTTTAATTTGCCAATAAATTTATCGTTTTTATAGCAACAATGTTTTACGATAATCCCAATTAAACTTTAAAGCGGTCAATCTCGTTGGCAATATCCGAAATAGAGCCTTTTACCTTTGAAGAAATCTCGCTTAAGGCGGCACCAGTTTCGTTTATTTTCTTTGCGCCAACCGCCATTTCATCCATGCTTTCCTTCATAACCATTGTGGCATCCTGAAGCCGTTTTACTTCCTCAAGAATCGCCTGATTTCCGGCTGACATTTCAGAAGAGGCGTTGCGAACTTCGGAAGAACTGTCGTTCATGGAATGAAGAGCCTCGTTTATCTGCTTAGAGCCTTCGGTCTGCTCTTCCATTGCCGACTTAATCTGAACAACAAGCTGGTCTGTATCCTTGATTTTCTTGGAAACACTTTCAAAAGCCGAACTTGACTCCGCGGAAGAAGCAACAACTTCATCGATAGATTCACGGATATTGTTAAGCTGGTCGCCGATTGTCTTTGACTGCGAAGTGGAAGTTTCTGAAAGCTTGCGGATTTCGTCTGCTACAACACTGAATCCTTTTCCGGCTTCACCTGCGTGGGCGGCTTCGATTGCGGCATTCATGGCAAGAAGGTTTGTCTGGCTTGCAATTGAAGAAATGGCGGCGTTTGCCTCCTGAAGCATTGCGGACTGCTTTTCAATTTTTTCTATCTGCTCGTTTACGACTTGCTGCTTAGAAAATCCGTTCTGCGCGTCAGACTGAAGCTCGCTGAATGAAGAAGCCATTTTGTCAACGGACTGATTTACAGAAGAAATGTTTCCAATCATCTGCTCAACAGCAGCGGAAGCCTGGCTTACACCTGCGGTCTGGTTTTCAATCATTCTTTCAAGCGAAGAAATATTTGAAGCGATTTCATTTACAGCCCCGGCGGTTTCTTCAACACTTGAGCTTTGGCTTACAATCTGGTTTCTTACACTGTCAATGTTTGCAAGAATCTGCGTGATTGCACTGGAAGTATTTTGAGTGCTTTCCTCAAGAACTTCTCCTGCACTGCTAAGTTCATTCTTAGAATTTTTTACATCGGAAATAATTTCCTGCAATTTGCCAACAAATTTATTGAATCCTTTTACAACAAAGCCGATTTCGTTGTTGGAATTTATTTCAATTCTTTGTGTAAGGTCGGCGTTGCCTGAAGCGATTTTTGTTATTGCGTAGTCAAGTTTATTCAATGGCTTTATTGCGCGGTACACAAGGAAGCCTGATATGCTTACAAGAAGAATCGCGCTTATAATAGAAAGCCAAGTCATCTGCCCCATCATTGAAGTAATTGAAGAATAGATTTCCTTCTGCTGGATTGAAACTGCTATTGACCATGAAGTTCCTTCTACCGGCATAAAGGTAATAAATTCCAACTCGTCATAAATTCCCTTTATCCAGGCATGTCCTGTCTCACGGCTAACCATTCTTTTGGCAAGTTCGCCCATATCCTCGTGCCCTTCAGAATAGCCTGTAAGGAAGTTGCGGTTGTTAATCCAGTCTCTGTTCGGGTGGGAAATAACGGTTCCATCATCGGCAAGAACAAACGGATATCCTGTGTTTCCAACTTTTATATTGCTGATGATTTCACCAATATGTTTTGACTGCATTACGCCACAAAAAAGACCGATGTTCTTTCCGTTGCGAACAATTGCGCGCGATACATGGACTACATATTGTCCGGTCGTTCTTGAGACTACAGGATCATCAATGAACCATTCCTTTCCATCTTGCATTATCGCCTTGAAATAAGGGCGATCGGAAATATCGGTGCGCTTTCCTGTATCCGTATAGGCGATTCCGTCCGGACCACAGAGCATTATGTAATCAAACTCGGCTATGCGGTGATCTGCATGCGAAACAAGCCATTCACGCATTTCGGCAAGGCTTCCATCCTGAGCCACATCTGAATTCACATAGAAATTCATAGCATGGTAATAGGCGTCAATTTTTTCTGAAATTACCTGCGAATAAGCCTTTACAACAACCCCATAGTCATTTGCTGAATCCTCAAGCACAGACTTTTTTGTGATTTCTCCTGTTATAATAATCTGCAGAAAATTAAAAAATACAATTGAAATGCCTGAAAAAAGAACAAGCCTGAATACCAGGCTCTTGCGTTTTTCGGTGTTTGACGAAGTGTTTTCTCCCATAAATAACAGATTCCTCCTTAAAAATACAGGCCACTAAAAACCTCAAGCTTTTAGTGGCTTGCAACAATACACTTGATTTAAATTATATAACAAAATTTTTGTCTGTCAACATTTTTTACAAGCCCCGTCTAATAAAAAATTATTTTCCTAAATCAAGGATGCGGCGGTTCCAGTCCTTTGGAGGATCCTCGATTATGCTCCAGTCAAAGTCAAGAATTCCGTGCGGAGGAAAAAGAGGCTTTGGAGGCGGAGGGGTCTTTTTCAGATTTTCAGCAAGAATTTCTTCAAGTGATTTTCCTTTTTCAAGTGTTAAATACGGCTCGCCGAATGCGCAGATTGTTGAGTAAACAGACTCCTGAGGAACTTGAATTCCATTTAAATCATTTGAAGATTTTATTTTTAAAACTGAATTAAAAGTACAGTCAGCAGGAAAAGAAGAAATTTTTTTCACACTGCGGATTTTGGTTCTGCGCCCTGTAACGCAAGTAAAAATTTGCCCGGCTACAACAAGATGCTTTGGAACAGAATATTCACTTCCTGCGTCGGAAAAAAAAGCCTGGGCTGAACTGTCGTATTCCATGTCGGTTTTCCAGTAGCGGATTTGGTAAACTGCGGAATCCGTGGAAAAATAAGACAAAAGTTCCTTGCTTGAAACAGGCGGACTTATTAAAATTCCAGAAGCGTTTCCTGAATCTTTCCAAAATCCAGAAAGTCCTGCTTCCCCGCTTTGCCTTATGACGAATTTCAGAAAAAGCTTGTCTCCAATCACGGCAACCGGCACATTGTAAATTTCTTTTCTATTCGGATATTTTATTTCAAGATTCCAGGCGCCGGACGTAATTCCATTTGCATAAAGAAGTGAGCCGTCATCTTGCAAAACACCCTTTCCGTCTGACTGCAAAAAAAGCTCATCCGTAAGCGGAACATATTTTATGCTGATTTCCTGCGCTGGATTTTTTGAAGTTGTGTTGTTTACGTTCCGTGGATTTTTTTCTGAATAAAGGCTGCTTTCTGCCGCGCGGTCATCGTACCAAGTGTAGAAAGATCTAAGCACAGCCTGTGGAATTGCGCCTCCGTCATCAGAAACATAGCCTGAATCAAAGACAAAATACCGGCTGGAATTTTTCCAAACGCCTTTTAAAAGTGCCGGGACTTCTTCCTGCGAAAAAACTTTGAATGAGAAAATTAAAAAAGCAAATGTTAGAAATTTTCTTTTAAAGACCATTTTTCCCCGATAACGTCTCTTATTGAGTATCGGAAAATTTGACGCTCATCAAAAGATTTTTGAATGAGAGAATCAATTTCCATGGAATCATAAATTTTCTTTGCTTCTTCTATAGTTGCGCGCAAAACAGGATGCTTTGGGCTGAACAAAACGCAGCAGTCTTCATACGGAAGAATTGAAGTTTCGTAAGTTCCTATGAAATTCGCAGTGTCCATGATTTCTTCTTTGTCCAAGCCAATCAGAGGACGAACCAAAGGTTTTTCTGCAAAGCTTTCTGTAACTGCAAGATTTTCAATTGTCTGGCTTGCAACCTGCCCCAAACTTTCGCCTGTAATTATGCAGTCGCAGTTAATCCGCTCGGCAAGCATATTGGCGGCTTTCATCATACAAAGGCGGAGCATCAATGTTGAGTAGGCTTCCGGTGTTTTTTGTTTTATTTTCATCTGAACTTCTGTAAAAGAAATCACGTTAAGATGTGTGTCGTTTCCGTACTGCGCGATGATTTTTGCAAGATCCTGGACTTTCTGCTGGGCTTCTTCCGAAGTGTATGGATAAGAATGAAAATAAACACATTCAACTTTCATTCCGCGGCGCATCATTCTGTAGCCCGCAACAGGACTGTCAATTCCGCCTGAAAGAAGCAAAAGACCTTTTCCGCTCACGCCAACTGGAAGACCACGGCAAGTTTTTTTCTGGGAACAGTAAACATAGCATTTTTCGCGCACTTCAATATTAATGGAAACGTCCGGCTTGTGAACATCAACATCAAGAGTTCCGTCATCAAAAAGAACTCCGGCAACTTCCGTGGCAATCTCGTAGGAATTAAGCGGAAAATCTTTGTCTTCACGGCGCGCTTCAATTTTAAAAGTCTTTGCTCCGTTTGATTTTGCAACTTCTCCTTCTTTTCTGACTGCAATTTTTATAGCTTCAAGATTTTTTTCAACAGCCTGAACTTTTGCCCAGCCGGTAATTCCAATCAAATGGTCAAGCGCATACTCAACTGCGCCGCAAGAATTTTTTGTGCAGTAAATGTAAAGCCGCCCGGAAAGAAGTTTTACTTTTGCCTCGACAGTTTCCAAAGCAAGCCGGATATTGCACAAAAGCTGTTTTTCAAAAATACGGATATTTCCGCCTTTAAGTGTAAGCTCGCCAAGCTTTCCAAGATAAGTTTCTGTATAAAAATTTGTGTCAATTTCAGTTTTCATTTTTTAAGCCGTTAAAATCTTATTGTTACGCCAAAGTTAAAGAAAAGATTAAGTTTGTTTGTAAGTTGAGAAATCCAGGCATCTTTAAATCCGTCCACAATTGCTTTTGCCTCAGCTGAATCCAAATCGTATTTTTCTCCGTCCTTTGATTTGCGGAATCCAATGATGTCGCCAGTTCCGCCGCCGTTTCCGTCATCATCTTTTTCGTAAACTGGAATTATGTCTTCATTTCCACCTGGAAACATCTGGTTTGAAACTCCATAATTGTGAATGTATTCAAATGTGCAGCCGGCATTCAAGGAAACGCGCGTTCCTTTTTTTGTAGGCTTAAAATCGTACTTTACATTCAACGAAGACTGAAGCGTAAACTGAACGTGCTTTTGGTTCAGCCAGTTCATGGAATCCCAAGCGGAAGAAACGTGGTTGCCGGAATTTGAATTATTTGCGGCAAACATCGAATGAGTGTAAACCGAGCCGTCTGTTGAATAAACATTTTTGTCTGCGCAAAGATAAATCATGGCTTCTTCTGTGTCCAAAGTTTCGCAGACATTTCCGTGGCGTGAATAAGTTGTTCCCATTGACAAAGTGAGCTGCTTAAAAGGCTTTAAGTCAACGGAAAATTTTACAGCGTCTGAGTTCGGTTCATACTGCGAGCCAATCAAAACACCGGCATTTGTACAGTTCTGATAGTTTATTGTTGAAGATGAAATTGAAGCCAAACTGTCGCTGTCATACTGCCAGTGGCTGTAAGTATACGGAAGCACAAAAGTATAGTTAAAATCCAGCCGGTCAAGGAATGAATTTGCCGGAGTGTAGATAAGCCCGGTTTTTGCAGCAAGCCTGTACTTTGAATCGAAATTCAATTTAAAGAAATCTTCCGCCGGAAAATCATCGCACATAACGTCAGTTTCCCACAAAACCCCAGGAGCAGGCCTTATGTCGATTAAAAGTCCCATCGCAAGATTGTCGCTCGCTCCTCCGACTCCCTGAGCAACCATATAAGGAACCGGCAAAATGTAAGAAAGATCAAGGCGGTTTCCGTAGACTGCACTTTCATAAAATGAAACTTTCAAAAAATCAAAAGGCTCATATCCAATTGCATGGAACGCCATTATTTTATCTGGAGCCAAAGTTGAAAGGTCGCCGTCATAAGATGAAGTTGCGCCAATCATTGAAAGTTCCTGAACATAAGAAAGTTTGTCGTGCAAATATGTGAGCGAAAGGTTTCCTGAATGATAGCTTGTGTCGTTAAGCGAAAGTCCTTCATTTATAAATGCTGAATATCCGCTTCTGTAAATTCCGCCCTGAACAAAAAGATTTTTGTAGCCAAGCGCAATGATACTATTCACGTCAAGGTACATTTCAATCGGGCCGACTTCAGTGGCATCAAAAATAGAATCGTGGAATGAATTTGAATACTGCGGCATAAAGTCTATATCAGTCGCATTCGAAACCGCAAAGCCCGCTCCGTATCCAAGCGAAACAAAATCATCCTTAAACCCCAAGTCGCCTTTTATTGCAGGATAAAGCGCAAGCATTTTTGAAGTGCTAAAGGACTGCTTTTCGTTCTTTTCTTCCATTTCATGCTTAATGAAAAAATCAGTTTCAAAAGTTATGTGGTAAGGTTTGCCGGTTACGCGCTCATAAATTTCAGCTGCAATTTCCTTGTCTTTTTCGCAGCCGTTTTCAATTACTTCCTGAAGAATCGACTTTACATTTGCAAGCGGATAAGGACGGATTGGAGGCACATTTGAAACAAGCCCGCGGTTTTCCCAGATTAAAGCGTATTTATAAAATTCATCTGACGGGTCAACAGAAACTTGAGAAAAACAAAAAGCTCCAGCAAAAGCAAAAACAGCGGCAAAAAAAAGTTTTCTTAACTTCATTAATATTTCCTTCAATTAATTACAAAATTTTTATATTCGCGGCAAAAGCAACTTCAAATCCATTTTCATTTCTGCCGCTTTCATTATTGTAATTTATAATAAACGTATATGACGGCTGAAACACAAAAGTTATATTTTCTTTAGGGCTGAAAGTTCCGCGCAAAGAAACAACATTCACATATTCGTTAGTTCCAGACGGCGTAGAAGCTTTCTGTCTTTTTTTTGCCTCATCGCTTCCTTGAGAATCAGAATCCGGGAAAATCCAGTTCTTGCGGTTTTCCTTGCCATCATCGCTGTCGTCAATTACGTATTCATTTCCTTCGTGCCAATCAAGGTTCTTGAAAATTTTTGTGCCGGAATTTTTTCCGCAAGCCTTTAAAAGATAAGACGCGCCCAAAGACCATTTTGCAGGCTTTTCATATTCAATGCTCAGCTTGCCGGAAACAGTATCCGGGCCAAAGGGAGTTCCAAGCCATTCATAAAAAACATATTTTGTGTCACCAAGATTTTCGCGGTAGTTGCGCACCATGCTCCAGTCAGGGCTTTCCTTTATGTACATATATGCGTCTGTGTAAGTTCCTTCAAGCCAAAAGTGAAAATATCCGTCATTGCAAGGAACAAAGGATTCGATTCCGCCTTGAAAAGCAAGTCCGTTCGGCGTTGTGTCGTCTTTAAAGTTTGAAGTTTCGTATGCAGTCTGAAACTGCGTCATTGCAAATTCGCCGTACAGCCTCAAAAATTTTACAGGCGTGTAGGCAAGCTTTAGGGCAAGATAATCGCAGGTATTGCTTTCGTTGCTTCCATAGTCACGCCAAGCTGCAAATCCGTGGTAAATTGTCCAAGGATTCAAATAGCGAAGCTCCATCGGCGCAAAAACAAGCAAAGATTCCCTTGCGGTAAACTGAAGTTTCTTAAAAAAGCGGAAATTGATTTCGTGCGAGTAAAGATATTTGTCCACATTGAACTGATTTACATTCATGGAATACCTGAAATTCGGCGTGTAAAAGCCAAGTTTCAAATAGCTAGAGCCTGTAAAATATCTGCTTTGCACAATGCTTCCAGTCAGCGAGCGGGTAAAATCAGAGGCTCCTCTTCCAATCTGAAAAGTCAAAGCCGCGTTTTCTGTAAAATTATGGCTTGTACTGAAATATCCTGTGTCCGGGAAATTTATGTCGATTTCATCAGCCGCAAGTGGAACGCTCAAAAAATTATCATTATCTTCTTTTGTGTTTTTATTCAGCGCGAGTTTTCCTTCAAACATCATTGTAAAATAATCCGCGCCTTCAATTTTTACAGGAATATAAAGGAAGTCGCCTTTATCATAGCGTCCGTAGTTCCACTCCAAATCATCGTTCTGCTTGTAATAGCCTTCCGCATTGAGTTCAACTTCAAAGCCAAGCTTTATAAAATCCGGTCCGAACTCAAAAGATTCCTGCGAACAATAATTTTTTATTCTGTCATACTGAAGTTTTCCGGCGGAACTCAAAGAGCTGTATTCGGCTTCATCAAGGAAAAAAAGAATTTCTCCAACACTCAAAGGCGATCGGTCTGTAAAATCAAGCCTGCCCTCTTCCATTGAAACAGCGGCAAGGGCGTCATAAATCCAGTGTCCGTTTTTTACAAGTTCATTTTTTCCGCGTGCAAAAGAAAAGAACGGCACGTAAAGCAAAACAATCCAAAGAAATTTTTTAAATGAACTTAAAATTTTCATAGAAGCCAATTTTACTTGATTCTTGCAGAAAGTACAAGTATAGAGTAAAATTGATAGAATATGAAAATCGCGATGTTTACAGACGCATACTTTCCGCGCATAAACGGAGTTACAGTTTCTGTCCAGTCTTTTGCGGAAGGACTTTGCAAGCTTGGACACGAAGTCTGTGTTGTCTGCCTTGAATATACAGAAGAACAGCAAAAAAGTTCTTTCTTTGACGAAAAAACAAATGACGATAAGTCGCCGTTTAAAATTTTAAGAGTTCCGTCCGCTTGGATTGCATTTTCAAAAGAAGACAGAATGATGCGGCTGGACAAATGGCATCTAGTAAAAAAATCCATGGACGAATTTCAGCCTGACGTAATCCATATTAATTCAGAATGGACAATCGGATATTTTGGAGCAATTTACTGCCGCCATCGCCATGTTCCTTTTGTATTCACATTCCACACGCTTTGGGAAGATTATCTTGCAAACTACATAAACTTTGTTCCTGCCCGCGGACTAAAAAAAATCGGAATGGAAGTCGTGCGCTTTTATTTAAAGAGAGCCGACGTGATTATCGCTCCGACAAAGCGGATTGCAGAAGTCGTGGACAGATACGGAATAAAACGCCAAGTGAACATTCTTCCAACAGGAATTCCAGACAGCAAGCTTGAGTACGATGAAAAAAAATCAAATGAAGTTTACGCAACGCTTTTCAAAAAGTTTCCAGAATTAAAGGAAAGAAAAATCCTTCTTTTTGTAGGACGCATTGTAAAGGAAAAAAATCTTCCGTTTCTTTTTGATGTCTTGGAAAAAGTTCAGGAATCCCAGCCGGACACTGCGCTTTTGTTCGTGGGCGGAGGTCCCTTCTTGAATGAACTGAAAGAATTGGCAAAATCACATGGACTTGAAAAATCAGTTTTCTTTACAGGATATATCAACGGAAACGATTTGATTTACTTTTACAAGATGGCTTCGGTCTTTACATTTCCGAGCAAAACGGAAACACAGGGGCTTGTTACAGTTGAAGCGATGCTTTCCGCGCTGCCGGTTGTCGCAATCGGAGAAATGGGCACCATCGATGTGATGCAGGGAAACAACGGCGGCTTTATGGTAAAAGATGATGTGGAAGAATTTTCACAGAAGACGCTGGAACTTTTGCAAAACGAATCCCTTCACAAGGAAAAATCAGAGCAGGCCTTGGAATGGGGAAGCAAATGGAAAATTTCTTATCTTACGCCGAAACTGATTGAATGCTACCAAAAAGCAATCGACATCTGCAAAGAAAGGGAAAGCAAGTGACGGCGGAAGAAAAAAGCAAAGTCTACAATTTTATAAAAACGGCCTCTTCCTGGAGCTACGGTTATCCGTCGCCGGATTTTAAGGAAACTCCAGAATTTGAAGACGACATAGAAATCCCAGAAGAACATGAAGAAATAAAAACGCAAGAGCATGCTCAAGTCCAGCCGAATACTTCGCAAATTCCTGCAGAACAAAACTCAGCTGAAAAAGCTACATCTCAAGGCGCAACACTCGAATCAATCGCGACAAAAATCGCTTCGTGCAAAAACTGCATTCTATGCAAGGCAAGGACAAACACAGTTCCGGGCGAAGGCGTTGAAAATCCGTATGTAATGGTAATAGGCGAAGGTCCGGGCGAAGACGAAGACAAAACAGGGCGTCCGTTTGTTGGAAAAGCAGGACAGCTTCTTGATAAAATGCTTGCGGCGATTTCTCTTGGGCGCACAACAAACTGCTACATTGCAAACATCGTAAAATGCCGCCCGCCAATGAACAGAACACCAATGCCTGACGAAGCCCACGCCTGCTCAGGCTATCTTCAGGCGCAGATTCATATTTTAAAGCCAAAGTACATTCTTGCAATGGGACGCACGGCAGTTCAGAATCTTCTGGGCACACAGGAAGGAATAAATTCTCTCCGCGGAAAATGGCTTGAATACAGCCTTGGCGAAACAAAAATACCATTGCTTGCAACTTATCATCCAAGCGCGCTTTTACGAAACGAAAGCCTCAAGCGTCCTGCCTGGGAAGATTTAAAAGTTTTCAAATCCCGCATCTTAAAAGAAATCCCGAACTACGCGGAAAAATTCTATGCAGAATGATTCTCCCGCCATGAATTCAGCGTACATCGACGTAATTCTGAACGTTCCGCTGAACCAGACTTTCACCTACAAAATACCGGAAGGCACACAGAACATTGAAAATCCGTTCGGGCTGCGGGTTGAAGTAAAATTCGGAAACAGAAAAACTTCAGGCTTTGTTGCCGCCGTCCATAAAACTTTGCCGCAAAACTGCGCTGTTTCAGAAGAAAAAATCCGAACAGCAATTCGCTACATAGACCAAATTCCGCTTTTGACAAAAGAGCTTTTGGAGCTTGCGGAATTTATGAGCGGCTACTATATTGCGTCAATCGGAGAATGCGTGTTTGCGATGATTCCTTCAGGCAAGCGCGAAACTGAAATTCCAGGACTTTCTTTTTCGGAAGATGAATCTGGATTTAAAAGAAAAGACCTGAGCGAAGAACAAAAAAACGCAGTGAACGGAATTCTTTCTTCAACTGAAAAATTCCACTACCTTTACGGAACAACAGGAAGCGGCAAAACAGAAGTCTTTTTAAGCGCGGCGGAAAAAATCATGGAATCAGGCAAAGGCGTAATTTATCTTGTGCCGGAAATCGGACTTACGCCACAAGTTGTAAAAGCCGTACAAAAAAGATTCGGAAGTACAGTCGCAGTCCTTCATTCCGCGCTAACACCAAGCCAGCGTCTCGGAGAATGGAAGCGAATTCTAAGCAGGGAAGCACGCATTGTCGTAGGAGCAAGAAGCGCAGTTTTTGCCCCGGTCCCCCAGCTCGGACTTATAATAATTGACGAGGAGCACGACTCTTCATACAAGTCAGGCTCATCCCCGCGCTACCATGCAAGGCAGATTGCAATGCTTAGGTGCAAAAAAAACTCCATTCCGCTTGTAATGGGAAGCGCAACTCCTTCCGTTGAATCATGGCACTCAATGCAAAACGGAACAATCATCCGCCACACACTCACAAAAAGACTTGCAGGAGGCGAAAAGCCGCAAATCAGCTGTGTAAACCTAAGCCTTGAAGCCGACAAGGAAAGCTGCATTTCAAAGCCGCTTCAAAATGAAATCCAGACAGCACTTTCAGAAAAAAAACAGACGATTCTGTTCCTAAACCGCCGGGGATTCACGCATTTTTTTAGATGTTCAAGCTGCGGATATGAATTAAAGTGCAAAAACTGCTCGGTTTCAATGACATACCACAAAAGCGAAAACCGCCTAAGATGCCACTACTGCGGATATTCACTTCCGCCGCCACAGCAATGCCCAAAATGCGGCTCGCTTGACATAGGATATTCAGGATTCGGAACTGAATACATCGAGGCAGAAGTAAAGGCAAAGTTTCCCAACGCAAAAGTCGTGCGCATAGACACAGACTCTCTGCACCACAAAGGAGAATTGCAGGAAAAGCTTGATTCATTCAGAAAAGGCGAATACGATATTCTCCTTGGGACACAAATGGTCGCAAAAGGTCTGAATTTTCCGAACTTAAAACTTGCAGGGGTTGTTCTTGCAGACACTGCCCTTCATTTGCCGGACTTTAGGGCGCAGGAAAAGACATTCGCTCTTATAACGCAGGTTGCAGGCAGAGCCGGAAGATTTTTTCCCGGCGGAAAAGTTATCGTGCAAAGCTACAGCCCGGACCGCGACGCAATAAACTACGCAGTAAAAGGGCTTACAGAAGAATTCTACAAGAATGAACTTGAAGCGCGCCAAATTCTGAACTTTCCGCCCTATTCACGGCTTTTGCGACTTGTGTTCCGCTCACAGAAACCAGACGCAGCCCAGAATGCAGCCCAAAGCGCATACAACATCCTGTGCAAGTGCCGTCCGCAGGGAGTAGATATTCTTGGTCCTGCAGAGTGTCCGCTTGAAATGGTAAACGGAAGCCATCGCCATCAGATTCTTATGCGCGCAAAGCAAATCCGCCCGCTTCAGGAAATGGCAAAAAAACTCGTGTGGGGATTCAAGCCTCCAAAGGATGTCTATATAGAAACAGACACAGATCCTGTAAGTCTTCTATAAAGAAAACATTTGGAAGCCTGCCGAAGTCTCCCGGAACAATCAAAAGCCGCCAGATTAACGTTTTTCGCTAAAATGACGGCAGTTTTAGAAGTTCTTTGTACGATTTAGAATTCCTGCTTAACCTTGTCCACGTCTACACCGGCATCCTTTTCGCGGATTTCCACACGGCGGATTTTTCCGCTGATTGTCTTTGGAAGCTCGTGCACAAACTCAATTATTCTAGGACACTTGAAAAGCGCAGTCTCGTGCTTTACAAAGTCAAAAAGCTCATGCTCAAGCTCTTCGGAAGCCTCGTATCCCGGAGAAAGAACGATTGTAGCCTTTACAGCCTGTCCTCTTTTTTCATCAGGAACGCCTGTAACAGCGCATTCCATTACAGCCGGATGCTGCTGAAGAACAGACTCAACTTCAAACGGACTGATTCTGAATCCAGAAGACTTAATGATGTCGTCTTTTCTTCCAACGAACCAAACGTATCCATCCTCATCCATATAGACAGTGTCTCCCGTATGGTAAACACCTCCGTCAAAAGCATTCGCGGTAAGGGCAACATCGCGGTAGTATCCAGAAAGAAGTCCGAACGGATGTCCTTTGTCCAAGTGGATTACAAGCTCACCTACTTCACCTGCAGGAACCGGCTTTCCGCTGGCATTTACAACAGAAACGTCATAAACAGGAGACGGACGACCCATTGAGCCAGGACGAACAACAGCGTCAAGGAAGTTTCCGCAGATAATCGTGGATTCAGTCTGACCGTAGCCTTCATAGATTTTCTTTCCTGTCTGCTCTATAAACTTGTTGTAGACTTCGCCGTTGAGAGCTTCTCCCGCAGTCGCAAAACGCACTACGCTACTGATGTCGTACTTTGAAAGGTCCTGCCTGATAAGATAGCGGTAAACAGTTGGAGGCGCACAGAAAGTTGTAATTCCGTACTTTGCGATTTTCTGGAGCATCTTGTCCGGCTTGAAACTGTGCATATCGTAAACAAAAACCGCACTTCCGCAGATCCACTGACCGTAGAGCTTTCCCCAGACAGCTTTTCCCCAGCCAGTTTCAGAGACAGCAAGATGAAGCCCGTTGTCCTGAACACCGTGCCAGTATTTTGCAGTTATAAGATGTCCGATCGGATAAAGGTAATTGTGCAGAACCATCTTTGGATAGCCTGAAGTTCCTGACGTAAAGTAAAGAAGCATCGGATCTTCACTGTGGACGGCGGCATCTCCTACCGGGCGCGGAAATTCCGGAACGCACTTGTCAACTTCAGCATGGAAGTCAATCCAGCCTTCGCGTGAAGGTCCGACAGTAACAAGTTTTTTTACAGTCGGGGAATTCGGAAGAGCCTTTTCAATTTCAGACTGAACAGCCGGATTGTCGTAAGAAATAATCATCTTGATTTCAGCGGCATTTGTGCGGTACTCAATGTCTTTTTGAAGCAACTGATCTGTAGCCGGAACTGCGATTGCTCCGATTCTATGAAGAGCCATCATTACCCACCACCATTCGTAGCGGCGGCGCAAAATCATCATAACGGCATCGCCTTTTTTTATTCCCTGTGAAGCAAGAAAATATGCAGTCCGCTTTGAATCAGCTGAAATCTGCTCAAATGTCCAAGTATGTTCTTCACCGTCGTCATCGCACCACACAAGGGCTCTTTTTCCAGGCTCTGTAACAGTGTAGCGGTCTACAATGTCATAGGCAAAATTGAAATTTTCCGGAGCCTTCAAGCGGCAATGCGCCTTCAAGTCCTCGTAGGAAGTAAACTCTCTGTCTTCAACTAAAAAATCATGATAAAGTGCCATATATTCCTCTAAAAAACAGTGTAGTTAAAAGCTTTTTTGACATTTTAATACAAAATGTCATTCATTTCAAGCGAAATACTTCCGCAGAAAATGAACTTCAAACCACTATAGTCTTAGACAGGAAAAGTTTCAGAAAGTTGCAAATGTATAGAAAATTTTATATATTTACTGCATTATGTTTGATAAATTATTAACACTTATTTTCGGTTCGGCAAATGACAGAGCTGTAAAAACACTGAAGCCTGTTGTCGCGCAGATTGAAGCTAGAGAAAGCTGGGCACAGGCATTTTCTGACGAGCAGTTTCCTGAACAGACAAAAATTCTAAAAGAGCGTCTTGCAAAGGGCGAGACTCTAGATGATATTCTTGTGGACGCATTCGCATTAGCAAGAGAAGCGGCAAAAAGGGTTCTTGGAGAGCGCGCTTATCCATGCCAGCTTATGGGTTCTCTTGTGCTTCATTCAGGCAGAATAACAGAAATGAAGACCGGTGAAGGTAAAACTCTCATGTGCGTTTGCGCCGCCTACTTGAATTCGCTTAGCGGAAAAGGCGTTCACATTGTTACAGTAAACGATTACCTTGCAGAGCGCGACAGCCAGTGGATGGGACGCATTTACAGATTTCTCGGACAGACAGTAGGTTGCATTTTAAGCAACCTGGACAACGACGCAAGAAAAGCCGCTTATAACTGCGACTTGACTTACGGAACAAACAACGAGTTCGGATTTGACTACTTGCGCGACAATATGCAGATTGACGCTTCCCGCAAAGTTCAGCGCGGATTCAACTTCTGTATTGTAGACGAAATCGACTCAATTCTTATCGATGAAGCAAGAACTCCGCTTATTATTTCAGGACAAGGCGAAGACGACACTTTCAAATTCCACGAAGTTGACAAATACATTGGAATGTTCACAGAAGTCAAAAAAGATCCAAAGACAAACGACTATCCGGACGAAGTTGAAATGACTCCTGAACAGAGAGCGGCTCTCGAAGGCGACTACAAGCTTGATGAAAAAAGTAAGCGTGTTTCATTTACAGACAAGGGAATGAACAAAATAAACGACATTCTTCTTTCCCACAATCTCATTGAGCCGGGAACAACTGTTTTTGACGAGCAGAATTTTGAATTCGTTCATTATTTTACACAGGCATTGAGGGCTCACACGCTTTATCATCCTGACGTTGATTATGTTGTAAAAGATGGACAAGTTCAGATTGTTGACGAATTCACAGGACGCATTCTTGAAGGAAGGCGGTACGGCGACGGACTTCATCAGGCAATAGAAGCAAAAGAACATTTGAAAATTGCCCAGCGCAACAGAACTCTTGCGACAATCACGTTCCAGAATTTTTTCAGAATGTACGACAAGCTTTCTGGAATGACAGGAACCGCGGCTACAGAAGCAGTGGAATTCGATAAAATTTACAATCTTGATGTTGTTGTAATTCCAACAAACAAGCCGGTTGCCCGCATTGATGAAGACGATGAAGTTTACCTGAACGAAAGCGACAAATGGATTGCAATTTCAAAAGAAGTTGAAGAGGCGCACAAGAAAGGTCAGCCAGTTTTAATCGGAACTGTTTCCGTGGAAAAATCAGAGCATCTCTCGGCAATTCTCACAAGAAAAGGAATCCGCCACGAAGTTCTTAACGCAAAAAACCATGCGCGTGAAGCTTTGATTATAGCTGAAGCCGGAGCAAAAGGCGCTGTAACTGTAGCAACAAACATGGCAGGCCGCGGTACAGACATCAAGCTCGGCGGAAGCCCTGAAACCAGAGCAAGAAAAAAAGTCGGAACAGAAGCTTCTCAGGAGCAGTTTGACGAAGCTCTCAAAATTGAAAAGGAGCAATGGAAAAAAGACTACGAGGAAGTGAAAAATCTTGGAGGACTTTACGTAATCGGTTCTGAACGCCATGAAAGCCGCCGTATTGACAATCAGCTTCGTGGACGTTCTGGACGACAGGGAGATCCGGGAAGAAGCAAATTCTACATTTCAATGGACGATGATCTTATGAGGCTGTTTGGCGGCGAAAAGATGAAAGCCATTATGAGCAGAATAGGAATGCAGCCGGGAGAGCCGATAAATCACCCGATGCTTAACCGCTCAATTGAAAAAGCCCAGAAAAAAGTAGAAGAAAGAAACTTTGAAATAAGAAAAAATCTTCTTGACTACGATGATGTTTTAAATCAGCAAAGAAAATTTATTTACGAGCAGCGTGATGAAATTCTTGTAGACGAGGACTTGAGCGGCAGAGTTATGAACAACGCAAAAGAAACTGTCTCTGAAATTTTCGAAGAATTCAAGCATGAAAGAACCCCATCACAAAGCGCGCTTGCAGATAAAATTTACAACACATTCGGTCAGCAGCTTTCTTATGATCAGCTTACAGAAGAAGGAGTTGACGCGGCGCTTCAAAATGACTTGACGCAAAAGGAAATGCTTGCCGGAAAGCAAAACCTGAATATGTTTATCCGCTACCAGTATATTCAGATGATTGACAAAAAATGGCTTGACCAGCTTGAATTCCTTGACGGATTAAGAGAAGCCGTTCACTTGCGTTCTTACGGAAGCAAAAATCCGCTCACAGAATATAAAATTGACGGATTCAATCAGTTTGATGAAATGCTTGACAGCATAAGAGATTCTGTAACAAGCAGAGTTTTCAAAGTAAAAGTTCAGGTCGGATCTCAGCCTCCACGCCAGCAGCAGCCTCGCCAAATGAATGCCCAGCATCAGGAAGCACAGTCAATGGCAAGAAGCGCGCAGCAGGCAGCCCAGAATTCAGCAATGAAAAGCGGAAGGCAAGGTCAAAGCGTAACAGTAACTAGATCCGTTCCAAAAGTAGGCAGAAACGATCCATGCCCATGTGGAAGCGGAAAAAAATACAAGAACTGCTGCGGAAGAAATTCCTAAGCAATAAATTCCAGCTAAAAAATGAAGGACTTGGTTCTGCAAAACAGTTCCAAGTCCTTTTTTGTTTGTTTCGGAATGAAAAATAGCTAGAGTATATAACGCTCCAAATTCTGGTTTTGAATTACGCCATTCAGTTTTTCATCAACATATTTACTGTCAATTGTTATTGTTTCACCTGCATGGCGGTCAGCATCAAAGCTCAATTCCTCAAGAACAGTTTCCATTATAGTGTGAAGCCTGCGCGCGCCTATATTTTCACTGTGAGAATTTACGTCTTCTGCTATAAAACTCATGCGGTCAATAGCTTCGTCTGCAAACTTTAAAGTTACGCCTTCAGTTGCAAGAAGGGCTTCATACTGCTTTACAAGAGCGTTTTTTGGCTCGGTAAGTATGCGCTTGAAATCTTCTTTTTTAAGCGGCTCCAATTCAACGCGAAGAGGAAATCTGCCTTGAAGTTCCGGGATAAGATCACTTGGGGCAGACACGCTGAACGCTCCGGCTCCAATAAACAAAATATGAGTTGTGTTTACCACGCCCCATTTTGTATTCACATCGCTTCCTTCAACAATAGGAAGAATGTCCCGCTGAACTCCTTCCCTGCTGACTGCCTGACGGTCGCCTTCACCGCCGTGAGTTGCAATCTTGTCAATTTCGTCTATAAAAATAATTCCGCTTTGCTCAACTCTTTTCTTTGCCTCGTCAGCAGCCTTGTCACTGTCCGTATTCCGTTCAAGAGTGTCCGCCATGAGAATCTGCCGTGCTTCCCGAACAGTTACATTGCGCCTTTTTGATCTTCCGCCTGAAAGAAGCTCCTGAAGTCCATTTATACTTTCCTCAAGGTCTTCTGGATTGCTTGCTCCCATCATGTTCATACTGAACGAAGGCTGGCGGTGAACAGTTATTTCCACAACACGGTCTTCAAGCTTGCCTTCACGGAGCATTGTCCTGAATTTTTCACGTGTAGAAGCCATATCTTCGCTGGTTGAAGTTTCTTCTTCAATTTCTTCCTGCGGCTCATCCTGAGCAGGATTTTCTTTTGGAATATCAACTTGAATCAAGCTTCCCTGAATCGGACTTGACTCGCCGAATATATTTCCAAGCACATGGACATCTCTTTTTGGAGAGGAATCCTTGCGCTTTTTCTTGCCAGAACTTCCAGGCAAAAGCAAGTCAAGCAACTGGTCTTCCACCATCGGAATGCATTTTTCACGCAGTTTTTCCTGCATTTCAGCCTTTACCATGTTATAGCCAACTGCCATAAGATCGCGAACCATGCTTTCAACATCACGGCCAACATAGCCAACCTCGGTGTATTTTGTGGCTTCCACTTTCAAGAATGGCGCTCCGCAAAGTTTTGCAAGACGGCGGGCAATTTCAGTTTTTCCGACTCCAGTTGGTCCCATCATTAAAATGTTCTTCGGCGCAACTTCGTCCCGGATTTCCTCTGGAAGCTTTATCCTGCGCTGACGGTTTCGCAAAGCAACTGCGACAAAACGTTTTGCCTTCTGCTGTCCGATTATATAATTGTCAAGTTTTTCAACAATCTGCGCTGGAGTAAGTCCGTCTGGAATTCCTTTTGAATTCAGCTGCGCCTTGATTTCTTCAGTCATATTAAAGCTCCTCAACTACAACATTGCTGTTAGTATAAATGCAAATTTGCCCTGCGATTGCAAGCGACTTCTGGGCAATTTCTTTTGCTGAAAACTGTGAAGATTCCATATAAGCCATCGCCGCAGCATAAGCATAATTTCCTCCAGAACCGATTGCAAGAATATCGTTTTCTGGCTCAATGACATCTCCGCTTCCTGAAATCAAAAGGATTTTTTTTGAATCAGCCACAAGCAAAAGCGCCTCAAGCTTGCTCATTGAACGTTCTGTTCGCCAAAGTTTTGCAAGCTCAACAGCGGCACGAGTAAGGTCGCCGTTAAATGTCTTGAGTTTTTCTTCAAATTTATCAAAAAGAGTAAAAGCGTCTGCGGTTGCTCCGGCAAATCCTGTAAGAACTTTGCCATCATAAATGCGGCGCACTTTTTTTGCGTTGCCCTTCATAACAGTGTTTCCCATAGTAACCTGACCGTCTCCAGCCATGGCAACTTTTCCGTTTCTCCTTACAGCGATTACAGTGGTGCTGCGGATTTTATTTTCATTTTCCATAATTTATATTCTCCTTAGCAGGCAGTTTTTATTTCAGTCTTTTTTTCCTGAATGCGGAAACGCCTGGCTGTATACTTTTTTTAAACGTTCCAAAGTTACATGAGTATAACGCTGGGTCGTGCTTATGTTGGAATGCCCAAGAAGCTCCTGAACAATTCTTATGTCCGCGCCGGAATTGAGCATACCCGTAGCAAAAGTGTGCCTAAAAGCATGAGGCGAAACATGGCTTCCTGTTCCTTCAATTCCTGTGTATCGGCTCACGATGTACCAAATTCCGTGGGCTGAAAGCGCAGTTCCTTTTTGGCTTAAAAAAATTCTGCTTACTTCGCCAGCGCATCCTTTTTCAGCCTGCGGAAATCTTGCCTTTCGTTCCTTCAAATAAAGCATAAGGGAATTTCTTGCGTCCTGTTCAAAATAAACGCGGCGGTCTTTTTTTCCTTTTCCTGTAACAATTGCACTTCTAAAATCACTTGTAAAATCCTGAAACTTCAAGGAAGCAAGCTCGCTCACACGGCATCCAGAAGAATACATCATTTCAAAAATCGCCTTGTCCCTTGATGCCCACAAAAGCTCTTTTTTTTCAGGCTGACGGCAAACATTGTCAATTTCAACCTGAGACATAAAGCGCGGAAGTGTTTTTGGCTGACGAAGACACTTTAACTCGTAGGAAACGTTTTTAGAAATATAACCAAATTTCTTTAAATATGCAAACAATCCTCTGACTGCGGAAATAATTCTATTTATAGAAGCCACTGAATATTTTCTGCGGCTCAAATATCCAACAAAAAGCCTCAAATCTTCCAGTGTCAGTCCTTCTGCCGATTTATCATTTCCAAAGAATTCGCAAAAATGAGCCAAATCCTGCCTGTAAGACAAAAGTGTATTTTCAGACAGTCCGCGCACACTTCCGAGGTAAATCAAAAATTCTTCGGAACATTCAAAGAGAGTTTCAGGCATTTTGGGATTCTTTTGACACTTTATCAGCCTTGTTCGCCTTTGCAAATTCTCCTGCAGCTTCAGCAGCAACAGCTTCATCCGCTGAATGAAGATAGTCGCAGTCAGGATTTATGCAGCTTTTATATGAACCGTTTTTCTTGTCGTATTTTTCAACAAGAAACCAGCCGCACTTAGGGCAATAAACATCAATAGGCTTAAAATGCGAAATAAATGTGCATTCAGGATAATTTGTGCATCCATAGAATTCTTTTCCACGGCCTTTTGTTTTTCTTGCGACAATATGCCCATCACAGCCTTTGCGCGGACATTTTGCAAGCGGAACACTTTTTGTATTGTGACACTCAGGAAATCCAGAGCAGGCAAGAAAGTATCCAAAACGTCCAAGTTTTTTCACCATTGGCTTTCCGCACTTCTCGCAAATCTCATCAGTAGGCTCATCAAGAGTTCCTTTCAAGCTTTCCTGATTTTCCATGACTTCCTCGACACGATTTTTAAACGGTCCAAAGAAATCCGCAATCATATTGTTCCAGACAAGCTCATTCTGCTCAACCTTGTCAAGATTATTTTCAACTTCCGAAGTAAACTGCTCATTTATAACATCAGGAAATGATTCCACAAGAATCTTGCAGATGATCTTTCCGAGCATCGTTGGAACAAGCTGCTTGTTATTCCGCGTAACATAATAACGGTCAAGCAAAACTGAAATTATAGGCGCGTAAGTTGACGGGCGGCCGATTCCCTTTTCCTCCAAAGTTTTTACCATTGAAGCATCAGTGTAACGAGCCGGACCTTGAGTAAAATGCTGCTCAGGATAAAATTTTCCGCTTGAAAGAATTTCACCAATCTTAAGAGAAGGAAGGCTTCCTGTTACATCTTCCTTTGAAGAAAGTGTCTTTATGACATTATAAAAACCTTTGTGGCTTAACTTGCTTGCGCTCACACGGAACAAAGCGTCTCCAGCCTGAATATCAACACTAGTCGTCTTTGACTTAGCATTGTTCATCTGACTTGAAACAAAACGTTCCCAAATAATCGAGTACAAACGAAGTTCTTCACGAGTCAAATATTCCTTCACGCTGTCTGGAGTATACTTTACATAAGTCGGACGAATCGCTTCGTGAGCATCCTGTGCGCTCTTTCCAACTGCATATTCAATTTTTTCAGCAGGAAGATCCTCCGGGAAATTTTTTCCAATCCACTCTCTTACATCGTTTATAGCGGTCTGGCTTATGCGGACAGAATCGGTACGCATATAGGTAATAAGTCCAACGCGAGTGTTTCCAATCTGCACGCCTTCATAAAGACGCTGGGCAATCTGCATTGTTTTTCTTGATGTAAAACTGAGCCTGTTTGCCGCTGCCTGCTGAAGTTTTGAAGTTGTAAAAGGAGGCTTAGGGCGGACAGTTTTTTCAGTTTCCTTTATGTCTAAAACTTTGCATTCGCTGTTTTGAATTTCTTTTATAATATCATTAACAGCATTTTCATTTTTCAGTTCAGGTTTTGTTCCTTTGTACTGAACAAGCTGAGCCGTAAATTTATTTTTTCCCTTCGCAAAATCCGCATCAAGAGACCAATATTCTTCAGGAATAAAATCTTCAACTTCTTTTTCACGCTCGCAAATAAGACGCAACGCAACAGACTGAACACGTCCGGCACTAAGTCCGTTTTTTACTTTTTTCCAAAGAAGCGGACTCAAATTGTAGCCAACGAGCCTGTCAAGAACACGGCGGGCTTTCTGCGCATTTACCTTTGCTTCGTCTATTTCACGTGGATTTTTTACAGATTCCTTTATCGCAACTGGAGTAATTTCATTAAAAACAATGCGATGTATGGGAGCTGCGGTTTTTTCCTTGAGCGCGTTATTCAAATGCCATGCAATTGCCTCACCTTCACGGTCATTATCCGATGCAAGCAAAACGCCAGAAGAATTCTTTGCATCTTTTTGCAGTTCCTTTAAAAGCTTTGCACGCCCGCGGACAGTTATATATTCCGGCTGAAAATTATTGTTTACATCGATTGCGATGCGGCTTTTGGGCAAATCAATAAGATGTCCCATAGAAGCCTTTACCGTGTAGCCAGTTCCAAGATAATGCTCAATTGTCTTTGCTTTCGCAGGAGACTCAACAATAATCAGAGTGTTCTTTTTTGCCTCTTTTTTCGATGTTTTTTTAGCAGTTTTTTCAGCCATAATTCACCTGTCAGCATGAATCAAAAAATTCAAGCTGTCCTTTATTTTTACAGACTTTAAATCCCGGAGCATTTTTTCTTACCGCGACAAAATCCGCATAGTTTTCTATAACCGGAGCTCCTTCCTCAATAAATTTTTCAGAAGTACGGACACTTTTCTTTCCGCCGTGCCCATTTTTTTCAGCTTCACTGCAAAATCCAGCCGAATGAAAAACAACATCGCGGTTGTAATCAAGGGCGAAATCAGCAGTAATAAGAGCGCCGCTTCCAGCAGGAGCATGAACAACGACAGTGCACGAAGACAAAGCCGCCACAAGCCTGTTCCGCTGAACAAATCTCCAAGGCTCAGCAGGAATGCCGGGAACATACTCGCTTGCAATAAAGCCGCCGTTTTTTACAATCTGCTGGGCAAGGCTTCTGTTTCCATAAGGAACAACAGTATCTATTCCGCACGGAAGAATCGCCGCAGTTGACTGCAAAATTCCAGTGGCAAGAGCGCCTTTATGAGCAAAACTGTCAATTCCGTTTGCAAGCCCGGAAATAACAGTCTGGCCGCAAAAAGCAGCTTCCTTTGCAAAGCCAAAAGCCGCACGCGCAGTTTTTTCGCAAATGCGTCTTGTTCCCACAACAGAAACACAAGGCTTTTTCAAGGCTTCTAAAGTTCCGCGGTAAAAAAATGCGTAAGGCGGATCTGGAATAGTTCTAAGCATGGCAGGAAATTCCACTTCATAATAAAAAACAGAATTTATCCCTTTTGATTCCGCAAGGCTAAAACTTTTTTCAGCTAAAGCCCTGCACGCTTTTCCATTCCAAACTGCCCTTCCCAAACTTCTGCCTATAATAGTAGAAAGCTCTTCTATAGACAGTAACGCAAGATTATCCATGCTGTCAATATTTTTCTTTAAAAGAATTTTTTCTTTGGCAGAAAGGAATGTTATTGATGAAATTGCAATGTCTAAAATATTCACAAGAAAAAGATATAAAAATTTGTTATAAAATGCAAATTTTATTTATACTGAAGCTCAAGACACTTCTTTTTGTTTTCCTGCGCAGCCTGAACTTTTTCTGCATTGGGTTTTAGCTCAATAATTTTGTCGTAAAGCTCAATAGCCTTGTCAAACTGATACGTTAAATAATACGCGCCCGCAAGAGCAAACATTGCATTTGTATCTCTGGTTTGAACAGAAAGAAATTTTTCAAGATAAGGAATCGCCTTGTCGCCCTGCCCGAATTCAAAAACGTAAAGAATTCCAAGTCCGTACAAAACGCGGTAATAATTCGGGTTAATTTTCAATGCCTGAAGATACGAACTTTCCGCAAGCCGAAGATAATTCATTTTTTTTATCGCTTCATCTGACGAAGTTCCTTTAGCATCAAAATCAAGGCTAGCGTTCGCCATGTGGCCCGCACAGCTTCCTACATAATAATAAAGATTCGCATTGTCCGGATAATAAGACAAAGCCTTTTGAAAACATTCCAAAGCTTTTCCGTACATCTGCTGGTCAATATAACGAGTTCCAAGAATTTTATACCAAATTCCAATCTGACCTTCTGTAAGAGCCAAATCCATTGCGCGGACATCGTATTTTTTTATAGCTTCTTCAAGTTCTTCTTTTGTCGTAGGATTTGAAACACCTTCTTCAATTCGCTGCATCCGTTTTATAGAATTATAAGAAGGAGAACAAGAAATCGCCGCAAAAGAAATCAAAAGAGCAAACGAAATTTTGATAATTTTTTTCATAAAAATCCTCCGTTGTTTTATTCAGTTTTATGACCCGGGAAAAAATCCCTGTGGCTTTCTTCAAGCCTTGAATCGTCTATGTGCGTATAAATCTGCGTTGTAGACAAATCCGAATGTCCCAAAAGTTCCTGCACAGATCTTAAATCCGCGCCGCCTGAAAGCAAATGTGTTGCAAAGGAATGACGCAAAGTGTGAACTTTCGCTTCAATTCCAGTTTTCTTTCCCATGGCCTTGAAATTCTTCCAAATTCCTTTTCTTGAAATAGGATTTCCTTTAGAATTTACAAAAACTTCAGGAATAATTCTACTTCCTACAAATCCTGGGCGAATTTCAAAAATCCATTTCTTAAGCCAAAACGCCGCATCCTCTCCAAACGGAACAAGACGCTCCTTGCTGCCTTTTCCGCGGACAAGAATCAGGTTTTCGTCAAAATGTACATTTGCAATCAAAAGTGAACAAGCTTCGCTTATCCGAAGTCCGCAGCTGTAAATCACTTCGTACAACGCGCGGTCTCTTATTCCAAGCGGCTTTTTCACGTCAATTGAAGCCAAAAGGCTGTCAACCTGCTCAACTTCCAAAACTTTTGGCAAAGCCCTTGAAACCTTAGGCTTTCCGATTTCATGCGCAAAATTTTCAATCCATATTTTTTTTCGGACTAAAAACGAACCAAAAATTCTAAGCGCAGACAAATCTTTTGCAAGCGTAATTTCTTTTCTTCCGGAAGTTTTTCTAAAAGCCGTATAATAAAGCAAAGACTGAACCGTAACTTTTTCTAGCGGCGTTTCACTTTTTTCCAGATAATCAAGAAATTCCTGAACACAAATCAAATAAGTTTCCGCCGTCAGTTTTCCGTGATTTTCCACAAAAAGAAGATCACTGTAAAATTCCTGAAGCAGAGATTTTCTTTCCATAAATCAAAGCTGCGTCAAATCTATGGAGCGCGAAAGTCCGTTCAGGCGTTTTCTATAAATCGCCGGCTGATTTATGTCGTTCGGATCAATTTTTATTCCCGATGGAAGCTTGTGCCCAGAAAACGGTCTTTTTTCTTCTGCAGAATTTTTTTCTTCAGGCTGATTTTCAACAAGCGAAACAGTCTCTCGTTCACCAAGAGATTCCGCTGGAGCAAATGAAGTTTCGTCATTTTCTTTTGGTGCGGAATTTTCAACTGAAGAATTTTTAAAATCTATGGAACTAAAATGTTCGGAATGTTTTGCAGGTTTTGAATCGGATTCAGTTTTTCCGCCCAATGCACGGATAAATTCACCATAGTCGGCAACAGAATCATCTTTTTCATCTTCTTCCAAAGGAACTGAAGTTGCAAAGTCATCATTGCCGCTAAAATCAGTTGCAATTACGGTAACAGAAACTTCGTCGTCTTCCATTGCGGAATTTTCTGAAAGTCCAAAGATTATTTCCGCCTCTTTGCTTGCAGAATGCTTGATTAAATTCACAATATCCTGCGTTTCTTCCAAATCCAAATTTCCATTACTTGTTATGTTAATGAGAATTTTTCTTGCGCCGTCAATCTGGCGATTTTCAAGCAGAGGATTTGCAATCGCACCTTCAACAGCTTCGTTGACTCTGTTTTCGCCCTTGCCTTTTCCAACGCCAAGAATTGAATCGCCTGAACCGTACATGATTTTTCTTACATCGGCAAAATCAAGATTTATATCTCCAGGCTGAGTAATAAGTTCAGTAATTCCCTTTACGCCAGCACACAAAAGTCCGTCCGCAAACTTGAACTGTTCTCTAAAAGTCATGCGGTGGTCAACATTTTCAACGGCCTTAAAAATCAAATCATTCGGAAGAACAATCAAGCTGTCTACATTTTGCCTAAGTTTTTCAAGTCCTTCCATAGCGTTATCCATGCGGACTTTTCCTTCAAATTCGAAAGGAGTTGTAACAACGGCAATTGTAAGAATTCCAGCATTGTGAGAAAGTTCCGCAACAACAGGCGCGGAACCTGTTCCAGTTCCGCCCCCCATTCCGGCAGTTATAATAACCATGTTTGCACCGGAAATAATTCGTGAAATACGCTCAGCATCTTCTTTTGCGGCATTTTCACCAACAGCAGGATTTCCGCCCGCGCCAAGTCCGCCTGTAATTTTCTGTCCAATCGGAACTCTTAACTGCGCAGTTGATTTATGCAAAGCCTGCTTATCTGTATTTAAAACAATAAACTGAACACCAGAAACTCCGTCTTCAATCATGCGCTGAACCGCACTAGAGCCTCCGCCTCCACAGCCAATAATTTTTATAACAGTAGGATTTATGTCACCAAGCTCGTCATCAAAATTCAACGGCTCGTCATTTTCAACGCTTGAAGCTGACTGCAAAACTGAACCACTCAGCGGCACATTCATTTTTTGAGAAGACGTATCTTCAACATTTGTAAATTCCATATTTTTCCTCCCGACCCGCGCATTCTGCTTCTTAATCCCCATTAAAAACAGAGCGCATCCAAAAATATTTAGTTTATCAATTTATCTTTTTTAACAAGTTCTTAAACCAGCTGGACATCGAATCCTGTTTTTGTTTTTTTGAAACTTTGCGGGAAACCGCCGCAGAAGAATCATCATTTTTATTCGCAAGAACCAGTCCAACAGCAGTCGCAAAATCCGCATTTCTATAAGAATCATCAGTTCCACCAAAATCCGCACAACAGCCGATTCTAACAGCCGTAGTCTTCCAAACTTCCTGCGCAAGAGTTTCAATGCCAGGCATAAGAGCTCCTCCGCCAGTAAGAACAATCGTTCCCCTAAGTTCCGTAAGACCAGAACGTCTGACAACTTCTTTTTTTGCAGAAACAAGAATTTCTTCAACACGCGCCGTTATAATTTCACTTAAAGCCGCTTTGTTTGTAAGCTCAGGCGGAAGTCCTCCAACGCCAGGAATTATAACTTCCTCATTTTCCTCTCCTTCGTTAAGCCAACAAGTACCGTACTTTATTTTCAATTCTTCAGCTACAGAAAAAGGAACACCCATTACTTCGGAAATATCATTTGTAACACGGTTTCCGCCAGCTGGAATTGAAGTTGTAAAAACAGGAGCGTCTTTGTTCAGAACAATCACATCCGTAGAACCGCCGCCCAAATCAATCAAAATAGAACCAAGATCGCGCTCGTCTTCTCTTAAAGTCGCATAGGCAGCCGCCAAGGTTTTAAGCGTGATCCTTCTAAGTTGATATTCTGCGCGCATAATACATTCATTTATATTCGCATAGGCTGAAGTTGAAACTTTTAAAAGCAAAGTCTTTACTTCAAGCCGCACGCCTTTTATTCCGATTGGATTTGCATATTCGCGTCCGTCAACAAGATATTCCTGCGGAAGAATGTGAAGAAGAATTTCATTCAGCGGAATTGAAACAGCCTGGGCGCAATCCAACGCACGGTTCTTTGCTTCCATTTTGATTTCAACTTCACGGTTTCCGCCTTTAGGATCTGCGCCAACAACACCCGTAGAAGGAAGACTTGTAACCTGTGAACCGCCGATTGAAGTATAAACTTCAACAACTGTTGTACCCGCGCTGATTTCGGCAGCTTCAATTGTTTCTTTTATTACATTTTTTGTTGCATCAATATTGACGATTATTCCGTTTCTAACTCCCTGAGACGGTCTTTTTGAAATTCCTATTATTTCAATTTCGTCATTTGCATTTACTTCTGCAATAACTGCCCTGATCCAGCAAGTGCCAATATCAAGACCAACAATTGTCCGAGCCAAAATATTCCTCACTCAACGGCATCTGTATGAAAGCGAATCGTATCGCAAATCGACTTCCACAACATCCGGTTCTATAGAATTTACAACGTCAAGAACAACCATCATATACTTCAGCGCGTCTTCAGTCAAAGAGCGGTCGGTAAGAACTCTGACCTTTGCCTGTGTAGGATAAAGAACAAGCTCGTAGTTTCCATACTCTTTAGGCACAACCTGAATTTCTGAAATCGCGGCAAAATATTTCTGAGACAAATTTCTTATCGCTGAAATTTGCTCCATAAGCACACGATATTTTGCCGGAAGTCTCATTCCTTCCTGAAGATTTTCAATAGGAAGTCCTGAAATAAGAGGAACAGAACTATCCTGCAAAATGGAATCTGACTGTATGCTGAATAGTACACAATTTTCGTCAATTTGAACAGACTTTGACACACCATTTACAGAAAGAATAGTTTTTGCAACCGGAGCTCTTTCTTTTACGGAAATAAAAATCTTGTCTGGAAAACGCTTGTCAACGGAAACTCTTTCAATATAAGAAACGTTGCTCAAAATTGAAGCCGCACGGTCTGTGTCGAATCCTGTCCAAGACGAATTTGAAAGAGGCGCAAGCCGCTCAGCTATATCTTTCCGCGCAAAAGAATCCAAGCCTGAATAAATTATAGCCGGATGTCCAAAGCACGGAAGAACGAAAGCATAGATAATTCCTTCAACAAAAAGAAAAAATCCAAGCACAAAAACAACAATTTTGAGAGCAATATATTTTTTTTCACTTGCTTTCTTGTCTGCCTTTTCAGAAGTTTTTACACCTTCAAAAGAACCCCAAAATTCTTCAAAATCAGAAATCGCCGCATCACTCATATTCAACTACAACTCCCCCGATTGTTTCGATGTTATCAAATTTATTTTTCAAAGTTTGCCCTGATTCTTTATCGGCATCGCAGTGTGAAGCGTTTATAATAAATCCGCACATGCAAAGCGTTATTATAAGGGACGAGCCGCCTGAAGAAAAAAACGGCAATGGAATTCCAGTTGTAGGAGAAGCTCCGCAGACAACGGCGCAGTTAAAAACCGACTGGCAAAAAATGCAAAGCGTGCATCCAAATGAACCGTAAGCCGCAAAACGATCCGGACAGTTAAGGGCAATTTTAAATCCGCGGCAGGCAAAAACTACAAGCAAAATAAAATAAGATGTTACGCCAAAAAGCCCCATCATTGTAGCCCAGCCTGCAAAAATATAGTCAGTCTGAATCTCTGGAATTGCAGAAATTCTTTCAAGTCCGTCGCCGATTCCAGTTCCCCAAATTCCACCTGAGCCAATCGCCCTTTCAGATGCTGAAGTTTGATAGCCTGCTGTCAGCCTGAATTTTTCAGGGAAAATATATGCAAGAATTCTCATCAAGCGGTATTCTTCCATGGAAACCAAAATCACTGCGGCTGGAATAGCAAGAATAGAAAACGGAATAAGCCATTTTAAAGATGCGCCAGACAAAATAAACATCGCCACACCAAGTGCAAAAACAAAAATTCCCGTGGATAAATTTCTCTGGCAAAAAATCACAACAACAAAAAGCAAAAGCGCCACAACTGGATAAATAAATTCCTTGGAGCTTTCCTCGTATTCAGAAGAGTGAGCGTCAAACATATGCGCCAAGTACATTACAATTGCGAACTTCACAAGTTCCGATGGCTGAAAAGAAAATAAATGCGGAATCACAATCCATCTTGAAGCGCCTTTTCTTTCGCTTCCAATTCCAGGAAGAAACGCAAGAATGCAAAGAACAAAAGAAATCACGGCAAACATAAAAACGAATTTTCGGATTTTCTTTACTGGAACAACTGCGAAAAAAATCAATCCGGAAAAACCTACAACAGAAGAAACAATTTGCCTATTTAAAAAATAATTTTTATTTCCGAAGAAGCGCTCGCCAACTCCAGGAGAACAAACATAAAGCGTAAAAATTCCAAGTCCCCACAAAAGCAAAGAGCAGACAATAAAAACAGAATCGCTTTTTCTATAATTTGACACAGGACGGTCAGGAAAAAATCTGTATTCTCCCATAATCACTCGTCTCCAGCAAGCAAAATTTTTGAAATCCGCTCAAGCCCCATTCCTCTGGAACCTTTTATAAATATAATTGAATTTAAACTTCCGTGCAAAACTTTTTTTATTTCCGAAGCAGCCCGCTCCATTGAATCTTGAGAATTTCCAGCAATAAAAATAATATTTTTTTCAGAAGAATTTTTCGCCTTTTTAAAAGCGGCTTTCATTTCTGTTCCAATAAAAATCACAAGGTCAACATCAGAATTTACAGCAAGAAGTCCAGTTTTTTCATGCGCGGATTTTGAATCAGAACCAAGCTCAAGCATATCGCCAAGAACAAAAATTTTTTTTGCGTCCGCTTCTTTTTTTACAGAGCCGATAAATTCAATTGCTTTTTCCATTGAATCAGGATTCGCGTTGTAGCAGTCCTGCATAATAAGAAAATTTTTTCCGTCAAGAATTTCAGAGCGGCCGGACAATGGCTTTAAACTTGAAATTCCATCTGAAATTTGCCGTGAAGAAAGTCCAAGAACCTGAGCAAGAGCAATCGCGCCCAAAGCATCTTTGTAGTTATATTTTCCAGGAAGCGGCAAAATCGTTTCAATTCCGTCTATGCTGAATTTTGTTCCTTTCAATCCCATGTCGCAAATATATTTTACAGAATCAGTGTCGTTTCCATAGAATACAACTTTTCCATCAATTTCGTTTTTTAAAAAATCTGAAAACTCATCGTCAACCGGAATTACGCCAGTTCCAAATCCGCCGAAATAACTGAAAATTTTTGCTTTCTCTTTTGCAATATTTTCACGGCTTCCAAGAATCCCAATATGCGCTGTACCAATATTTGTTACAACAGCAAAGCGTGGCTTCAGCACAGAAGCGATTTCTCCAATTTCATTTTCACGGTTCATACCCATTTCAAAAACACCGCACTCATGCTCGGCTCTTATGTTGAACACAGAAAGCGGAAGTCCAGTTTCGCTGTTTAAATTTCCTTTGTTTGAAATGACTTTGTATTTTTGCGAAAGTATTGAAACCAAAATTTCTTTTGTTGTGGTTTTTCCGCTTGAGCCTGTAACGCCAATTTTTATAAGATGCGGAAATTTTTCCACGTAACGGGCAGCCGATTTCTGCAAAGCTTCAAGAGTGTTTTCCACAGCGATAAAAATTACAGAAGGATTTTTTTCATGAAGTTCAACAAAATAATTTCCGTTGTCTTCAAAATTTTTCATGCTTATAAAAACTACGCTTGCACCTTTTTCAATCGCCTGTGGAATATAAGAATGTCCGTCCTGATTTTCGCCAATGAGCGGAACAAAAAGAGTATTTTTTTCAACCAAGCGGCTGTCTGTCTGAACGGACTTTATGCAAAGCGGACTGTTTCCAAGAACATGCACGCCATTAACGGCTTCAAGTATTTCTTCCAGCGACAAAAGCGAATCATTTCCGTTCATTTTTTCTCATCTCCACGCGCACAATTTCTTCAGTTTCAGCTTTTCTCATGCCCAAATCATTTTCTGCAATAGTTTCAATTCTATCCGAACTTGAAAGCACGCTTATATCCGTTATAAGTTTTTTATTTTCCGCTATTAATTTTTCCTGTTTTTTCTCAAGCTCCAAAACCTCTTTTTTTAGCTCGCGGTATTTACTTGACTGAATTCCATTTAAAATCAAAAGTCCAGGAATTCCCAAGGAGAATATAACAAGACAAAAATTTTTCAGCAAACTTTTTATTTTCATTACAAAGCCTCCACTCCATAAAGCCGAAGTTTTTCCGCATCCCGAAGTTTTCGCACAACACGGAGCTTTGCGCTTCTGGAAGGCGAATTTGCTTTGATTTCTTCTTCGGAAGGCTCAACAGGTTTTCTTGTCAAAATTTCCGCGCAGGGAGTTCCGCCGCAAACACATTCAGGAAATTCCCGAGGACAAACACATTGCTTTCCAAGATTACGAAAATAATTTTTTACAATTCTGTCCTCAAGCGAATGAAATGTTATAACGCCTATTTTTCCACCCGGAGCAAGAACATTGAACGCGGCATGGATTGCTTCCGGCAGCCTTTTAAGCTCACTGTTGACAAGAATTCTCAAAGCCTGAAAAGTCCTTGTCGCAGGATGAATATTTCCGTATTTATATTTTGAAGGAACAGCATTGAAAATTATATCTGCCAAAGCTTTTGTTGAAACAATTTTCTGAGACTTTCTTGCAGAAACAATCGCACTTGCAATCCGCCTTGAATATTTTTCATCTGAATAAAGATAAATCATATTTGCAAGCTCGTCTTCCGGCATTTCATTGACGATGTCGGTGGCGCTTTCTTTTGTGTTAGCATTCAACCTCATATCAAGCTCTTCGTCATGCCGAAATGAAAATCCTCTGCCGCTTTTTTCATAATGAAAAACACTTATTCCCAAATCAAACAAAATCAAGTCAGGCTTTCTTTCTTCAGAATAATTGCAATAAAAATCGTTGAACCAGCCATTATAAAACTTCATCCGCTCTCCAAATTCCGAAAGACGCTCTTTCGCCCTTGCCTGAATAACGCTGTCGGCATCAAGTCCAAGAATTTTTAAAGTTGGAAATTTCTTTAAAAAATTAAACGAATGTCCGCCTTCTCCCAAAGTTGAATCAATCATAAAAGCGTCCTTTTCAAACGGCTCGCCAATCGGAGAAAGAAATTTGAGACATTCATTTAGCAATACAGGAGTATGAACAATTTCCACTTTTTTCCAGCCTGATTTTTTTTTTGAGCGGCAAAACTCACATCAAAATATCGCCCATAGTTTCCGCAGCCTTAAGGAAGGAATCTTCAGTTTTCTCAAGATAAGCCCTGTACTTTTCAGAATCCCAAAGCTCCATATACTTGTTGATTCCAAGAATTGTACATTCACCTTTAAGTCCCGCGTAATCTCTAAGCGTCTGGGGAATAGAAAGACGACCGGATTTATCAAAGTCCAATTTTTGTGCAGGCGCAATAAAGCGTCGCATAACAAGGCGTTTCTGGTCATTGAACAAAGACGCCGAGTCCACAATTTTTTTATTAAGAGAAGTCCATTCATCAATGGAGAAAATCATAAGACAGCGGTCGAGTCCCTGAGTTACAACAAGACTTTCCTGCTGCAAAACAGAGCGCAACTTAGCCGGAAACTGAATTCTTCCTTTATCGTCCAGCGTGTTGTTGTACTCGCCAAAAAGCATTTCCATGCCACTATCCACCACTTTACCCCACTATTTCCCACTTATTAAACATTTTATCAAAAAAAAACGTAATGTCAATGCAAAAACTCTCCGATAAGCTGATTTTTATAGCTGAAAATTCAGTTGGACTTTAAAACTGTATAGTTGAGAATCTTTTTTATATCTGATAAAAATCCGCAGGCTGTAATAAAATGATAAACACACTGAATGAAACAAGCCTTCACAAATCGCTAAAAGCCATTTACAGAATCCAGTGCAACGGAAAATCAGAAGTAAAGATCGGCGCATACATTGCGGACATTCTTTGTCCTGACGGCGGAATCATAGAAATTCAGACAGGAACGCTTGGAAAACTGCTCAAAAAAACAGAATTCTTTTTATCTGAAAAACGAAAAATAAAAATTGTCTATCCGCTTGCAACCGTAAAGTACATAGAAACAAAAGATGCCGCCACGGGAAAAATTACAAGGCGAAAAAGTCCTTTAAAGAAGAACATATATTCAGTTTTCAAGGAAATAACAGCACTTATCCCCATTCTGCTCGAAAAAAATTTCACACTTGAAATAATCGAATCTGAAATAACAGAAGAGCGCGTAAAAACGGAAGAGCCAGTCCAGTCAAAAAACAAAAGACGAAGATTCAAAAAAAACTGGCAAAAAACAGGAAAGCGTCTTGAGCAGACAGGAAAAATTTTTACTCTGCACGGAAAAAGCTCTTACAAAAAACTTCTTCCCAAAAATCTTCCAGCCACATTTACTTCAAAAGATTTTTTTGTGCTTTTAAAGAAAGATGTTCCGCTTGTAAAAAGAAGCGATGCAAATCTTATGCTCTGGGTTCTTTCAAAGATAGAAATTATAAACACAGTCGGAAAAAAAGGAAACGCAAAAATTTATTCTACGCAGACAAAGTGCTATGAAAATGTGTTATAGCACCGGCAAGAGCGTCCGCGGCATGATCCGGACGAGGCGGCTGCTTCAAATTCAACAAAAGCTGAACATACCGGGCAACAGTATCTTTATCCGCACTTTTTGTTCCAGTAACTGCGCATTTTATCTGATTCGGAGAATACATAAAAATGGGAATCGCCTGCTGAACAAGGCACAAGTTCACAACACCTTTTGCTTCCGCCACTGCAAGCGCGCTAGTCGTATTGCGAGCAAAAAATAAAGTTTCCATTTCGGCTTCTGTAGGACGAAATTCATTCAAAATCGCCAGAAGTTTATTGTAAATATAAAGCAAGCGGACTTCATGCGAATCGTTGCTTGAAGTTTCTATAACTCCGTAGCTCACAAGAGAAATTCTGGAATTTTCACAGTCGATTATCCCAAACCCGGTATGCGCAAGCCCAGGATCTATGCCTATAATCCGGCGTTCTTTCATGTATGCTGAAAAAAAAACAAGGCACTTGGACGAAACAAAATTCCGCACCAAATGCCTGCACAAAAACTAAAAAGTCAAAACTTAGGCTTCTGGATCGAAGTCTTCTGGATATTCAACAGTTGAATAAACGTTCTGAACATCATCGTTTTCTTCAAGTTTGTCCAAAAGTTTCTGAACTTTCTTTGCAGTTTCTGCATCAACTGCTGTATAGTTAAACGGAACCATAGAAACAGCGGCAGAAAGAGTTTCCCATTCTTTAGACTGAAGAGCTTCAAGAACCGCATCAAATGAAGCAGGATCTGTTGTTACAGTGATAACACCATCTTCATTTACAACATCTTCCGCGCCAGCTTCAACTGCAACGCTCATAACATCGTCTTCGCTTACTTTTTCTGCATCATATTCTATAACGCCTTTGCGCTCAAACATACGGCTTGTAGAACCTGTTGTTCCGAGATTTCCGCCGTTTTTATTGAAAATATTGCGAACATCAGCAGCAGCGCGGTTCTTGTTGTCTGTAAGAACATCCACGAGAACAGCAACTCCGCCCGGAGCATATCCTTCGTAAACAAGTTCTTCATAAGAAACTGCACCAAGTTCACCAGTTCCTTTCTTTATAGCGCGCTCAATATTGTCCTTTGGCATAGAAGCAGCCTTTGCCTTGAGCATAGCAGTTCTAAGGCGAGGGTTAGAATCAGGATCTCCTCCACCCATTTTTGCCGCGATAGAAATTTCCTTTATGAATTTTGTGAAAAGCGCTCCACGTTTTGCATCAGCAATACCTTTTGCGTGTTTAATGGTTGACCATTTACTGTGTCCTGACATACGGAACTCCTATAAATAATAACGAATAAGTATAATATACTACCATAAAACAAATAAATACGTCAATAACGAACCCATGGCATCCAGGGCTTACGCATGAAAAATAAAAATGAAAATATTTTACGTCAAATATACAAGAAAAAAGTAAAAATTATACAAATCAGCATTATTTTAATCGATTATGCTTATTAAAATCTGTAAATTAATTGATTTTGTGTTTTTTATGGCTTCAACCGTAATACAAAAATCCGGCATTTTTTTTCATGCTGAAGCCATGCCTGTTACTGGCTGTTTAACGTAGTTTTTATATGCTCTGGAAGCGGAATCTCAAAAGTCTGCGTTTTTCCATCAACCGGCAATGAAAGTTTTACAGATGCAAGCTGAAGTTTTTTTATTCCGATTTTTCTCGCAAGCTTATTCTTTTTAAAATCTCCGTGCTTGTCGTCTCCTGCAATCGGACAAGAAGCCTTCGCAAGCTGAATTCTTATCTGATGCATACGGCCAGTTCCCAAAGTGAGCTTCAAAAAACTAAGTTCCAGTTCTTTTTCTGATTCTGGAATTTTTACATTCCAAACTGATTCAACTTTAAAAAAAGTTTTTGCCGCCTGAGTTCTTCCGTGAGCCTCAACAGTTCCTTCCAGAACACCTGAATAGCATTTTTTTCCGTCTACAACAGGAATTCCAAAGCAAACCGCGACGTACTCTTTTTTCACTTTTCCGCCTGAAATCAAGTTCGTCCACTTTGCAGCTGCCTGCGCGTTTTTTGCAACAACAAGAATGCCGGAAGTTTCTTTATCCAAACGGTGAACAAGAAAAATTTTGTAGCCAAGCTGAATGGAAAGCTCCGCATCAAGCGGATGTGCAATGCCAGCTCCGCCTTGAACCGAAACACCACCCTCCTTATTCACAAGAAGAATTTCTTCATTTTCAAAAATTATAGAAAAAGTTTTCATTTGCCGAAAATAAAATACAAAGAGTTTCAAAACTAAAACATTTTTGAAACTGGCTCAATATTTTGAGTTCCATATTAATTGAGGTTTATAAAAATGACAAGCATCTCAAAAAAAGCATCCGCCCTTGCATTCCTTTTTTTTATTTCAATAGAAATTTTTGCGCACAGAGTTTCATTTGAAGGATTTTCAAATTCAGTTTTTATCGACTTGCCTGAAGAATTTGCGCTCGTCCAATCTCAAGGTGAAGACTCATTTCTTCTGCAAAGCAAAGTTGCGCCAGTCAGCTCCATAATTAAAATTTACAAAAAAGAAAAATTCATTTCAGCGCAAGAAGCATTGGGAATCACAATCCAAAAACTCAATCTTAAAACTCTTGAAACAAAAACTGCGCAATGGAGAAACAACGAAGCTTGCATTGCAGCGGTCAAAGGAAAAATTTCTGGCGCAGAATCTCAAGGCTACGCGGCAGCTTCTGTAATTCCAGAAAACAAAAGCATTGCCGTTCTAATTTCCTGGTGCGGCGCGGAAAATTTTAACAATGCAAATTTTCTTATTGAAAGTTTTATCGACTCGCTTTGCATTGATTCAGAAAGCTGTTTTTCGCCTGGACTTTTTACATCGTTGTATCATCCGGCTTCCGGCAATGAGCAAACGTTGAATCTTCTTATAGACAAAAAAGAAATTTCAACGCAACTCGATTCGCTTGACTGCAAAAATTCAGAATATCTCATTGAGCGCGAATACAAAGTGCTTCAAATGTACATGAACAGTCCGCTTTGGAAAGAAGCTTGGCAACGTTACTACAGAATGATTTTTAAAGATTCGTGCAAGAGGCTTCAAAAAGTTTCATTTGACATTTACAGAACTCTTGCGCCCGACTGCAAGGACGAAACTGATTTTGCGCAGAAAATTTTATCATGGACTCAAGGATTCAAATACGAAAGGGAAAAAACTGCAAGCGACTTTGCATCCCTTCCGTCTATAATTTCCGGTGGAGGAAGCGACTGCGATTCAAGAGCCATGCTGATTGCCGTAATTCTTCAAAGCATGAACATAGACTCGATAATTTTTGTAAGCAGCGAATTTCATCACGCAATTGCAGGACTTGTTTCGTCCCATCCGGGATTCGTTTTTACAGTTGATGGCAAAACTTATCTTACAGGTGAAACAACAGTGCCAGGATTAACTTGGGGAATTATTGACAAAAACCAAAGCGATTTTTCAAAATGGATTCCCGTAATGCTTCCCTGAACATTTTAAGCGCAAGAAAGCAATGCGGTTTTATTTTATGAGAAGATTGTAAGCATCCATAGGAGATTCTGAATTAAGAAGAGCTTCTCTCAAAGATGCGTCCTTTAGTTTTGCGCTAAAGAATGAAAGTGTCTTTAAATAATAGCTGTGCTGATTATAAGCCGCCGCAATCATAAAAAGAATTCTTACAGGAATTTCATCAACAGGCTGAAAACCAATTATGTCGCATTTTGAAATTCCTACGGACATAACAAGGTCAGTAACACTTGAAAGGCGCACATGGGGAATCGCAAGACCTCTTCCAATAGAAGTTGACATAAGATCTTCCCGCTTGAGAATTTCAGCTTCCAGTTCTTTTGCATCTTTTACCTGAGGCGCTGTGGCAAGATTCTGCGCAAGACGGACAAGAGAATCATGCTTTGTCTGATGATTCATAAAAACAATCCGCTCTGGAGAAAGTATATTTTTTACCTGAACAATAATCTCAGAATCATTTGACTTTCCGCCGGAAGAAAGCCGCTCATTTACCCATTTTTCAATTTCAGATTTTTTAAATCTCCAGACAGTTCCAATTTTTCCACTTGGAATTTCGCCTTTCTGAGCCCAGTCATATACAGTACGCTCGCTTACACGAAGATATTTTGCAACTTCTTCAATTGTAAGAATATCATCTTCCATAGATTACGGCCTCTTATTTTTATTAAATTTCAACAATTGTATATGTTGCGTCATTTTGCAATCTTTACGCTTTTTTGTCAATATTCGCAGAAGCAAAACAACAATGTAAAAATTTAGGCTTTATTTTCTTTCCATGGAAAAAAGAAACCTTTTAATGTTCTTGGTCCCAAAAGTTTCCTGTCTTTAGCAAGCAAATCGTTCCAAGGCACATTCTTGCGTTCCTTTGCAGAAAGCCCAGAATTTACTTCAATCCAATCGTATTTATAAAGAAGAAGCCTGAGCGCATTTGTATTTGTGATTACGATTCCAGTCATTCCCGGATAAAGTCCAAAAGTAAAAATCGTAAGCAGAAAATTCAGAAAGTTTACAAAAGAAAGCGCAAAGGTAAATCCGATGTTGTCAAAGAAAATTATGTACGATTTTTTGAGGCATTTTTTAAATCCGTTGTTCATCAGGCTTCTTACAGGCAAAAACCACTGGAGTGCAAAGAAAGTTGTGACTAAAAACCAAAATATCAAAACCATAAAAATGAACCAAACATAGCTTCCGCTTGATTTCCACATTTTAAAATAAAACGGCAAGGTCACAGCCGCAACGCAAATCAATGCGCCGGTAAAAAGTCCGAACAACGCGCCGGTTTTAAATGAAATCAAAAATTCCTTGAAAAATTCACTGTATCTTGGAGCATCAAAATTTGCAATTTTAGCGGCATTTTTTCCAGCAGCAAATCCCACGGAACAAATCAAAATGCTGTCAATAATAACTGAAGCAAAAATCAATGTCGCTCTAATTTCACCAGAAAAAGGCGAACTATAGGCAAACATAAAAATAAGATAGGAAACAAAAAGCGCAATCAGTGAAAAAAAATTGCAGACAACAACGTAAAAAAGATTGTCCCAGACATCACATAAATTCTTTTTAAAGAAAAATCCAAACATGGAAAAAATAGTAATATAATTGCTGACAATTTTCAACGCTGATGATAAAATTAGAAAAATATGGAATACAACGTCAATTCTGTAATTTCGCTTATCTCAAGAATCCACACGCAGACCGCAGAATTTACAAACAAAATGCTTTCAAGCCATAATTTTGTGTCTTCCCACGGATTTATACTTTTTCTTTTGTCTGAAAACGCAGAAATGTCCATGGGAGAAATTGCAAAAAAAATAAACAGAGATAAAAGCACCACAACATTTTTAATCAGAAAATTAATAGACGAAAAACTTGTAAAATGCGAACAAAGCAGAAAAGACAGCCGGAAAAAAATAATTTCTCTAACTGCTGAAGGAAAAAAATACAACAACTTTACAAGCGAAATTTCAAACAAACTGCTTTCAATTTGCTATAAAAGTTTTTCCGCAGAAGAAAAAGAAACGCTTTTAAATCTTCTGGAAAAAATGAGTCTGAACCTAGAAAAAGAAGAAACTCAAGCATAACAAAAGCACTTTTTATAAAACACAACACAAAAAGGGCTGTCCAAAAAAAATGGGCGCCTGGCTTGAGCAGAAAGAAAAAGCCGGGACTGAATGGGGATTGCTGATGATTATATGATTTCAAGCAGCTGGTTCGATTAATGAATGCCTAAAGAAAAAAAGGCTGCCCTTTGTTGAAAAAATCTTCAGCTTTAAGGACAGCTCCATTTCTTTTCTATCTAAAAATTTAAAAGTTCTATTTTAAAGCCGCGCTTATACGTTCCAAAACCTTCTTGCGGTCCAAAGGTTTGACAATATAATTTTTTGCACCGCTAAGAAGAGATTTTTTTACAAGCTCTTCTTTTCCAAGCGCACTGACCATTACAACCTTGGCATTTTTGTCAAAGGCAATAATCTGCTCAAGGGCTGTAATTCCGTCCATGCGAGGCATTGTTATATCCATAGTTACTAAGTCAACATTCGGACAAAGCTCTTTATATTTATCAACGCCTTCTTTTCCGTCCTGAGCTGTAGCAACAATTTCATAGCCATCACTAGAAAGAATCTGAGTGAGCTGTTTTGCAACAAACATAGAATCGTCTACAACTAGCACACGGTACTTTGTTCCGTCAAGTTTTTCACCTTCAGGCGGACGCTCATTAATAGATGGAAAATCCTGTTTTGTTTTCATTCTAAACTCCTTATATTATGTGCGCTCGCGAATTGCGACGTTAACTTCAATTTTGCCATAGTCAGTAATAAGAGGAACAATAAGAGCTTCTACATTGTCTGTTGTTCCGCCCAATGCCGCTATTTCCATTTTTTCACCTGCGAACAAGGCAGGAGGCGTAAGGTCAAATTTAAAACCAAGGTCATGCAATTTTGTAACAGACTGCGCTGTAATCAAATTTGCAAGCTCGCTGATAGTAGCCTTTGCCAAGTCGTCAAAAGCCGGCAATTTTTCCTCATTCATCTTGGAAGCAATATTCAATGCAGTTTCAAAAGTCATGTCAAAAAGAACACGGCCTTCAACATCTCCTGCAAGTCCAACAAGAGCCGCAACACCCATTACAGGCATAGCAGTTGACTTCAAATACAAGTCGCCTCTTTTTACTTCTGCCCCGCCCAAAACTTCTTTTAAAACACGGTAAGAAGTTTCGACAAATGGATTAATATACTCTACTCTCATCAATAACCCCCTGAAAAAAACATATTTTCTAGTCTATTTTTTATATACTGAAATATTTTCTGACGCATTTACTTTGTTCCAGCCTGGAATCTGAATACTTTCGTTATCTCCAACAATTATAACACCATTGCCTTTGGTTTTTTCACTAAATTCAGACAAAAGCGTATTTCTTGAAGCATCGGGCAAGAACGCAAGCAAATCCCTTGCAAACACAATATCTATAGGAGGAAGATTATTTGTGTTTACGCAGTCATGGTATTCAAACATTATAGAATCTTTTATGTCCTTGTTGAACGCATATTCACCGCTTACAGTCCGAACAGTATAAGGCTGATACCAGCTGTTGCTAGCTTCATCCGAAAGCGTCATAAGAGGAGCATTTGAAACGCTAAGCAAATCAATATCATGACCGTAAATTCTAATTTTTGCAGACGGATATTTTTTTCTTAATATGCACGCCAAAGAATAAGACTCGTAGCCTTTTCCGCATCCCGGATTCCAAACAACAATATTTTTTGCGCTGTTGTCAGGAAGCATTTTTTCCAGCGCATCTGCGTATTCTTCTGTCCACCAGTTTCCATTGCATTTTGAATAGAAAGAATTTAAGAACAAATCCGCATCAGTTTCATTTTGAAGCTGAGTTTTTTCTTCGCCACGCTCATTGCACCATTCTGAATATCTTTTTTCAGTCCAATCCTTTGTAATCTCGCTTACATAGAATTTCTTGAAATTTTTAAGTGAATCAGCTATGAAATTCAAATCCTGAACAGAATTTTTTTCTTTTTCAGCAGGCTTTTCAATCTCAGGAACAGACTTTTCAGGAGAAGCCGCAGATTCTGCGAGTTCAGCTTCCTGCCGCAATTTTGCCTGATTTTGGGCAGTTTCCGCAAGTTCTTTTTCTTCTTCTGGAGTTCTGTGACCAAAAATTCTGTCAATGTCCAAAAGAACATAAAGATTGTTTTCGGATTCAACAACGCCGTAAATATACTTTATGTTTATGTCGCCAAACAAAGGATGCGGTGGCTGAATGGAACTTTTCTGAATTCCAACAACCTTGTCAATTTCGTCAACTACAATTCCAAATGTCTGCTCGCCAACTGAAACAATCAGCAAATTCTCAAGATAATCATCATCATGCTCATGAACTTCGCTGTTGAAGAAAAGGCGCAAATCAATAATCGGAATAATATCGCCACGCAAATTGTAGACACCACGGACAAAAGGAAGAGCATTCGGAACATAAGTAAAACGTCCGGCTTTTGCAATTTCCTTTACCTTCATAATATCTATGGCATAATCTTTTCCAGACAAAGAAAACGTAACCATTTTGAAATCTACAACTGTAATCTTGTTTTTTTCTTCTGCAAGTTGTTCTGAAGACAAGCCTTCAGCCCTGTCCATTGTATTTGCAAGCACACTAAGTTTTTCTTGAATTGTCGCCATACACTAACCTCTTGCCGCAGCTGATTTTATAGCTTCTGCTTCACGTACTTGCTGAGCATCAAGCTCCTGCTTTACACCAAGCTCAAGAAGCTGGTTCACATCAATAATAAGAGAAACTGAACCGTCTCCAAGCACTGTCGCGCCAGCAATTCCTGGAGAAGAAGTAAACTGATCCTGAAGTGGTTTTATTACAACGTCCTCTTCGCCAATAAGAGCATCAACCATAACGCCGATTTTCTTTTCCTGAGAACCAACAATGACAATAAAGCAATATTCATCATTGTCTGTCTTGCGGATATTAAAGAGCCGTCCAAGACGCAGAATCGAAATAACTTCATTGCGCACATTCAAAACTTCATAGTTGTCAATTGTATTTATTGTGTCAAGTTTTACACGCTGGCTTTCAATAACATTGGCAACTGGAATAGAGTAAACTTCTTTTCCAACACGAACCAAAAGTCCCTGAATAATTGCAAGCGTAAGCGGAAGTCTTATTGAAAACTTTGAGCCTTTTCCTCTTTCGCTTGTAACATTGATTGTTCCTTTTAGTTTTTCAACCATTGTCTTTACAACATCAAGACCTACACCGCGTCCAGAAACACTGCTGATTTTATCGCTTGTAGAAAATCCCGGAAGGAAAATAAGATTATAGGCGTCTTGATTTGAAAGAATTTTATTAGGGCTTATAAGACCTTTTTTAATCGCCTTTTCTCTGACTTTATCAACTTCAATTCCCGTGCCGTCATCAATTATGTCAATGACAATCATGTTGCCTTCATTTGCAGCGCGCAAAGTCAAAGTTCCAGTCTCGTTTTTTCCGCTTGCCTTTCTTTGTTCCGGCGGCTCAATTCCGTGGTCAACAGAATTTCTTACACAATGCATAATCGGATCTAACAAATCATCAACAACAGTTTTATCAAGTTCTGTATCTTCACCTTCAATAACAAGGTTGACTTTTCTGCCTAAATCACGGCTTAAATCACGGACAACGCGCGGAAATCTGTTGAAAATAGTTCCAATAGGAACCATTCGGATTTTCATAACGCCTTCCTGAAGTTCACCTGTAATGCGTCCAAGATTCTGCGTTGTAGAACGGTATTTTGTAGAAGAAGACTTAAAGTCAGTTTCAAAAGCATCGAACCAAGAAGACATAGAGCCGAATTCTTCTGTCATCTTCTGCATGATTTCTTTCATTTGACCGCCGTTTTGAAGCTCTTCAATATACTTCGGCATACATTCCATAAGACGGCGATGCTTTTCTTTGAAAGAAAGATTCAAATTCTGAAGTTTTACCTGCAAGTCAGCCATGTGAAGTCCATTCTGGTTAAACGCGGCTTTTGTAATAACAGTTTCAGAAACAAGATTCATAAGATTGTCAACACGCTTTGAATCAACTCTTAAAATTGAAGACTGATTTACAGCATGACCAGCAGCAGGCTTTTTTGCAGGCTGCGCATTGTTCTGTGCAGGCTCAGTTTTATTTTCTCCTGCCGGCGAAGCAACTGTAGTCTCCGCAGGTTCAGGCTGTTCTTCAGCAACAGGAGCAATCTGAACTTTTTCCTGCGCAGGAGGCTGTTCAGCAATAGGAGCGGCAACAGCAGAAGAAGCACCAGAAACCGGCTGGGCATCAACAGCAAGAGTTACATCATCTAAGAAAGCCGCATCTTCAAGGGCAGAACCTTCATTTGCAGAAGAAACATAGTAAACAACCTGCGGATGAAATTCGTCCTCGTAAAGCTCTTCAAAATCAGGAACAGTCTTTAAAACAGTTCCGCAATTTTTTAGAGCCGCAAAAACCTGAATTCCACCAACGCTGTTCATTGGATTTGATTCATCAAAAGTGACATTTACAGACCAAAGTTTCTGGTCTTCTGGAACTGCATTTTTAAGTTCCGTATATTCATCATCAGACAACGGCGGAATAGGTGGCATTCCACTGGAAGCCTGAACCGCTGGCTTTGGCTCACTGGCAACTGGTTTTTCAGCAGGAGCAGCACCAAGCATTCCAGACGGAAGTTTTACGTGCGCGCCTTTTTTTGGAACTTTTGCCGGTATAAATGAATTGATTTTCTGGACAATAGGAGTTATATCTTCCTGATAAACAGAACCATTGCTTCTTGCGTCAAGCATAGCTTTTATAGTATCTATAGAAGACAATAAAACATCAACAATAGGTTCAGAAACTACAACAAGACCACTTCTAAGCGCATCAAGCAAATCCTCTACATCATGGCAGAATGTTGCAAGTTCATTCATTTCCACAGTAGCCGAGCCGCCTTTCAATGTATGCGCCGCCCGGAAAATTTCATCTATGGCATCATGATTTGAAGGGTCATTCTCTATTACAAGAATGTTGCTTTCAAGAGTCTCTACCTGCTGTTCAGCTTCCGAAAAAAAATCCTTTAGAAGCTCTTCATTATTGGCATCAAGATAATCACTCATAACGTATATTTTAATCGAATCTAATAAAAAATCAAGTAAAGTTTAATCTTTTTTATTAGAACATCTCAAAAAAATCCAATTGTTAAGTTTTTTTTTATTCTTCCGAAAATCAAAGGACGGAAAGTTTTTTCTTTATTTTTTTTCACTGAATTTTTCCGCACGGAGGACTAATTGAAACGATTTCTTTGCGCAGCCGCCATTTCAATTTCAGCAGCTTTAAATTTATTTGCATTTGAAAGCCCGTATTTTAACGGATACACAGGATTTCTTTCCGGAATCCAAAATGAATACGACTCTGAAAGTTTTGATCCAGCTTTTACAGGAGAAACTTTTTTTGCAGGTCAGATTGACTTTGGCGGAAAACTTTTCCTAAGAGGCGAATTCTATGCCAAGGCAAACGACATTTTCAAATATGACTCTTTGAACGGAGACACTCCAAACTCATATCTTAGAGTTGAAGAACTGTCCGCAACATACACAGTCAATTCCGCGCACGCTTCTCATTATATAAGCCTTTACTACGGAAATTTTGAACCGGTCGGCTCGGATTTGTTTCTTCAGCGTCAGTTCGGAATAAAGCCAATCCGCTCTTCATTTACAGAAAGTTTCCGCGGACTTGCAGGAGCCAGTTACTACCCTCTTTACGCACAAGGAATCGGCTACACATTTCACCCGGAAGGAAATTTTGCGGCGGGAATAAATCTTTACAAGAACAAGGCGGCGGAAGATGAAAATCAGGATGACGTTCTGAATCTTGACTTGAGGCTTGCTTCTCTTGCTGGAATTTCAACAATAGATTTTTCAGCGGGACTTGCGCTTCCTTCCGAAGTAAACAGCGAAGACAATGACGCGCTCGTGTACATAAAAGAGCTCCAGCTTCACGGCGGATTGAATTTTCTTATAGGAAACAGAAACACAACTTCTCTTTTGATTCAGGGCGGTGTAAACAAATACATTTTGAGAAAAGGCAACAGCGATTCAGATTCAGATAAGATAGAAATGAAAGATATCTGGGCGTTTGTTGAGCCAAGAGCACAGGGAAAATACATTTCCATTGACACGTCTGGATTTATTTTTCCAGCGGAAGCGGCAGAAGACATGATTTTTCTTAGAAACATCATAAGAAGATACCCGGGAACAGAAAATGTTCTTGGAATGAATTTAAATATCCACACTGACAGGCTTTACGCAGGAGCAACACGGCTTTCTGTTGGAGCACACACGACTTTTGCAGTTTCGCGTATTGATCCAGACGGAGATGACAAGCAAGAAAACAGCCTTTGTATTTCGCCTTATGCAGGAATTGAAATTCTTGGAGGAACACTGAACGCATCTGTTTCTGTAAATTTGCTGGATCTTAAAAGCGATCCGGAAAAAAGCTATTCAGCTACAATCGGATTTAAAACAAAATTCTAAAAGCTAAGCGATTTCTTCCAAGGAGTAGCCTATGCCGCGCGCAGTTCTTATCCGTGCGTTGACATTGAGCTGCTCCATTTTTTTTCTGATAAAGGAAATATAAACTTCAACATTATTATATTCCGCGGCACTGTTTCCACCCCAAATTTTTTCTATAATAAGCTCTTTTTTTACAACCTGATGCGGAAACTCAAACAAAAGTGTAAGAATCAAAAGTTCCTTCAAAGATATTTTCATAGATTCGCCGCTGGAATTTTGAATTTCGCATGAATTTTTATCCAGTAGAAAATTTCCTATTGAAACTGTGCTTGACTTGAATTCACCTTTTCTACGTGTAAGAGCTTTTATTCTTGCAAGAAATTCTTCAAAAGAAACAGGTCTCCTAATATAATCGTCCGCACCGGAATCAAGACCTTCAACAATTTCGTCAACAGAAGGATTCTCAGACATAAGAAGAACCGGAACAAAATTTTTTTTCGCGCGGAGAATTTTTACCACCTCAAGCCCGCTCATCTTTGGAAGAGCAGATCCAATAACAAGCGCATCATAAATTTCAGAAGAGGCATATTCAATAATTTCTGTTCCAGTGTAAACTGTGTCAGTTCCAAAATGATTTTTTTGCAAGAACTCCGCCAAAGCCTGGGAATTTCTTACATTGTCATCGGCAAGTAAAATTCGCATAAAGTTTATTATAAGACAAATTTTCAGGAAACAAAAGGGCGAATATAAAAATTGTGATTTTAGTTTTAAAAACAAAAAAGCTGTCCAAAACAATTTATTTCAGACAGCCAAAAATGTTCTATAAAAAATTAAACAAGCTTGAATTTTTGCTCAACATAAGGCTCGCGTACAACCATTACAGAACAGTGCGCGCTTCCAATTATTTCGCTGTCTTGGGAAGAAATCACATCGCGTGAAAGTGAAGAAAGATGGTCAAGGTTTTTTGCACCGCCTAAAAGTATAAGATCAGCCTTAAATTCATCTGCGGCAGTAATAATTTCAGACCAAACAGCGCCTTTGCGAATTTCAGTTTCAATCTTTACGCCTTTTGACTTTGCAAGATCTGTCACATAATCCAGATTTTTTTCACTGTCAGATTCCAGACTTTTTGCAATAGACTCGCCTTCCTGCGAAACCATAAATTTCTGCAAAGTAAGATACTTTATGGAAGCAATGTCTACAACACTCACAACTTTTACTGCGCACTTGTAGACTTTTGCCATAAGAATTGCGTACAAAACTGTATGAAGAGAAGAGCGGGAACCATTGTAGCCAACTACAACCCGCTGAAAAAGAGGTTTTATCATTTTTCACCCTGCCTTTTTTTTAAAGACTTCATAACGAAAACATTATCACGTTCCCGTTCCTCAAGAACACCTTCAATATACTTCACAGTTTCCTTGTCCTGCGGAATAACCGTTTTATCCAAAGCATTTACGCGGCGCTGGGTTTTCTTGACTTCAAGAGCAAGCCTCCAAGCGACAGTTCTTATGCTCGCCATTTTTGTCAGAAGCGTCAAAAGCTCAAAAAAATCCGCCATGACTTCATCGCTGTCTGCAAAAGTTCCCATAAAAGAAGAAAAAAGCCTTCTCTGCGGAAGATTCACATCGATTGTTGTAAAAGACATTCCTGCAATTACGGCCGGCTTTTTTGTAATTTCAAAGTTGTAGTCAATTCCGTGCGCAATCCGCTCAACACGGTCGCCGCCGACAGAAACAAGCATTTTTTTCAGCGCAGGATAGGCTTTCTGAACGCACTTGTCAATCTGATTTTCCAGAAGCTTAACCTGTTCAACAATCCGCATAAGCTCCATTACAAGGATCTCGCGCTTTTGCTCAAGCAAGTCGTAGCCTTCAGTGCTGATTGCCAGCTGCTCTTTTATCGCGAGAAGATTCGATTTTGTCGGAGCAATATTCAGTTTTGCCATAGTCAGTTCTCTAAAGCTTTTGGAAGATATTTGTCAATCATTTCATTCTTGATTCTATAAAGCTCTTCGCGCGGAAGAATACTAAGCATTTTCCAGCCCAAGTCAAGAGTCTGATCTATTGAGCGGTCTTCATATTCGCCTTGGGTAAAGAATTTCGCTTCAAGCTCATTTCCGAATTTCAAGTAGCACTGGTCAAGCTCTGAAAGCTCCTCTTCGCCAATAATAGAAGCAAGGTTTCGGATTGATTTTACTTTACTGTAAGCGGCAAAAAGCTGGCTTGAAACAGGCGCATGATCTTCACGTGTCATGCCTTCACCAATTCCGTCTTTCATAAGGCGGCTCAAGCTAGGAAGTCCTGATACAGGCGGATACATCCCCTTCTGGCTCATTTCGCGGTCAAGAACAATCTGACCTTCCGTGATATATCCTGTAAGGTCAGGAATCGGATGCGAAATATCATCGTTCGGCATAGAAAGAATAGGAATTTGTGTAATTGAACCTGTGCTTCCCTGAATTTTTCCTGCACGCTCATAAAGCTCAGCCAAATTTGAGTAAAGATAGCCCGGATAACCTTTTCTTCCAGGAACTTCACCGCGCGTTGTTGAAATTTCACGCAAGGCTTCGCAATAGTTTGTCATATCTGTCATAACAACAAGAACGTGCATATTGCATTCATAGGCAAGATATTCAGCAGCGGTAAGAGCGCATCTCGGAGTAATAATACGTTCAATGGAAGGCGCATCAGCCAGCGACTGGAACATTACAACTTTTGACAAAACTCCAGACTCTTCAAAAGTATGCTTAAAAAACTGCGCGACATCGTATTTTATTCCCATGCCGGCAAAAACCATAACAAATTCTTCGTTGCTATTGAGAATTTTAGCCTGACGGATAATCTGGGCGGCAAGCTTGTTGTGCGGAAGTCCGTTTCCAGAGAAAATCGGAAGCTTTTGTCCGCGGATGAGCGTGTTCATTCCGTCAATTGAAGAAATTCCTGTCTGAATAAAATCGCGCGGATAAACACGTGCATAAGGATTTATCGGATTTCCGTTTACATTTACTTTTTTGTCGGAAATAATCTGCGGATAGCCATCTATAGGCTCGCCAAGTCCGTTGAAAATGCGTCCAAGGAGCCCTTTTCCAACACGCAGTTCCATTGGCTCTTCAAGGAATTCCACAGTTGTATTTTCCAAGTCAAGACCAGTTGTGCTTCCAAAAATCTGAACAATCGCAGTTTTTTCATTCAAATCTATAATGCGTCCAGTCTTTTTTTCACCGTTTTTATCGCGGACATAAACAACTTCGTCATAAGAGGAATTTTCACTGCGCTTTACAGCTACAATCGGTCCGTCAACAGAAGTCAGTCCTGTATATTCAATTCCTTTCATAGTGCAACATCCTTGCGGTACATTCTTTCAAGTTCCGCCATCTGATCGTCAAGGTGATTTTGAATAGTTGTAAGCTCGTCAAGCTTGTCGTTTGGAATTTCGCTTTTTGCCCTGATTATTTCATTTCGTACAGGAAGCTCGGTAACTTTCAAAAGCGGACAGCCGGATTTTATAACCTTTAGCGCTTTTTCATAGAAAGTCATCATAAGCAAAAGTATATTCACCTGTTTTTCAGGAACTGCATAGGCATCAATTGAATCAAAAGCATTCTGCTGCAAAAATCCGTTTTTAATCATTTCGCAGACAGTAAGAATAAGACGGTCGCTGTCCGGCAAAGCATCAGCTCCAATCAAGCGGACAATCTGCTGAAGACGCTGTTCACGCTTGAGCAAGTCCAAAGCCTGAACACGGATTGCAGACCATCGAGGATCAAATTTATCCCACCAGCCTTTAATTTCCGCGGCATATTCTGAATACGAATCAATCCAGCCAATAGCAGGATAATGGCGTGCATTTGCAAGCTCACGGTCCAACGCCCAGAAGCAGCGGATAAAACGCTTTGTATGCTGGGTTACAGGCTCAGAAAAGTCGCCGCCCGCAGGAGAAACAGCTCCAATAACAGAAACTGAGCCTTCTTTTCCACAGAGAGAATTAACACGACCGGCACGCTCATAGAATTCAGCAAGGCGAGTCGGAAGATACGCAGGATAACCTTCCTCAGCAGGCATTTCCTCCATACGGCCGGAAAGCTCACGCAAGGCTTCTGCCCAACGGCTAGTCGAGTCCGCCATAATTGCAACGTGCATTCCCATGTCGCGGTAATATTCGGCAAGCGTAATTCCAGAATAAAGCGAAACTTCGCGCGCCGCAACCGGCATATTTGAAGTGTTTGCAATCAAAATTGTGCGTTCCATAAGAGAACGTCCTGTACGAGGGTCTATCAAAGTCGGAAATTCAGTTAAAACATCGGTCATCTCGTTTCCACGCTCACCGCATCCAATGTAGACAATCAAATCCGCATCGCACCATTTTGCAATCGCGTGCTGGGTCATTGTTTTTCCAGTACCGAATCCGCCTGGAATTGCGGCAGTTCCGCCCTTTGAAAGCGGAAAGAAAACATCAATTACACGAAGACCTGTAACAAGCGGCTGGCTTACTTCGAGTTTCTGCGAAAAAGGACGAGGCTTGCGCAAAGGCCAGTACTGGCTCATCGAAATATTTTCACCAAGCTCTGTAGTAGCGATTGTCTCATCAATTGTATAAGAGCCCTTTCCGGCAAAAGTCTTTAGAACACGTCCGCGGATTGTCGGAGGAACCATTATCTTATGAACGATAGAACCAGTTTCCTGAACAGTTCCAAGAACCATTCCCGGAGCAATGGAAAAACCTTCGCACATTTCTTTTCCATCAGAAGGATGAGCGGCAGGAATAAATTCCCATTTCTTTTTATTATCGATAGGCTCTGTGCGCTGTCCAGGAAGCAGGAAAACTCCGCCGTCTTCATACATTTCTTTTAGCGGACGCTGAATTCCATCGTAAATTGTGCCCACAAGCCCAGGACCAAGTTTTAGTGAAAGAGGTCGCTCGCTAGAAACAACCTGCTCGCCAACGTGCATTCCAGTAACATCTTCGTAAACCTGAATTGTAGCTTTTCCTTCACTCTGGCGGATTATTTCACCAATAAGCTTCTTTTCACCAACATCAACAACATCGTAAAGTCCACATTTTTCAAGACCTTCAGCATAGACTATAGGACCTGAAATTCGGGTTATTTTTCCAGTAATCATTCAGGCAACCTCCCGCCAAAAAGAGTCTGTGCAAGAACTCCTCTTTTTTCGTCTAAAATTTCCTTTATTTTTTCATCAAGCGTCAAACGGCAAGTAACAGAACCGTCCAAAGACTTCAATATAATTCCTTCCTTTAGATTGAATCCTTCAAGACTTTCGCGGGAAACAAGTTGAACGTCTCCAGCCTCGCACGAAGAAAGATTCTGCGGAAAAACTTCTTTCAGCATAGATTCAGCATCAGAAAGATTGAATCCAACAACAACTGCTGAAATTTTCTTTTCCTGAATTGCTTTTTTTGCACGCTCACAAAGACTTTGTATAACAAGAAGACGTTTTTTGTCTCCGATAGATTCAAAATACTTATTCATAGCTTCTATAATAGAGCCATAAATGAAAGAAACCAGATAACGCTGCTTTTCAAGAGGAAGCGACGCATTTATATTTTTTTCATAAACAGCAATTCCTTCCGCGGAGATTTTTTCTGCGTCTGACTTCGCCTTTACAATGCGGGCTTGAACTCCGTCAATGAGCTGCTTTGCGCTTTCGTCCGCTTTTGCAAGAATTTTTTCTGCTTTTTTTACACTGTCAGAACGAATTTCTTTGTCCAGGACTTCCGTTGAACGTAATTCTTCCATAAAAAAGTCTTCCTTGTATGGTTTCGGTATGAACCTTCCGCACAAAATGATTAGTTTTATAAGCCCCCTAAAATTCAGAGCAAGGGCAGTTCTTTCTGCATACATAAAGCCTTGCAACTGGATTTTTTTAGTTTTGCTTAAAATCCAAAATCGATGAATAAAAATTAAACTTGAATTCCAACTGCTTCCCGGATTGAATCAGTAAGAGTTTTTCTTCCCTGAATGTGTCCCTGAAGCCCAGGAATTTCCACAATAAGAGGAGCTTTTCCGTGCATCTGCCAAGACTGAATTTCCTTGGACAGCATATCGGCTATATCTTCCGTAAGAATAAGAACCTTTGGTATGTCACCAACGGAGCCTACGGAAGAATTTTGTCCGGTTGCCTTGTTAAAAGCATCCAAAGCTTCCTGTCTGTTAGAAACAGCCTTGCCTTTTACGCCCGCAAGCATAAAGCCAAGAATCAGTTCCCGTTCTCCAATTACAAAATATTCCATGATTATGCTTTTATGCCAGACTGAATTTTAAGAAGATAGAAGTACCCAAAATTCAGTCTTCAGCAAAAAATTCTATTACATTATCATAATGAACAAAGCAACAAGGAATCCCCAAAGACAAATACCTTCAGCAAGACCTACAAAAGGAAGCGCCTTTCCTGAAAGCTCTGCGTTTTCGCTCATTGCGCCCATAGCAGCTGAACCGATTTTTCCAACAGCAGAACCACCGCCAATACAAGCGATTCCAACAGCAAGAGCAGCAGCTACATATTTTATAGCCCCAGAATTAGAAGCCGCCTGTTCTACAGCCTGCTCTTCAGGAACAGAAGAAGCCTGCGCAAAAACGCCAGCAACAGCAACCAAAAGCATCATTGAGAGAGCAACCAAAAATTTCTTGTTCATAATAAAAACCTCTTGTTCTAAAAATTCTATAAATAAACTGCAAAAAGCAGCTGTCCACAAATTAAACTGTCTCTTTATAAACAAAAGAGAACGGCTTGAATTCCCGTCCTGTCTCGCTAAAGAATTTCGAGAAGAACTCGTAATACTGAAGACGCACAACCTGAATTGCAACAATCATTCCTTCAAGAACTACAACAATAGCATTCCCCAAAATGGCTACAGCAATTCCGCCTGCGCCAGGGGCAAGTTCAACAAAGGTATTGATAATATATCCCAAAACTGCGTGGGCAAGAGCAAATGCGCCTACACGGACAAAGCTCACTGTATTTGAAAGATAAGAAGAAATGACTTCTATAATTTCAACTACAGCGCCAATAACTGCGCTAAAAAGGCCGTTTTCCAAAATAGGACGCTCGCCGTCAACAAGTCTCTGGAATATTTCGGAGCAGGCAGTCAAAAACAGCGAAACAGATATAATAACCCAGTCATAAGCGGCAGGAGCATGCTTGAACAGCGCAACTCTAACCGCAAAGATAATCACATACCAGAAGAAAACCGCTCCTGAAATTCCAGTTTTTCCAAACAAAGCTTTTCCAATACGACGCAAAGAAAACTGATTTATTATATTTATTATAAGTCCGCAGCTGTTGATTATAAATCCTATTGAAATCGTAAAGCCAAAGAACGCAAACATTCTAGTTATAGAAGCAGGATCGCTTGAAGGCATCATGTGCAGAATCGGAGCGTGCGGAGTTCCAAAAAGTCCTGTAACCCACAAGGCGAACGGACGCAACAAAGTTTCATTTGCAAAAAACTCGCCGGTAAGAAGTCCCATAATCGTACTGCTTATTCCTATACAGCAAAAAATTCCGCCGAACTTTTCCCAGCCTGAAATCTTGATTTTTTTAAGGCAGCAAAGAATTCCTATTATAAGGAAGCACAATCCCTGACCAGCATCCCCAAACATAATTCCAAAAAGAACCGTAAAGAACAAAGCCACAAACGGAGTCGGATCAATAGTTCCATACAAAGGCGAGCCATAGCTGAAAATCATGCGCTCAAAGTTTGAAACAATTTTTCCATGCTTAACCTGAACCGGAACCTTTTCCTGTCCGGAAATAACAGACGGAACTTCAGTTGGCAAAAATTCACGGATTCCAGCTCGGCTTTGTGTAAGCTCGTCTAAATCTTTCATTACTTTTCTAATAAGGAAAGCCGGAATCCAACCTGTTATTCTATATACAAATTCCGTGGACTCAAGAGAATTTTCCACAGTATAAATTTGGCTTCCAATTGAATAAATCTGCAAAAGCCTGTAAAGCTCGTCCTTGTGAGTTTCCGCAAAATTACGGCGTTCAGTCTGAATTTCCTCAAGGGCAGCGGCAGCTTCTGTTTTATTACGCTCCAAAGTAAGAAGAACCTCATCAGGAATTCCTTTAAAATCCTTTGGAACCTGAAGTTCTGTAAATCCGGCCTCCTTAAGTTCTCCGTCCAAGGCAAAGCGGGCTTTTTTTGACGAAGCGGCAAGAATTCTTGAATCATCATCGCCAAGTTTTACAATAATTCCACGTGAGCCAAGCCGAGCCTTTAAATCATCAATTTTTTCAGGATCTATTTTTCCGATTCTCAAAGTAAGAAAAGAAAGCGACTCAAGATCTGAATAAGAAACTTTCAGATTTGCAAAAGCCAAAGCCTCTTTATATGCGGAAACTGCCCTTTTTTCTTCATCAGCGGCAGTAAGTTCTTTTTTGTGAATATCTTCAACTGAATCAATAATTTTTGTCGCACTTTCAAAATCTGCGTCAGAAGGAAGCGGAACAGAAACTTTATATCCGTCCAAATCAGGCAAATCCAAAGCCGCCCTAACCTGCTGAAGCCGCTCAAAAATAGAAGCATCCGGGTTAAGTCTTTTTGCAGAGTCGGAAGAATCAGAGGCAAATTCCTGCTGGAACTGAAATTCGCCCAGTTCGCCAAGGTATTTAAGAACAGAATGTATGTCTTCCCGCAAAACCATAAGCTCAATAAGACGCATTGTGGTTGTTCTAGCCATTTATTACCTCCAAGGCTCCAGTCATCTGCATAGCCTGCGATGAATCTATACTAAGCCGCAGACTTTCAGAAGCCGTGCGGATATTGTCAAGTTCGTTTCTTTTTATAATAAACCAGCAGACAATCGGGCAAGCCGTAAACGGATATTTATGGAAAAGTTTGTACGCTTTTTTTACATAAAGACTTTTATACGAATTAGAAATCCATCTAGGATCTATTGTCCATACAACGCCTTCTTCATGCGGATTCAAAAGCCTGCTGTATTTCCAGTTTTTCCAAGCATCGTAATTGTCCAGTTCCAAGTCCAGTGTCTTTATAGCTTCATAGGCAAGAGGATCTGAACTTTCCTTTTTTTCTGTTGAATAAGCCAAAAGCGGAATTATTTCTTCCCTTTGCATTTTATAGTAAAACCGAAGCCGGATTGCCCAGACAATATTGTCTATTCTGATTTTTTCACCAATCAGCTTAAGAATTTCCTCCCTGCAAGATGAATGAAGCTGCTTGGCTGCATTCCAAAGCGACATAATGTAATGGCAGTCAAGCTTGTAATTCGCCAAATGCTGCTCTGAAACAGGAGGAATACTATTATACCAGGAAAGCGGTCCGCCGGATGTAACCGAAGCAATGTCCGGCCATTTATCGTAATTTATTATATTAAAAGGAGATATCTTTTGTATATCAGGAATTTTCTTTTCTCCAAGCGAAAGTGAAGCAGAAATGTCCTTAAGATTTTCATAGTCAAAACTTCTAAGCAAAGTTAAAACAATGCTGTCCGGCTCTGAATAATTCCCAACAAGCTTCTTATAGTCATAAATAAAACGTTCAAAGGCTTCCTGCTCCAAGGCATGAGCCAAAAGAGTTTCTGGAACGACAGGAACTTCTTTCTTGAACAAAAAAGCCCACAATTCCTGCAATGTATGAAAAGAAAACAACTGCCTTGCGCGTTCCCCGACATAAGACCGGGCAAGCATACCGCTGGCCTTTGCATAAACATAAGAATCAGCGGCGGACTTATCCATTGCCATATCGCTCTCCTATGAAAAAAGAATTTTATCCATAAGAGCGTTAAAAGACGTATAATCCTTTTCGCTTGAATTCAAATTCTGTTTATACGATTCCAGGTCTGCGGAATGTTTTTTTTCTATAGTGGATTTTGTATCTTTTTCTTTCTGCTCAATTTCAGAAACAACAGCGGAATATTTTGTCTTGAATTCAGATTCAGCTTGAGCACGTGCAGCCGCGATTTTTTCATCTGCTCTTTTCTGCGCATCAAGCACTGTTGTAGAAGCTTCTTTTTCTACATCAAGAAGATGTGTAATAATATCAATTTCTTCAGCAGCCATTATGTACTCCAAATAAAAGGTTTACACTTATTCTATTGAGATTCAGCCTCGCATAAAGCATCGAATACTTCCTGCGGCGAAGTTTTTTCAAAAAGTTTCGTTATAAACAGAGGATCTTGCAGAACAACGGCAAGCTCTTTTAAAATCTCAAGAAGAATATTATTGTCGTTCGGACTGCACAAGAGCATAAATACAAGATTTACAGGAGAACCATCCAAGGCATCATAATCAATACCTTTGCGGCTTATTCCTATTGCTCCGACACAACCTTTTACAGAACTGCAAATTCCATGCGGAACAGCAACACCATGCATTATGCCAGTACTCATCTGAGCTTCACGTGCATGAAGAACAGACAGCGCATCGTCCCTACCTACTTCCGGGTGTTCAGAATGGATAACTTGCACCATTTCCTCAAAAAGCTCATCTTTATCTTCGCTTTCAAGGTTTACAATTATGCTTTTAGGAGAGAATATTTTTGAAAAAACCATATTACCATCCTTAACAATAGAGCCACCAAAAACAAGTAGCTTTATTTTTCAGCAGGGCTAAGCTCCTCTTGAAGCCAGCTTCCGTTATTCTCAGAAGAAGCCTGTTCTCCCTGAATTTCCTTTACCGTAGATGACAAGTCTTCTTTCGCAGGAGCTTTGTTTAAAAGTGAAATTCCAAAAGCAGTTACAAAGAACAATGCGGCAAGAACACCAGTTGTCTTTGTAAGAACACTCGCTGAGCGGGCACCAAAAGCTGTAGACTGTCCGCCGCCAAAAGCGCTTCCCATGCCATTATTTTCTTCATTCTGAACAAGAACAAGAAGAACTAAAAGCACACAGATAATTACAAACGCAATGAGAAGGATTGTTTTTAAAACAGCCATTTTTTACTCCAAACACCGGACATTTCCGGCAAAATTCATTTTTAGTTTCATTATAATAATGAAATATTTCCGTTAGGTCAATTAAGAATCATAAAAACAATAGATTCCAAGCAGCAAGTACAAAATTAATCATATAAAAAATAAATTATCCTTAAACTAACAGTTTCTTAATTGGAATTTTACAGTCGGCATTTATCTTTTTGTAAAACATAATCAACGAGGTTTTTATGAAAAGACAATTATTTTATGCACTGGCTGCAATGGCGGCTTTTTTGCCGGTTTCCTGTGCTTCAACATCAAAGGCAGGAGCAGATTCAGTTTCTCCGTTTGAAAAAGTCGGCTTGAACGGAAGCGAAGTTCCCTACACTGTTCTTGCAAAAACAAATGACGGCGTGGAAATTCAAAACGGCGGATACGGTTCAGACGCGTGCGCCCATCCAACGGATTCAAGTCTATTTTATTTAGTAACAGACCGCGGTCCGAACATCGATTTTAAAGGGAACAGCGGAAAAGGAAAAATGTTCCCGGTTTCTTCTTACGCTCCAAGAATCGGACTTTTCAAGATGAACAAAGACGGCTCAGTTTCGCTCGTAAAAGAAATCACGCTAAAATCTCCTGACGGAAAAGAAATAACCGGGCTTCCAAATCCAAACGGAAAAGGCGCGACTGGAGAAATTGCCTACGACCTTGACGGAAACATTCTTGGAACAGACGAATACGGGCTTGACAGCGAGGGAATCGTTGCGATGAAAGACGGAACTTTCTGGATTTCTGATGAATACGGTCCGCACATTGTCCACTACAACGCAGAAGGAAAGCAGATTGAAAGAATAAGCCCGTTCGGAATGGACACAGGAAAAAGGCATCTTCCGGCAGTTCTTGCGCGCCGCCGTGCAAACCGCGGAATGGAAGGTCTTGCAATAACTCCGGACGAAAAAACTCTTGTAGGAATCATGCAGTCCACGCTTTTCAATCCTTCAAAGAAAGAAATTTCAAACAAGCAGCTTGTTCGCATTGTAACTTTTGACATTAAAACTGGCAGCACAAAGCAGTACGCTTATATTCAGAACAAGGAGACAGATTCCACCTGTGGAATTACGGCGCTTTCAAACACAGAATTTGTCGTAATTGAACGCGACGGAAAATTTTCCGGCGAAAAAGAAGCACATAAGTATCTTTTCAAAATTGACCTTAAAGACGCGACAGACATAACAGGAGAAAATCCTGAATCGAAAGAAGGACTTCTAATAAACGGAAAAACTCTTGAGCAGTGCACAACAGAAGAGATTGAGGCCGCTGGAATTAAGCCTGTAAAAAAAGAATTCCTTGTTGACCTTGTGGAATATCTTCCGAACAAATATCCGCACGACAAGCTTGAAGGCCTTTGGATTTTGGACAGCAATACAATCGCCGTGGCAAACGACAACGACTTTGCAATCAATGTTGAAAATAACCAGCTTGTGCAGAAAAAACTCCCAGGAACAGGCAGAATTGATAACGATGTGATTTACGTAATAAAACTTCCAAGGAGCTTGAGGTAAGGCTTTTTAGAAAGATATTTGCTCTGGTTGCGGGCTACTGGTTTTCAAGAACCGAGCTTGCGGCTGGAGTTTGCCAGTCAGTTTTTTTCTCATTTGCTTGTTCTCCAGATTATTCATCGTGAAAAATTTTGTTGTGAATTTTGACGAATTTATTAAGAATTTTGCCTTTTTCTTTTTTTTAGTTAGAAACCATCTCTTTCAGCTCTAATACATTGAATAAAGAAAACGAGCCTTCCATACAGGATAATCATATCCGCTGGTACTGATTAAGAGGTCTGACATTTACCAACATTTATTCTTTTTGTATCTGTTCAGTATATTCACAGTACGGATAATTAGTGCATCCAATGAACAAATGTTCTTTATTGCCGGTTCTCTGAATTCCTTTGTGTACTGTGTCATAGTCCACATTATTTGTCGGTGTTTTAACCGCTGCATTTTTATGATAACCGTTCACTCAACATTCAAAATTAACCTTACTCGTTGAGAATGATTAGGTCTATCCACGACAACATTTACTATATCAAGTTCTTGAATCCAACTCAAAAAATTTGAAAGCAATAGTTTTACATCTTTTCGGTATGGTTTTGGATCAGAAACTATTGAATCATGAAGTTTTTGTGACAGTTCGCCAAAATATAAACAGCCGTCGTTTTTCTGCAGAACATTTATAAGCCATTTATAACAGTTTGATGATAAAAAAGCATTTCTGATGTTTTCAATATTTCCGTCATATACAACACCAAGAAAGGTTATTTTCTCTCCATAAGAGAAATTTGTTCTATCAGTTTCAGGCAAATCATAAGAAAATAATGTGTTTACTTTTGGCTGAGCAAGATTTTTAATATCATCGCTCCATTCAGAAGATTCAACATTTTTTCCATTCTCCTTTGCTTCTTCATATTGCATTCTCATTATTCTAATAATTTCATCCGTCACTTTTATTGAATTTTCAAAAAGACTTTCTATTTTATGAATATCGTCTTTCTCAACTTTTACAAAAGAAGCCATCTCATAATTCCCATAATTTTTTAATTCAAGTCCACTTGCCGTCATGTTCGCACTTCCAATAATTCCGCGGGAATTGTCTACAATATAAGTTTTTGCATGAAGGTCGAATCTTATAAAAACTTTCCATCCGTTAGAAAGACAATATTCAAGGATTTTAAAATCTGTCGCACCAGAAATAAGGTCAGAAAGTCGAAATCTGACCAGAATTTTTTTTTCCAGAACACATGGATTAATATGAAACTCGAGATTTTTTAAAGCATCCAATTTGCAAAAAGCGGAAATCATCTGCACAGATTTTTGTGCAGATGAAAGTTCCGAGTAAATTGCATTTAAAATTTCTTTTGAAACTAAAATGCTCATAATCAGTTTTCTGACGGATTCAACAACTCATCGATATATTCATTAAGCCTTGTCTGCCAAGTTGAAATAAGCTTATCATTCTGCTCCTGCTGCTGAGGATTTGTTTTGTCAACAGCACGCACAAAAGAAGCCAAGAACAATTCAAATGTTGTTTTTGAATTCTCATCTTCCGCAACTTTTTCTAAAAATGAAGTGTAAAATTTATGCGCAATATTTATAGTTATGAGTTCTGTTCCTAAAGAAAAAGAATAGTCAAAAGCGGGTCCGAATTTTCCCAAATCTTTGTAAGCAAAGTTTACACTATTGTTCAAAAAACGGTAAATTTCATCTTTTGATGGATTTTTTACGCCTATATCAATTAAAGCAGACTTTCCTTCATCTTCCAATTGCTCCATAGATTTTGTTTTTTTTATTTTTGAAGTTTCTGTGTCACCATTATCATCAGCGCTGTTTTCAACTGTATTAACTGTCTGAGTTGAAGCTGGAATTCGTTCTTCAGGAAGAGTTCTTGCGCTTTTTCGGATTTCTTCATTTCGTTTATACATTTCTTTTATCGTGCTAGAAATTTCTCTGCTCAATGTATTCCAAATCGGCTCAAGACCTTCAAAATCCAGTAAATCATTATTTTCAGTCTTTTTTAATTCAACATACTGCTTGTTGTTGGAAACTCCAAAAATTTCATCAAGCTCAGGATTAAAAATAATTTCACACCCCCACCAGCGGTGCTGTGGTTCATTCACATTCTCATAGAAGTCAAACTTTCTAAAATCGATTTCACGTCCTGCCCTGACTACGGAAATGCCTTCAAGTTTTTTTGCATAGTTTCCAATCTCATACCGCCCAGGATCATTTTCAATTGCAGTCTGATCATAAAATTTATTCTTTACAACCGAATATCGGACTTTTACATTTGAAGTTTTTAACTCTCCATTTTTATCGTAATATTTTACAGGAATATCAACTTCTCCTATTTTTCCGCTTTTAGTTGTATAAGGTTCAAAAACAGGCTCAAGATTTACTCCATTATGTTTTATAAAAATCTTTTTAGGTTCATCTGGATTTCCCAACGCATAGTTATCTTCCATCAAAAATAACGGGTCATTAGGAAAAACGGTTGTTATGTCATCTTTGTTGTCATCATTGAAAATTTTTATAGAACATTTCTTATCGTGAATGAAATATCTGAATTTCTGTCCGACTGAAAATTCAAGTCTGGATTTTAAAGCGCAGCTTGTCTTAGGCTGGATTTTATCGCAGTTCTTCCAGACAACAAGAGTTCCATTTTTCCTAAAATCAAAGTGTTCGTCATTTATTTTCAGATTGATATAGTATTTATATCTTTCTGGAACCGAAGTGCTTTTTGGATCAGGAATTACTTTCTGCTCACCAGATTTTATTTTGTTTATATCAAGATATACGCATTTTGCATTCTCAATTCCATTTTGCCATGAATAAACATAAACTTCAGGGCATGCATACAAGGAAGCTTGCGGAAGTCCGACACCGAATCTTCCCATGCCTTTTCGTTCACGGCGTGTTGAAACTCCAAGACCAAGACACTTTCCAAGAATCTCATCAGACATTCCCATTCCGTCATCAAGAAAACCAACTTCAGAAATATTTTTTCTTCCTGTCTTATCATTCACACTATCTTTCAAAATGACAAAAACATTCTTTGCCTCTGCTTCGATTGAATTGTCAATAATTTCAGATACAGCACTTTCCGCATCTTTATATCCGGAGCTTCTTAATGCATCTCCTAAAAAATGCTGAATGTCAACAATACTTTCACCCATAGTTTTACTCCTTAGTATATTTTTATTTATTCCAATAAGAATCGAAATATGAAAACGCCTTTTCGTTGTCAAAAGATTCAAGATTATCTTTTACATCAATTAAAAGACATTCTTCCTGACCGCCCATCAAAGGTCCTCGCAGACCACGTCCTAACATTTGGCTATAAAGCACAATCGATTTTGTCGGGCGAGTTATAAAGACACATTGAATGTTCGTCGAGTCAAAACCTGTCGTCAAAACTTCAAAATTTATGATGATATTGCAAGGATTATTCCTGTCCTTGAATGAATCAATCGCTTTTTTACGGTCAAAAGAATTCATATCTCCAGTAACTACACAGTTCGGAATATCTTCCAAAGTAAGAATCGCAGAAAGCATTTTTGCATGAAGAACAGAACATGCAAAAACAATTGTCGGCTTTTTTAATAAATACATTTTTCTAAGACCTGTGAGAATCGCCTGATTTCTGCTTTTATTTCTTGCAAAAATTTCCAATTGTCTGTTTGTAAAGTCTTTTGATTCATTAGAATCGAAACCTGATTTTAAAACTGCGAGTTCTTCCTTTGAAAAATTCTGTTCATAGCACAATTCTTCCTTTTGCATTTTTGACAGGATTTTTCTTTTCTGAAAGTAGCTGATTATGTTTTTTTCTAATGACAAGTTTTCAGAAACTTGCTTTCCGAAATTCATATAATTGATTACATCAGAATCTATAGAAACAATTCTATTTTCAAACATTAGAGAAAAATTCTGATTTTCATCCGAATAGTCAGAAGTACGCCCTGGCGTTGCAGTGAGTCCAAGCAAAAAGCGATTTTTCATTTCAGAAGTTTTCCGCATAAAATCAGCAATAATCTTTTTAGTTTCAGTGGCTGCAGCTTTGTGTGCCTCGTCAAAAACAAAAAGACGACAATCTTCAATCAAACGTGAATAAAGTTTTTTGTTTCCTTTTGCAACAGACATCAACTTGCCAAGTCCGCAGAACATAATTCCATTAAACGGTTCTTCGCAATCAAGCTCCGCATTGCTCCAAAAACGATAAACATTTATTTCGCCGTCTCCCAAATGTTTCCATACCGAACAAAATGTGCTGTAAGCCTGCTCCAAGAGTTCTGTTGTATGGGCAACCCAAATCACAAGCCCTTTTTTGTGAAGCGTAAATTCCAAGTAATTTGTAATTATATGCATTGCTGTTTTTGTTTTTCCTGTTCCTGTCGGCATGTGAACAAGAACTTTTCCAAGCGGCAAATCTGAATTCAAGATATTCAGGACACGTTGCTTTATAAAAAACTGATAATCTAAAAGCTCAAAAAATCTTTCACTTGAGATGATTTTTGAAACAGTTGAAGTCTCCGTTTTATTTGAATTTTCAAAAATATTATTTTCAATTTCCCAAGAACGCAAAAGTTCCAAAGACAACGAATTATTTCCCCATTGTTTTTCTGAAAGGACTTTACATACTTTTCTTAAATCAAATTCTGAATTATTTGAAAAATATTTTTGTGCCAAACTGATTACATCATTTTTTCTCATCGAAAGAAGCAGCTGTTCACGGACACAAGAATTTTTCAGAATGTTTATTCCGTAAAGACAATCAATCATTGAAACCAGTTTTTTCTTTGACCATTTATCTTCCTGCGAATAATTCCATTCATTGAGATTTTCAATAATTTCATTTCCAAGAATTTTCTGCAAAGTTGAAATGCTGAAATTACTCATTAAATCTAAATAACTCATACTCTCCTCACCTATTTTCCTCTATATACCCCATCGCCTTTTCCAGAGCGCAAAAGTCTTCTTCGCCTGTAAAATATCCCACGCTGAAACGCACTGTGCCTGCCGGAAATGTTCCCAAGAATTTGTGTGCGAGCGGAGAGCATTGAAGTCCTGTGCGCACGGCGATTTCCATTTCATCAAAAACGTTTCCGATGTCTTCCGCCGCATAGCTGTCAAAAATGGTGGAGACAACGCCGATGCATTTTGTTTTTTCTGAAAATCTGTCCGCCGGACCTGCTATCTTCACAAAGTCATACTGCCGCAGAATTTCCAGAAGGCGGCGGTGATTTTTTTCTTCGGCAGCGCGGATTTCGTCCTGATTCTGCAAGAACCATTGTGCCGCCGCATGAAGTCCTGCCACCGCGCAGATGTTCTGGCTTCCCATCTCGTAGCGGCCCGGAATATTTTCGGGCATGTCCTGGTTCGCCGAATCAACGCCTGTTCCGCCAAAAAGAACCGGCTCCAGCGCGACATTACGGCTTTTTGCAAATCCGCCGATTCCGAACGGTCCGTACAACATCTTGTGCCCAGCAAAAACCGCAAAGTCAACCAAATCGCTCGCCACATCCAGCGGAACTAGGCCTGCCGTCTGCGCCATGTCGGTCACGGTAAGCGCGCCATACTTTTTCGCAACGGCAAAAATTTCAAGAACCGGTGCGACAAGCCCTATCACGTTGCTTGCATGGCTTACAATCACAATGTCCGGCGGAATTTCTGCAAACTGCGCGTTGATTTTTTCAATGTCGTATTCAAAATCAGGCGAGACAAAAAGGCGCCTTACACAAATCTTTCCGCGCTTTTCAAAATGATGCAGAACGCGCGTTACCGAATTGTGCTCGAATGGCGAAATGTAAACGGTTTTCTTCTTTTCATCCGCAAGCAGCCCCTGAATCACCATGTTCAGCGCAACAGTCGCGCTCGGAGCAAAAATCACGTCCTTGTTCGGAGAGCAAAGAATCTTCTGGATAAAACCACGAGTTTCAAAAATTATCTTCGATGATTCTGCCGCCAATTTGTACTGGCCGCGCCCCGCATTTCCTCCGTGCTTTCTGTAAAAAGAATCCATAAAAGAGTAAACACATTCAGGCTTCGGAAAGGTTGTTGCCGCATTGTCAAAATAAAAACTCATTTATTCTCCCCTAGCACAGTTTCTCCAGCAGGCTCACCAGAACCTGCCGCTTTTCTGCGTCCGTTACGGACTGCCCCATTTCCTCGATTGTCCGCCAGATTTCCTCTTCTAGTAACACCGCCCGGTGGGAACATTCAATCTTCTTGAAGGACTTTGATTTTGCGTTTTCTGTTCCGCTCTGGGCAAACCGGATCTCGTAATTGGCAGCGGAATTGTATTCACCAGCCGCTCCGTCAACGTTTGCAGCCGCTAGGTTTTCAGTATTATCAGCCAGGCACTGAGCCTGCCGAAGCGCCGACATATTTCTTTTATCCACTGAACGGTTATCAAAATCAAGAAGCGTTCCGTTCAGTTCTGAAAGCCGTTCAAAAAACATAGTCACGCTCTCATCGTTCCAGTCGTCAATCGAAAGGCCTGTAAGAACTTTTGACATTTCCATCACGATTTTTTTCTCATCGTTTCCGGCGGACTTGTAAATCCTCAAAAGCGAATGCGCTCCGTTTTCAAAAACGTGATTTTCCGTCTGAAGGTTCAATTTCTGGCAAAAATCCGCAATAAGATTTTTAAGCGACCTTTCTGCGTTCGTATCAAAAACATTTTTTATTTCTTCAACTATTTTTGATTCAAAATTATCCAGCACGGAATCAAAAAAAATTTTTGCATTTGCCACATTTTCAAAAAAATCAAAATCTTCCGTACTCTGCCCGTTACCGAACACAAAAGGCAGCTTTTCAAAAAGTATTTCATTTGCCCCAAATCCGCCTGAGCGCAAAATGTTCAGGAACACGGAATATTCTTTCTGAATGGCGGCAAATTTTATTTCAGCAAGCCCTGAGCCACCGCAATAAACCTTTTTCATCTGCTTTGTGTATTTTGGAAGCGAGCGGTACCAGCGGAGCATCGCATTTATCAGGTACGAATATCCGTTCGCTTTTTTCTCGTCATCAATTACAAAGTCAGAAAAAAGTTTTTCCAATGCAAGAATATAATTTTCTTTTTCGTCGTTCCATTTTTGAATCCGAATTGTAAAGTCAGAAGGAGTTTCCGCAATTTCCGCCAAGTTCTGAGCATTCACAGGAACTTCAATTCCGCGTTTTTTTAGGACGATATTCTTTACGCGCTCACAAACCGCAGCGGCAATGTAAACAGGAATCATACCGCGCCTAAGTCCAATTCCATTCTCAGGTTTTACAAGAAGGTCAAAAAGTTTCTCAAAACTGGCTTCTGTTTTTTCCGCATTGGAAAGAAAACCGTTCATCACGCAAAAAAGATTCTTAAAGTTTTCGTCATTTTTTGTGTCTCCGGTTTTTGGCGACAGATTGAAGAATTTCTTTTCAGAATTTTTTTCAAGAATTCCCGTGTGGACAAGCGCGCTTTGCATAAACGAAACTTCCTGTCCGCTTCCGGAAAATCCCAGGTTGTTGAGCGGAAAATTCAACATCGCATCCATAAGTTTTACACGGCTTTTTGTGGCCGCTCCGGTAAGGCAATTTTTGTTCAGCATCTCATTGTTTATGACCGGCGTTCTGTAAAAAATCTCTCCACAGATTTGGGAAACCAGATTTGTAAGATCGGATTTTCTGTAAAGTTTCTTTTCCGCTCCAAGCGAGACATAAAGCGCCAGTTTCCGCTCCGGCTGAATATACGAATGGACAATCTGTTTTACAACCTCGTACAAATCCTGATAAATTATGTCGTACTCGTCAAAGAGAACAGAATCAGAAGTATCATCAAATGAAGAAAGAAGCTCGTTTCTCAAAAAGGCGACAGAATCAAACCGGCGGAGCTTTTCAGAGAATTTTTCAACCGACTTTGAAAATATAAAGACAAGATTTTTTGTTTCGGAAGAGATTTTGCACGCCTTTTCTACAAGATTTTTTTTATCGTCCTGATTTTTTTCCGCGCTTTCAGAATCGTTAAAAACTGCAAAAACACAGCCGTCGGAATTGAAATTTTCAGCGGTATTTTTCCAATCCCCGCGTTCCATAAAATCGTTTTCAGAAATAAACGCAAAACGGAAGTAACGCGTCATCTTATTTTTAACGTTGTACGAAGTTGGATAAATAAATTTTTCCGTGTTGAAATTGTTCAGAATATCGACAATGCGAACCGACCTCCGCCGTTTTTCAACGCAGTCAGAAATTAAAGCTGGAATATTTGCGCCGGAATTAGATTTAAGTTGAATATAATTGTTGTGAATGTTCAGATAAACAAAACCTTTTTCAGAAAGAGTCTTCACTGCGCCACGAATTTCTTCACGGGAATAACCTGCGTCATCATAAAGCTCAAAAAGAAAATTCAAATCCGGAGAAAGACGCTCAAACTGGTTAAGGCAGTAAATCAGCGAAAGAGTTTTTACGATTTTTGATTCAAGCGATTTTTTATCAAGCTGCCGCAGAATTGAAAGCGCCATAAAATAATGCTTTTTAATTTCGCTTGTGTAAGGCTCGTTCTGCATTTGGTTTTCAAAATAATCAAAAAGAACGTCCGGCGTAAAAAGAATTATTTTTCCATCCGAAAGAAATTCATCCTCCGTTTTTTTAATCAGAGAAGCAAATCCGTTCTTGTCATTTCCGGAAAGAAAAGTAAAAAGAGTCCTCTCGTTCTGCGCAACTTTTTCAGAAAGCCGCGGCAAAATGTAGCTTGTGACCGGATGCAACGGATAACAGCCAAAAAGAATCGTCTGTCCCGCATCGAAATCAAGATTTGAAAAAAGCCGGAAGCTGCTTCCAAACCAAATATTCTTCAAATTTTCAAACTGAGTTTTGTTCTTTGAAGAGAATTTTTCCCATTCATCAGGATTTTTTATAATCGCCGCACGAATCAGGCTGTAGACTTCCGAATAATTATTGTAAAGGTGAATATGCCTGAACCGCTCAGAAACGCCTTTCCAGCCGTCAACTTTCTGCTTAGGAAGAATATCTATGTAGTTTTCAATTTCCTTGTGGCAAATCAAAAGCAAGTGAAGCTGATTTTTTCCGCTGCGGTCGCAACACTCGGCAAAGTCCTGAAGAAGTTTTGTATCTTTTACTGTCGCCTGTGCAATGCTTGATTCAAGATATTTCCCGAATTCATCATAAACTACAAAAATGCCATCGTAATTTCCGGTCTCGCAAAGTTTTTTGCAAACTTTTTCGTAGACTTCAACAACATCAAAACCGCTGAACGGATTAAATTCGCTTCCCGAAGTAAGCGACGGATAAAGTTTTTCAAATTCCGCAAAAAAATCTGAATTATACGTTAAAAGCTGCCGCTTGAATTCTCCAGATTTTACGGAAGCCAGATTATTGAATTTTTCAAGAGTTTCAGGATATTCGTTTTCCCATTTTTCAATCATTTTTACCGCAGACTCAAAATGGGTTTCCGGCATAAGATTTTCAAATTCCTTATTTTTTAAAGTCAGATGAAGCGCATACAAAAACGACTGGGCAAGGCTCTGAGAATTTCCGTTTATCACAACAGGAAGAAGCCGTGTACCGCTTTTTACATACTGGCGCACATTTTCCGCCGTATCAGGATTTTTTTCCGCGATTTTTTTCGCAAGCGACTCAAAGACATTCTTCAAATCTGGATTATTATATAGAAGAGAAAGTGTTTCCAGCACAATGTACGACTTTCCTTTTCCGTAAGGACCGATTAAAATTCCGGCACGGTTTAAGGAATCGTTTTTTTCAGAAGTTTTTTCTTCCGTCTGATTTATGTTTCTTGCGCTTAGAACAGCCTCGTCTATAAACTTTATAGCTTCAGAAGTCGGAATAAAATCCGCAAGTTTCTGCGCATTGTCAAAATCAAACGCAATATTCACTGAAGTTTGAAAATTCTTTGAAGCGGCTATCATTCTGTTTTTTTGCAAACTCATATTTTCAGTTCCTTGTAATATTCTTCAACGCATTTTTTGTAAGATTCGCTTTCGTCCAAATCTTTCCAGGCAAAAAGCCGGACAACATCAAGTCCTGCCGTACGAACAACTTTCACAAAATCACGGCTTTCAAGCTCGCTCAGAATATCCATAAGCGTAATTACATCAAGATTAAAAAGTTTGCCGGCGCCATTTTTCCTGTTCTGAATATCTGAAAGCGGAATTTCAAGATTTTTGTACGCATATCCGTCATTTGTACTTTTTTCGCACATACGATAAAGCACTGCAAGAAAAACAAGCGACGGAATATTCTGCTTAGGAGGAATAACCTTCCGGTACATTTTCCGTTCGCCTCCCATAAAATCAACAAGTCCAAGCTCTGCAAACGGAGACTCAATATTGTCTTCCGGATCAATTTCCGACGCATTTTTAAAGCGGGAAACATAAGTGCCCACAATACATTCAAAGTCGCTTTCAAATGAACTGCGCGCAGTTGAACCACCGCTGCCTTTGTCAAATTTAAAAAGCTCGGACACAAAATCATCCTTGCTAAATTCCGTCATATTGAATTCATTGAAGAAAAAATACCAGGAAGTCGCAAAATCCTTGTTTGAGGCAAGTTCCGCCTGCAAAAGCCAGAGCGATCCAGTTTCCTCAACATAAGGGTCGTGCTTGTATATAATTTTTCCAAGAGTCGAAAATACAGTTTCAGTTTTTCTTGTCTTCTCTCCTTTTTTTTCTTCCGTAAGACCAACTGCCTTCATCCAGTATCGCAGCGAAACAACCATATTCCGTCCAATCCCCAGTTCTTCCATAGGCTCCAGTGTTTTGTCCGTAAAAATTCCCGGATTTTTTTGAACCGCCTCAATCCCTTTCGCAAGCCAGTTTTTCCGTATTGAAAATGTCTCGTGTCCTCTGTATTTCATTTTATAAATCCTTTGTCCTTAAATATTTTTCCATCATGCAGCCGCCGGTAAGATATTTTTCCGTTACGCATTTTTTGCAATGAACGCATTTTTCCGGATTTATGTAATACTCATTTCCAGCAAGAGAAATCGCTCCAGAGCGGCAGACGGACTCACATTTCAGGCACTTCCGGCATGCGTTAAATTTCCTAACCTGATAGCCAATCATGCGCTGAAGGTCGTCGTGCTTTTCCACATTCATTGTTCGCACTTTTACGGCGTGCTCAAAACCGCTCTGGTTGAACGGCTGAACGGAAATTATTGGAACTTTTGTCTTTACGTCCAGAATCAGCGTTTCGTGAATCAACTTTCGGCCAAGCTCGGGAGCAAGGATTCCAAACGGAACAAGCATATTCAAAAAACTGTCGTCAAAAGCGCGTGTAAGCTGGTAGATTTTTGAGTGCTCTTCGCTCGTGCAGTTCGTAAATTTGAGTTTTACGTCTCCGGCAGCAGCAACTCCATTTCCGCCCTGACGCGCCTTCCATTTGCCTGAATCCACATATTCTTCCGCGTCGGGCTTTCCAATCTGCCGGGCAAAACCAACAAGAAAACTCCGCCACTTTTCGCTCCGTTCGCTCATGTAAATGCGTGAAAGAAACTGGGCGCGCAGATTGTTGTTCGGGCAGCACCAGCAGCCGACGCGGTCGTAGCCAAGCCGGTAAGCGTCGTTGAAGTCAACTTTTTCAGAAAGAAGATAAAGCCACACGTCCAAATCTTTCCATTCAAAAATCGGAGAAGCGACGGTCTGTTTCTGGATTTTTACAGTTTCGGTGTTTTCTGTAACGCGGCTATATTTTGAGCGGCTCACGGACTCGTTTTTTCGGATTCCGTAGAACGTAAGAATCTGCTTGTCGCCGAATTTTCGGTTCAGGACACGCGTAATCGGTCCTGTCTTGAACATCGAGCAGCACCATCTCATCATTCTTGCAGGCGGTCCGATTTCCTTGCAGACTTCATAAAAATTCTGGTCAGTGTTCTTCGCAATTCTGAATTCCGCCAACGGATGATTTTTTCTGTAGCGTTCTGCATAATCTATCGTCATAGGAAATTCTAGCGTGGTGTTTCCAAAAAGATGGGTTATTTTCGGATTTGCAAGCGCTTTTATAACAACATCCGCAGTCGCAGTGGAATCCTTTCCGCCACTGAACGAAACAATCATGCGGTTTTCTGAGCCTGCTCCGTTTTTCTGGACAAACTTCTCCGCCTCGTCTTGAACAAAGTCAAAAGCATCGTCCTTTATGGAATCAAACCTGTTTTTATTCGCCTGAATAAATTTCTGTACTGTTGAATCGAAATATTTTTTTGAAATTTCAAGATTTTCTTTTGAAAACTCGTCAAGTTTTCTTCGGAGAGCGTCGCAGTCGGCATTTCTAAAAACTGAAGACGAAATTGCAACAGATTTTCCGTCAATATAGTAACGGTTCGCAGAGTTCCACACCGAAGACGAAGCCAAACTGAACGGCTCTTTTTCAAGCAGCAGCTCAAGCAAAAGCCGCTCCTCCGGAAAAACAGGCCGCAAATCGCTGGAAAGATATTCAGTTTTTCCATGGCAAAGCGGACACTTGCAAACCGCACCGACAGAATTATTCTCATCAAAAACAGGAATTCTGCACGAAGCGCACCAATTGACCTGCGCAAAAAAACGGTCGTTTTTTGTGACAGAAAATAAAAAAATGTGATATAATATTAGAGGTTATTTGACTAGAAAAATGGAGGCGTTTATATGCAAACATCAGTTCTTGAAACTTATAATCAGCTTACCGTGCAGGATCAAGAAAAAGTAACTACATTTATATATTCTCTTTTTTCAAAATATAAAAAAACTTCGGCTAAAAAAACGCTTTCAGCCGAAGATGAAGAACTTTTCAATCATTTTACAGGAAGCCTTTCATTAGATTCTGATTCTATTAAGACAATAAATGAAAATAAATCTGAAAAATATGGAATCTAACAATGAATGTACTTGTTGATACAAATGTTATTATTGACTGGCTTTTAGTACGTCCTAAAAATGGCAAAAACGCTGAAAAGACAATGCGTTATTTAATGGCAAAAAACGCGGAAGGCTATGTTTCTTCCCATTCATTGACAGATTTATATTTCTGCATACGAAAAGAATTTTCAAAATCTGAAAGGCAAAAACTTTTGCAGTTCATTTTATCAAAATTCAATGTTATCACAGAAGAAAAATCAGATTTTGAAGCAGTTCTTAGCGAAGATGATTTAGACGATTTGGAAGACGGACTTCAAATGCAATGCGCAAAAAAGGCAAATCTTGATTACATTATCACCGAAAACACAAAAGATTTTTCAACATCATTTGTACAAGTTCTTTCCACATCTGATTTTTTGGCTTTGATAGGTGAATGATGGAAATATCAAATAAAGCCAAAAATTCTGTCACAAAAAACGACCGTTATTAAGGACAAATAATGGCGTGGAACTCAAAATCTGGCAGTCTAAACCCTTCTTCCATTTCTGATGACGAATATTGGAGCCTGTTCAATTTTGTTTTTTCGGAAAGCTGCCATAAGACTTCAACTTACAAATTCGCACTTTTAAAATCGATTCTGGACAATCTTCTGAACAACACACCGGACGAGAACGGTCAGCTGATTTTTTATTCCGACCTGTTCGAAAAATTCGCAGAATGTTTCTGGAATCTTGTCGTAAAATATCATCTTCATCAGCAAAAACCGACGGGCGAAGGAAAAACTTCAAAAATCGAACAGATTTTCAATGAGGCAACCGCAAAAAATCCGCTCCTTGAAAACCTTGAATTTGCGTCAATCGAAGAAAATACAAAATCAAAACTGATTCAAAAAGTTCAGGTGGAATGCAGAAAATATGTTCTCGGTGCGCTTTACGGAGACTTCGGCGGAAAACTTTACGGATTCGACCAGAACGGAAATTTCATCACGCTCTCGCAAAGTGCTTACGAATTTCTTCTGAAATATAAAATCGAACTTGAAAAACTGAATTACTATGCCTGGGCAAAATTCCTTGAAAAAATCAACGAGGAGAATGTGCTGTTTCATCTTCTTTCAAAACTTGAGCTTTCGCTGCCGGAAAGGACGCCGCTTGAAATCTACCGCAACATTCTTTTTTCTGAATTTGAGGAATGTAACTGCTTTTACTGCGGAAAAAAACTCGGCGCAAAAATCCATGTTGACCATTTTATTCCCTGGAGTTTTGTAAAAGAAGACAAACTTTGGAATTTCGTTCTGAGCTGCCCGGAATGCAACATCAAAAAAAGCAACATTCTTCCGCCGCAAAACACAATCGCGCGGATTTTGGAGCGGAACAGAATCATTCTGAACGCAAGCGATGACAGAAACAACAGCAAAATCAACCTTGCCGCAAAATCTGAAAAATTCTGCCAGACAAGAAAAATCGCTGAAACCAACTCCACTTTCATAAAAGCCCAGTTCAAGAACTACAACGAAAATCTGATTCCGCGCCTGTGGCAGTACGCAAAATTCTCAGGATTCCGGACAATGCAGACAACATATTTTAGCCAGCCGGATTTCGGAAACCTGAAAGTCGCAGAACAGTAAATCACGTTAAGCCAGAGTTCTGAAATTTTCCTTCACTCTTTACCCTCTTCCGCCGTTTAAAATTCCGAACAAAATATTGAAGCAGCTTAAAACAGTTTAAATTATAAATTTTCTTTCCGTCAAAATATCGCGTTTCATTATTGTTGAATTTGATTTTGAGAATGAAATTCGGCAATGCTTCAACAGAAACAGCTCTGGGCAATAGAGGCTTTCCGTAAATTATTTCTTCCATACTAATATAGTCCTGATTGCAAAGGATTGATTTTGAAAATCTGTTCGCCTTCAATGGCAAGTTTCCAGTTTGCGTTCAGTTCGTCCTGATGCAGCAACGTCCATGCTTTTACAAAAGCCGTCTGCCTTGCCGGAAAAGAGCCGGCGATAATTTCTCCATTAAAATCAAACGAGGCTTCAAATTCATTGTAATATGCATGAAAATGCGGCAGATGATGTTTGTCGTTATCACACCAATTCATTTTTATCAGAATTCCATAAAACATTTTTCGGGCGTGTCCGCCTCAAACTTGAGTTTTCGGCGGTCGGGCTGTTCATGGTTTCGCTATCGCTCCAGCCTCCTCACTTCGCTACGCTCCGTTGCGGTGGCCGCTTCGCGCCCTTACCATCCCTCACGCAACAAAGCCAACTTGTCATTAGATGGTTTGCTTCTCTGTCATTGTCGGGCTTGACCCGGCAATCCCCCTTTTTATATTTCTTTATACATTTGAGTGAGTTTTACGGTGATATTTTTGCCGTTTAGTGTGATGTTTTTATTGTTTACAGTGACGTTTTCTCGTACTTTTTTATCTTTCCACCCCAAAAAACGTGTTTGCGTACAGCGGCATTTTTTGCATTGAATCTTTACCGTAAAATCTTCCAGCTGCCGTTCTTATCCGCGCCGAGACGCTGAATGATTTTTTCCTGCTGAAGTTTTTTCATGTTGCGGTTTACGGTTTCCCGTGCGATGTTCAATTTTGATGCGATTTCATTTTGCGTTATACATGGGTTTTCTTTTATCAGGTTCAGTATATCTTTTTGTGTTTGCGTGAGTTTTACAGTGATATTTTTATTGTTTACAGAGATATTTTCGCTGTTTACAGTGACATTTCGTGTGACATTTTTGTCATTTACAGAGACTTTTTTAACGTTTCGAGTGTCATTTTCATTATTTGCTGTGAATTTTCCGTAGTTTGCAGTGACGTTTTTGTCGTTTTCTTTGATTTCCAGGAAATCTTTTGCCCTGATGTGGAGAAATCTGTTTTTCAGTTCGTTGTGTTCTCCGAGCAGGAGATTCCGGAAGAATTTTTCAAGGAATTCCGGATTTTCATGGATTCCTTTCTGAAGGTTGTTGTAGTTCGCACGGACAAGGGCATTCCTAAAATACCAGGAATTTTCTGCAAAAAGCTCGTTGTCCGCATTGAATCCGAGCGAGCGCAGATATTTTATCGTGAAAACCGCGGTTGTCCTTGTGTTTCCTTCTCCGAAAGCGTGAATCTGCCAAAGACGGGATACAAAGAAAGTTATGTGCTTTACGGTTTCTTCCAGCGTGAGATTTTTATAGCTGAAATGCCTTTCCTGCTCAAAATCGTAGTCGAGCGCGGCTTTAAGCTCAAATGCGGCTCCGTACATTACGGAATCGCCGTCCAGAACCCATTCTTTTTTTGAGATGTCGTAGTCTCGGATTTTTCCCGCAAATTTGAATATTCCGGCAAAAAGTCTTCCGTGAAGCGCAATCAGGTAAGACGGAGAAAAGTTGAACGATTTTTCACTTAAAATCTGCGCGATTCTTGATGAAACTTTGTCGGCTTCTTCCGTTCTCTCGTTGTCGTTTCCTGAACGGTCTGTTTTTGATTCATAATAGCTGTCAATTATGGATGTCGCTTCTGCAACCGAAATTTCGCCGTCGATGTTGCGTTTCGCAGTCTCAAAAAGATATTTTGAGGGTGTTAAACCGTCCACCTGCTGCAGGCCGATTGCCGTAGTCCAGGCATAAGTCTTTTCCTTTTTTGCAGGCTCTGAGTTGCGGATATATTCTTCAAAATCAAGCTCGTAAGGGGATTTTTTTTTCGGCATATTTGGAAAGTCCTAATTTTAGTTTGCAGATTAACAGAGTCTTTCTGCTTGCCTAATTATATTACACAACCCCTTATCTTTCCACCGTAAAAAACGTGTTAGCATACAGCGGCATTTTTGGCATTGCGGTGTTCCAGAGTTTCTTGAATTCTTTTGCCGGGATTCTTATATTGTAATGCGGTTCGTTGCAGTTTGAAAACTCGGCGAGCGATTCTGCGACAAAGAACGACCGTTTCATTCCGTAGAGTTTTGTAAAAGAAGACAAACTTTGAAATTTCGTTCTGAGTTGCCCTGAATGTAACATCTAAAAAAAACAACATTCTTCTGTCGTAAAACCAAATACCAAAAATAACAAGTAAAGCAGACTTTTAGAGCAAGTTCTCTACTCCACTTTTGAGAGTGTGAGCCGGGCAAGTTCTTTTTTTGTGCTGTCAGGGTAGACGTTTATGCTGAATTCCGTGTGGTCGCGGTTCATGCTCACAGGATACGCCCATTCGATTTTGCGCAGGCGTTTTGCTTTTGCGTTGCGGAATGTCGCATTCAGCTTGAAGATTTTTCCGCCTGAAAAACTGTCGCTCGTATACGAATAAGTTCCACTGCCTTCCAAAACGGTTTCATTGCCGTCCGAATCTACGGAAACAACTTTCACGCCGCACTTTGATTTTTCGCTAAAAGTGATTTCGTAGCTGTCGTCGAATTCGTCGGTCGAAAGAGTTCCTGTCCAGACGCCGGTAAAAATATTCGGTTGGGGAATTTTCTTCACACATTCAGACGCGAATTTCGGGAGCTGCGATTCGTACTCGTTCCAAAAGTTTAGGCTCATTTTTGCGGAATGAAGAACCGTGCCCTTCTCAACGTCAATCATTCGGGCAGTGATGTAAAGCGGACAGCCCAGAGCCGCCACCGAGCCCACAATTATGCAGTCCGCGCCGATTCCCTTTCCCATCTGCTTTGCCGTCGTGATGTCGATGTACGGATTTGCCTGAAAACTGTACTCCGCCATCACCTTGTCAATTTTTTTGCGCTCAACAACAGTAACGTCGCCGGACTTCACAAGCTCATGCACAAGCAGGTCGGTCATCGTGGAAACCTTGTCATAATAAGCCTCGTCGTCGCAGTCAAAGTCGAACACCGCGACAGTCTGCGCCGGAAGAACTACCGCCGCCGCAAACATTAAAATAGAAAGAAGAACTGATTTTTTCATTGTGCCACCTCGTTTTAGTTGGATTAATTGTCTATGTTGAATGAACGAACGGCTCGAACAGAATAGGCATAATCCTTATTGTAGTAGTACTGATAGCCGTCACTGAATCTCTGTCCCCACGCGTAAACATAACTATAGTCATAGTAAGCCGACGAAGACCAGAACCAACTGTTACCTGAAATTTTTCCGGGCTTTCTCAAGTTCTGATAAATGTAGTTAAGCTCATCACTATCAGGTAAATACCAGTCGTCATATCCGCCTCCTCGATATTCTCTGCACAAATCCCTCGCGTCTCTCCAATTTCTTTCGCCCAAGACTTCGCTACATTCATAAGCACGGTTGCCTTCTATATAAAACACAAGTCCGCCGCCTGGTCCAATGTCGCCGATTTTTACAGAAGATTGAACTTCAGAATCAGTTACAATTTTTTCCTCAGTCTGCTTCTGATTTTCGTTATCAATATTTTTAGTGTTACTAGAACTGCTGGAACTTGAACTGTCACCAATGCTTGTGCCAGTGATAATAACCATCGGTCCGGACTGAGCAAAAGCACAGACTGCTGCGGCAGTAACAATAAAAAAGGCGGCTATTATTTTTCTCATTTTTGAATTCTCCTTCTTCTGTTTTTTCTTGTAATTTTTCCAGACCTCATCGGGAATTTTTTTTGACTTAATTTCGTTCAGATTTCCGTCATTTGTAAAATCTCCCTCCACAAAAATTGCCGGATGAAAAGTTTTCTTAACAAAATGAAGGCGGCCTGTAAGAGAATCCGTTGCAAAAACGCTCAGCTCAAAAACTTCAAATTCCTTTGAAAGCTCCATAAGATTGTGGTACGTAAGCGGACGGTACGCAAAATTAATTGCATAGTCCTTATTTTTCTTTCTAATCATTTTTAATATGAAGTTGGGTATATAGCATCCAAGCTCACGGATTCCTGCAAGGCTTTCTATCATCTTTTTGTGTTCTGTTTTTGTATTGTCCGCCGAAGTTATATAGTTTATGCCGTAAAGCTTTACATCAAAGTTATAAAATTTTATAAACAGTGATTTGTTTATAATTTTGAATTTCCAAGCAGGCTCGCCAATCTTCCTGTCGCGGCTTTGATTTACGCTCACAGAAATTTTGTCCGAGATGACAAGTTTCTTACGGCCAAAGACAAGCAGAACTATAAGAAAACCTATGAACGTAGTTCCAAGCCCCATCATGAGGTCGTAATAAAACTGATTTGCCTTAAAGAAATTTTTTATAACTTCAATAATATTGCTCATCTGAATTTCTTCTCCAGTTTTTCAATGAACTCGTCTTTTTCTATTAAATTGAACTGCGAATAATATTTCTCGCTGTTTATCCAGTATCTTGTCTTGTCTTCAAATTCATCATTCTGATATTCATGGAAAATATCAAAATACTTGCAGTGCTCAAAATCTTCTGAATATTCAAACGGAATCGCTTTCTGTGCTTCCTCAACGGAAATAGCGGAATATTTTTCTGATTCTGGCAACTGGAAATGAAACCATTCCTTGTTTATCGGGGAAATTCCTGCGCAGAGCATAAGCGTTCTTAAAAAATTTCTATTTGTTTTTTTCTGCTGTTCCTCTGGAGTGTCGGAAAAATCATCAAAGTCTGGATTTCTCTGTTCCGGCAGATATTTTATTGATGACGATGGAAGCAGAATTTTTTCTCCATTTTCATCAGCCAAAACAGCATCAACTGCAATTCCGCGCGGATGCGGAGCTGTTTCGATATTCGCCAAAGAAAATTTAGGTTCTTGTCCAGTTCGTTCCTTCCAATGTTCATATAAAAATTTCTGCATCTCAACAGGGCGGAAAACATCCGTAAAAATAAATTTTAGATTAAAATGCTTTAAAACAGGAACAAGTGAATAAAGACGCTTTGCAAGGTTTATGTTGCAAACAATTCCATCCGGAAGGTTGAATCTTTTGAACAGATTTTCGCCCATTTGATTTGTTTCAGAGTTATAATAAAATTTTGTGATAAAACGTTCATTGTTCAAAACCACAACATCATTTCTTTCCATAAAAATATCCCCAATAAATTTATTAAAAAGCCCGAATTGCACGGACTGAATTTACAAGACCTCTTCCACCGAAATCTTGGTAACCTTGCTTAAATCTCTGATACCACGCATAGTCGCTTGTGTTTTCTGATGATGACCAAAACCAGTTTATTGTCGCATCAGAAACAGCGGCTTCTTTCATTGATTTGTACATCAAATCAAGTTCATCTCTGCTCGGCAAAAACCATTCACCTGCCGCAGCTTTTTCTGTGGAATATATACTGCATCTATAGGCGGCACAATTTTCTTCTGAAAGATTTGAATTTTTATAATAGTTCAAAATTTTATAAGTGTTAGATTTTCCATAGCCAAGGCTTTTTTCAGATATAGTATTAATGAAATCACTTTTTTCAGGTGCCCACGTTGAAAGTCCTAATGTAGGTTTTGACATCTCAAGACAATGACAAATTTTTTGTCCGCCTTTTCCGTCGTAAACAACAAAGCCTTCTTCTGAAACATAAAACACAATTCCGCCGCCTTCGCCTTCGCTGCCAATTTTGTACTGCACGTAATTCGATTTTTCGGCAAGCTCCTTGCAAATTCCAGGAATCTTGTCAAACAGCTGCGAGATGTCTTTAAGCCTTTCGGTTTTTGAAGAAAGAATTTCCGTAGTGTTTATATCTATGACTTTTATAGTAACAATTATTTCCTCACGGAATTTCATTATCTGCCCCACGACCGCTTGATTCGCGTTTATTGCTTTTCCGAGCTTTGCGATTTTCTCGCTGTCAGACCAGGAGGAAGCCTGAAAGCTCTGTTCCTTTGCAAGCTTGTCAAAACTGTTTCTGTCCGGCACAGTCGCTTTTCCAGTTGCGGCATATTCAGAAATAAAAAGCTCCGTAACAACATCAGCCTCATCCTGCGGAACGCCTTTTGCGTCAAACGGAACAATTACGACTTTGGGTTTTGCCGACTGCTGGGAAAAAAGCGCGGCCGACAAACAGCATAATATAAATATTGATATAATTTTTTTCATTTTATGCTAAACCTTTTATATGTTTTCTTTTAACACAATTGTGTTACATAAAATTATACAAACACATTATTGTCATGCCAACGAAATAAAAATACAATTGTGTTATGATTTGATGCATGAACTTTTGGGAAAAAGTGGATCAAGAACGCGAGCTTAAAAACTTAACAAGAAAAGAACTGGCTCATATAGCAAAATTTTCACTTAATTCGATTTCAACAGGAATTGCAAGAAACAGCATTCCGGCGGCGGATGTAGCGTTAAGAATTGCAAATGCACTAGGAACTACGGTCGAATGCCTTATGGGGCAAAAAAAGAATCAACAAGCCACCCCCCAGCCGATAATTTCAGCCAAGAAAGAAGCCTTGTATAAAAAATATCACGCATTACATAGAAGATTTTGATAAACTTTCGCCTGAAAATCAGAAAGCCGTAATCCAGATTGTAAGCCAGATAGCGCATTAGATAGAAACTCCCCAAAATCACTAAAAAAAATCCGCTTTTTAGAAGTTTTGGAAAACTGGGTAACCGAAGATGTCCGCACCGGCCACAAAAATGAAAAATGGTTCAATGTTATCTGCAAAAAGCTTTTCCTAGAAAACTCTCACCTTCCCATTCCAAACAAAAAGCAGCCTTCATCATGCGAAAAAATCACGCCGATTGCCTGCAAGAATGAGTAGACAATCGTGCTGCCCATGAATTTCATTCCGCGTTTTTTTAGTTCCGCGGAGATTGCGTCTGAAAGGCCGTTCGTTGACCTGCCTGTTTCGTGAATTATTTTTATGCCGGAAAGAGCGGCTTTTTCCGCAATATTCTCTGCATTTTCCGTGCCGCCGCTTTCTGCACAGGCGGTTTTACTCAAATATTCGTCCAGAAACTTTCTTATAAAATTAAAGAAACTTCCGTACTCAAGGCAAACCGCCCTGAAAATTCTTGCGTTTGAAATGCTTGCCTTTATTTTCAAGCGGTTTCTAACGATTTTGGGATTCGCCAAAAAATCCGCGATTTTTTCTTCGCCGTAGCCGCACACTTTTTCAAGGTCGAACCCATCGTATGCAGAACGGAAATAGTTCCGCTTGTTCAAGATACATTCCCAGGAAAGCCCGGCCTGAAAACTTTCGAGCGTCAGCATTTCAAAAAGATATTTGTCGTCCGTGCTTTTTTCAGAAAACTTTCCCCATTCATTGTCGTGGTAGGCTACATATTCTGGATTTTTCAGGTTGCACCAGTTGCAGCGCGGAAAATTCTTGTCAAAAACTTTTTCCGGCACGAAGTTTCCGGGCGTCATTTCCAACCTTCCCAGATTTTCACTTCAAGACCGCAGGTAGCGGCGTTTTTTCCGTTGCGGCAAACAGGAAGTTTCAGCAAAAGCTGGTTTTCAAAAAGTTTTTCTTCCTTGTCAGAATCATCAAGATACGCGAACGATGCGTAATCCTTTGAGTTTTTGTCCGCCAAAAGCTCAATCGCCTCTGCCCTGGAGTCGGCCGAACGCGAAACCGATTCCACTACGCTTTCAAATTCGCCGCGGCTCATCTCTTTTTCCTTTAAATCCACAAACTGAAAAGGAATCCGCCGCTCCTTGAACCACATCTGCGCTTTTTTTGTGTCAAAATTTTTTGTTGTTCCAAAAATCTGAATCATGCGGACATTATAGCAAAAATCCGGGATTTTGGCTAAAAAAATTGACAGGCATCTCTAAACTTTATTAATATGAGCATAAATGGAAAAAACAAAAATCCTTACCGAACGCCTTATAATCCGCAATTACGAAGAATAATATCTGGCTATAAATGAAACAAGAGTTTTTTGAACCAAAGATTTAAGACGGATTGCATTTGACTGTCTCAGGTTTATTTAAATTTCCTGCTGAATGATCCGGCCGTTTTCTTTTTCGGATTTATAAATATCATAAACATAAGCGGAACTTTCAAGATACAGGCCTGTTTCAACATTGTTCAGCTTTGAAAAAGTTTCTGACGTGTAAAGCCGTTGCATTGCCTCAAGAACCGGAACTTTAAAATCTTCCATTATAAAAGAAACAATGTCATCCGTAATGTATTCAATCAGCTGTTCCTGCCTAGACATTTTCAACTCCAGTTTTTAAAAGATATGACAACGCTTTTTCAGTATGAAACGAATACTGGTCTGTCAATTTTTTGAATTCCATTTCATTTACCAAGGTTTCAACAGAAATAAGCCCGTCAGAAAACTGCCTGAAAAGCAGAATTTGAACCGTGATAAAGCGTCATTGAATCTTGCCTCCGTTTTTCTGGCAAATCATTGTCATATCAGAAACCGCGTCATCAAAAGAAAGCGTATGCTCAACATCATAAAATTCCGTAAGAAAATCCAATGCCTTGTGCTCCAGCAGATACAAAAATGCCTGAGTTTTTGAAAGCGACTTAGCACGCGCAAATTCATTCACACATGCGACCGTATATCGGATTTGGTTTTGTTCTTGATTTGACATAAGCAGATTCCTACAGAAAAATTATAACACACTTTGTGGTATTGGAAAATAATGCGAATTATTTTGTCTGGTAAATTACAAAATCGCCCTTGTTCTCATTTTCCATAATCATCCCCTACAGATTAATCTGGTAGCCCAAATTCTTGAACACACTGAGCAAGGCAAGTTTTTTTTTCTTGATTGAGCAAATCTGCAAGTTCTGATTGGAGATTTTTCATTGTTGTGTCAAAATCCAGAGTTTCATCTCGGTTTTCAAATTCAATGTATCGACTTGGAACAAGGTTGTAGCCTTTTTCTGCGATTTCTTTTTTTGTTGCGCTGTAGCAGAATTCCGGCACATTTTTATAAGTTTTGTCTTTATTTATTTGCAGCCAGGCATGAAAATAAGAACCACATGCTTATATTCTGCCGGCTCAACCGTTCCTTCGAGCAAACTTTACTTAAATTATTTATAATGCGTTTGCCCTGCCCCAGTCCGTTGAGTAAATATAGTAACTATGTTTTAAAATAAAGTAACTAAATTTGGAAATATAGTTACTTTGTTCGGGGAACTTAGTTACTTTATTGGTCAATGAAATTTTTTAAGTCCTTGCAAACTTTTATACATTACAAATACTCCTGATAAATAAAGCTATGTATTGCTAGAAAATATTACCCGCAATGCCAAACGCATTAAAAAAATTCTTCAGCACGCAATTTTCAAGTTCTTCCATATTCATGCCGCGGATTTCGCAAGTCTTTTCATAAACCTGCTTGATTTGAAGCGGGGAAGTTTTTTCTTCTCCTTTTGAAGTCTGGTATGGAGCGTCTGTTTCTAAAAGAATTCTTTCTAGCGGAAGTTCTTTTACACACCCAATTGATTTTTTATTTCCGTTCATCAAAGGCTTTCCAAAAGAAAAGTATGCGTTTATTCCATGGTTCAAAATTGAAACAGCATCTCTTGCAGTAAAAGCGAATGAATGAAAAACAACTGAAGTGCATTTTTTCAGAGCGGAAGAATAAAAGAACACAAGATCCAGCGCCTTTCTGTCATGGATTACAAGAGGAACTTTATGCTCCGTGGCAAGTTCAAGGCACATTTCAAATGCCTTTCTCTGCTGAACTTCGCAAGATTTTAATTCCGGCGTAAAAAAGTCAAAACCAGTTTCTCCAACTGCAAGAATTCTTTTTTGAACCAGAAGGCTTTCCAAAAAATCAATATTTTCAAGCAAAGTTTTCTGCGGATGAAGACCAAATGCACATAAAACTTTTCCACCGCTTTTTAAAGCAATTTCTTCCTGAATAAAAAATTCTTCTTTTGAATGAGCGCATGAACAGCAAAAATGCGCCGGAACAAAATCTTCACATTCAGCGATGTGCAAATGGGAATCGCAAAACATTAAAGCCTCCAAATAAATAAAAAGCTAAACACATTCATTAAAAAACCGAAAATATAATAAAGCTAAGGAATTTTTCCGTATTCAAGCAGCATTGCTTATAATACCAAAGCGAGGTGCAATTTATGGCATACTACACACTTAAAACCATAGCAAAGACAAATGATTACATGGCAGTCCTAAGAGAAACAGAAGATGGATACGTTGTGCGCATTGTAAGAGACAAAGACGGATACGATGAAATAACAACAGACTTCATCTCCCGCACATTGTTCGAATCTTGCCTTAGAACCGGTTATCTTACAAAAATTGAAGAGCCTGTTGCAAAGATGGCAGTAAACGCCTAAAATTCAGGCACATACTTTTCAATTAATTCAACAGCAGAAAAATACCTAGCTTCCTTGCTTGTTTCGCGGGGAAGCCAATGTATTTTTACGCCTTTACGCTCCATTCCGCGGAACCAAGTTTCCTGCCGTTTCGCAAAATGACGTATAGAAGCGCACAGCTGGCTTTCCATTTCTTCTTTTGAACTGATTTTTCCTTCCAGATAGAAACTTACAAATCTGTACTCAAGCCCGAGTTTTTCAAGGCGTTCCCATGAATATTGCTTGTGAAGATTTTCAACTTCATCTATCATGCCTTCTTGAATTCTCTGGCGCAGGCGGATTTCAATATTTTTATAAAGCTCATCCCTGTTTAAAGTTGTGCCGATTACAAGAGGCTCAATTTTAGGGCGGCTCAAAAGCTCACTTCTTGCCTTTATTCCTTCTGGACTTGTTTTGAAAAGTTCAATCTGCAAAGCCTTTACCACACGTTCCTTTATAGCAAGATCGCTTTTATTGTGCAGTTCAGGCTTAAGAGACAAAAGCATAGCTCCAAGCTCTTCAAGAGATTTTTCTTCAAGTTCCTTTTTTTGCTCAAAGTTTTCTGGAACGGTAAGAAGATTGTAGCCACGCACAACGGAATCAAGATACATTCCAGTTCCGCCTGCAACAAACGCAAATTTTCCCTGAGCCTTAAGAGAATTGAAAGTCCTATAAAAATCCTGCTGAAAACAAAAGACATTGTATTCAGAGTCCAAAGTCGCAATGTCTATAAGATGATACGGAATCTGCCTTCCATTCACGAAATATTCAGACAAATCTTTTCCACTTCCAAGATCAAGACCTTTATACACTTGCCTTGAATCCGCGGAAATTACATCCCAGCCGAATTTGTCTGCAAGGCGCACCGCAATGGCAGTTTTTCCCACGGCGGTAGGCCCAAGCAGAACAACGCAGTTTACATTTTTTTTCTGCATCAAATTAAATCACCCGGCACACGGCGCATTTAAGATATTCGCTCTTAGGATAGCCAAGAAGAATTGGATGGTCAGGAGCCGCTCCAAGTTTTTCCAAAACCTGAACACGTTTATGGCTGTCCATCGCTGAATGCATTAGCATTGAATAAAATGTATTTTCATCAAAATAATGAGAGCAAGAGCAAGAAACAAGAATTCCACCTTCATTAAGAATTCTCATGGCGCGCAAATTTATTTCTTTATATCCGCCGTAAGCCTTTTCAATTTTTCCAGCTTTCTTGGTAAATGCAGGAGGATCAAGAATAATCACATCGAACTTTTCGCCGCTAGCTTCATACTGCTTAAGAAGATCAAACACATCAGCGCAAACAGCCTTCATCTTTTCTTCAGCACCATTAAGCGAAATGTTTTTTTCAACCATGTCCACGGCTTCCTGCGAAATATCAACGCTTACAACTTCGCGCGCGCCAGCCTTTACAGCATTAAGACCAAACGCTCCTGTATGCGTAAAAGTGTCCAGAACTTTTTTTCCGTGGCAGAATTTTTTAATTTTTTCCCGGTTGAATTTCTGATCAAGGAAGTAGCCGGTTTTTTGTCCATGGGCAATGTCAACAAGCAAAAGCACACCGTTTTCTTCTATTTCAATTACTTCCTGTCCTGTCTTGCCAATCCAGCCTGCTTTTTCTGCAAGCCCTTCTTTTTCCCTAACAGCGGCATCGCTTCTTTCATAAATAAAATCAGGCTTTACAAAATCTTTGAGCGAGCTAAGAATTTCATTTCTGAACTTTTCACACGCAAGAGCCAAAAACTGGACAACAAGATACAGTTTGCCTTTTGAAACATACTTTTCCACGATAAGCCCAGGAATAAAATCAGCCTCGCCAAAAACAAGACGGCAGCTGTCATCGCTTTTAAAGCTAAGATTTCTGATATTAACAGCATCCCGGATTTTCTTTGCCCAAAAGCTTTTCATGTTTTCCAAAATTTTATCCGCATGCAATGAAGAAATCATGCGCACAGTAATTTTTGACTTTTTGTTTATTACTCCGCTGCCAAGAAATCCACCGGCATTAGAATAGACTTCAACAATAGTTCCGTCCTCTACAGCGCATTCTTCAAGAGACGAAGTTTTCATGCCTTCTTCAAGCGGAAACTTTACAGTTGAAATTTCATTATCGTAAACCCATGGAAATCCCTGAGAAATCTCACGGTCTTCTTTAGGCTTTAACATAATTCTTACAGTTTTATTCATTTTTTATATCCCTTAAAAAAAAGCCCTGCGGCTTGCGCAGAGCTTTACTTTTTCTGCCGGATTCTCCTGTCATGAAGGAGAATGACATTATGTTTTTAAACGGAATTCCGCAATTACTTTGTAGCCAAAATAGCTATACCTGGCAATGTCTTTCCTTCGAGAAGTTCGAGTGAAGCGCCGCCGCCTGTTGAGACGTGGCTCATCTTGTCCGCAAGGTGGAACTTGTTTACAGCGGCAACAGAATCTCCGCCGCCTACAACTGTCATCGCGCCGCGTCCTGTGGCTTCCGCAACAAGATGTGCGACTGCTTCAGTTCCCTTTGCGAACGCGTCGAATTCAAATACTCCGACAGGTCCGTTCCAAACGATTGACTTTGCCTCGCCGATTGCCTTCTTGTATTCCTCGACAGTCTTAGGTCCGACATCCATCGCCATGAGGTCAGACGGAATGTCAACTCCGTCAACTGCGACAGGTTTTGCATCCGCGCTGAATTCAGTTGCTCCCACGTGGTCAACAGGAAGAAGAATCTTCACGCCCTTTGCGTCAGCGTCTGCAAGAAGCTTCTTTGCCGTGTCGATAAAGTCGTCCTCAACAAGAGATTTTCCGACATTGTGTCCCTGTGCCTTGAGGAAGGTGTATGCCATTCCGCCGCCGATAACAAGATACTTTGCGTTTTTGAGGAGTGACTCCAGAACGGCGATTTTTGAGGAAACCTTTGCGCCGCCGATAATGGCAACCATTGGCTTTGGAGGATTTGTAACCATCGGCTCAAGATACTTAACTTCTTTTTCCATGAGGAATCCGCCGACAGGCTGCTCTTTCATGAATTTTGCGATTGTAGCTGTGGAAGCCTGATCGCGGTGTGCTGTTCCGAAAGCATCGTTTACGAAAATATCGCCGTAAGTCGCAAGTTCTTTTGCCATCGTCTCGCGTTCAGCCGCATCCTTGGAAGTCTCTTCCTTGTGGAAGCGCACGTTCTCAAGCATTGCGACAGCTCCTTCTGGAAGCGCGTCGATTGCAGCCTTCTGTCCGAGTGCGTCAGGAAGGAATGTAACTTCTTTTCCGAGCTTTTCAGAAAAATATTTTACGACTGGAGCCATGCGGTTCTTGCCGTTGATGAATTTTTCCGAGTCAGCGTCAGTCCAAGTCTTTCCGGCTTTCTCTGCCTTTTCCTGAGCCTTCTTGACGTCCTTTTTAGGATCTCCGAGGTGGCTCATAAGAACAAGCGAGCGCGGATTCTGCTCAAGAATATATTTGATTGTAGGAAGAGCCGCCATGATACGTGTGTCGTCCTGAACAACTCCGTCCTTCATAGGAACGTTGAAATCAACGCGCATGATGATGCGTTTGCCTTTAAGATCAACATCTTTTACTGTCTTAATCATATAAAATATCCTCCATGGAATTTTGTACTTAGGTTGCAAAAATAATATAACAAATCCGCAATTGTTTCAACTTTTCAATATGAAGAAACTCATGCTAAATAATCGTTCTTATCAAGTGAATCAAATCGCTCTCTCTTGAGGCCGGACGGAGCGATTCTTTTAAAGATTCAAGTTCAGCTTTTCTTGCTTCTTCTGTGGCAGGCTCTCCGCTTACATTTGCAGCCGGCCGGTTATCCAACGCAGAAGTTTCTTTTTTTTCAGGATTCTTTGTAAGAACAATCTCATCACCAACATTCAGCGTGTCATAAAATCCGTTTTTCTTATAAACACCTTCTGAAATTTCCTCATCCGAATTTTCAACCTTGAATGTTCCAAGAAAATCTTTTTTGTTATATGAAACTCCAGGTCCTGAATCTTTTGTAATAACACATCCCTTGCGGACAATATCGAATTCTGAATCCTTTGAAACTCCGTCATTTTTTCCAAGATCAACAAGAAGCTGACCATGAACATTTCGCAAAACTTTTCCTCGGATTGGAAGAATATCCAAAACACCCTGCCGGAATCTTTGCAAAGCGCGCGCCATGCAGTCGTTCCCAGTTCTGTAAACGTGAACTTCGGAAGTCTTCGTTCCTGTTCTAGCCGAATAAATAACGGCATCAAGCGAATATGTACGTTCAGTTTCAGAAGCAGTAAAAATAACAAAATAGTCGCGCCCGGAATTTCTTGCAAGCCGGAACGCCTCGCCGTAACCGCTAACTGGCTCAGATTGAACATCAACATAAGCGGAAGGAACTCCGTTAAAAACATCTTTTGCAGCTAGCGCGGAAATTTCCTCCAAGTCAGTATGGAACAGCTGGACTGGCTTTTTTGTATAATAAATTCCTATGTTCCATCTTGTCTTATCCAAATAAAACGGATCCACATTCCAGCGGGAAGCAATGTTATTCCGCAAAAGACTTTCATAAACTTCAATCGCATCATCATTCTTTATCTGCTCACGCGTTCTTTTTGCCGCAGGTGAATTTTCGTTTGTCTGAATTTCTGATTCTGCGGAAGTTTCATTTTCTCTTATGAATTTCAGCTGCTGAAGATAAAGCTCGTAGTGTCCGTCGCGCTCAAGCATATCGGCAAACGACTGCCTGATTTTATTGTTAAGCGGAGAAACTGAAAGCGCCTTTTGATACTCGTAGCGTTCTGCAATTCCATCAAAGTTGCGACCATACTCTTCTGCCTTTGCAGAATGAAAAACAGCCCAGATGTTCCGCCTTGAATCTTCAATTGAAAGATAGCTTCCTGCAAGCTGCTCAAGAGCATTCCGCATAACTTCATCTTGCGGCGCAATTGAAAGTCCAGTTTCGTAAGTTTCAATCGCATCTTCGTTTTTGCCAAGTTTTTGAAGTGAAAGACCCTTTAAATACCAAGCGTCAACAGAATCTCTGTTCCGTCCGATTCTAAAATCACAAATATCAATTACTTCATTGTATCGTTTCTGCGCATAAAGAATTCCAGCCAAAATAGAATATGCCTTATCAAAGTTTCCGTTTATAAGAACTGCGCTTCTTGCACGTTGCTCTGCAGTTTTGTAGTCGCCGTTTTTTGCAGAAAGGTAAGCCGCCATGTAATGAACTTCCGGCTCTCCGCTGTAAAAAGAAAGCGCCTGCCTTATATAGTTTTCAGAAACTTCTGGCTTTCCCATTTCCGCGCTTACAAGAGCAAGACTTAAAAGAGCTTTTCTATTCGAAGCGTCGCGTTTTAAAGCATCCTGATAACGGCTTTCCGCAACAGTAAGACGACCGTCAAGCAAATCTAGCTCGGCAAGACCGAATCTCGCGTTCACATCGTTTGGATATTTTTTTAAAATCTGACTGAAAACATCTTTTGCCTCGTTCACTCTTCCAAGCGAAATCAAAGACAAGCCTTTTAAATTCTGAATATCGCTGAAGTTGCGCGCATATTTAGAAGCCTCGTCCGCATACTGAACGGAAAGATCATAGCTTCCAAGCGCATAATGGCAAAGCGCAAGATTGTAAAGAGCGTCTCCGTACTGCGGATTCAGCAAAAGAGCTTCCTGATAAAGGTCAACTGCGTCAAACCACCTGCTCTGCTGCTGAAGTTCCTGCGCCTGATTAAAAAGCTCCAGGGCAGATTTCTTTTGGGCGCATAGAGGATATGCAAAAATCAAAATCAGAAAAGCAAGCGTAAAACTATGAAAAATATTTCTTTTCATTTTAACTCCGTGGAAACTCTTAAAAATAATTTAGTCTTCTTTTTTCCGCATTATTTTTATTGTGTCAACCTTGTGTCCTTCCATTTCCTGAATAATAAAATCCCACTGGTTCCATGAAATTTTTTCAAACTTTACAGGAATTTTTCCGAATAAATCGAACACAAATCCGCCTAAAGTATCAAAGTCCTCTGTAGGAAAGTCCGAGCCGATTTCTTCGTTTAAAGTGTCAAGGTCAACACGCGCATCGCAAATCCAGGCATTTTCAGAAAGTGAAATTATGTCCTCATGCTCATTATCAAATTCGTCCTGAATGTCACCAACAATTTCTTCTATAATGTCTTCCATGCAGACAATCCCAGAAACTCCGCCGTACTCGTCAATACTAACAGCAATATGAACGTGCCGTCTTTTAAATTCACGCAAAAGGCTGTCGATGTGCTTGCTTTCTGGAACAAAATAAGGCTTGCGGATTATTTTTTCCAAGTCAATTGGAAGTTTTTCCGCAAGAGTTTTTATCAAGTCCTTTACATAGAGAATTCCAACAACATTATCTATTGAACCGGAATAAACCGGAATGCGTGAATGTCCGCTTTCTGTAACTTTCTTTAAAAGCTCTTCTTCTGGAGTTTCCATTGAAATAAAATCAACATCGATTCTAGGAACCATTACTTCCTTTACAGTCGTTACCGCAAGCTCTTCAACTCCCTGAATCATATCGTTTTTTTCTTCAGCTAAAATTTCCTGCTGGGCTTCTTCTGCGGCAGAGATTTTCTGTTCGTTTTTCTTTGAATTTTCTTTTTTAAGTCCAAACATACAATTTCCTATTTTTCAGTTTCTTCTATTAAAATTTCCTGCTCAAAGTCTTTCATCAGTTTTTTTTGAAAAACAAGCATTTCGCATTTTGGCTCCACGTTTTTTTCAACGTGTTCTTCTCCGTGGTCATATCCGTTCAAATGAAGAATTCCGTGGATTATAAGCCGCTTTAATTCCTCATTCTGGCTCACTGCAAAATACTCTGAATTTTTGGGCAAAGTATCAACGCTTATCGCAATATCGCCAGCCTGAAGCCAAACAACATTGTCTTCGTCAGTATATTTTTCGCCGTTTTCAAAGCTCAAGACATCAGTAGGGTTATCTATATTTCGGTAAGTTTTATTTAAATACTGAATATATTCATCGGAACAAAAAAGAATAGAAAACTCCTCGCCGTCCCACCCGCATTTCTGCATGACTTTTTGCGCAAAAGGCTCAATTTTGTCTATCCAGACAGGAGAATTTTTTCCGTCTTCCATGCCCACAAAAATCTGGTTTCCCATTACTTTTTTTCCTTTATGATTTTTTCAGCCTTGTCTTTTAAAGACTTCTTGGAATTTTTTTCTTCCTTCACGATTTTATCTTTTTCTGCGGAATCTGAATTTCCCTGATGCTGAACTTGCGTCTGAGGAGAAAGCGGAATCTGATGAACTTCGTTTGTATCAGGGTCTTTCTGGTCAGGATACTTTGTGCGGCTGTGATAGTAGCCTGCAAGAATCTGGACAAAAGCATCGTGAATTTTTGTAATATCTCTAAATGTAAGATTGCAATTCTCAAGCTGCTTATGCTCGATTTTTCCGTAAATCAATGTAGTTATAAATTTTTCAAGGCGCGGAACAGAAGGTTTTTCCAAACTGCGGCAGGCGGCTTCAACAGTATCGGCAAGCATGACAATCGCGCTTTCTCTTGTTGTAGGCGGATTTCCAGTGTAAGAATAATCTTCCGGGTTTGCATCCGGGTCAATCGCTTTTGCTTCATTGTAAAAATACGCAATAACCTGATTTCCATGGTGTTCGCTTATTATGTCGATTATCTGCTTTGGAAGACGCAACGCACGTGCCTTTTCAACACCGCGCTTAACATGGCTTCTGATTATACTTACAGAAAGCGACGGATTTATTTCCGTATGAATATTTTCTCCGGCAGTCTGATTTTCCACAAAATACTCAGGGTTATCAAGTTTTCCAATGTCGTGGTAATATGCGCCGACTCTGGCAAGAAGAGGGTTCGCCCCCACCTCATTGCACGCAGCTTCCGCAAGGCTGGCAACCATAAGCGAATGGTTATAAGTTCCGCTCGCAGTAACAAGCATTTTTTTCATCGTAGGATTATTCAAGTCGCTCAAATCCATAAGGCGGAAAAGAGAAGCCGAGTTAAGCAAAAGCTCCAAAGGCGTAAGAAGTCCAAGGCAAAGAATGCCGGAAAAAAATCCGTTCAGGGCAACACCAACTATCGCGCCAAGCCCGTCATACAAAGAATCGCTGAAAATAATCTTGAAAATCATCAGGAAAACAACATTCAGCAAAGACTGAAGCACAGAAACCAAAACCATGTCTGTTCTTCTGTTGATTTTTCTTACAAGACGCGCGGAAGCAAAAGAAGTTGAAAGCACAAACAAGAACGGAACAATCTGATAAGAAGACGCATTTAAAACTGAAAGCGAAATAATCAGCGAAAAGAAAACCGCATTGAGCTGCCCGAACAAAATCGCCACAAGAAACACGCAAACAGAAGACGGAATAACAGCGCAGATTGCATAAGGAGATGCAAAGTAAATTGACTTGGAGCAAAAAATCACGGAGCTAAAAATTATAATATAAAAGCAGCATTCGGTAACAAGCTCCTTGAATTCAATCATCTTGGCTTTAAAATAAATTTTACTGCAGCAAAAGAAAAACAATGCGCACATCAATATATGGTAAATTACAGAATTCGCAAAAGCCCTGTAGTCAACGTAAACGGCAGACTCCGACATTTTCTTTAGCTTTGCATAGCCTTCTTCAGTAATCGGAAATCCTTTTCTTATGACTTTTTCGCCAGCTAGAACTTCAACTGGATTTTCATAGTCAGAAGGAAGCGACTTTACAGCCTTTATTGTAACATCGGAAATTTGCCCGATTTCATAGTCGTTTATATTAAAAGAAGAAACTGTCGAGGATGTGGAAATCTTTACAAAGACAAGTGCAACTGTAATAAGAAAAGTCACAAGGGTCAAAACAACCATCGGATAATTCTTCTTAAGATATTTTGAAAACGCTCCTGTTAAAACAGAAAAAAAAGTCTGTGTATTTTCATCTTTCTTCATTTTCATAAGCCTGTATAATTTTTTTAACCAACCCGTTTCTTACAACGTCTTCCGAAGTCAGCTCAGCAACCGAAATTCCTTCCACGCCTCTAAGAAGATTCAAGGCATGAAGAAAACCAGAAGGAGTCCTTTTGGGCAAGTCAACCTGCGAAGGATCTCCTGTTACAAAAACTTTAGAATTCTCTCCCATTCTAGTTAAAAACATTTTCATCTGCTCAGAAGTTGTGTTCTGGGCTTCATCAAGAATTATAACGCTATTGCTTAAAGTCCGTCCACGCATATAGGCAAGCGGCGCAATTTCTATTATACCGTTTTCTGTAAGTCTTTTTATAGTATCTGAAGGTAAAACCGCATTTATTGAATCAAACAGAGGCCTTATATATGGATTTATTTTGTCCTGCAAGTCTCCCGGAAGAAAACCAAGACTCTCTCCGGCTTCAACAACAGGACGCGTCAAAACTATGGACTTTACTTTGTGGGAAAGCAAAAGCCGCAAAGCTTCCGCGACAGCAAGAAAAGTCTTGCCAGAGCCAGCAGGTCCGCTAGCAAAAACCAAGTCAGAACTACGCATCTTTAAAATCAATGAAGACTGGCCTTTTGTGCGCGGAAAAACCTTTTTTGTTCCGCCTGGAATGGAAATAGACAAATCCAAAGCAGCTTCATTATTCAAGACAGACTGAATCAATTCTGAATCAGTAACATTTTGGCTTGCTACAGAAAACTCATCAAGAATGCGGTCAACTGCAAAACGGAACTGCTGCTCAATGTAAGAATCTCCGCAGTCAATGGAAAGCTCGTTTCCTCTGGCAAAAACAGGAACTCCAAGAAAAGATTCCATGAGTTTTAGGTTGCTGTCATTTGTTCCGCAGATACGGGCAAGATAGGATGAATCTGGAACAATAATCGTATACGAGGACACTGCGCAAAAATCTCCGTTCTCTATTTGAAGAATTGTACCATAAGAATTTGGAGAGCGCAAACAAAAGGACTACTCATCCCTTTCTTCTTTCCTGTCGAAATAGCCGGACTTTTCAAGATGCTCGCGGCGGCTTACAACAAGACTTATAAGCTCCTGGTACATATTGAAATCAACTTCAACGGCAATAGGAAGAATAAAATATTCAGTTTCATCGCAATAGCGTTCAATAAATTCATTGCTCGTTACAAAGCCAAGGCTTATCATGTTGGAAATTCTGTCGGCGCATTTTAGAATTTTTGCGCGCTGGCTACCATTGTCTATAATCGACTTTAAATATTCGCTCTTTAGCTGCCCCGGCCTCTTTGTAACTTCCTTTACAAGCTCAAGAACTTCAGGACCGTCAGAATCCGCATTGCGGATAAGATTCTCATCAAATCCAGGAATGTCTTCTATTGTATCATGCACACAGCTTGCCTTCAAAAGGATATTGTCGATGTAGCCGTAGTCAATGAGAATGCTCATTGTATCAAGCTGATGGCGGAACATATTTCCCCCTGCGAACCTTGCCTTGCCAATCAAAGCCGTGGCAATCTGCATATAAGGTGCAAGATAGATGTTCTTAAGCTGAAGCATGTGCTCGTTGTCCATCTGCTGTGGCTTTTCCACCGCCATTTCGTATTTTCTTTTCATAAGAATCCTCCTGAAGGCAAATCTTTTGAAAAAGTTCCGCTACAAATTCTTCAAGTACGAATTAAGCTTTTCTATGCGGCGCTGGGCTTCTTCCATGCGGTTTCTTTCTTCCTGAACAACTTCGGCCGGAGCGTGCTCGGCAAATTTTCCGTTCAGCTTGTTTGTGCTTCTGCGGACATTTTCCGTTTCGTATTCAATGTCGCGTGTAAACTTCTGTCTTAGCTGCTCTTTGTTCACGCTTTCGTCAACCAAAAGGAACGCTTCGAATCCTTTTCCTACAGCGCCGATTGATTTTTCAGGGTTCGACTCCACAAAGTCAACCTTGCTGATTCCTGCCAAAAGGCAAACCATGTCCGTCTTTTCTTTTATTACTTCCGCGCTTGAGCCTTTGGAAATTTTTACGGCAATATGGAGCTTGCTTGCAGGATCAATTCCGCATTCAACACGAAGTCCGCGCAAAGTTCTGATAAGTTCCTTTAAAGTTTCAAAACGCTCTGTGATTTCTTTGTTTATGCGGCTTGATTTTTTCTCTGGATACGGAGCTGTAACAAGAAGTCCTGTGTATTCTTCGCAAGGAAGAATTTTCTGCCCGCCGGCTTTCTTGCGGTTTTCTACAATCTGAGCCAAAGGCAGCTTGGAATAAATTTCTTCTGTAACGAAAGGAATATACGGATGAAGCAAACGAAGGCTTTCTTCAAGAACATTAAGCAGAACAGAAACCGCCCGGTCTTTTTCGTGGTCATCGCCATTCTTAAACGAAAGTTTTGTAGCTTCAACATACCAGTCGCAGAAATCGTTCCAGAAATATTCATAAATTGCAGAAGCTCCATCGTTGTAACGGTAGCTTTCAAAAGCAGCCCTTGCATTTTTTACGGCATTGTCAAGGCAAGTATAAATCCACTTGTCAAGCTCGTTAAGGTCTGAGTCAGCAACAGGAATAAGTGTTCTGCCTTCAAGATTGCCAAGAATATAGCGGCTTGCGTTCCATACTTTGTTGCAGAAGCGGCTTCCCATCTTGAATGAATCCTTGTCTACAAGAACATCCTGTCCCTGCGCACACATATAGCTCAAAGTGAATTTAAGGGCATCCGCGCCGTAAAGATCGATAATCTCAATCGGGTCGATTCCGTTTCCAAGCGACTTGGACATTTTTCTGCCCTGCTTGTCGCGAACAAGTCCGTGAATATAAATGTCATGGAACGGAGATTTTCCTGTAAACTCAAGGCCTGCCATAATCATGCGGCTAACCCAGAAGAAAATAATATCATAAGCTGTAACAAGAGCTGTAGTTGGATAAAAATGCTCAAGGTCGGAAGTTTCTTCAGGCCAGCCAAGAGTACTGAACGGCCAAAGCCATGAAGAGAACCAAGTGTCAAGAACATCAGGATCCTGCTTTAAATGGGAAGCATCCGCGCCGCACTTAGGACATTTTACCGGGTCTTCACGGCTGACAATTGTTTCTCCGCACTCGCAGTACCATACAGGAATTCTGTGTCCCCACCAAAGCTGACGGCTTATGCACCAGTCGCGGATATTTTCCATCCAGTGAGTAAATGTGTTTTCCCATTTGCGCGGATAAAAAACAAATTCCTCATTCTTCCAGGCGGCAAGAGCTTTATCTGCAAGCGGCTTCATTTTTACAAACCACTGGTCGCTCAAATACGGCTCTACGACAGTTGAACATCTGTAGCAATGGCCAACTGAATGCTTGATTTTTTCCTCGCCCTTGTAAAGTCCAAGCTCCTTTAAATCTTCTATAATAAGCTTGCGTGCTTCCGGGCATTTTAATCCGCGGTATTTTTCCGGGCAGTTATTGTTTAAAGTTCCGTCTGGATTTAAAATGTTTATAACTTCAAGATTGTTTCTTTTTCCAACTTCCCAGTCGTTAGGATCGTGCGCCGGAGTGATTTTTACCATTCCAGTTCCAAATTCCTTGTCAACATAAGAATCTGCAATCAAGCTGATTACACGGCCGGTAAGCGGAAGCTTAAGTTTTTTTCCAACGACAGACTTGTAACGCTCATCTTCTGGATTTACAGCAACCGCAGTATCGCCAAGCAAAGTTTCCGGACGGGTTGTGGCAATTTCAATTTTTCCAGAGCCGTCTTCAAATTCATAATAAATGTGATACATGAAGCCGTCTGTGTCTGTGTGCTCAACTTCATCATCAGCAAGAGCAGTTCCGCAGCGAGGACACCAGTTTACAAGATAGTGTCCTTTATAGATAAGGCCGCGCTCATAAAGAGTAACAAAAACATTGCGAACAGCCTTAGAAAGACCTTCGTCCATTGTAAAACGCTCGCGGTTCCAGTCAACGGAATTTCCAAGCTTGCGCTGCTGCTTAACAATTGTGTTATGATGGTCTTCCTTTACCTTCCAAGTGCGCTCAAGGAATTTTTCACGTCCAAGGTCATTGCGGGTCTTTCCCTCTTTTTTAAGCTGCTTTTCAACAACATTCTGAGTGGCAATTCCTGCATGGTCAGTTCCAGGAATCCAAAGAGTGTCGTCGCCTTTCATTCTGTGGTAGCGCACAACAATATCCTGCAATGTATTGTTCAGCCCGTGTCCCATGTGAAGAACACCTGTAACATTTGGCGGAGGAATTACGACCGTATACTTTGAAACAGAAGATTTTTTAGACTTGTTCAAGTAACATTCATGCACCGGAGAATCCTTGTCGGACGCAGGCTTAAAGCATCCTGTCTGAACCCATTCAGCATAAATTCTATCTTCAAAATCTTTTGGATTGTAGGATTTTTCAAGTTCAATAGCTTTCATCGTAACCTCTATCTACACACAGACTTGTGCAATTTTTTTATAAGGTAAAATTATAATATTTTTTTTTGATGTTTGCAATGAAAAGAAAAGATGAGAACAGGGCAAACGCATTATAAATGTATTCAGCATAAAACTGGCTCCCAGACACGGT
>ERZ1026894.5-NODE-5-length-166251-cov-28.078450_pt1 | contig 166251 bp, 123 predicted proteins | sample MGYA00380177_ERZ1026894 | MGnify/ENA primary metagenome ERZ1026894 (study PRJEB33269, sample SAMEA4719813) | human gut metagenome | biome: human-associated habitat; feature: organic feature; material: feces | place: Cameroon | collected 2013-10 ... | reverse complement strand
CAGCATTGGAGTAATACAGATAACCAGGATTTTCAACAAAGTTTATGCGCTGCTGGAGAGTGTAGTCTTGATGGGCAATACAGTTATGAAGAGCCTCACGGATGGTATAGTCGTCATACTGCTTCATCGTGTCGGGGAAAAGCGTACCTCCAGGCATTTCACGCAATGTCAGATTTTCTATCTTTGATAGTATTTCGTCCACCGTTAATATAAAAGGCACTGTGAAGTGGTCGTAGTCTACCACTTCCTGATTCTTGTCTCTGCGTGTCCATGTAACCTGTGCTACAGCAGGACGTAGTTTGAAAGCTGATTCGTATTTGCCCAACAAAATGATAGCAGCCCGAGTTATGCCTCCGTTTCTCGTCAATCCACACTTGCTCAGGAACGTTTGGACATTCCAGGCATTCACTTCTTCCGTAGGTATGCGACTATGAACCTTCTTGAACATCATTCGAGCCTTGGCAATAGCAACCTCATCCAAATCGTCTATTGTAGCATCAAGTACAATTTCTGCAGACCAATCCTTTGCTGTATAGATAGGCTCCTCGAGGATGACACTCATCCTTTCGCTAGTCATTTCAACCAAAGAATCCTCTATCCGCTGCCATGCCTTCTTGTGGGCAAGGACAGGACGGCGAGGCAAGTGCTTTGGGATATGTATTATCCATACTCGCTTGTCTGTATCTTCTGTTACAAATTCTTCGATGCTTAGACCTTCTGATGACAGATAAGTGCATTGTTCTGTGAGTTTGAACGTCGCCGACTGCGTGTTAGCTGGCTTACCATTAAAAGTAAGCCTTGAAATGTCTGTCCCGACAATTTCAAGTGTCTTGTCTTTAACACCAATCACAAGATGTCCACCCTCCATGTTGGCAATAGCTGACACGTAGGAAATAACATCATCCTTCTCGTCCCCACAGAACGAGTTCTTCAGATTCTTAAATTCCTTCCATTCACAGCGAGAGTTCTCTTGTGGGTACTCACGGAGGAGATATTGTTGTAATTCGAGTTCGAGCATAATGTCCTTGTATGATATTCATGAAAAAAGTCTATTAGAGCCATCAAAACAGCTCTCGTTGCGCTTTACCTTTCAAATTATAATAAATTCTATTCTTTATCTTCTTTTTTTCCACTTGCGACATCTTCTCAAGATAGCGCTTCATTTTGTCATCTCTCCAATCTATGTGTAATTTACTAATGATTTCTTTTGCGGAAATCATTTCGACACTTTTTAATACTGCAATTATATTTGAATCCAGTGTGTCTTTTTCTAACTGTTTAGGAGTTTTTTGTTCATTAGGGCTAAGGGTTAAAGTCTTTCCACATATATCTACGGCGAATGCTCCTTTCTGAATAAGTAAACGATTTGCATTTTTTTCATTATTGTCAGGATATCTGACATAGATAGGACGATTCTTTCTTAGACCATCAAGCACACCAGCCCAAGTTCCCCCTTTATCATCACTTTGAGCTACAAATATTTCTGATGCCATACCATATATAATAGGATTACGTGCCATTGCGAATTCTATCGACCATGGCGCTTTGGGAGCAAAAACACTCATAACCAACACATTTCCTTGAATAATATGTTTTAGATATTGTTTAAAGCCAGAGCCAAAAGTCATTATGCCCTGTGGAAGCACAATAATACTTTTCCCATTTGCATTAACTGCTGAGTCTAAAGCTTGGCGATCCACTCCTTTTGCAAAACCACTGACAATGACCTTGTTATCTGCCACAGCTTTCCTTGCTATATTTTCTGTGAAAGCTAAAGACTTCTCATTGGCACTTCGTGCCCCTACAATAGCAATAGACTCTTCTTTCAACAGCGATTTGTTTCCTTTTATATATATGACAACAGGAGCATTAAACTTTAAATTTTTTTTCAGAAGCTTAGGGTACTCTTCATGAGTTACAGGTAATATGTCATATCCTTGAGACATTAAGTCTTCCACGAGAAATGAGTTGTTTGCCAATTGAAGTCTTGCTTCTTCAAACTGAATTTTCTCAGTTTCATTCAGCCCGACAATATCCCAATTTGAAGAATTTTCAAACAATTCTATTATGGATATTTGTGGAACGTGTTGAAAACAGTTTACATATATCTCATTCTTACGCTTGGTCCACATCTTAGGAATCAATGCAAGCGTTATCCAATATGTCAATTCTTGTTTGTTCATAATGTACCTCCTACAGTTTTTGCTATAACAATAGGAACAATATATGTTGCTCCTTTTCGTGTTAATAAATTACCAACTTCTTTTAGTGTTGCGCCACTATCGTATATATCATCTATCAAGAGTATTGTTTTACCTTTGATTATGCCATCCTCTATATCAAATGCACCCAATACATTTTCACGTTTGCTGTATGAATTCTGAAACATCTTCTGTTCTTGTGTTACACGCACCTTTTTCAAAGCATGACTTATAGGAACGCTTATTACACTTGCAAACTTCATGGCAAAGTTCTTTACAAGATCTCCAGATTTTGTTGGAGGCAAGTATAGTACTAAATCAAATTTAACATCTCCGAATTTCTTTCCAAACATAGACAAGGTCTTTTTTAACAGGAAATCCGGAAAATCCCCTCCATTCTCATATTTACTTCGATGTATAGCTGCTCCTACATTGGAAGTTCCATAATAAGAGGCTGCATAGCCATTCACCATACGTGATGCTTTTCTTAGATGCTCTTTTATTATTTCTACTTCTTCATGGGTATAGTCAGATTCTCTAATGCTATTTTTATATTCATTCACATATCGTTTTACGACCTCATTGTTTTGGTCCTTTATCGTTTTCTCTATCAATATCTTTTTAGGAGAAGTAATACAGACCCTAATCCCGCTTTTTGTCGTAGTCCATGAAGCAAGTTCCAAAATTGGAAAAAATGTATTTCTAAAATCCTCAAGTTTCTTCATTAGCTCTAGTGACGTAACTACGTGAATTTTCTCTAAATTCGTGTTGTCGCAATTTCTATAATCCATTTGCTCGTCACTATCCAGAAACTTGCATAAGTATTTCATTCTTGGCATATCAGTATATATATACTGTTCCATAGAACGAAGTTCATTCAGCTTTGCTTCTCTCTGCTCCTCAAAATATTTTACATTTAGGACCGGGGCATTATATTGGTATTCATATTTCTTTGTTTTGCCATAGATAACCTCCTTGATGATTCCTTGATCTATCAAATCTGCTTTAATCACCCTTGCTTGAGTTTGCTTAAGATTAGCCTTTTTTAGGATTTCTCTCTCAGACAGAGGTTCTTCTTTTAATAATTCTATGACCTTTTGATATTTTTTTATTGATGGACGAGCACCATCTATGAATGAAAGAGGAAGTACTGAGTCTGTAGGCACTTCTCTTCCATTGTCTTTACTTTCATTGTAAAACAATATTATACGTGTAGGTTTTCCGTCACGTCCCGCACGTCCAATCTCCTGATAGTAGTGAATAGGTGATGCTGGAATTTGAGTATGTATGATAAAACGAATGTCAGGCTTATCTATTCCCATACCTAAAGCATTGGTTGATACTACACACTTCCATTTGTTTTGCATTAGGCCACTCTCTATAGACCTTCTTGTATCTGCATCGAGACCTGCATTATAATCTATAGCTTTGACTCCGACAAACTGAAGCCATTTCGCATAAGTTTCTGTGTCTATACGTGTGCCTGTATATATTAAGCCAATACCATCTAATTTGCCAATGTTTTGAGCCAACCATATCATTTTTTCATCTTCAGACCTAACCTTTATTACTTGTAGAGCAAAGTTCGGTCGCACAAGGCTTCCTCTGATTGTAGTCAATTGTCCACCTATCTGTTGTTCAATATCATGTTGAACCCTTTCTGTTGCGGTTGCAGTAGTAGCAAGGACAGGTAAGTTCTTCGGAAGGAACTGTACTAAATTAATAATCCTGCGGAACGATGGCCTAAAATCATGCCCCCAAACAGAAATAGTGTGTGCTTCATCAATTACAATCATTGAAAGCTTTATGCGGCGAGTAGCTTCTATCCATTCGTCATTCTCCTGTCTTTCGGGTGCTATATATAATATCTTTACTTCATTGTTTTTAGCACGTCGAATAGCTTCTTGATTATCCTCATGCGACTGCTCTGAATTAATATAAGCTGCAGGAATGCCTTTTTTCACCAATCCTCTGACTTGATCACGCATTAGAGCTATCAGTGGAGAAAACACAACCGTAACTCCATCAAAGACTGTGGCAGGGAACTGGTAACACAACGATTTGCCGAATCCAGTACGTTCTATCATTAGGATTCGTTCTCCTCGAAGTATTCGTTCAATAGACTTCCACTGTTCATCATAGAAATGCTCTATGCCAAATTTTTCCTTCAGTTTTGTTTCAGCTTCTTTTCTTGTCAAAATAATCTGCATACGCATTTTGTTTTAGATATTTTTTATATTGCAAAATCATTTCATCTCTGACATTATCCGAAACGGATGGCGTGTAGAAGTTAAATCTTGCACTTGGACACGATGAGCCTGTGTCAGTAGGCTGCTCATTATACAATGAAGCGTTAGCCGTTAAAGGCTGTTTGGTGTTATCTTCCAATGTTATTGCTCAGAGGTTAGATTAAACCAATAGACTTTCTTTTGATAGAATTGTCAATTATTGACTACAAAGATAAAGAATCTTATTCAGACGAAAGAATAAATAATTGGAAAGCTTTATCTTGGGCATCACATTTCTGTAATTTGAGGCGATTTGCAGTAACCACGCTACAAATCGCCTCTCTTTGTCATTATCTGGATAAACCTTGTGATTTGTTGTGTAGGCTTGCATTGTAAACCTTATCACGTTCTTCTTATCGTCAGATAAAAAGGTGTGCCTTGTACCGCTGCAGGAATAGTGAACGCATCGCATGATCGGTTTGTTGTAAACCCCATCTTGATGCACCAATGCCCAACAATACGCAGATGATGCATACCAAGGTTGAACTGTTCATAAAACTCTGGGTAGTCTTTGTAATGAATAAATTCGTTTATGACATACTCACAAAAAACAAGATAGTCTTCGGGGCGGATTATGATTTGGCTTTTGCTCTTTCTTTCCTTATTATCAGTTATTTGCAGGTATTTCCATCAAAATTCATCAAGTCGAATCAATGCAGTTTTAGTATATACACTATTTTTTATTGCTGTCCGGATTAATGTCATTTGTTTATTGAATGCAAAGATACTATTTTTATACGAAACCTGCGCATTATTTCTTTTTTTCTTTGCGGATATGGCTATCATAGTAAACGAGTTAAATACCGTTAATATAATAAACTTTATCAGAATATCCAAGTCTAAGGAATGGTTTGGATTGAAACCATGACTCTCTTCGTGTTAAATCAATCCCTGTTTAGTATCATACTTTTTGTGTATATAATTAATTAAGAATCATAAAAGATAATCCGATGAAAAAAATGATGGGTAATTATTCAGGAAAACTACAACAACTGCTTTGTTTGCTGATATGTGTGCTGATGGTAGTGGCCGTCAGTATCCGTAGAGATGGCAAGGTGGCAGGTCGCTATGTGAATCAGCAACAGACAGTCTCACCAAAGACAGAGCCAATGACTGTGCTTGAAGATGGTTCTGTACGATTGAATACTACAGAACTTGGAAAAGACATTGTAGGCTACGGAGGCACCGTGCCATTGGAGATTACCTTGCAGGATGGCAGGGTAAAGAGTATCAGAGCACTTGCCAATTCAGAGACTCCCGATTTCTTTACTGAGGCTTCTGCCCTTCTTACTAAATGGAATGGCAAGACGATAGAAGACGCTCAGAAGATGAAGGTGGACGCCGTGTCTGGTGCGACGTTCTCTTCAAAGGCAATCATCGGAAACGTGCAGCGAGGACTTCAGTATGCAGCCAAGAATCCTGTAAAGACTTCAGTATGGTCAGAGTTTGATTTCTCTGCCAAGGCTATAGCCGGACTGATTGTTGTGCTCATGGCAGCCATCGTACCGCTTTTCATTAAGAACAGACGATATAGGATAGCTCAGCAAATTCTGAATGTCATAGTGCTTGGATTCTGGTGCGGTTCTTTTCTGAACTATACATCAATCATCAGCTATATGTCGAATGGCATGAACGTAGTGGCATTGATAGTGCCGGTCATCATGCTAATCACGGCATTCGTATATCCGCTCTTCGGCAAGAAATCATACTATTGTACGCATGTGTGTCCCTTCGGTTCTTTGCAGGAACTTGCAGGGAAATGCGTAGGATATAAAATCAGAATGAAACCAACGACAGCCAGACGACTGGATATGTTCCGCCAGATTCTCTGGGCCATACTCATGCTGTGCTTGTGGACGGGTATATGGTTCGACTGGATTGATTATGAACCCTTCTCTGCCTTTGTATTCCAGTCGGCATCATGGGTGGTCATAGCCATTGCCATAACCTTCGTGGCACTCTCTACGGTAATTATGCGACCATACTGTCGCTTTGTCTGTCCTACAGGTTCGCTCTTGAAATACAGTCAATCTTCTATTTTAAAGAAAAAGAAATAAAAACAAACCGGTCATTAGAACGCATGAGAAAATATGCATTCTGACGGCCGGTTTTTGCTATGTATGAACTTTCAAAAATCAAAATCATCATTTATAGGTATTGTTTACGATAGCAAAAGTCAGTACCTTTGCGCCCGCAAACAAGACCGAGGCAGGAATGGCATATATTCCAGCCTCAGCCGGAAAGCATGGAATAAAAGCAACGGATAAGCGAGAAACAGTCATTGCCCATATCATTCCTTACATATTATATAATAAGGTGAAAATACCTTTTTATATTTATATCCCTGAAGAATGTGTTAGGTCCGACGTATAATTACTCCTTATGGTACCACAAATTATTTTCCAGCAAAACGGAAATAACTTTGATATGATAAGAAGCAACTATATACGTAGGGGCGTATTGGCTCTATGTATGCTCATCATGACGATGGCAGCATGGGCACAGCACGATTCTGACTCCCTCAAAAATGATTTCAGTAAGCCTCATCAGCAGGATAACTATAGAAAAAATCTGCATGGTGACAAGTTAAAACAAACCCAGCATCTGGGCGAAGTAGTGGTTCGTGGCAACCAGGTAAAGCGTGTCAACTCGTCGGCATTCAATGTCATGGCGGTAGATACACGTCGCCTGCGCAACACCAACCTCGACCTGGCGCATGTTCTCGATCGCGTATCGGGCGTGAAAGTGCGTGAGGACGGAGGTCTTGGCTCTGGCGCAAGCATCAACCTGAATGGCTTTACGGGCAAGCACGTGAAACTCTTTATCGATGGTGTGCCGATGGATGGTGCATCATCCAGTTTCAGCATCAACAATATACCTGCGAGCTTTGCCAACCGCATCGAGGTATATAAGGGTGTCGTACCCGTAGATTTCGGTGGAGATGCCCTGGGAGGTGCCATCAATATCGTGACCGACCACTCTCCGCATACATACGTTGATGCCAGCGAATGAAAAAGACTTATTTATCACTGTCAAGAATGTCAGTGACAGGGCTATTCTTGTGCCTTTTCGGAATCACACCCGGGCTTACAGGCTGTAGCAGCAGCGATGATATTTCGGGTGCAGACAATGGCTCGGAAAATGAAAACGGAGAAGGTTCCTCATCGAGTTCTGATGAAACAGTAAAGAACGGGAAGGGTTCTTACTTCATTGCCGTAAAGACCGACAATGGTACAGAATACATCATGCAGACCAACAGTCTGACGGCAGGCAATCTTGACATCAGAAACAACATCATGGAATTGCCCCAGACTGAATATACCTGGGTATTCAACAACCACGATGCCATCGGCATGGTTTATCAGCAGCAGTTTGCCGGTCTGGGATATGGATTGCGCTGGACATCGGATGATTCACAGTTTTCCAAACTGGGTGAGTTCCGCATCGATACCCGCTTCTCCAACTACGGTTTCTTCAATGGTCAGTTGCTGACCAGTGTTGGAGGTCAGGTTTCTACCGACGGCAAGCGAAACGACGGAGCCACCTTCGCCTTCTGGAACATCATGAATGATGGGGTGAAACTCGATCATACCAAGACCATCTGAATGGTATCATCATCGGTTATCCTGACGAGCCGGAGTAGCCAAAAGATAAGTGGGATACCAAGAAGATTACCTACGGAATACCGAAATAGGGAATACCTAAAAATGATGATTTTTGGAAGCGACTTTGTCTGTTACTGAATTATTTTGTAATTTTGCGCAATATTATCAAGGATCTAAAAATACAGTTATGAAGAAAAGAACATTGATTTTAGCAGCAATATTAAGTATGGGAATGGTTAGCAGCATGATTGCAACAACCAGAAGCTCACACTCTGAGGTAATGACCAAGGAAGCTGACGGAACTTACATCATCAATACCACCACCCTGTGTAAAGACGTAAAAGGATTTCGTGGCAATACGCCCCTTTCTATCTATATCAAGAAAGGAAAAATAGTAGAAATCAAGCCGCTTGCCAACAAGGAGACTCCCAACTACTTCAATAAAGTAAAACAGGGTTTGCTCAACAAATGGAATGGCATGAAAGCCAGCAAGGCGGCTACTGTCCAGGTAGATGGCGTTACGGGTGCCACCTTCTCCAGCAAAGCAGTAAAGGAAAATGTAAAGCGTGGCATTGATTATTACCAGAAGCATAAGTAGGGAAAGATTGACTATAAAATAATAATTCCCGGCAGGAGATAGCATGCAGCTATTCTCTTGCCGGGATTTTTAGCAATGTAGCTTAACCCCTTGAAATTTCCATTTTCCAGGAGAGAAAGGGAAGTTATGAAGTGTTCACTCCCTCAACTACTATTACTTCGGAACATGCTAAAGCAGAATCATCTAATATCTCCTCACAGGTCGATAAGTGATGGTGTAGATGTGATGAAAGTAAGGCTTCCAAGAATTATTATCGACCTTGTCTTGTTCGTGTACGATACAGATGCCATAAAAACGAGTGCCTGTATCACGATATTCCATGAACTTATCGAGCAGCATACGGGGAGGCTCCGGAATCATAAAGTCTGTAATCCACAGCACATCAGCATTGACATAACGCAAACCGTCATTATCGAGCAGAGCGAACATTTCTTCCATCATCTTGCGTGCATTCGTCCCCCCGCCAATAAAGGGAAGATGAGAAGCCCTTGACTGGCGTTGCGATTTCTCCATATCAGGCTCATCCGGCTGCTGTGGAATCTGCAATCCCAACTTGCGCAAACGGTTGAGGCGACGTTTCTCCATCAAGTCGATGGCATGGATATTGACCGAGAAATCTATGAGATAACAATCACGTTCCAAGTCCTCTGCAGTCTCTTCGAGCAGGGAGATAAGCGTGGATGAAATTCTCTCAGGGGTGCCATACATACTTGCCGAAGTGTCGAGACACACAATCATGGGACCCTTGCGCGAGGCATGGGTGAAGCCCAACTTGCGCGAAGGCTTCGCCATCTCGCTCTTATAGCGGAAGGTCTGCAGCCTGCGTGTGCGATACTTATAGATAAAAAGGCCCTCCATGTCTTCATCGCTGTATTGGGCAAGCTCGAGCGGAAGAAGCGAGTTGAGGTCGTCGCCCACGGTGATGCCCTCTATGTCGCTACCTGCTGAGTGCTCCATCTTCATGTCTATGCCCAAAGCTATAGCGAGCCGTTCCTTACCATTGGCGTCTGCCACACGTCCCATCTTTGCCACTATCTCCTTGATTTCGGGATAGCGGTCTTGTATCTTCATCTGGTTCAGCCTGCGTTCAAACTCTGTCTCGGTCCATCCACCCGACATCAGTTCCCAAGCCTGTACAGCCCTACTTTCTGACACCCCCTTGGCCACGATGTTACGGGTCACCTGATCCATCATCCTGATGAGTCCGTTCTCAAAATGGCTCTGTCTGATGGCGATGAAGTCCTTCAGTTTGTCAAGCGTCTGTCTCTCGATACAGTCTTTCCAGTCTCTCACAAGGCGTTCCCAATTCTCGTTCTTCGATGCTCCCTCACCTCGAAAAAGAAGCACGAAGAAAGGCTTGTCAAAACCATCGGCACCATATTCCTGCTCCAACTGATTGAGCAAGGGATGCCACACCTGCTCATCCATACGCTTAAAGTTGGTCCACGACAACACATCTTCTGCACGATGAAAGGCAGTCCAGACACGCTGCCGCTGAAAACGGATGTGATGCACACACTCCACTACAAACTTGCCCACGCAGTCGTAGAACACCTTTGCCTTGATTTTGCTGTTCACCACCTGGCGCACGAACTTCTGCACCTCCTCACCTGTGGCAATCGTTACCTTCAGGGTGAAGAGTCGAACGAGATAATCTTTCAGGGGGTCTTCCCTCGTGCTCCAGGGCATCACCTGTGCTGGCAGTTCAGGCATTATCACCCGTCCTGTCTTACAGAAATCGTCCAGCATCTTCAGGTAATACTGGGCCTCGACAAAGTCCTTATTCTTTTGGTAGTTCATGTTTTATTTTATCCCTTCGCCATCAGATATTCGGCAAAGATTCTGGCTGCGCTCTCCACTTTGGCAGCGCAGGGGCGCGACTTGTAATATTCGGCAGTACGAGCAGAGGCGACATAGCTCGACTGAGCTTTCTCATGCCCTTTCAGTCCCAAGATCTCGGCACAGATGATGCTACCATTCTGCTCCTTCGACTGAGCCAACAGTTCCTGCACTACCTTGTAGCATGCCGACTTTCCTTCGCGGTCATCGCCTTCGGTCTGTCCACAGTCCAGCCCCACCAGCACGACAATGCCCGAAACAGCACCACACATCATACGCATTCTGCCTACGCCACCTCCGAAGCCAGCACCGATGCGCTTCGCCATCTTTTCGTCAAGACCATACAGGTCGGCAAAGGCTGTCACTACAGACTGGCAGCAGCCATAGCCCTGCATGAAATTCTCCACTGCCTGCTGTACACGCTTCTCCAACTCGGGGGTCAATTTCTTCTGTTCATTCATAATAATTTAAATATTCAAGATGCTTTTTTTAATATACAATTACTCGTATGTACGGAAGTTATAGTACAATTCTTTAAGTTCGCTATTCATACAGTTTCATCGTGTCCTGACGAGTGAAGGCCAGTTCTCTGTAGAAGTCGCGAAGATAGGCAGAGATTTCGGTCTTGTCGTCGGAAGAGACGAAGAGGTTGTCACCTAATTGGCGCTCCAAAGAAGTCAAGGCATCCGAAAGGCGCTCTATCTCTCCCTCATAATCCCTACCCTCATCAGGACTACGACGAATGCGATGATACTTGATGTCCTCGGCAAGGGCATTCTTCATCTCCACCAACTTGTCGGCATGAGGAGCAAAGAGTGCTTTGATGACGAGCGCACGGATGGCATCTCTCTCCTCCGGCTCCTGCCACAGGCAATGGTAGATGGGAAGAAGATCGCATACCGCCACTTCCGCCCGATCTTGCATAAAGGCTGAAGTACGAAGCTGGCGCATGATGTTCTTCCAACGACGGTCGCTCACATACACATGACGGCGCTCGGCAGCCTCATCCACATTCACGGCGCTCAGGGATTTGCGGATAGCAGAAATGGCATCGAGTACCTCCTCCTTCACTCCTATACGATCGATGGCCTTCGACCATTCCGCATACTCCTCGGCAGTAATCGCATTTGACCGGGCACTGCCTTCGGTCTCCGCACACTGTCCTCCCGCTTCACTCTTCACCTCCAAGAGCATCTCTCGGAAGTTCTTTTCCTGTCGAATGGGGCGACTCTCTATGCGGATGACAAATCGGTCCCAGAGTGCCTCCAGTCCCTCCCCCTTAGCAGGCAACTCGTTGCTGGCTGCCACGAGGAGTTTCAGCGGAAGGCGCATCTCCCGATTACCATTGCGAAAGATTTTCTCATTGATCACCGTGAGGAGCGTATTCTGTATGGCAGGTCCCGCCTTCCATATCTCGTCGAGGAACACGACATCGGCAGTAGGAAGATAGCCCTCCACTGCACGTTCATAAGTATCAGATGACTTTAACTTCTGAATACTCACAGGACCGAAAATTTCATCTGGCGTAGAGAAGCGAGACATCAGGTACTCAAAACTACGAGCATCTCTAAAGGCAGTCTTCAGCTGTCGCGCCACCATACTCTTGGCCACGCCCGGTGGACCTAAAAGAATAACGCTCTCGCCTGCCAGAGCGGCAAGGAGCGAGAGCGATATTTCTGTTTCTTTCTCATAGATGCCTCGGTTCATATCCCGAAGCAAGCGTTGAAATCTTTCAAGCATATATTTACTTTACATTTCCTACTTTGATCAGATACTCAGCGATCTGAACGGCATTGAGCGCAGCACCCTTACGTATCTGGTCGCCAGTGAGCCACAAAGTATTGCCGTTGTCATCGGCGAGATCCTTACGGATACGGCCTACATAGACATCATCCTTACCAGCACTCTCAAGAGGCATAGGGTAAACATAGTTTTGTGCATCGTCCTTTACGGTTACGCCAGGAGCAGCCTCCAAAGCCTTGCGGATATCCTCTACAGCCAATGGCTTCTCGGTCTCGAACCATACGCTCTCTGAGTGAGAACGAAGTGAGGAAACACGTACACAAGTGGCACTGGTGCGAACATCCGAGTGCATGATTTTACGAGTCTCGTTGTACATCTTCATCTCCTCCTTGGTATAGTCGTTAGGAGTCATCTTGTCTATCTGAGGAATGACATTGTATGCCAACTGATGTGGGAACTTGTTGATATGGTCTGTCTTGCCAGTCTCGATGATGTCCTTATACTGCTGCTCAAGCTCAGCCATGGCTGCAGCACCAGCACCCGAAGCACTCTGGTAAGAAGAAATATGAATCTTCTTGATGTGGCTCAGGTCGTCGATAGGCTTCAATACCACTACCATCATGATGGTGGTGCAGTTAGGATTGGCGATGATGTTGCGTGGACGGTTCAGAGCATCTTCGGCATTTACCTCAGGCACTACCAATGGCACATCGTCGCACATACGGAATGCACTTGAGTTATCTATCATGACAGCACCATACTTAGTAATGGTCTCAGCAAATTCCTCAGAAGTACCACCACCAGCAGATGTGAAAGCAATATCGACATCTTTAAAGTCATCGTTATGCTGCAAAAGTTTGACCTCATAGTCCTTTCCCTTGAAGTTGTATTTTCGTCCAGCAGAACGCTCAGAACCAAACAACACCAAATCATCCATTGGGAAATTTCTCTCAGCAAGGATACGCAAGAATTCCTGTCCTACTGCGCCACTTGCACCAACAATTGCTACTTTCATAATCGAATCTTTTAATTTATAAAGTTGTTATAAGTGAATCTTATGGAAAAGAAGGGATGCTCCTTTCCAGCCCGATGATTTCTCATCTTCCAGCCCGATGATCTTTCACCGTTTTGTCTGCCAAAAAACGCTTATCCTCTCAAATCCGCTGCAAAGTTAAGACTTTTTCTACAATATCAAGCATAAAACTCCATAAATTATTGCTTTTTGTTGCATTTTTATTAATTTTGCTAACATTTCTGCATTATTTTGCATAAAAAATCATCCATTCATCCATCTCCGCTATTCATATTTACGATGAAACATCAGTAGGCAGAAGTTAAAGAAGTTAAAGAAGTTAAAGGAGTTAAAGGAGTTAGGAGTTAAGACAATAGTCTTTTGCCGTAAGACGTAGGACATTTGTCCCTTAACTTCCCTCTAACTTCACTTAACTTCTCTCTAACTTCCCCACATACGAAAGTTGAGTAAAATGACAAAAAGCGCTACAAATAACTACGATAAGCAGGCAAAGACTTTGCTTATTCAAGATTTATTATTATTTTTGCACTCAAATGATAAGAAGAGTGATACAGCTCATGTTAAGAACCACTCTTTTTTTTAAAAAACAGAATGCCTATGCTGAACATAGCCCAATATTTCCCCATTACCGACCCTACGCTGATTTTCTTCGTAGTGATGATCATCATTCTCTTTGCACCAATCATCATGGGCAAGCTCCGCATTCCGCATATCATCGGCATGGTGTTGGCAGGAGTTCTCATTGGAAAGTACGGACTCAACATCTTAGAACGCGACTCATCCTTCGAACTCTTTGGTAAGGTGGGACTATACTACATCATGTTTTTGGCAGCATTAGAGATGGACATGGAGGGCATGCGGAAGAACAAGTCACGACTGCTTACCTACGGCTTGCTGACGTGCTTTATTCCTTTCGGACTCACCTATTGGATGAGCGTCACACTCTTGGGCTACTCCACCAAGGCATCGCTATTGCTAAGTTGCATCATGGCCTCCAACACGCTCATCGCCTACCCCATCGTGTCACGCTATGGTCTGCAGCAGAAGCCGAGCGTCACGCTGAGTGTGGGGTCGAGCATGATCTCCCTGCTCATCGCCCTCATCATGTTGGCAGGCTTGGTGGCTTCGTTCACCGAGCACGATGGCGTACTCTTCTGGGTACTCTTTGCAGCCAAGTTTGCCGCTTATTGCAGTGTGATGATATTCCTCATACCCCGTCTCACCCGATGGTTTTTGCGCCGATACAGCGATGCCGTGATGCAGTTTATCTTTGTCATGTCGATGCTCTTCATGAGTGCCGCCCTGTCACAGATGGTAGGCATTGAGGGAGTCTTTGGCGCCTTCTTTGCAGGCCTTATATTAAATAGGTATATACCTCATGTATCGCCGCTGATGAACCGGCTCGAGTTTATCGGTAACGCCCTCTTCATTCCCTACTTCCTGATAGGAGTGGGCATGCTGATCAATGTGGGACTGCTCTTCCAGGGCGGTCACATCCTGTGGGTAGTGCTGTGCATCGTGTTCTTTGGCACCCTGGGCAAGGCCATAGCCGCCTATGCAGCCTGCATCGGTTTTCGTATGCCCCTGTCTTCAGGTCACATGATGTTCGGCCTCACCTCAGCCCATGCTGCCGGCAGTATAGCCATGGTGATGGTGGGAATGAACATCCTCGTAGGCAAGAACACCTATCTCGTCGACGACGACATGCTCAACGGCGTAGTCATCATGATCCTCTGCACCTGCATCATCTCCTCATTGCTCACCGACTGGTCTTCGCGCAAGATTATCCTTAGAGACAAGGAACTGCCCGAGGCAGAAGACGAGAAGAGCGCCAACGACGAGAAGATTCTCATCCCTGTGCGCTATCCCGAATACGCCGACAACCTGATGAGCCTTGCCTTCTTGGTGAGAAACCAGAAACTAAACCGCGGTTTGGTATGCCTCAACGTGGTATACGAAGACAAGGATATGCGCTATAAGCAAGAGCAGGGCAAGCGCCTACTCGAACATTGCAGCCAGATAGCAGCAGCCACCGACGTACTCACGCAGACACAGGTGCGCATCGCCGCCAACATCGCCAATGGCATCAAGCACGCCTTCAACGAGTTTCAGTGTTCCGAGATCATCATCGGCATGCACATGCACCCCGAGCGTTCACCCAAGTTCTGGGGCGAGTTCCACCAGAGTCTCTTCAATGGTCTCAGCCGCCAAATCATTATGGCACGCATCCGCCAGCCCCTCAACACCATCCGTCGCATACAGGTGGCTGTTCCTTCGAGGGCAGAGTTTGAGCCAGGTTTTTATCGCTGGGTAGAACGACTGTCGCGCATGGCACGCAACCTCGACTGCCGCATCCAGTTTCATGGTCGCATGGAGGCACTCTCCCTCATCAACGAGTTTATCAAGAATCGTTACCCTGAGGTCCGTTCCGACTATACGCTCATGAACCATTGGAACGAGATGCCCCAGATAGCCTCACAGATAGCTCCCGACCACATGTTTGTGGTGGTAACAGCCCGCAAGGGAACCGTCTCCCACAAGACTGCCCTTGAGCGTCTGCCCGAAGAGTTGACCCGTTTCTTCTCAGGCACCAATCTGATGATCATCTTCCCCGACCAGCATGGTGATGCCTCTGGCGAGCATCTCACCTTTGCCGAGCCTCAGCATCAGGAGGAAGAGAGTGCCTACGAGATGATGAGCCGCTGGCTGAAACGGCATTTCAAGTTTTAGGGCTTTTCAAGAACCGGAAACACTATAATCAATTATCAACATACATTAATTTTTTAACAAGATGAAGAAAACATTCACCAAATCAGTCATCGCAGTCACAGTGGGTGCCTTGACTCTCAGTTCATGCATCGGCTCTTTCGGCCTTACCAACTCAGTTCTCAGCTGGAACAAGCGAGCTACAGGCAACAAGTTTGTCAACGAGCTTATCTTTATCCTCATCTCTCCAGCCTATGCTGTATGTTCTGTAGCCGACCTCCTCGTGCTCAACTCCATTGAGTTCTGGACAGGCGAGAAGGTAATCGGACAGGTGGGAACCACCAAGGACGTAATGGGTAAGGACGGACGTATGTATGCTGTCAAGACTTTGAAGAATGGTTACGAGATAACCGATCCCGACGGCGAGAAGTCTTACTTCGTATTCAACAAGAAGAACAAGAGCTGGTCGTACAGCAAGGACGGCGACATTCACGAGTTGTTCAGCTTCAATGAGGACGGCAGCATCCAGGCCTGTCTGCCAAGTGGCGCAAAGATGAATGTCACTGCCGACGACAATGGCTTGTACCAGCTCCGCATGGCGATGAACGATGGCTTCTACTATGCTTTCAACAAGTAAGCCGTTCATCATTTTCTGAAATTCAGTTTACATCAACACATAGGGTGTCGCATTGCCTCATTCATGGGGAATGCGACACCCTATGCACGTTTTGTACTATACAGAAAGCCTCTTTTGTGCTATTCAAAGCCTTTTTAGTGTTATATACGTTTAGTGATTTTTTAGTAAATTTGCAACCGAAGACACCTGTGTGTTTCAGCCTGATACTGACAGAGATTTCCCATCACAATATAAACCAATAAATACCGAAACAATATGAAGAATTTTACATCAGTCCTTCGGTCGCATAGCGGTGCTGTGCAGGCACGAATCCCGTCACTTCGGTCTGTGACGAAACAGAAGTCTACTCCTCCTTTCTGCAAGGTTTGCAGATGGCTCATGGTGCTGCTTGGAGTGAAGGCTTTTGCCATCCTCTGTGTACTTATGTTTATGGGATTAAGTGTTCATGCTACAGTAGTGCCCGACAAATATTTAACCACTAAATATCTTCGCTACGATGCGAGCGCCAAGACTTATTATTGGGAAGTGGGTTGCGCTACTTCAGCTAATGACGATTTTCCTGAAGTACTTGAGTTTCCAACCAGACTTGTTGATGAAAACGATAAAGACAAAAAGTCGTATGCAATAAGGGAGGTGAGCATTATCCTTAAGGAAAAAACGAAAAAGGTGATTTTTCACTCAGGACTCACAAAAACGTTTATTTCTTATGAACGCAATTCGCCTATTGAAAGCATTGAGTATTTAGGTGCCAATACGATTGCAAACATTAATCTGAAAAACTGCAAAACGATAAAAGAAGCAACATTGCCTAAGACGCTTTTGAGGGATGGTTTTATCAATTGCACCGCATTAGAAAAGGTAACCTTTTTAGAGGGGTGTGCCGAAATTCCATCTCTGTGGTTTTCAAGCTGTTCGGCATTGAAAACCATCGTTTGGCCTTCGACAATGAAGAAGATAGGTGATGCCGCTTTTGAGTATGCGGGCCTTGAAACATTAACCCTTCCTGAAGGGTTCAACTCGTTAGGAGAAAGGTGTTTTAAAAATAGCAAACTGGTAAACGTAGTGCTGCCAAACAGCCTCACAGAGATACCAAGGGAAGCTTTTTATAATTGTAGGCGACTGCAGACGGTGCAGATGTCAGACAATGTCACCTCTATTGGTGTTAGTGCTTTTGACAATTGTGCCTATCTTACAACCATGAATATGCCGTTGTCTATTGAAACCATTGGCAATAGTGCCTTCAGCGGATGTGAAGCATGGAAATATGAGGGCGAGATGAAGACCCCCAACCTTAAGAGCATAGGTCATAGCGTCTTTTATAATTGTAGAAGCCTCGACTGCGACTACACTGTACCTCACCTCTGGGACATGTTGCCCAATTCTATCTTCCGAGTTTCTGGTTTTAAGTCGCTCACCCTTTCTGAGGGCATCACCAGCATTGAGCATAGTGCATTTTTGAACAGTAACACGCAAACCTACAACCTTCCGAAGTCGCTTAAGGAGATAGGTACCAGCGCGTTCCGCGAAGCTTATGTGAAAGAAGTAAACTTTGCTCCTGGCACCTCGCTTGAAAAGATTGACAAATATACGTTTGAGAAGTGTATCAAGCTGGAAGCTGTAAACAACCTTCCGAGCGACCTCAAGATGGTAGAAGAGTATGCTTTTAATGGCTGCTACAACCTGAAGGCACTCCGTTTGCCTGAGGGCCTCACCACCATTGGCAACAACGCGTTCTGTGGTTGTAAGGCGTTGGAGAGCATGAACTTACCAACGTCGCTCACCACCCTTGGTACGAGTGCGTTTTATCAGTGCAAAATGTGGGACGGCGAGATCTCGCTACCGCTGATTACTGATGTGCCGAATGCTGCGTTCGGGGCTTGCCAAAAGTTGCGCAAGGTATCGTTTGGACCCCAATTGAAGTCGATCGGCTATTCGGCTCTGTCCGGATGTCAAGCACTTACTGAACTAAATCTGCCCAACAGTCTTGAAACCATCGGAAGTGGCGCATTTTCAGGCTGTTGTAATCTGACCGAGGTGGTAATACCTGAGAGCGTGACAAGTATTGATGCAGAGCTTTTCGAGAGTTGTTCTGCGCTAAAGAAGGTGACGTTGCCAAGCGGCCTGACAGAGCTACCCAACAGGTTGTTCTACGCTTGTGAAGTGCTGAATGATGTCGCTATTCCTGCAAGCGTTAAGACGATGGGCAGAGGGGTATTCGGCAACTGTAAAGCGTTAGAGCGTATGACCATTGCCAATGGCGTGACTATTGGTAAAGAACTGTTTTATGGCTGTGAGTCGCTAAAGGAGGTTCAGTTGCCAGCGACACTCACCACGATACCCGAATCTACCTTTAATAGATGTATATCGCTTACAAAGGTGGAGCTCCCCGCTGGGCTGATGGCGATTGAAAGAGATGCCTTTGAAAGCTCAGGAATAGTAGAGGTTGTGGTGCCTGAAACCGTGACCAAGATAGCAGGCAGTTTTGCTAATTGCAAGAGCCTCAAACGCTTTGTATTCCCCAAGAATCTGGAGGCCATTGAAAACTATATGTTTAGAAACTGCGAACTGTTGGCCGACATCACCTTGCCCACCAATGTGAAGACAATAGGCTCTTACGCCTTTGCGGGCACGCTCTTCGACAAGAGTGAGCTTCCCGCCACCGTTAACTCTCTTGGCTACAATGCTTTTGAAAACTGCAAACAACTAAAAGAGATGTTTATACCTGAGGGTGTGACCAGCATTCCCGAAGAGCTGTTCATGTCTTGTACAAGTTTGACGCGCGTGGTGTTGCCTTCTACTGTCAATCAGTTTTATGGCGGAAACACGTTCAAAGATTGTCCGCTCACCGATATTGTGTGCCACGCGCCTACGGCTCCCGAAGCCGAAAATTATGTTTTTGATGCTAAACATTATAGCTCCACCCGACTGATTGTGCCCGAGGGTTCAAACTACAACGACAAGTACCCATGGAGCCGCTTCAACCAAAAGACGGAGGGCGAGGGATTCATCACGCTCAACAACCCTGTGTTCTCGAAAGAAAGTTGCACCTACACAGAACCCATCACGGTAACGATAACCAACCCCAACGCCTCTGGCACACTCTACTACAAGCTGGTGCCCGAAGGCACTGCAAAGGATGAAGTGGAATATGCTGTGTTCACTGAACCGCTGAAACTCAGCGAGCAGTCGGCAACAATATATGCCTACATCGTGGACGGCATAAACAGCAGCGAGTATGCGAAGCAGGTCTACACCTATGAGCCTCCTGTTGTCAAGAAGGTGGTGCTCTATGTATGCGGCAGACTGGTAGACGAGAAGAATGCCTATGATATATTTGGCGACAAGACCGTGAGTTACGACCCGAAGAGCGAGGTGCTGACACTCACCTGGGCTAATATCGATGCCACCAAGTTCAAGGCATCCAATATCATCAGCGGAAGCGGCGGCGACCTGACGATCCGCGTTGTAGGCCATTGCACGCTGAAAGCTCCAGGCACTCCTATCAGGTATGGACATGAATTAGGCGTACCTGGAGGAAGCAACCTGACCATCGTGGGCGACGAGAACAGCATACTGACCCTCGAGACTACGAATGAGGAAAAGGGTGGATACTCCTGCGGAATAGACATGTACTGCGGAAACCTGACCATCGACAACTGCACCGTGGTGGCAACAGGAGGTACTCACGGTTTATACACGAAGACAGGACCTGAGCACGGTCTTACCCTCAGAGGCGAGCATACCCTGCTCAACCTTACCGGTACAGAATCTGCCATGGATCACGTTCAGAGGTTTGACCTCGACAAGATGCTGATGATTCTCGAGCCTGAGGGTGCTTATTTTTGGGATGGTTCCATCTGGTTGGGCAAGGAGAAGCAAACCCACGTAGTGATAGGAGCACCTCGTACTGACGACAATGTAGAGGTACCCGAGATAAGAGAAGAATATCAGACCAACTTCTCTTCCGACCTGGTAGACCTGAAGACTGGAGAGGCTCTGAACGTAGAAAATGTAGTAATCAACAATGTCTACTACAATCTGCCTGCTGCAAATGATGACGGATTTGACACCAAGGAACAGTGTCTCATCCTCAACACCTCCATGGATTACTACACGATGAACAACCGTATTCCTGCCGATGCCACCGTAACGGCAGACTTCGGAAGCTGGTACAACGGACTGATTATCGTAGTAAACGGAAAGGGAACTATCGATATCGACTATCAGACAGAAGGCGGTTCACAACTGGCCGTGAAGATAGGTGAAGAAGAAGCCAAGTACTACACTGCAGACAAGCAAGGCAGAGTACAAGTTTCTTACGATGTGACCACTACGCAGTATGTATACATCTACAACAGCCAGTACACGGGTGGCGAGAAAAAGGCTCCTACAAGAGCTCGCGCCATGGCTGGCAAGAGTTGGCTGAAGATTTACGGCATGAAGGTTACGCCACAAGATCCTACAGGCATCCACAACATCTTCGTCGACAGCGAAGGACGGCCAGTAACGGTGTACGACATGAACGGCCGAAAGGTTAATAACCCTGGAAAGGGAGTGTATATTGTGAATGGAAAGAAGATCATGAATCGTCAGTAAAGTTCTTCTTCTGAATGTAGCAGCAGCGCCGAAATACGCTGCTGCTTTTTTTACAATCCTTGTCCCCCGATTTGTCACATCGGTATAAGTTCCAACTCTCAATACACAAATAAACGCATTAAACTTTCGCTGGTTCAGAAGTTAAAAACAAAAACACATAGATTTTTTTTGTATTGTCTCCAATTTAAACTATCTTTGCAGACAAGAATACCTATAAGATAATGAAAAGAATACTGCTAATCGTCCTGTTGCTTACTCTCCTATACCCCCAAGCTACAGACGCCCAAAAAACAAAGACAGATAGTCTGCTGCTCGTCATTGAGCAGCACGATCGTACACGTCTCATCTCTGCTGCCAACCAACTCATGGCTTTTTACTATAAGGAGGAAACAAGTGATGAGCCTCTCCGTTTCAACCAACACACCCCATCCGACTCTATCCGTATGTACACTTGGTACTGGACTTCCGAGCACTACCTGACGCACCATAAATACCAACAAAGTATCTGCTATAGTTTGCTCGCCCTACCTCTATGCCGAAAGAGTAAAAACCAACAGCTCTTGAGCGACTGCCTGTCAGTAGCAGCCATCGCACACTTCCGATTAGGTGCCTACGAGGAAAGTATCAAATATGCTATACAGACTCTACAAATCGACCGACGCTTAGGCGACAAGTCACGTATCAGTTCTTCACTCAACACCATCGCAGGCATCTATCTTGCTGCTCGCCTACCCCAGAAAGCACAAAACTATATTACAGAGGCTCTGAAAATCAGTCGCGAGATAAAAGACACGGCTCGTATAGCCATTCAGAGCGGAATGGCTGCAGAGATATTGCATGCTATAGGCAACGAAGCTTCCAACAAAATGGCACTCGAGTATGCGAGAACTGCTTACGAGCTCGACATGCAGCGAGGACGACCCGACCGTGCTGCCATACGTCTGTCACAACTCTCGGATGCGCTCATCGCTTTAGGTCGCTACAACGAGGCTTGCATGGCTCTCCAGGTGGCTCTTTCCGAACTCGAAAAAGTAGGCAACCGCCAGTCGCTTGCTATCTGCCATAAACAGCTCGGTCTTATAGCCCGACTCACTGGTAAGCCGAAAGAGGCAAAATGGCAATACGAAAAAGCCGTAGACCTCTTTACCGCCATCGGTGACATACGTGGAGAGAGCAAAGCTCAGCACGAACTCTACTTGCTACTCAAGGAGCAGCACCCCCAACAGGCTGCTATCCACCTACAACGTTACTCGACACTGAAAGACTCACTCTACACACGTGAAACTGCCAACCGACTGGCAGCTAACGATGCTGAGTATCGAGCACAACAACTATTGGCAGAAAGTGCCAAAGAAAGATCCCAACATCTCATCCATGTAATAGTCTTCACCCTGTTCATGGTGATACTAATCACTACGACAACCATCGTGCTACAGAGAAAAAGAAAACATAAAGGAGAAGACTACGTAGCCATCACCAATCATCAAGAACAAACTGTTGATGGTGAAACTCAAGAGGCTGACGAGAAGTTTGTACAAACTCTTCGCTATGAAATAGAACAACGACTAACAGAGGGAATGATAAACCTTGAAGAACTGGCTTCTGCCATGTATATGTCACGTGGTCAACTCAACCGCCGTGTGAAAGCACTAACAGGTCGCACGACCTCCAACTACATCCTCTGTCTTCGCCTCGACATGGCTTGCAAGTTGTTGCTACAATTCCCCGACAAGCCTATCAACGAAGTGGCACAACAATGCGGTTTCGACAACTTCTCGTATTTCAACCGCCTGTTCAAGCGCGAGAAGGGTGTTACACCCTCTGAGTATAGAGCTCAATGCTGAATACTTACTCTATAATCTTTCTCGTGTAGGGAAGTTAAAGATGTTGGAAAAAGTAAAGCCAAATGTTTTATTGCTGATTTTTAGCAATAAAACATTTGGCTTTAACTTCATTATGCCCACAGGGGGGAACGATAACTTCTTTTATCAAATCTTCAATAAGTTGACTCTCAGTTCGACTTGTTTCTTTCCACTCTTCACCTTCAGTTCTACCTTGCCAGCCCGACGACGAGAACGCAAATAGATGCAGGCGGCACCTTCATAGAGACTGCGCGAGGCATGGCTTGCCAACTGCTTGTCACCTACAGGCAACTCTGCCGAAGTCATATCGCCATTGCCTACTGCCACGATATCTGCCTCGCCCTTCACCTCTATCTGTAGTAAGTCATGAGCACTCAGCACGCGTCGCCCCTTGCGGTCTACAGCTGTCACCCTCACCAGCATTAAGTCCTTGCCGTCGGCATGCCAGTCGGCAGTTTCGGGCTTCAACTTCAGCGCCACAGCCTCGCCCGTAGTAGAGATTTCATGGCGCGCCACTATCCTGCCGTTCTTTCTCGCCACAGCCACTAATGAGCCTCGCTCATAAGGAACTGCATCCCAGCGTATGCGGTTGCGCAGTTTGGGATCAGCGTCATTCTTTTTTACTCCCAGGCTCCTGCCATTGAGCAGCAGTTCCACCTCGTCGGCATTGGTATACGTATATAACGATACCTGTTCACCCTCTTTGCGATTCCAGTTCTCCGAGAGTTGACTGGCAGCTACATTGATACCATTCCACTGGGTATCAGCTCCTGCCTTCTCGATGATGGCGATATGTACTGTAGGCTGGTCAGAGAACATGCTCTTCACAAAGTAAGCATCGGGCTTGGGCTGCATGGTCATGTCGAAGACGCCCTTGTTCCATCCCTTCAATGGCCAACCTAAACTCTCGCCCAAATAGTCGACAGCACCCCAGTAGGCAAGTCCCATCACCTTGTCGAGATTCATCTCAAAGAAGTTGGGACCCATGGCTTCTGTGCTCGCCTCGCTCTGATAGAATATCTTTTCGGGATAGCGCTTCATGTCGCCGGGGAAATACATATAACGGTAATTATATGAGTTGACTTCTGTGGCAACAGCCAGATCGGCAGGCAACGAGTCGGTATCGATATTGCGATAACGTGGGTGCATCGCCACCGTGGTGAGACGCGTGTTGTCGTAGCGATGCAACAGTTCTTTCATCAGTCTATACACCGTTACTCCCCAGTCGTTGAAAGACATGTTGGCATGATGCTGCAACTCATTGCCCAAACTCCAAAGTATGACGCAGGGATGATTGCGGTCGCGCTTCACCCATTCGGGTATGTTCTTCTGCCAAAGACTCAGGAAGTCTCCTCTACCGCCTGTAAACTGTGTGTTCCATTTATCGTAGAGTTCATCGACTACCAAGATGCCATATTTATCACACAGACGCAACAGGTCCTCGCTGTAAGGATTATGAGATGTACGAATATGGTTGAAGCCAAAGCGCTTCATGGTGAGCAGTTGCTGCTCGATAGCACGAGGATAGGCTGCTGCACCAAGAGCTCCCAAGGTGTGATGGTTGGCGTAACCCTTGAGCAGCACTTTCTTTCCGTTGAGCAGGAGTCCGTGCTGGGGCGACAGTTCTATGGTACGCATGCCGAAGTGCTCGCGTGTTTTGTCTGCCACTCTTCCTTCCTTGTCGTAGAGCGTCACCTCGGCAGTATAGAGATAAGGACGGTCGCACGACCATAGCTGGGCACCCTCCAGCGTGATGGTTGGCAGTTCATACTCGCGGTCGCGCCACTTGGCATTGAAAGGCATGTCGGTTTTCTGCTGCGCCACTACTCTACCTGTCATGTCGAGGATTTTCACCTCTATGGGCATCGCGCCAAAATTCTCTCCCTTCTGTTTCTTCTGTCGGTTCACGATCTCTGCCCTGATGTTCACCTCGCGGTTGTTGCGAGTGGTGATATAGAGTGGATGGCGAGGGAAATAGAGTTGGTCGTTGGTGATGATAAGACGAACATCACGGAAGAGTCCGCCACCCGTATACCATCGCGAATTATTGGCAGCACGCGTATCTGTCCTCACCGCTATCTCGTTCTTCTCGCCGTAACGGAGCAACTGGCTCACGTCGGTATCAAACCCTAAATAGCCATAGTCGGTAGCTGCCACATGCTGTCCGTTCACATAGACATCGCCCACAAGCATCATGCCTCCGAAGTCGAGCATCACCCGTCTTCCCTTCCACTCCTTCCGGGGTGTCAGTTCGTATCGATACCAGCCAATGCCCATCTCCTTGAACCCTCTTGCGCTGAGACGGCTTTTCACATTATTGGCAGCATCCTTGCTGTTGGCACGTTCGTCTGCGCCAGGCGCCACCCAGGGCTGATAGAGCTGGAAGTCGTGAGGCAGGTTGACGACCTCGCATCCCCGCATAGCCTCATCCAAGAGACTGTGATTCTGTATGTTGTCAGATGGCAGGCTGATACCTTTTATATCACCGCGATGGAACTGCCATCCCCAGTTGATATCTATTGTATCCCGCACAGAAGCCAGTGCTTCCGTACTGCTCATCATAGCCCAGCCTGCCATGAGCAGCATGAGCCTAAAGTTCTTATTGATTTTCATCCTTGTAGTTGATTAGTTTTTAATAATAGCTCACAAATATACTAAATTACTATCATATAATTCAACTTTCGCATACAGGGAGTGAAGAGATGTTGGGGAAATTAAGAAAAGTTGGGGGAAATTAAGAGAAGTTAGAAGGAAGTTAAGGGACAAATGCTTCAGTAGCTTAGGAGCAAGACCATGCAGTAGGATAAACAAGCAAGGATGCACTGGGAGGGCAGGCATCTTGCCTGCCCAATAAGCTGCTAATAAACAACATTGTGATTTTGGGCGGGCAAGATGCCACGCCCTCCCAGTACAAGTCCACCGACATAAGCAATAAGGCTGTTGTTCCTTAACTTCCCTATGGTCGCTGAGGGGTTGAGTGGGGAAATTTACTTTGGGTTGTTCGTTATATACTGATTACTCCATAAGATGGTTTGTGCTGTAAGGATAGGGCGGGTCAAAACTTTAATATCTTTGTATGTAAGATAGCTGATGCCAAAGGCTCCTATTTTGCCTCCATCTTCAGTAATTTGGAACTCACAACCACAATCAGGCTTTACTGGGGATTGATCAGAAGTCCAAAAATTATAGTTATTATATCCAGATGAAATCTTATTATAGAGATAAAGTGTATTCTTATCATATCCAGGCTGATAGCCAGTGATTTGGACATAATTATATTCCTGTTGGGTATTAGTTTTAAGTTCAAACTCAGGATAACCAGTTTTTGTAATTTTTGATTTACCTGCCCAAGCTTCCACATCATCTGCTAAATCCACAAAAGGCTGGATATCTGCTTTTGATGGTATATACCATTTCTCGCCCCATGCAAAGTTGCTACCAGTCTTTACTGCATCATGCCATGTCATTGGATCGGCTACATTCTTCACTGCAAATCTTGGGCCACCAATCCACAACTGCACCCAACCTACGGTCTCAGTTGTACCATTCGCCAAAGTAGCTGTTTCTGTACCAGTTGTTGGACCAGTAGTAAGCGTATAGTATTTGCCAGGAGTCAGACCTGCAGCTTTTGTGGTCTTGATATGGTTTTCGTCATTTGTATTGTACACCGAAATCTTCACATCAGCAGGAACTACGACATAATAGATGCCGGCATTGCCAGTACTCTCTTTATAGAATACCGAAACCTTAGTGTCGCTTGTCACTACATCGAAGCCAGCTTCGTTCTTCTTAGCCTTCAGCCCCGACACATACTTGCCGTCAGCAGTCTTCAGATAGATGTCGCACGGACCGTAGTTGTCCACCTTAACGATGCGCAGCACAGCCACCTTGGGCTTCAGAGTGATCGAAAGACCTTTTTCACCCGTTGTAGGCTTGTCGGTTTTTCCAGCTACAGCAAACTTGTTTGCCACGTCAGCAAATGTACCTGTTTGGTTTGTCAGTTCCACTTCATCACCTGGGAAGTAAGCATACCAGTCGGCATCCTCAGTAGTAACCATGGCATCAGTACTGGTAAACTGGCTGCCATTATTTGTGAAAGTATAGTAATTTGATATTTTGTTATTGCTTACACTCACCTTGTCATTCGCAGTAAATGCAAACTTCCATGTGCCGCTTTCATCTGTCATAGTGGCACGCGAGCTTAGATTTTCAACAGAAGCATTGAGGGTCATTCCTCTCTTTGGCTGTGTATCGCCATTGTCGTCATTGCTACAGGCTGCGAGAACTACAGCAGCCAACATCAATACTGAATACAAAAACTTTCTCATGTTCTAATCCGTTTTCAATTTGTGTTCCTGTGGTTAATTTCTAATTGTTCTCATGCCTATTCCCAAACGTCTTCGTCATCTCCGCTTGTTACACCTCCTTCGACTTGAAAACCAGGGGATTGTACAGATGGGGGGGTACTGGGCTTGCCAGGACTGTCAGCAAGAATGGTCAATGCCTCTATAGCATATAAGCTAACAAGAGGCTTCATGTAAGTTTTTTTCTGCATAATGTATCTTAAAATGTTAATTCGTGAATACTCATCTTTTTTTTAGCGGGTGCAAAGGTACTATAAAAATTATAATTTATACAAATTTATGTGTTACATTTTGGCTACAATAATAAAAATAAAGAAATTTTAAATTTTTATCTAACTCAACTTGCGCATGTGCAGGAGTTAAAGGAGTTAAAGGAGTTATTGCTCCCTACGGTCGCTGAGGAGTTAAGACAATAGTCTTTTTGGGTAGTTCTTAAGCAGCAAGACATACGTCTTAACTTCTTAACTCCTTAACTTCTTTAACTCCTATAACTTCTTCACATCTGAACTTACGCAACTTGAATAAAAAACATTTATTGCTTTTTTTTCATCTTTTCCTTTATTCCTTTTTGAGGTTTATACAAAATTGCGTATTTTTGCAAATGAATTTAGAACTTAATTCAAACAAATAACTATGAAGTATTTCAACTTTTTAGGAATCATCCTTATAGTAGAAAGAAATATTTATGGTGGAACAATTATTCATGTTACCAACAAAGGGTTACAAATATCCAAAACTATAAAAGGAGCTGTGACTGTCTTTTGTGGAAAATCTAAAATTTCAGAACTTAAATGGAATAATAACAAGCAACAATGATAGACATCAAAGGAATAACCAAGAGCTTCGGCTCGCTGCAGGTGCTTAAAGGTATCGACCTGCATATCAATAAAGGTGAGGTGGTAAGCATCGTAGGTCCCAGTGGCGCAGGCAAGACCACCCTACTACAGATTATTGGCACACTCGACCGCCCTGATGAGGGAAGCGTTGTGGTAGACAGTATTGACGTGAGCAAACTGTCACAGCGGAAGTTGAGCGACTTCCGTAACCAGCACATCGGTTTCGTGTTCCAGTTTCATCAGTTACTGCCTGAGTTTACCGCGCTCGAAAACATCATGATTCCTGCTTTCATTGCAGGCAAGAGCCGCAAGGAGGCCAAGGCAAGGGCTGAAGAACTGCTCGACTTTATGGGCTTAAGCGAAAGGGCTCATCACAAACCTGCTGAGCTGTCGGGTGGTGAGAAGCAACGCGTGGCTGTGGCAAGAGCTTTGGTAAATCATCCTGCTGTAATCCTTGCCGATGAGCCTTCAGGCAGCCTCGACTCGCACAACAAGGCTGAACTGCATCAGCTCTTCTTCGATCTGCGCGACAAGTTCGGACAAACCTTTGTCATTGTCACACACGACGAGGGACTTGCCTCGATTACCGACCGAACCATACACCTGAAAGACGGTATGGTAGAAAAGAACGAAGACGTGAAGAACGAAGAGTGAAGATTTCAAGTTTTGCAAGTTTAGTAAAGACAATAGTCTTTTTAGCGTAGTTTTTAAGCAGCAAGACATACGTCTTAACTCCTTTAACTTCCTTAACTCCTTTAACTCCTGAACATACACAAGTTGAGTGAAGAATAAAAACAAAGAACACATATATATGAGCAACAAGATAAAATTAGGCGACTATAACAACCTGAGAGTAGTGAAAAGAGTAGACTTCGGCATTTACCTTGACGGAGGTGACGAAGGGGAAATCCTTCTTCCTACCCGTTACGTTCCCGAAGATGTGAGCATCGGCGACGAACTGGAGGTATTTATCTACCTCGACCAAGACGAACGACTCATCGCTACCACAGAGAAGCCTCTTGCCAAAGTGGGCGACTTCGCTTACCTCGAAGTGAAATGGGTCAACGAATATGGGGCTTTCTTGGGATGGGGACTGATGAAAGACCTCTTCTGCCCCTTCCGTGAGCAGAAGAAACGCATGGTGCTTGGACAGTCATACATCGTTCACGTACATATTGACGAGGAGAGCTATCGCATCGTGGCTTCTGCCAAGGTGGAGCGATACCTGTCGGAGGAACATCCGCACTATAGGCATGGCGACGAGGTGGACTTGCTCATCTGGCAGAAGACTGACCTCGGCTTCAAGGTCATCATCGACAACCTGTACCCTGGACTGCTCTATCAGGACCAGATTTTCCAGTACATTCATACGGGCGACAGAATGAAAGGCTATATCGGAAGAGTGCGCCCCGACGGAAAGATTGATGTGAGCCTGCAGAAAACAGGACAACAGCAAACTGCCGACTTTGCCGAAACGCTCTACCAGTATCTGCTCGACAATGATGGTGCCTGCGACTTAGGCGACAAGAGCGAGGCTGACGATATCTACGAACGATTCCATGTCAGCAAAAAGGTATTCAAACGTGCCATTGGCGACCTCTACAAGAAACGACTCATCACCGTAAGCCCCATGAGCATACAACTTTTAAAGGTAAAAAGGTAAAAGGGTAAAAAGGTAAAAGGGTAAAAGGGTAAAAGGGTAAAAGGGTAAAAGGGTAAAAAGGTAAAAACGCCCTAAAAATAACAACCCACTTGTTTTGGATTTCCAAAGCAAGTGGGTTGACTTTTTAAAGAACTATCTATGCTATTCTGCTTTCTTCAATGCCCTCATGGCATTGAGGACTGCAAGAACCGTGACACCGACATCGGCGAAGACTGCCATCCACATGGTGCCTAAGCCTATGGTGGCAAGCAGCAAGACTGCCACCTTCACCCCAATGGCAAAGGCTACATTCTGATGGGCAATGCGGATGGTGCGACGGGCTATACGAACAGCAAGGGGGACTTTTCGTGGGTCATCGTCCATCAGCACCACATCGGCTGCCTCGATGGCAGCATCACATCCCAAAGCGCCCATGGCGATTCCTACATCTGCCCTCTTCAATACGGGCGCATCGTTGATGCCATCGCCTACATAGGCTAATGTTCTCCCCGCGGGTTTCTGCTGCAACAGTTGTTCTACGTGAACCAACTTATCGGCAGGCATCAGTTCGGCTTGATATTCATCGAGACCCAACTGACGGGCTATGCGATCGCCCACTTCCTGACGGTCTCCTGTAAGCATCACCGTCTTGACGACACCCTCACGGCGCAACAGGGCTATAGCCTCGGCACTGCTCTCTTTTACGCGGTCGCCTACCACAACAGGCGCACCCTCATCGGCTTGTACCAACACCTCGCCATGGGTCAGCGTTCCGGTCTTATCGAACACCACTATGCCCACCTTGGCAAGGGCATCCATATAACTGCTTCCCTTGATGAGAATACCTGCGCGGGAGGCTCCGCCAATGCCGCCGAAGAAAGTGAGCGGCACACTGATAACCAAGGCACAAGGACAGGATACCACAAGGAAGATAAGCGCACGGTTGAGCCATAGAGGCAACAGTTGCATAAAACTGCCCTCGCCAAAGAGCTGCACACCCAAGCCCAAAGTACCCAAGAGAGGCGGCACTATAGCTAATATCAAGGCTGACAGCACTACTACTGGAGTATAAATGCGAGCAAAGCGGGTGATGAAAGACTCGCTGCGCGACTTGCTGGCATCGGCACCCTCTACCAAGGCGATGATGCGTGAGGCGGTGCTCTCGCCAAAGGTCTTGGTGGTCTGCAAACGCAGTTCTCCCTTCACATTGATGCTGCCCGAATATACCTCATCGCCTGCTTTTACCTCACGGGGTACACTCTCGCCCGTAAGGGCAGAAGTGTCAAGAAGCGCAGTGCCACTGACGACCTTACCGTCAAGGGGTACTTTCTCGCCTCGGCTTATCAGAACCGTCTCGCCTATTGGTACGGTCTCGGGGGAAACCGTCTGCACCTCGTCTCCATGACAGACGTGAGCCACATCAGGACGGATGGTCATCAGATGTGAGATGCTGTCGTGACTCTTCCCCTCGGCATAGCCTTCGAAAAGTTCGCCCACCTGGAAGAAAAGCATGACGAAGACAGCCTCAGCAAACTCTGGTTCCTCGCCAGGGAAGAAACCGATACACAAGGCGCCTATAGTGGCTATGGTCATCAGGAAATGCTCATTGAAAACTTGTCCATGGGCTATGCCCTCGGCTGCCTCGCCCAAGGTGTCATGACCTATCAGCAGATAGGGAACGAGATAAACCAAGAGCTGTTGCCAGATGGGGAGCGCCAATGTCTTCTCAATGTAATAAGCTCCTATGAGCAACAATACTGTGACCGAAATGAGCAGAAGGCGCTTGCCAAGGCTTCCATGCTCGTCATGATGCTCGTCATGATGCTCACAGCCACACCCGTGAGAACCCTGAGCACAACCACATTCGTGATGATGATGATTTGATTCCATATTGATAAGATACTTTAGTTATATTACTCTTCTTTTCGTTTTCGGATGCAAAAATACAAAAAGGCTTCTGCAACCTGGTTGCAAAAGCCTATTCTATATTAATATTTTAACTTGCGTATGTTGAGGAGTTAAAGAATTAAGGAGTTAAGGAGTTAAAGGAGTTAAGACGTATGTCTTGCAGCTTAAAACCACGCCAAAAAGGCTATTGTCTTAACTCCTCAGCGACCGTCGGGAGCGATAACTTCTTTAACTCCTTTAACTCCTCAACATACGTATGTGGGAAAGGCTCTCGCCTTCTACCCCATCCTGCATCAATACCACTGCACTGCATTGGAATAACCACTTCGCTTATCGTACTTCAATGCATCGGTAAGCGTAGAAGCGTTGCAACGGAAGGTGAAGTTGTAGCTGGTGTAAGGAGCCAGCACCACCGAACAACTCATATTGAAGCAGTGGAGGTCGCGCTGCAGAGAAGCAGTTGTCATACTCATGGCCTTGTTCTCGAAGTCGTAGCCAGACGAGAAACTGATGTTCCAGCCATCGCTGATGCGCACGTTGCCACTGAAGTTGAGCGTCTGGGTAAACTTGTATGGATAGCGCATGGTGCTCTCGTTGAACTTTTCGCGGCGAGTATCCTCACGCATGGTGATACCGTAACCCACAGAGAGCGACCAAGGCATATTGAAAGTCATGTAACCGTCGTCGTCGGTTTTGGCCTTACCTCCCTTCTTCTTGGCTCCATGCTTTCCTGCCTCCATATCGTCATCGATGTTGGTTTCGATGCTGGTGTCTACACCCTCATCGTCATCCCTGTTGCGAGAGTTATCGTTGTCGCTGTCATCACCGCCACCGAAGAGCTTCTTCAACTTTTCGGGCGTAAGCGTGAAGGAGAAGTTCTGCGACATGCCCTGGAAACGTCCGAAACGTCCCTTGCCCCACTCAGTATGGGTTCCCACATAAGGATTTCCCTGTTCGTCGAGTTCATAGGCATAGGTGGCAAAGACAGCATGCATACTGTAAGTATAGTTTTTCCACCATTTCAGACGCAGGTCGATGCCGAGGTCGCTCCAGGGTCGCACCTTGGCTGCCGTATTGTAACTCATATTGATATCGAAAGCATCGATAAGACTTATCTTTTTAAATCCGGTGGAGTCCTTATCGCTCTTGACCTTCATCTCAAGGTTGTTGCCCAACGTGAAGGAAATGCTTCCCTGCTTACCCTTGCCCGGCACTCCAAAGAGCGAGCCTTGATAAGGCGAGTAGCTGACGAGCGATACATTTCCATTGGCGTCAGTCTTCTGATAAGTATCCCAGTATCCATAGCGAGAAGCACCAAAGTCGGGCGCATAGCTGAAGCTCACGCTGGGCGAGAGCACGTGGCGTATGGCTTGTATCTTGTCGCCGAAGAGCTTGCGATTGGGCACCCAGAAACCATAAAGTTTGGTGGAGGCACTGATGCTCATGTTCCAGTTGTACACATTGTGGAAGCCATAGGTGGTGTCAGCCACCTCGACTTGCTTCTGCTCATCCCACGACTTCGTGACCTTATTGGTGTACATACGGTCGGTAAAGCTGAAGTTGGGGCTGATGTTGATGTACTTGAAGAGCGTGAAGTTGGCACTTACTGGTATGCGATGCTCCCATCCGTTGCGCCAGTCTTTAATAAGATTGCTCTTGAAGAGCAGGTCTTCCTTGGTAGAGATGGAGTTGCTCACATGTCCTGTATAGCTCAGGGCTATCTTCTCATACCATCGCTCGTCGCCCACCATCTTCTTGCGACGGAAAGGATAGAAACGGGCTATGTTAATATTGAGGTCGGGCAGAGTGACAGCCAACGATGAGTCGCGCATGTTCTGCGAGAGGTTGGTTGTTGCCGTCAGCGACATGCCGATGCTCGAGAAGTTGGTGCTCCAGTTTACCGAAGATGTTCGGGTACTCTGCGTCATCGACTGCGGATTGTAGAGCGAGTTGAGATTGTTGCGCTCGTAGCTGGTAGAAGCAAAGTTGACACTGGCAGAAAGCGAACTGTAAGGATTGGCCTTGGAGTCTTGTCGATGGCTCCACTGCAACTTGAAGCTCTCCTGCTCGGCAAAGTCGGGCATTCCCTTATCACCAGTCTTGGTGTCCTGATAGCTGAAATAGAAACTTCCCGAATACTTGTAGCGCTTGCGATAGTTGCTGGCAGCTGAGAGTCCCCATGAACCCTTGGTGTAGATTTCGCCCAAGAGCTTCAAGTCCCACTTGTCGTTGATGGCAAAATAATATCCACCATCGCGCAGATAGAAACCACGATCGCTCTCATCACCATAAGTAGGCATGATGAAACCGCTGCTGTAACTCTTGGTAAAGGGGAAGAAGCCATAAGGAATGGCGAAAGGCATAGGCACATCGCACACCACGAGGTAAGCTGGACCAAAGACGACATCCTTGCCAGGACGTACCTTGGCACGCGAGAGCGAGATATAGAAATCGGGATGTGGGTCATCGCAGGTGGTGTAACGGCCATGCTGCAGATAGATTACGCCTGAAGAGTCGCGCTTGGAGCGCATACCCGACAGGAAACCATCCTGCTGCTCAGTATATACATTATTAATAAGGGCTTTCTTGCTCTTGAAGTTGAACTTGATGGTATCGGTATCATACTCGTCGCTTCCCATCTTGAAGACGGGCTTTCCCTTTATACCTCCTTCGGCAGTAGAGTCGGCTGTACCCATAGCCTTCACATTGCTCTTATCTATGTCCATCGAGATGCGGTCGCTGGCAAGGTCCATATTCTCATACTTCACCTGTGCTGTGCCATAGAGATGAGCCACCTTGTTCTTGGCATCGTAGACGAGCGAATCGGAAGCCGAATAGGTGACAGGAGCGTCTACGCCACCCGATTTCTTGCGGGCTATGCTATCGAGACGTATACTGTCGTCGACCACTTGGTTGTGCTTCCAGATAGCCTTTTGCAGTGAGTCCATGCGGGCTGTATCAGCCACCACTTTGCCTGTAGAGTCGCGCAAGAGGGTATCGGCCACTGCCGTAGTGTCAGCAGCAGCCTTCTTCTTTTTCTTCTTGAAGACAGGCATATGGGGACTTGCCATCATACAGATGAAGGCAAACAACAAAAGTGCTATGAAAGGATATTTTCTCATTTAGTTTGCAAAGTTAAGCTTTTCTGCTTAGATTACACATCATGCTGACATCTTTTTAGCTCATTCGAACAGCTTTTCCCACTCCTGGAATCGCAAGACACCCTCCTCGCCAAACTTGGCTAAGCTTTTCTCTGCCTGAAGGACGGTCTTCTCACGGTCGAGATGAGTTTTGCTGAAGAACTTGTCGGCATAGCAGATTACCTTTTCCTCCATTGTCTCGGGCAAAAAGTCCTGATGGGGCAAAGGTAGGTTCTGACTCTCTATCTGCTGGCAGGTAATGCCTGCCCCTGTGTGGCGCTCGCACACACGTGCATGGCGCTCGTAACCTTCACGACGCAACAGTTCGGCACCCAAACGACCATGACAGATGTAGGGTTGACTGCCAAAACACATGATGCCAGGAGCGTCGGTGAGATAGATTCCGATGTCGTGAAGCATGGCTGCCTCTTCCACAAACTGAGCATCAAGATGCAGTTCGGGATGAGACGAAACAATCTGTAGCGCTTTTCGCGCTACAGATTGGCTATGGATAATGAGGATATGACGAAGGTCGTTATCCTCAGGATAATATTTATCAATAATAGCTTGATAATTCATCTATTTAATGTTTAGTTTGTAATGTTTAGTGTCTAATTTGGATAACGCCCCATACCTGCAAAGTAAACACTAAACATTAAACATTATTCTGCCTCGCGCTCTATGTAAGCGATGACATCGCCCTTGCGAATCTTGCTGCCCTGCTTGGCATTGATTTCTACAAGCTTTCCGCCAAGAGCTGCGGGAACGGTCTCGAACTCGCCCCATGGAGCCAAGATGTAGCAGAAGGCATCACCTTCCTTATATTCCTTGCCAATGAATGGCTCTACAGCTGGCTGGCACTCGCCCTCGCCCTGGAACTCCCAGAAAATCTGACCGGCTACTGGTGCTACGATAGCATCAGCCTTGGCATGCTTGAACTCTGCGAGCTGAGCTGGAGTCAAGGTGCTGCCGAGCTTGGCATCCTTTGCCTTCTGGAGGTCAGCCAGGAAGTTCTTCTTAGCCTGACCGCTCTTGAAGTTGCGATACTGCTCTGGGTGCATAGCGAGTTCGAAGAGCTCCTCGTCGTCCTGACCATACTCCCAACCGTTCTCGTCCATCTCCTTCTTGAAGTCGTCGAGTGCATTAGTGAGCAATGTGTGGGCATCAACATCAGTAAACTCACGACCTTGCTTCTTGGCAAGCTCTACGAGTTCGGGATCTATCTCGCCTGGAATCTTACCACTCTTACCGAGAATCATACCCCACATAGAGTCGTCCATCATCACGAAGCGGCCCTTGCCCTGCTCCATGGTGAGGAGGTTCATCAATGAGATGTTCTTCACATACTGGCTGAATGGTGTTACCAATGGAGGATAACCTACGCGTGGCCATACATACTCTACCTCGTCGAAGAGCTTGATCAGGAGGTCGTCCATAGACAACTCTTCCTCACCCTTCTTCTTGCGGATGTTGTTGATGGTCTGGCGCATACCGCCGAGGTCTGCCATCATACTACCCATCATACCGCCAGGGAGACCGCAACCGAGCAACAATGAAGACATGATCTTGTTGCCAGGGTTGATGAAGTAGCCGAGCCACTCGTCGATGAATTCCTGAGTCATGGCACGAGCCTTCATGTATGCGCTCATGTTGATCTCAGGCACCTCGAAGCCTTCGTTCTTCAGCATGCTGATGACAGAGATAACATCTGGGTGAACCTTACCCCATGACAATGGCTCGATGGCTGTATCGATGATGTCGGCACCATTGTTGCAGACCTCGAGGATAGAAGCCATAGAGAGACCAGGACCAGAGTGACCGTGGTACTGGATGATGATCTCAGGATACTTGTCCTTGATCATCTTGGTAAGCTTGCCGAGGAATGCAGGCTGACCGATACCAGCCATATCCTTCAAGCAGATTTCCTCTGCACCGGCAGCGATGAGCTGGTCGGCGATGTTCATATAATATTCGAGTGTGTGTACAGGAGAGTTGGTGATACAGAGTGCACACTGTGGAGTCATGCCACCTTCCTTAGCCCACTTGATAGAAGGAATGATGTTACGAACATCGTTCAAGCCATCGAAGATACGGGTGATGTTGGTACCCTGCTTAGCCTTCACCTTGTACATCAAGGCACGTACATCGTCTGGCACAGGATACATACGAAGAGCGTTCAATCCACGGTCGAGCATGTGAGTCTTGATGCCCACCTCGTTGAATGGCTTACAGAATGCACGAACTGCATCATTAGGATTCTCACCTGCCAAGAGGTTTACCTGCTCGAAAGCACCACCATTGGTCTCTACACGGCTGAAGCAGCCCATCTCTATGATAACTGGGGCAATCTTAGCCAACTGATCCTTACGTGGCTGGAACTTTCCAGAACTCTGCCACATGTCTCTGTAAACGAGACTGAACTGAATTTTCTTCTTCATTATTTTATAGTTTCTATATTCTTTAATTTGAGTGGTAGAAAGGGCATCAAGCGACACCTATACCAAACCAAGGTGCAAAATTAGGCAATTTTTCCGAATTATCTACCCTTTCATCTGTTTTTTTACAATTATTGCACGATTTTAGTGACGGTAAAAAATAACTTGGTACGATTTGAGTAAAAAATGTAAGCTAACGTATGGGTGAAAAAACGCACATAGGTTCATTGGCCAACGCAAGTACTTGCGATGGGCAACGAAAGTACTTTCATCGGCCAACGCAAGTACTTTCATTTTTTAGCCCACTGAAGAGGCTAAAATGACCATGATGCATCCAAGCGTCATCATACCGTAATTTCGCCCGAACCATAGCTACGATGATGATGCTCATCGTATACCACACAGAACTGACCGGGAGCCACTCCGTGGATGGCTTCTTCGGCATGCACCATGAAACGTCCATCAGCCTGTCGCTCGATGATGGCAGGATGATACTCTGGGGTGTGACGTATCTTGAACGTGACGCGATGCATATCCATCTCGCGAGTAAGGAAGTGGAAATCGTGCAGCGGAAAATCTTTCTTATAGGCTGTCTGCGGATCGTAACCATGGCTCACATACAGGATGTTGTGCTCCACATCTTTCTTGACCACAAACCAAGGACCGCCACCAAAGCCAAGTCCCTTGCGCTGACCGATGGTGTGATACCACAACCCCTTGTGCGCACCGATGCGCTTCCCTGTCTCCAACTCTATGACATCGCCAGGATTGTCGCCCAAATAGCGGCGTATGTATTCATTGTAATTGATTTGTCCTAAGAAACAAATACCTTGACTATCACGACGCTTGGCATTGATCAAGTGTTCGGCTTCAGCTATCTCGCGCACCTCGTTCTTCACATGATGCCCAATGGGGAAGATGGCTTTGCGAAGTTGCCAAGAATAAATCTGAGCCAAGAAGTCGGTCTGGTCTTTCACTGGGTCGGGACTGGTAACAAGCCACTTGTCGCCCTGCTCATCAATCTCGGTCTGTGCATAATGTCCTGTGGCAATGAGGTCGTAGTTGTGACCCATCTTCTCGTCGAAGGCACCAAACTTAATGAGCCTATTGCACATCACATCGGGATTGGGGGTGAAACCTGCCTTCACCTTCTCCATCGTGTAGCGAGTCACCTCGTTCCAGTATTCCTGATGGCAGTCTACTACCTGTAGTCTACAACCATACTTGGCTGCCACGGCAGTAGCCATCTCGAGATCTTCCTCTGAGGTGCAATCCCACTCTTCCTTTTCCTCGGGACCTATCTTGATGTAGAAGCAATCGGGATGAAGTCCTAACTGGGCAAACTCCCAAACCACAACGGAACTGTCAACTCCTCCTGAAAGCAAGACGGCAATGCGCTTACCCTCCAAACTCTTTTTATCCAACATGATGTGAATGTCTGTGTTACTTAAGTCTATAGAAATCGAAACACGTGGAATCAGGGAAAACCGTTCCACGTAATTTTTTCGTGTGCAAAAGTACAAAAAAAGCATGAGACACCGCTATAAATCAATAAAAATTAGTAACTTTGCAGCCGAAAATTCGAATACGAACCAAACATTCGCATGAAAGTGAGATTTTGCGAAGTTTGAATTACTAAAGTAGTTATGGAAATTTTAAGGAATCTGTTTTATGGTTTTCCCGACCTCTGGGGAGGCGGCGTTGCCCATTCGGTGATGATTTTAGCTTTGGTCATTACGCTGGGCTTGTGTTTAGGTAAAATCCACGTGAAAGGTGTGTCCTTGGGCTTGGCGTGGATTCTTTTTATCGGTCTTGTTTTCGGTCATTTTGCGCTCAACCTCGATGAGCACCTACTCCACTTCCTTAAGGAGTTCGGACTGATTCTCTTTGTTTATTCTATCGGCTTGGAGGTGGGACCCAGCTTCTTCTCGTCATTCAAGAATGGAGGTAAGAGCCTCAATATGCTCAGCATCATCGTTGTGGCACTGAGCATTGCCACCACATTAGGCATCTATTACGCATCGGGGACTTCCATCACATCGATGGCAGGTATTCTCTCGGGTGCCGTAACCAATACTCCCGGACTGGGTGCTGCACAGCAGGCTTTCAGCGACCTGCGACACATCGACACCCCCAGCATCGCTGCTGGCTATGCCATCGCCTACCCTATGGGTGTGCTCGGCGTCATCCTCTCGTTCATCATCTTGAGATTTGCACTCCATATTAATAAGGTGAAAGAGGAGAATGAGGCTAAGAGCGGTAAAGGTCACTTAGAGTCTATGACACTGAATACCTTCTCGGTGAAAGTTACCAACAAGATGATATTCGGTGTCACCGTAAAGCAGATACGTGAACTCCTGGGACGCGACTTCATGATTTCGCAGATTCATCGCACAGATAGCAAAGAGCAACATGAAATCGTAAACGGACAAACCGTGCTCAACGAGGGAGACGTCGTTTTCGTCGTGGCTTCGCCTACCGTACAGGAACCTATCATCGCACTCTTGGGCGAACAGATTGATATAGACTGGAACCAGTTTGACAACGAACTGATTACTCGACGCATACTGATCACAAAGCCTGGCATCAACGGCAAGACCATCAGCCAGATGCAGATTCGCTCCAACTTGGGGGCTAACATCACACGCGTAAACAGAGCGGGTGTCGACCTCATTGCCACTCCTGGACTTAAACTGCAGTTGGGCGACCGCGTAACAGTAGTAGGCACAGAGCTGGCTATCAGCCATACGGAGAAAGTGCTGGGCAACCAGATGAAACGTCTCAACTACCCTAACTTGATTCCAATCTTCTTAGGCATCATGTTAGGTTGTATCGTGGCTAACATACCATTCTTTATTCCTGGTATTTCAGAGAGCCTGAGACTCGGACTGACAGGTGGACCGCTCATCGTGGCTATCCTCATAGGTTACTTCGGACCTAAATACAACCTCGTGACCTACAACACCATCTCTGCCAATCTGATGATTCGTGAGATTGGTATCTGTATATTCTTAGCATGCGTGGGATTGGGTACTGGCGAACAGTTTATACAGACCGTGACAAGCGAGTCGGGATTAATATGGATTCTATATGGTATTGCCATCACCATGATACCAATACTGCTGGGTGGCATCATCGGTAGATACCTCTTCCACATCAACTACTACACCCTACTGGGCGTATTGGCTGGCGCTAACACCAACCCCTCAGCCCTATCCTACGTGAGAGAGCAGACAAGTGCTGACGCTCCTACTGTGGGCTACGCAAATGTGTATCCATTTGCCATGTTCCTACGCATCGTAACAATACAAATCATCATCTTCGTTTTCGGATAACAACGGAAACGAAGAAAGATGATATAAGAAATAAAGAAACAAAAAAACAAGTAAAGAGAAAGAAACAGTTAGAAAAAAATCAATGGATAACGTAAAAGAAATGGAGGCCCTGCTGGCCCAACAAGAGAACAAAGAGAACTGCAAATGCGGCAAACCTGAAGACTGCAACTGCAAGGAGATAGCCGAGTCGGAGTTGAGACGAAAACTCGACCTGCTGCTCCGCACGGGCAGCCTGCTGATGGAAAGTGCTGCTGACACATCACGTATCATGCGAACCATGAAGCGCACTGCAGCATTCTTAGGACTCGACGAGCAGTACATCCACCTGTTTGTAAACTGGAACGTGCTGATGGTAAACTACAGCGACGAAGAGCACTCGTTTACTAAGTTTCAGCGCTGCGAGAAGCATGGTATCAACTTGACATCCATCTCACTGGTGAGCAAGTTGACATGGCGGGCTATTCGGGAAAACTACTCGCTCGACCAGTATGAACAGGCTCTACAGGAGATTAAGTCGACGAAACGTAGTTTTACACCCTGGCAAGTGGCAGTGGGTGGAGGATTCGCCTGTGGTGGATTCTGTATACAGTTTGGATGCGACTGGCCTGCTTTCTTCTATTGTTCTCTGGCTGCCATCTTAGGCTTCCGACTACGTATGTTCTTGCCTACAAGAGGATGCAACAACTATGTAGCTATCGGTATTGCTGCCTTCGTGGCAACGCTCATCGCATGGGCCACTTCTTTCTTATCGCTCACACCTGACATTGCATCATGCCTGCCAGCCTTCATGCTCTCAGCAACCCCCTGGCACCCACTGATGGCATGTGCACTGTTTATCGTGCCAGGTGTGCCTCTCATCAACTTTGTCAGCGACATGGTAGATGGTTACATCGAAGTGGGAATGATACGAGCCCTCAACACGCTGCTCATGATTCTGGCTATGGCGTTCGGTATAGCCTTTGCCATACAGGTGTGTCACATCGACAACTTTGTGAAAGACCTACCCATGACACCGCATCATGCCTACTGGGAGTATGCCATCGCTGCTGCTGTTTCGGCCATGGGCTTCTCTACCATCTTCAGCATTCCACGCCGTCTTTTGCCTGCTGTCGCTGTGGGGGGCATCATTGCGGTGTGCTTCCGCAACTTCGTGAACCTGGGTCCAAGCAATGGCAACATCGGACTTGACATGGGACTGAGCATCGGTTCGCTGGCTGGTTCGGCACTCATCAGTATCATTGTCATCAAGGCTCGTCACTGGTTCCACACTCCTCATCAGTGCATCACTATCCCCAGTGTCATTCCTATGGTTCCTGGTGTACTGATGTATCGTGCTCTCTTCGCTTTTATTGATATGCACGGTGTGGTGGGCGAAGTGACCGTCGGCATGAACAACATGATCAAGGCCTCTCTCGCCATCATCTGCATCGCTTTGGGTGTTGCCATCCCAAACATCTTCTTCCGCCGCTTTGTAGAGGGCGACCGCAAACGCAAGCTCTTCAACATGCTTGTGGAAAGAAAGAGAAAGAATGGTGAATTTGTGGATCTACACGAGGTGGAAATCAAATAGGAATAATCTATCTCTCTAACAATGGAATAAATTCTTTCTGTAGGAAGAAAAACGATGGGATAAGACGCATCTTAAAAATTCCCATATAAGGATAATACAAACAGAATAAAGCCCAACTATGTGATGCAACATCCATAGTTGGGCTTTTGGGTATTGTGTTTTTTTTTTGAATTTCTTGGTTTTCTACTTTCTCAAGTTCTCTCGATACTTCAATGGTGAAGTGTGGAGATGTTCTCTGACATACTTACCAAAGAAAGAAGTATTGGAGAAACCAAGGATGCCAGAAATCTCCTTAATCGACTTGCTGGTAGAACGGAGATAATAAGTAATATCTGCAAGGGTGTATTCGGTTATCCAGTCGATGGCGGTCTTGCCAGAATGACGCTTGCAGATGATGGAGAGATACTTGGATGTGATGCAAAGCTGCTGAGCAAAATACTCTACAGGGTGATGCTTGACTTCGCTCTTTTGCAATAGTTCGAGGAACTTGTCGAAGAGCTCACTCGTCGTTGACAAAGGTACTCTCTCATCCTTGGAGAGAGCAAAAGAAAAACTGTTGCAAAGCGCTAACAAAGCACTCTTGAGCAACGTTTCCACGATTTCGCGTCGATAGGGATTCCAAGATGTGAGCTGCGTATAGTCGGCATTGAGGCACAGGCGTACCAAGTCGGTAAACTTATCATAGAAAAGCATCTCATCCTCGGTCATCTTCACCACAGAGACCTTGTCTACATACATGGCTCGATTCCATATACTGATGTGAGAGTGCAGAATATTCTGCAAACCTAAGTTAGACAAACACATAGCGGTACAGGCAAAATCGGGCGAAACATCCATGATGTCAAGCGTATTGTTTGGCGGACATACAAAGATGTCATTCTTACCTATCTCTATCACCTTGCCATTGATATTCAGCTTCAGACTACCAGCCTGACAGGAGGCTATCATATTCATCTGCAACCTCACGGGATCAGGATTAGTCAACACCTTGATATTGTCGAATATCAAAATGTTTTCATCAAGATAACGAGTACTGAGCTCGGCACTCTGGGCGAACTCGCCTTCCTCAAAACGCTGTTTGAAATCCTTTAGCTCACTATGTGGCATCTTATCTCCTTTTTGCTTTAATTTGTCTTTTCTCCTATTTTTATCAATCCTGCATCAAAATGCAAAACTCCATATTCTCGGTGGAAGTGAGGGGAGGTATGAGGGTTGTTATTTAAAATGCTTCTCGATACTTATTCTCGTCTTTATCTTCGAGCATAGAAAGATAGCTCTGATAACGACTGGCTGCAATGTAATGATCTTCCACTGCACGAATAACCGCACAACCGGGTTCGTGAGTATGTGTACAGTTGGAGAAACGACAATTCTCCGAGAAATGGAAAATCTCCTTAAAATAACTTGTCAGCTCCTCCTTCTCTATATCAAAGGTTCCGAAACCCTTGATACCAGGAGTATCGATAAGATAGCCACCAGCAGCCAGTTCTATCATCTCACTGAAGGTGGTGGTGTGCATGCCCGTATTGTGAGCATCACTGATTTCGGCAGTACGCTGATCGGCCTCAGGCACCAACTGATTGATGAGCGTCGACTTACCCACTCCACTATTACCGCTAAGCAGAGAAATCTTGTCTTGGATAAGAGGCAGTAAGGACTCTACTCCTTCGCCTGTGGCAGCTGAAATTTCTATGCACTGATAACCAATGGTTTCGTAGAGTTTGCACATCATCTGCTCATAGTGCAAATCCTCCTCAGAGAGGATGTCACGCTTATTGAACACCAAGATAACGGGCACACGATAAGCCTCAGCACCTGCCAAGAATCGGTCGATAAAGGTTGTGGAAGTCTGAGGATAATTCACTGTTACGACCAATAAGGCCTGGTCTACATTGGCTGCCAAGATGTGGCTCTGCTTACTAAGGTTGGGCGATTTACGAATAATATAGTTGCGACGGTCTTCTATGGCCGAGATAAAAGCAGTTCCCTCCTGGTTGGTAATAAGCTGCACATGGTCGCCCACAGCCACGGGATTCGTGCTGCGGATTCCCTTCAGGCGGAAGTTGCCCTTGATTTTACTTTCGATAAGCTGGCCATCGTCAGTCTTGACGGTGTACCAGCTTCCTGTATTTTTGATGACAAGTCCTTTCATTCTGCGACTTTAGACTGTCATGATTTCCTTCTCTTTTTCGTCCATGAGAGATTCCAACTGCTTGATGTACTTGTCGTGCAACTTCTGCAAGTCGTTCTCTGCATCCTTCTCAAGGTCTTCTGACAGACCATCCTTGATGGCTTTCTTTAACTTTTCCTTGATTTCCTGGCGCACGTTACGCACCTCTACCTTTGCCTTTTCGGCAATCTTGTTGCACTGCTTTACAAGTTCCTTACGGCGCTCACCTGTAGGCTGCGGAATACCGAGGCGAATAATCTCACCATTGTTCTCTGGTGTAATACCTACACCACTGTCCATGATGGCCTTCTCTATATCTTTGATAGCCTTCTTGTCCCAAGGACGGATTGCGATGGTACGAGCATCAGGAGTTGTGATGTTAGCTACTTGGTTCAGAGGCACCATGCTGCCATAGCTGTTCACTCTCACACCGTCGAGGATAGCCACATTGGCACGTCCTGCACGAATATGGGAAAGCTCCTCTGCCAAATACATTGCAGCCATCTCCATGCGCTCATCCGCTTTACTCAAAGTTTCTTTTACGTCTATCATATTTTTATTTTTGCTTGTTATTAATAAAATCTTTTTATTCTCTATAATAATATGTGGACATTATTTGAGCCACAAATATAGGCATATTTTGCGTAACTGCCAAACTTTTGGTGCCCCATTTGTGTCACTGCCCTTCATTTAATCGTTTTTTACAGACTTCAACCGCTCCAGTTCGGCACCCACGTAATTGGTTAGATCGACAAACTCCTGTATAGAGAGTTGTTCGGGGCGACGCGTCATCACATCGGCTGTATAGAAGCCTTCGCGAGGTGTCTGCCCTGGGAACATCTGCTTCAGGCTCACTCTGAGCATCTTGCGTCGCTGGTTGAAGACGGTCTTCACCAATCGCTTGAAGAGCTGTTCGTCGCAACCTAAGTCGGTCACTTCGTTGCGCGTCATACGGATCACAGCACTCTTTACCTTGGGTGGAGGATTGAACACATTCTCATCCACGGTGAAGAGATACTCCACACTGTACCAGGCCTGTATGAGGACACTCAGAATGCCATAAGCTTTATTGCCTGGTTCTGAGGCTATACGAAGAGCTACCTCGCGTTGTATCATACCCGTACAACAGGGAATGAGATCCTTGTAGTCGAGCATCTTAAAGAATATCTGTGAGGAAATATCGTAAGGATAGTTGCCTGTGAGTACAAACTGCTGTCCATCAAACAGGCTTGTCAAGTCCATTCGCAGGAAGTCCTCACCAATGATATTGTCCTTGAGTCGAGGAAAATTCTCATGCAAATATGCCACCGACTCTGAGTCGATTTCAACCGCCTTGACTGGGCGTGGCTTCTCTATAAGATATTGTGTGAGTACACCCATTCCTGGTCCTATTTCGAGCACAGGAAGGTCGGGACAAGCGTCTACCGTATCGGCGATTCGCTTGGCAATACCGAGGTCAGTAAGGAAATGCTGACCCAAATTTTTCTTTGGCTTTACTGCTTTCATGTGTCTAATTTTCTGCAAAGATAGTGCAAGCGAGCGCAATGAAAGCTTGCTTTCAAATTGCCGAGTGCAGCTTATCTTCTGCAAAGATAACGTATTTTTCCGAAAAACCATGTAGCATCCATACAAAACAACACAAAATTATTAACTTTTCACTAAACACAGCATGAAGATTCTACCTATTCCAATACAATTAGCAAAAGTATCTATCTTATCATGAAAATGGAACTCACATAATTCTTTGGTAATAACTCCTTGAAATTTCGATAGTTTTAGAATTTATAGTCGTTAAAGAAGTTATCTCTCACGATATTCTGTTGTATCTGCCACAGAGGTGAGCTTATAGCACTGCAACAAAAAAAGATGCCTTTTCTATGAAAGAGAGAAAAAGCATCTTTTCGATAAGTATATATGTGTTTGCCTCAACGACATTACTCTACTATAGCTGTCCAACCACCACCAGGTGCAAGATGTATCTGGAGCTTATCGTCAGAAGTTACCTGTCGATAGGTATGTTTATAATCTGTGGCCTCACGGTCGGCATTGATACCATCGGCAAAGATATTGGCTTTGCCATTCAATTTTTCCAATTTACCTGTTTTGTCATTCGGTGTTACTAAACGGGAAAGATCGACAGAAAGATCACGAGCCTGCCAATTGTTCATCGCGGCTATATACCATTTATTGCCTTTCCTCTTGGCTACAACCACGTATTCACCGAGTTTTCCATCCAAAGGAACCACCTGATCATAAACTGTAGGTATCTGCGAGATAAAGTCGGTACACTCCTGATTTTGCATATACTTGGTTGGACTATCGGCCAGCATCTGCAAAGGTGCATCAAAGATCGTGTACATCGCCATCTGATGTACTCTCGTACCCTGACTCATCGGATGGTCGTTGTTGCCAAAGAACTGCGAGCGGACGGCATTCACCATAGCTCCTGGGGTATAGTCGAAGGCACCAGGAAGAGCACGGAGGAAAGGAATCGTCACATCGTATCTTGGCTGATCATGCAGTGGACCATCCCCTGTACGAGGTTCCCACTTGGAATTCTCCAAGCCTTTCACTCCCTCGAAATTCACGATGTTAGGATAAGAGAACTGTACGCCAAACGGACGCATGCCATGCAGGTCGAGCAGAAGATGATGCTTTGCTGCACATGCCGCGATTTCGTAAACGGAATTGATGGCTTTCTGGTCGTCTCGGTCAAAGAAGTCTACCTTGAATCCCTTCACACCCATATCGCTGTAATGCTTCATGATTTCCTCCATCTTAGCATGACCACGCTGTACCAAATTACGCCACGAAGACCATAGGATAACTCCTATTCCATTTTTATTAGCATAATTGATAATACCAGCCATATCCATCTTGTCAGAGAAAATCAGCAAATCTTCCGGGTCACTCCATCCTTCATCAATGATAATATATTCCAGATGGTTGTTTCTGGCAAAATCCACAAAGTACTTATAAGTCTCTGTATTGATACCTGCACGGAAGTCAACACCCGTAATATTCGTATTATTCCACCAGTCCCAAGCCACCTTACCAGGCTTTATCCACGAGGTGTCCTGGATACGGCATTTCGGACCGAGCACTTTGGCTATATCATTACCCACCAGCTGTTTGTCCTCATCCGTAACAAGGACTATACGCCAAGGCAGTTTGTTCACTTTTTCGGCGATATAGTTAGCTCGCTCTGTAGGCACTAAGTTCAAACGAGCATATCCACCTATCTCTTCTTTTAATGGATAAGGAGGAAAGGCTGCATGCAACGAATTATCAGAAGAAACACCTGAAGTTGAAGTAACAGAGGTTGCAGAAGAAGTGCCTTTCAAGAGATACATACCAGGATAGTTTTCTACATCTGCTTCCATCACCACAGCTTTCTTGCCCTGTGGCAAACAAACAGCCAATGGAGTGATGGCAAGAGAATCCTTATACATCTTAGACAGTGGGGCCTCGTCATAATATGACTCGAAGGAATAACACCAACGTTCCCCTCCCCGATTATCATTCACGTAGGGAACAAATGCCTGATAATCGCCAACGAAGCGATATTCCGAAGTTTCATTAAGCACCTTGTTGATCATCTTTTTAGGGATGATGCGATAAGCTGCAGCATTCATGAAGGCCCGGAATTCTATATCATATCCATTGCAAGAAAGAAGCAATTGCTGATAACCACCCTGATCATCACTTTTCCAGTTAGTGACAGATGCTTTACGCACTTTGGGATTCACACCAAAAGTCTGCTTATCAGTCTGCAAAGAGATAACAGAAGGTTTTAACACTTGAATCTTGCCCTTGGTAATATCCCAAGCTATCGACTTATCCACATGGACGTTAACAACCAAATCCCCCAATAAGGATTGAATCGTATAGACTTTAGCCGTTATAGACAAGCTACATACAAGAGCCAACACAAAAGAAGTAATAAATTTAGTACGCATCATATAAAAAAGTTTTGGTTATGCTAAAAGAGCTACTTGGTACGATGGAGTTAGAAATACATCATATCAAGATCATACACATTGATTTTTTCATCATCACTTTATGGTCTATCTGGATTGATTATTATCATTCAATAGAAGACCATGCAAAAATACGATAATAAAATGAAACGACAAACAAAAGACATAAAAAAGAAACAAAGAACAATGTTTCTGAAATGCGATAATACAAGACCTCAAGCCATCAAATAGAAAAAACGGATTTCAACTCTGATGAGTCAAAACCCGTTTTCTTTTTATAATCTCTCTAAATAAATTGTTCTTACAAAGAAAGTGGAGTGCTTAGTTGAGCTTATCCTCCACATTTACAGCCTGGGCAATCATTACTGCCACTACGGCAAAAGTCATCAAGAATACCATAATCTTTTTACCTTTTAAAACAGAATTAATACTTATTGAAGTAATACTTATTGAATTAACTAACTTAATGTTTATTTCTCTATAGCCTTACACTTATCTAATAGCTTGTGCTTAGCTTATTGTCCTTTTGACGATGCAAAGGTACGGCTTTTTCTTTGGCAACCAAAGTTTTCTATCTATAAAGTGTAATTATTACCCTTTTTCTTGACTCAAGTCAAGTGTTCTGCTTCTGATAGCTTCATTGCACCCGTTTTATGCAGATTACACAATACTCTCATGCAAGTCTCGCTATCCTTATAATACAAGAAAAAACATACGATATAAAGGTGGTTCTGTATTACTCCATAAAAAAGAGGTTCAAAATAACTACATTGACAATGTCAATCGTTTATTTATGCTAAAAAAATCCGAGATAGTATACTTTTGCAGATAAAATGATTACCTTTGCAATTGTTATGAACATAAAAAAGATAGCAAACAATACATGGAAGGTGGCATTCTCGCTCATCCTGGGTGGTGCCATACTTTACTGGATGTATCGTGGGTTCGATTTCAAACAGGTGGAGCACGTACTGCTACACAAGATGAATTGGACCTGGATGCTATTGTCGTTCCCCTTTGGAATCCTTGCCCAGCTCTTTCGTGGTTGGCGATGGAAGCAGACTCTCGAACCTGTAGACGAACACCCTCGCACCAACGTGTGTGTTAATTCCATTTTTCTCTCTTATGCCTTGAGTCTTGTCATTCCACGCGTAGGAGAATTTGCACGTTGCGGAGTCCTCAAGCGATGGGACAACGTGTCATTCCCGAAGTCATTAGGCACCGTGGTAACCGAGCGTGCCATCGACTCGCTGTTGGTATTGCTCATCGCTGCATTGGTGTTCTTGATGCAAATACCTGTCTTCCTCAACTTTTTCAACACGACGGGCACAAGTCTCGACAGCATATTCTCACAGTTTAGCTCTACAGGCTATCTCGTATGCGCCCTCTGTGGCGTTGCCGTACTCATATTGTTACACTTCCTATTGAAGAAACTCTCCATATATAATAAGGTAAAAGCAACACTGGGCGGTCTATGGCAAGGCATCATCTCACTCAAGGGTGTGAGCAATGTACCCCTGTTTACCCTTTTCACCTTAGGTATATGGCTCAGCTATTTCCTACACTATTTCCTCACTTTTCAGTGCTTCGAGTCTACTTCACATCTTGGCGTGACGTGCGGATTGGTCACTTTCATTGTAGGAAGTATAGCGGTCATCGTCCCGACTCCCAATGGCGCAGGCCCTTGGCACTTTGCTGTAAAAACAATGCTCATCCTCTACGGCATCCAGTCAAACGATGCACTCTTCTTTGTGCTCATCGTCCATTCCATACAGACCCTCTTGGTCGTACTCTTAGGTATCTATGCCTGGATGGTATTGGCTTTCACAAAGAAAAAAGGAATAGAAAATAAGTAACGAAATATCAAACTCAATATTTAATCATAAATAACAAACACTAAACAATAAATATTATGGCTGACATTAAGAATCTTAAGCCAGTAGAAATCTGGCGCAACTTCGATGCACTTACACAAGTGCCACGTCCATCAGGACATCTTGAAAAAGTACAGGCATTCCTGCTCGACTTTGCTAAGAAAGTAGGCGTAGAAGCATTCCAAGACCCTGCAGGCAACATCGTTATGCGTAAGCCTGCCACACCTGGCTTCGAGAACAGAAAGGGTGTCATCCTACAAGCTCACATGGACATGGTGCCACAGAAGGCTAAAGACAGCACACATAACTTTGAAACCGACCCTATCGAGACCATCATTGATGGCGACTGGGTGCGCGCTAACCGCACCACATTGGGTAGCGACGATGGTTTGGGCGTCGCCACCATCATGGCTGTTATGGAAGCTAAAGACTTACAGCATGGTCCTGTAGAAGGTCTTATCACCCGCGACGAAGAGACAGGCATGTATGGTGCCAACGAACTTCCTGAAGGCGAGCTCAACGGCGATATCCTGCTCAACCTCGACACCGAGTGCTGGGGCGAGTTTGTTATTGGTAGCGCTGGCGGTATCGACATCACCGCAACCCTTGATTACAAAGAGGTGGAAACCGACAAAAACGATGCTGCAGTAAAGGTAACACTGAAAGGACTGAAGGGCGGCCACTCTGGCATCGAGATCAACGAGGGACGCGCTAATGCCAACAAGTGCATGGTTCGCTTCGTACGCGAAGCTATTGCAGAACTTGACGCACGTCTGGCTACATGGCATGGCGGCAATATGCGCAATGCTATCCCCTTTGAGGCAGAGGTAGTTCTCACCTTACCCCAGGAGAATATCGAGGCTCTTAACGACCTGATTGCCGACTGGAAAGAAGAATTGCAAGAGGAGTTTAAGGGTATTGAGGACGTAGAGAAGATAGAGTTCTTTGCTGAAAACGTAGAGACTCCTAAGATGCAGGTTCCACAAGAGATACAAGACAACCTGGTAGACGCTATCTACGCTTGTCACGATGGTGTGTTGCGCATGGCTCCATCTATGCCCGACATCGTAGAGACTTCTTCTAACTTGGCTATTGTAACTATCAGCGAGGGTAAGGCAGCCATCAAGATTTTGGCTCGCTCTTCTCACGATGGCTACAAGGACTATATCGCCACCATGATAGAGAGCTGCTTCTCTATGGCTGGCATGAAAGTTGAACTGAGCGGTAGCTATGGAGGCTGGAACCCTAATCCAGAGAGCGACATCTTAGAGCACGTCCTCAAGGTTTACAAAGAGCAGAATGGTGTAGACGGAAAGGTACAGGCTGTACATGCCGGTCTGGAGTGCTCTATCATCTTAGGCAAATACCCTCACCTCGACGTGGTTTCATTCGGTCCTACCCTGCTCAGCCCTCACACCCAGAACGAGCGTTGCCAGATTAGTTGCGTAGCTCCTTTCTGGAACCTCATGAAGCAGTTGCTCACAGAGATTCCTGTTAAGTAAAGATGAAATGGATTCCTTTTGCAACTTATTTTGCGCGTAAGGAACACACCATTTCTAAGCATAGCAAACATTACATTTCGAATAAAAAAGATAGCCGAGGAAGAAATTTCTCGGCTATTTTGTTTACACTTTCAATTATTTTCGTTACCTTTGCATGCGAATTTGACGAAGGAATGTCTTCCTTTCGTCACAAGTCAAATCAAAACAAACATAATATGGACGATTATCACGCGGAAAATAACTCATTTTAGGCGTGGAGATTCTATGGGAAAGCCTGATACCATTCCCACCTGCCAATCTCCATACCTCAGCGTTTATTTTTTTGGAGATTAGCACAATGAAAACATTCTGGAACATCGAAAAGAACCTCACTGCCATCAATGAGTGGCAGCCCAACTGCTGGATACAAGTAACTTGTCCTACCGATGAGGACCAAAGACTCTTGGAAGAGAAATTCAATATCCCCGACTACTTTCTCTCTGACATCAGCGATACCGACGAGCGTGCCCGCTATGAGTACGACGACGGATGGATGCTTATTATCTTGCGTATCCCATACGTCAAGGAGATAAGAAGCCGTACGCCCTATACCACCGTACCCTTAGGTATCATCCATAAGCGCGATGTCACCATCACCGTGTGTTATTACGAAACCAATATGATGATTGATTTCGTAAGCTATCAGCAGAAACGTGGTGAGGGATTCACCGACTATGTCGACATGATTTTCCGTCTGTTCCTTTCATCTGCTGTATGGTATCTGAAACGACTCAAGCAAATCAATTCACTCATAGAAAAGGCTAAGCGCAACCTCGACCACGGTGTCAATAACGAGAGCCTGATAGGATTGAGTCGTCTGCAAGACTCGCTCACCTACTTTATCACCTCTATACGTGGCAACGAGAACTTGCTGTCTAAACTGAAATTCAAGCTGCAGGTTGACGAACTGGACGCCGACCTCATCGAAGATGTCAACATCGAGATGACACAGGCACGCGAAACCACCAATATCTATTCCGACATTTTGGAATCAACGATGGATACCTACTCCAGTATTATCAACAACAACATGAACACCACCATGCGTACCTTGACATCTATCAGTATCGTGATGATGTTGCCTACGCTGATATCTTCTTTGTTCGGTATGAACCTCATCAACGGCATGGAGGACAGCCCATACGGATTTATGTTCGCACTGGTCATCTCGTTCATTGTTTCAGGACTCACATGGGGTTTCCTGCGCTACAAACGACTACTCTAAAACACAAAATATATTAAAAATATACTATTTTATTAGGAATTGTCGTTTATTTTGACTAAGTTTGCAACTTATAATACAAACATTTTGTGTGGTGGGCTGGCTCATGATAGAGCCTTCCCCCAAGGAACTCGAATCATAAACTAAATCAAGTGAAATGATGGACTCTCAAGAAAATACCCTCAAGCAGGGTACCATTGAAGAACCACAGGTAGAAGCCACAGTGGCAGAGACACCTGCAGTAGAAAATGCTTTAGAAGCCGAGACTAAGACCTACACTACCAAACAGGAAGTACTCGACCGAGTAAAGGAAATAGCCCATAGCGACGAAGCTCCTCAGAAAGAAGAGCTCGACTTGCTGAAAACTACTTTCTACAAAATCCATCTCGCAGAAAGAGATGCTCAGATGAAGGAATATCTTGCCAACGGTGGTGAACCTGAGAAATATGTTCTCATGCCCGACGAGGCTGAGGAGGCTTTCAAAGCAGAGATGCAGATCATCAAAGAGAAGAGGGCAAAGATTTTCCTCGCACAGGAGGAAGAGAAACAGGCCAACCTGCAGAAGAAGCTCGACATCATCGAAAAAATAAAAGCCATGGTAACGTCACCCGACGAAGCCAACCAAGCATATCAAGAATTCAAAGCCTTGCAGCAAGAATGGAAAGAGATAAAAGCCGTTCCTGCTGATAAAGCCAATGAACTTTGGAGAAATTACCAGCTCTACGTAGAACAATTCTACGATCTGCTGAAACTCAACAACGAAGCTCGCGAATACGACTTCAAGAAAAACCTTGAGGCTAAGACTAAGCTTTGCGAGGCTGCCGAGAAACTTGACGAGGAGGAAGACGTCATCTCTGCCTTCCACCAGTTGCAAGACCTCCACGCACAGTATCGCGAGATAGGTCCTGTAGCCAAAGAATTGCGTGAGCAGATATGGAGCCGCTTCAAGGCTGCCAGCACTGTCATCAACAAGAAGCACCAGCAGCACTTCGAGCAGTTACGCGCCAAGGAGGAGGAAAATCTCGAAAAGAAGACCGCACTCTGCGAAAAGATAGAAGCCATCAACCAAGAGCAGTATAAGCTCGCTACCGAATGGGAGAAAGTTACCAAAGAAGTCATCGAATTGCAGAGTGAGTGGAAGAAGATTGGTTTCGCTCCTCAGAAGATGAACGTGAAAATCTTTGAGCGCTTCCGTACTGCTAACGATCAGTTCTTTGCTAAGAAAGCCGAATACTTCAAGACTTTGAAGGAAGAATATGCTGCCAACACGGAGAAGAAGAAGGCGCTTATCGAGAAAGCTAAAGAATTGGCAGGAAGCACCGAATGGCGCAAGACGGGCGACAAACTTGTCAACCTGCAGAAAGAGTGGAAGCAGATTGGTGTCGTACCACGCAAGTTGGGAGACCAACTATGGCAGGAGTTCATAGACGCTTGCAACCAGTTCTTCGAGGCTCGTAACAAGGCCAATGCTGGCACACGCAATGCTGAACACTCCAACTTGGAGAAGAAGAAAGAGGTAGTAGCTAAACTGAATGCGCTTCTCGAGAACGCTGGCGATAACATACAGCAACAGGTACAAGCTCTCATCGATGAGTACAAAGCCATTGGCCACGTACCCTTCAAAGAGAAAGATGCTATCTATAAGCAATATCACGATGTACTCGACAAGATTTACAAAAACCTGCATGTAAGCAATGCCAAGCGTCATCTTGACAACTTCAAGAACAACTTGAAGAACGTAGCAGGCAAAGGTTCCGATGCTCTCGACAACGAGCGTGGCCGTCTCTTACGTCGCTACGACCAGTTACGCTCTGAGATAACAACCTATGAGAACAACTTAGGTTTCCTCAATGCTGCCAGTAAGAAGGGCAATAGCCTCGTAGAGGAAATGAATCGTAAGGTACAGAAACTCAAGGACGATCTCGAACTCGTAAAGCAGAAAATCAAGGCTATAGATGCCGAGAACAAATAAAGTCAGAAAGCCGAAGTGCAACTCAAGCACTTCGGCTTTTTTTTATATGTATAAGAAAGGAAAACACAGGAAAAACACAGAAAGAACTATGTTACTCAAAATTTTAACTATATTTATATCGCTGAATTTAAAACAAATGATTACCTTTGCACCGCAATATCATGTTTAACAGAAACATGCACGAGAAAAAAAGAAAACATTATTAAAAATAAACTACAACAATCATGCCTTGGTGGCATGAATATTATCAAAAAAATAAATTATTATTAACTAAACTTTACGCTTATAAAATGAAAATTTTACGCTTAAACAGCCTTACCACTCGTCTTGCGATGGTGGTAATGATTCTCATGTCTGTATGTAACCAAGCTTCTGCCCAGGAGTCTTATGCAGTATTCAAGGACGGTACACTGACCTTCAAGCATGACGCAGAAAAGCCTGCAGATGCCTATGAGATAAAAGGAAAAACTAACTGGTCTGCTCATAAAACAGCCATAACAAAGGTTGTATTCGAAGCTTCTTTTGCCGAAGCACGTCCTACAAGTTGTAACAGTTGGTTCAATGAATGTACAGAACTGACAACTATTGAAGGCATCGAATACTTGAATACAGAAAAGGTAGGCGATATGGCGCAAATGTTCAAAGGCTGCGCTAAACTCAACTCTCTCGACCTTTCTCATTTCAACACCCAGAATGTAAAAAACATGTATAGTATGCTCAATGGCTGTCAAAAATTGAAAACCCTCGACCTCTCAAACTTTGACACTAAGAATGTAACAAGTATGAGTAACATGTTCGTGAGATGCAAGGCCCTCAAGACCATCTATGCGTCAGACAAGTTTGTTGTAACAACTGCCTGCAAGGGCGATTATATGTTTACAGAGTGCTACTCTCTGAAAGGTGCCATTTCTTATGACAAATCCAAAGTAAACAAGGACTACGCTAATTTCGAAGGCTACTTCACTGCTCCTACCCCAACAGGTATCGACCAGATAGTAGCTCCTATCTCAGCCAAGGCAGAGTATTACGACTTGCAGGGTCGTCGCTTGAGCCAGCCACAAAAGGGCATCAACATCGTAAAGCGTGGCAATAAGACCCAGAAGATATTAGTTAAGTAACATTCAATAAGCAGCTACATTTTTCATATCATGATGTTCTGGCTTCCGTTCTATGTATCGGGAGCCAGACTTTTTTTTATCTATTCATGAAAAACATAACCAGCATACATCCACAACTATATAAAGAAAGAATAATGATAGTTCCTGAGCCATAACTTGGACATATAAAACAAAAAAGCATCTTTCTAAAAAGAAAGATGCTCTTAGTTGGGATACCCGGACTCGAACCAGGAATGACAGGACCAGAATCTGTAGTGTTACCATTACACCATATCCCATTGTTATTTGTTGTTAGCAAATCATTTCTGAATTGCGAGTGCAAAGGTAATGCTTTTTTCTGAACCAACAAAACTTTTCTGCATTTTTTTTTCAAAAATCGTTATTTTTTTCATTTTTATGCCATTTTAGCCCTAAAAAGGCAAGTTTAGAGAGCAACCAACCTTAAAAAAACAGAAAAGTTGGTGGAAAGTACCGCATACTCGTTTTTTTGCACTATCTTTGTAGTCGAATAAATACAACGTAACACTCAATGAATACAGCAAAACTATTAGTAGAAACTATTAAAGAAGGAATACAAGAGAAAAAAGGTAGCAACATCGTCATTGCCGACCTAACCGAAATAGACGGCAGCATAGCCAAGTACTTTATCATCTGCCAAGGCGGTTCCCCCACCCAGGTAGAAGCTATTGCAGAATCAGTAGGCGACTTCTGCCGCAAGAAATTAGGCGAAAAGCCCGTCAACGTAGCAGGCTTAGACAATGACCAGTGGGTAGCCATCGACTTTGTCGACGTACTCGTACATATCTTCCAGCCCGAGGTAAGACAGTTTTACGACCTGGAGCATCTTTGGGAAGACGCCAAACTGACAACGGTGCCCGACATCCAGTAAAGCAAGCCCCAACACACCCTATATAATATATAAGAAAAGCTTTATATAATATATATAAGCAAAAACTCTTAAAAAGAAAACAACGATATGGAACAAGGCAACAACCAGAACAACCATGGCCCTCAGCCACCGAAGATGCCTAAGTTCAATATGAACTGGCTCTATATACTGATTCTCGTCGGCTTGATGGTAGCCTATCTGAGTGGAGGCACCAATTCCTTAGGAGGCAGTGCCACCCAAGAAGCCACCTACACTCAGTTTAAACAATATGTAGAAAAAGGCTACGTGCTAAGCGTGGTGGCTAATAAGAATGAGAACACCCTCAAACTGTATATCAACCCCAAGTACACCCGCGAGGTATACAAGACCGCAGCCAAGAACTTAGGTTCCAATCCCTATGTAGAGGTGCAGTTTGGCTCTGTCGATGAGGTAGACAAGTTTGCCAATGCAATGGTGCAAGCCAAGAAGATCAACTCATTCAGCTATAAGAACGAGACCTCTGGTGGGTTCCTCAACATTCTGTGGAACATCTTCCCACTATTACTGTTCTTCATCTTCATCTGGTGGATGTCAGGACGCATGGGCGGCATGGGTGGCTCAGGCGGTGGCATCTTCAACGTGGGCAAGAGCAAGGCCCGCATGTATGAGAAGGGAAATGCCATCGGCATCACCTTCAAGGACGTAGCCGGACAGGAAGGTGCCAAGCAGGAAGTACAAGAAATCGTAGAGTTCCTCAAGAACCCTATGAAATATACCGACTTGGGAGGTAAAATACCTAAGGGAGCACTCCTTGTGGGTCCTCCAGGAACAGGTAAGACCCTTTTAGCAAAAGCAGTGGCAGGCGAAGCTGGTGTACCCTTCTTCTCTATGAGTGGTTCCGACTTCGTAGAGATGTTTGTCGGAGTAGGAGCATCGCGAGTACGCGACCTCTTCCGCCAAGCCAAAGAGAAAGCACCTTGTATCATCTTCATCGACGAGATTGATGCCGTGGGACGTGCCCGTAGCAAAAACCCATCCATGAGTGGTAACGATGAGCGCGAGAACACTCTCAATGCCCTGCTCACCGAGATGGATGGTTTCGGCACCAATAGCGGTGTCATCATCTTGGCAGCAACCAACCGTGTAGACATGCTCGATAGCGCCTTGCTACGTGCAGGACGATTCGACCGCGAGATACATGTAGACCTGCCCGACTTGAACGAGCGTAAGGCTATCTTCCAGGTACACCTGAAGCCTGTCAAGGTAGACAACACAGTAGACGTCGACCTATTGGCTCGACAGACACCAGGTTTCTCTGGTGCCGACATCGCTAACGTATGCAACGAAGCAGCCCTCATAGCAGCTCGCCACGACAAGAAGAGTGTCAGCAAGCAAGACTTCCTCGACGCCGTAGACCGAATCGTAGGCGGACTGGAGAAGAAGACCAAGGTGATGACAGCCGACGAAAAGCGTAGCATCGCCCTTCACGAAGCAGGTCACGCCACGATATCTTGGTTCTGCCGATACGCCAATCCGCTCATCAAGGTCACCATCGTACCACGCGGACAAGCCCTCGGAGCCGCCTGGTATCTGCCCGAAGAGCGACAGATTACCACCAAGGAGCAGATGCTCGACGAGATGTGCTCACTCATGGGTGGACGTGCCGCCGAAGAACTCTTCACTGGACACATCTCATCGGGAGCCATGAACGATCTGGAGCGTGCCACCAAGAGCGCCTATGGCATGATTGCCTATCTCGGCATGGGCGACAAATTGCCCAACGTCTGCTATTACAACAACCAGGAATACTCCTTCCAGCGTCCCTACTCTGACACGACCGCTCGCATCATCGACGAGGAAGTACTCAAGTTGGTGAACGAACAGTATATTCGTGCCAAGAACATCCTCATGGAGCACAAGGAAGGTCACAACGCCCTCGCCGAGCTCCTCATCCAGAAAGAGGTTATCATGGCAGAAGACGTGGAGAGTATTTTCGGTAAGCGTCCTTGGATAAGCCGTTCACAGGAAATCATGGAGGACGAGCAACCCAAGATAGACGAACGCATCAAGGAACTCCCTGAGGTGCAAGCAGCCATCAAAGCTCATGAGGAGGCACAGCAGGACGACCACACCTCCGACACCACCGAGGAGTCATCTGCCGATACCAAGGATACGGTTTCTGGCGACAAGCACAGCGATAATAACACAGAAGAAACCAACAACAAGTAAAACAGAAAGGAATCACAATATGACCGACAAACAAAAGAATCTGATCGTGAGGTCTATCACGGGCGTCCTGTTCGTGGTGTGTATGGTATCTTGCTTTCTCAATCCAAGAGCCATGGTATTCCTCTTTACACTCATCACAGGCCTTAGCATTTGGGAGTTCTGCGGACTGGTCAACGAGAAGGATGGCGTCACCGTCAACCGCTTCATCTGCACCATCGCAGGCGTATATTTCTTCCTGGCCATAGCAGGAATACGCATGGGCATCGTGAGCAATTTTATAGTCTTCGTACCTTATCTGCTCACCATCGTATATCTGTTCATCAGCGAACTATATACAGGCAACAAAGATGCCATCAACGACTGGGCCTACACCATGCTCTCGCAGATGTATGTAGCCCTTCCCTTCTCAATGATCAACGTTTTAGCTTTCGAATATTCATCCTTCGATGGACAAATACACTACGACATGCTGTTGCCATTGAGCGTATTCATCTTCTTATGGGCCAACGACACAGGAGCCTACTGCAGTGGTTCACTCTTTGGCAAACATAAGCTCTTTCCACGCATCAGCCCAGCAAAGAGTTGGGAAGGTAGTATCGGTGGAGGCATTCTCGTACTTATCATAGCTGCCATCATCGGCTATTTCGCCAACGATGGAGAGGCCCACCGCCTCAGTATTGCAGGTTGGATGGGTCTGGGACTGATTGTAGTGTTCTTCGGCACATGGGGCGACCTCGTGGAAAGTCTCTTCAAGCGCACCTTGGGTGTAAAGGATAGCGGAACACTGCTTCCAGGACATGGTGGCATGCTCGACCGTTTCGACTCTTCGCTCATGGCTATCCCTGCCGCAGTCATCTATCTCTATACCCTACAATTGTTAGGATAGTCACAATTTTAGAATCGTTAAGGAGCAGAGAGTTCTCTCACCTCCTTAACGATTCTATGTTTTCTCCCCAATAATTTCCTAAATCATACCAGAAACAGCACAATTATCATTCTCTGAATAATCTCTTAAGAAAAATATATCAAAGTTCTAAAAACCATCAAATCTTATGAAAAAGTTAATGACTTTATTCGTAGCCATGTTCTGTCTCATACAGGCACAGGCTACCGCCCCCGTCAAGCAATGGGGACAACTGCAAGTAAAAGGTGCACAATTATGCGATCAGAATGGTCGTCCCGTAGTGTTAAGAGGCGTCAGTTTAGGATGGCACAACATCTGGCCCCGCTTCTACAACAAGCAAGCAGTAAAATGGCTCATCAACGACTGGCATGCCAACATCATACGTGCAGCCATGGGTATTCAGATCGAAGACAACTATTTAGAAAACCCACAGTTTGCAGAAAAGTGCATAACCACTGTGGTCGATGCAGCCATCAAGAACGGAGCATACGTCATCATCGACTGGCATGCGCACAAGATGCACACCGAAGAAGCCAAGGCCTTCTTTGGCAGAATGGCACAGAAGTATGGCAAGTACCCCAATGTGTTGTACGAACTCTACAACGAACCGGTAGACGACTCTTGGGAGTGTCTGAAGACCTATGCCAAAACCATTATTGACGAGATACGCCAATATGACCCCGACAACATTATTCTCATGGGCTGTCCACACTGGGACCAAGACATCGACCTCGTTGCTCAGAGTCCTATCGAGGGCGTGAGCAATGTGATGTACACCCTGCACTTCTATGCAGCCACCCACAAAGACTATCTGCGCGACAAGTTAGAGGCAGCTGTCAAGGGCGGCCTACCTGTCTTTGTATCCGAATGTGCGGGCATGGAAGCCTCAGGCAACGGACCGTTGGCACCTGAGGAATATCAGAAATGGCTTGATGTGATGGAGAGAAACCAGGTGAGCTGGGTCAACTGGTCGGTTTCTGATAAGGACGAGACCTGTTCCATGCTCTTACCTCGTGCCAAGGCCACAGGTCACTGGACACCCGACCTCATCAAGCCCTGGGGACTGATGGTGAAAGAAGCACTGACAAAGTACAACCAATAATCCCCACACAACATACGAATATAGAGGAAGAGATTCCGAACACACAAACCCAAACGCCGCAACTTGACATTGGTAATCAAGTTGCGGCGTTTTAAGTATCATAGACTATAGCATACAGCTAAAAACTTAGTCGTTGGAGTCTGAAAAAGATGAAGAAGAATATGAAGAATCTCCGTCCGTATTCTGTTCACTAACCCGCAAAGCCTCTTCAGCTTTCTGTCGAGCAATAGCGGCCTCTTGCTCTGCCTTTATTCTCGCCTGTTCAGCAGCTTCAGCAGCAGCCTTGGCAGCAGCCTCAGCACGTTCCTTAGCTTGTCTTACCAGTTCTGCACGTCGCTTTCTCAGCAAGTCTACCATGATGGTAGCCGCCTCATCGGGTGCCACCTTATCACCCAAAGTCCTCTGCACTTCTTGATAACCAGCCAGCATTTTCTCACGGTCAGGCTGTCCTGGCAAAATCTTATAGAGTTCGTTGGCGATGCCGTCAACAGTAAACTTATCTGCAAACATCTCAGCCACTACTTCCCTATTGGCTACTAAGTTGACCAACGAGATATAATCCACCTTCAACACATGATTGAAGGCAAACCGGATGAGCCGTGGCAGCGGAGTTTCATAGCACACCACCTGTGGCACATGGAAGAGTGCAGTTTCGAGAGTTGCTGTTCCGCTGGTCACAAGTGCTGCAGTCGTATGTGCCAACAGCTCATACGTCTTATTCTTCACCACGCTGACGGGCTTTCCTTGCAAGAATTTCTCGTAGTACTCATCCTCTACAGAAGGAGCACCAGCCAGCACCATCTGATAGTCTTCATATCGCTCAGCCACCTCTATCATCGCAGGCAGATTATCCTTAATCTCCTGCAGTCTACTACCCGCTAAGAGAGCTATTATGGGTTTGCTTTTGTCAAGATTATTTTCTTGACAGAACTTCTCATGCGTTTTCTGATAGGAAGCCCTAAACTCAGCCACTTCCTGTGCGGTAGGATTACCCACATAATGGATAGGATATTGATGTTTCTGTTCGAAGAAAGGCACCTCAAAAGGCAGAATGGAGAACAACTCACTCACATCGCGCTTGATACTTCGTATGCGCCACTCCTTCCATGCCCATATCTTAGGAGAGATATAGTAATATACGGGTATCAACGTATTCTTTTTCAAGAACTTAGCGATATTCAGATTAAAACCGGGATAATCTACTAAAATCACGACATCAGGCTTCCAGCTCACAATATCTTCCTTGCACTTTTTCATATTCGAGAATATCGTTCTCAGATGCAAGAGCACAGGCACGAAGCCCATGTAAGCCAAGTCCTTATAGTGTTTCACACGAGTACCTCCTTCAGCAGTCATCAGGTCACCACCAAAGTATCTAAACTCAGCCAGTTCGTCATGTTTTTTTAGCGATCGCATCAGTCTGCTGGCATGCAGGTCTCCACTCGCCTCACCTACTATCAGATAATATTTCATTCTTTATCTAAAGTTGTATATTTCTCCATCCATTCATAATCCGTCACGTCTATCTTGGTAGGCGTAATGGCTATATACCCATGGTTAAGTGCCCACTGGTCTGTGTCGGTAGCTTCAGGCTCATCGTTACGATACTCGCCCACCATCCAATAATAGTCATATCCCCTCGGATGATGCTCTTTCACCACCTCGTTGATCCACGAGCCCCAGGTCATACGACAAACCTTAAAGCCCTTGAAAGGCGGATTGACAGGGAAGTTGACATTCAGACAAGTACCCTTAGGCAACCCCTCCTTGAGCACACGCTTCACGATAGTCACCACCCCCTCACGCAAGGGGGACAAGTCGGCATTCTCGTTGTAGTTGCAACTACTAAATGCCACCGACGGAATGTACTTCATACACCCCTCTTTAGCCACACCCATCGTACCCGAATAGTGATTATTAACACTCGAGTTGTCGCCATGATTAATACCGCTGATAATCAGGTCGGGAATACGGGATGCCAACAACTGATCGAGTGCTATCTTCACACAGTCTACAGGCGTTCCAGAGCACGACCACACCTCCACATCTTCTCCCATATTGTGTCTGCGCTTGAGCAATAGAGGCGAGGTAACCGAGAAGGCACAGGCAAAGCCTGAGCGTCCACTCTCAGGAGCAACAACGAGCACATCGCACCAATCTTTCAGAAAGCCAACGAGCGTCTTGATACCATTAGCATGATAACCATCATCGTTGGATATTAATATTAAAGGTTTCTTATTTTCCATAAAAATATCACTCTTTTTGCTGCAAAAGTACGAAAAAACCTTTAAAGAAACGTCTTTCTCGCATAAAATATGTATCTTTGCAGAAATTTTGTGATGATTTTTAATATAGAAAATTAAGAATATGGGAAAAATAATCGCATTGGCCAACCAGAAAGGCGGTGTCGGAAAGACCACTACCACCATCAACTTGGCAGCATCATTAGCCACTCTGGAGAAGTCGGTACTCGTTGTTGACGCCGACCCACAGGCTAACGCCTCCAGTGGTTTAGGAGTAGACATCAAGGAGGTAGACTGTTCTCTCTACGAGTGCATCATCGACCACGCAGATGTTCGTGACGCCATCTACACCACTGACATAGATGGTCTCGACATCATCCCCAGCCACATCGACTTGGTAGGTGCCGAGATAGAGATGCTCAATTTGCAAAACCGCGAACGGGTTATCAAGAACCTGCTTGCCCCCATCCGTGAGGAATACGACTTCATCCTCATCGACTGCTCTCCATCGTTGGGTCTCATCACAGTCAACTCGCTCACAGCAGCCGACAGCGTCATCATCCCCGTACAGTGCGAATACTTTGCTCTTGAGGGTATCAGCAAGTTGCTCAACACCATCAAGATTATCAAGAGCAAGCTCAACACCAAGCTCGAGATCGAAGGTTTCTTGCTCACCATGTACGACAGTCGTCTTCGCCTTGCCAACCAGATTTACGATGAGGTGAAGCGCCACTTCCAGGAGTTGGTATTCAAGACCGTCATCCAGCGCAACGTCAAGTTGAGCGAGAGTCAGAGCCATGGCCTTCCCGTCATTCTCTACGACACCGAGTCGAATGGTGCTAAGAACCACTTAGCACTGGCCAAAGAAATAATCAACAAGAATTCTTAATCAGCGAAGAACGAAGCGTGAAGAGCGAAGAATCCATCTGCTTTCATCCTCTACACTTTAGTTTTTTCACAGCAAAAGAGTAAAAACTGGAGATAAGTGAAGAACGAAAAGTGAAGAGTGAAGAATCTATCAGCTTTCATCCTCTACACCTTAGTTTTTCAAAGCAAAAGAGTAAAAACTGGAGAATTCTTCACTCTTCGTTCTTCACTTTTCGTTCTTCACTCTTCACTTAAAAAACAACGTAATGGCAGTACACAAGAAATACAATAACGGAACTAAGAGCAACGCTTTGGGCCGCGGTCTTGATGCACTCATCTCCACAGAGGGAGTGCGCACACAAGGCAGCAGCACCATCAACGAGATACCCCTCGAACAGATAGAAGCCAACCCCAACCAGCCTCGTCGCGAATTCGATGACGAAGCCCTTCATGAGTTGGCAGAAAGCATTAAGGCCATAGGCATCATCCAGCCCATCACCCTTCGCCAGGTGTCAGAGAACCGCTTCCAGATCATTGCTGGTGAGCGCCGTTGGAGAGCATCACAGTTGGTAGGTCTGAAAGCCATCCCTGCTTACATCCGCACCATCAGCGATGAGAGCGTCATGGAGATGGCTCTCGTAGAGAACATCCAGCGCCAAGACCTCAACGCCATAGAGATTGCTTTGGCGTACGAACACCTGATGGAGAACAACGACATGACACAGGAGAAGATAGCCGAGCGTGTGGGCAAGAGCCGCGCAGCCGTAGCCAACTATCTACGCCTTCTCAAGTTGCCAGCTCAGGTACAGATGGCTCTCCAGAAGAAAGAAATCGACATGGGCCACTGCCGTGCTCTCTTAGCCCTCGAAAGTCCTTCACTGCAGATCAAGCTGTTCCACGAGATACAGAAAAACGGTTATTCCGTACGCAAGGTAGAGGAGATGGTGCAGCAGATTAAAGACAGCGAGGACAACGAGACTGCCAAGAAAGTCATCAAGGGCAAGCAAGAGTTGCCCGAGGAGTTTACACTGCTGAAGAATCGTCTTTCTCAGTTTCTTAACACGAAGGTTCAGTTTACCTGTTCACCAAAGGGCAAAGGCAAGATTAGCATTCCTTTTGCCAACGAAGAGGAATTAGAACATATCATGAACGTTTTCGACCAATTAAAACAAGACTAATTTAGGTGAAATTGAGAATATCACATATCTGTATATCTGTCTTGTTGGTCGGATTTTCATTGACAGCCAAGGCACAAAAGGTTACAGCAGCCGACAAGTCTACCGCTATGGCAGACACTGCCGTAATGACGCCTGCCGTTGTGGCTCCTGCCGACACCACTTTGTCTGGCAACGACAGTCTCAAGCTCAGCACCATGCTCAAGGTGTCCACCTCCAAGCCCAAACGCGATTGGACCACGTGGCGTCCTGATGTCAAGCGTGCCATGTGGCTTGCCATCGTCTTGCCAGGAGCAGGACAGATATACAATCGCAAGTACTGGAAACTACCTATTATATATGGTGGTTTTGTGGGGTGTGCCTATGCCATCACCTGGAACAACCAGATGTATCACGACTATTCGCAGGCATATTTGGACATCATGGACGACGACCCCACTACCGATAGTTACAACCAATTCCTGCACTTAGGAGCTACCATCGATGCCAGCAACATGGATCGTTACAAGGAAATCTTCCGCAAGCGCAAAGACCGTTACCGCCGTTGGCGCGACATGGGCGTGTTTGTAATGATAGGTGTCTACGCCTTCTCCATCATTGATGCCTATGTAGATGCTTCGCTCTCCGAATTCGACATCTCCGACGACCTCACCTTGCGCGTAGAGCCTGCATTCATGAACAGTGACCCTCTGAGTCGCAACCCCTTCCGATCAGGAACATTGGGACTTCAATGCTCACTCACTTTTTAAAGTGAGGAACACAATTGTGTAGAATCTTAAAGAAACTTATAGAAAAGAAAGAATAACATAAATGAAAAAAATACTATTATTAGCAGCTGCAATGTTACTTGGTATGCCAGTACAGATGCTGGCGCAAACCGACGACACAGAAAAGAAAAAAGAAGATGTAATCACTGTCACCGACAAACAAGGAAACGAGGAAGAGATAGAAGTCCCTGTAGGTATGGAGGACAACCTCGATAGCCTGTTACATCTTTACAATGCTAAGACCTATATGATGCAAGACACCGCTTGCAACTATCGTGATGTAAACCCTGTTTTTGAGAAAGAGGTTTACATCGACCGCCTGAAGCGCCTCCCCACCATCATCGAGATGCCTTACAACGAGGTGGTACAGAAGTTTATCGACCGTTATAGTGGCAAGTTACGCCGCTCGGTAAGCTATATGCTCGGCGCTGGCAATTTCTATATGCCAATCTTCGAGGAGGCTTTAGAGGCTTACAACCTTCCCCTCGAGCTCAAATATCTTCCTGTCATCGAGTCTGCACTCAACCCTATTGCCGTTTCACGCGTAGGAGCCACCGGTCTCTGGCAGTTCATGATAGGAACGGGCAAGCGCTACGGCCTGGAGGTCAACTCCCTTATTGACGAGCGCCGCGACCCAGTGAAAGCCTCTTTTGCTGCCGCTCACTACCTGAGCGACCTCTACAAGATTTTTGACGACTGGAGCCTTGTCATCGCTGCCTACAACTGCGGTCCTGATAAGGTTAATAAGGCCATCCATCGTGCCAAAGGCTCTGCCGACTACTGGAACATCTATCCCTACCTCCCCAAGGAGACACGTGGATATGTGCCAGCCTTCATCGCTGCCAACTACATCATGAACTACTATTGCGACCACAACATCTGCCCTATGGTGACAGAGTTGCCTGTCAAGACCGATACGGTAGTAGTCAACAAAGACCTTCATCTGGAACAGATTGCACAGGTTCTCAACATCAACATTGAGCATCTGCGTAACCTCAACCCACAATATCGCCGCGACATCGTCAATGGTCTCAACAAGCCCATGGCGATTCGTCTGCCTGCCACCCTCGTCGGCACATTCATCGACCAGGAAGACTCCATCTATAACTTCAAGACCGATGAGCTGTTGCTCAAGCGTGCCATTGTAGAGGTAAACCAGGAAGCACCTGCAGTAAGCCGTGGCAACTACTATAGCAGCCGTCATCGTTCGACAGCATCGCGTAGCAAGAGCCGTAGCAGAAGAAACAAGCGCAGCCGTGGAGGTAGAAGCCGTAGCGTAACCATCAAGAGCGGTGACACCCTCTCGGAGATTGCAGCACGCAACCACACCACCGTGTCCAAGCTGCGCAAGCTCAACAAGATTTCCGGCAACAGCATCCGAGCAGGCAAGAAACTCAAGGTGAAATAATACACATTATTATATTATATATAGTTACCAATCTAACTAACACATAGCTCAGGAGGCAAGAACCATGGACGATCAGAACCTCAAAGACTTAGAGAGAGAACAGGCCGACAATAAGCTCATTGGAGACGCATTCCAGCATCTGCTTGACACCTACGTGGCTTCACGCCATCGCAAAAAGGTAGACATCGTCACCAAAGCTTTCAACTTTGCACGCCAGGCCCACAAGGGTGTAAGACGCTTGTCGGGTGAACCCTATATCATGCACCCCATCGCTGTGGCTCAGATAGCCTGCGAGGAGATGGGACTGGGGTCCACCAGTATCTGTGCAGCCCTGCTGCACGACGTAGTGGAAGACACCGACTATACTGTAGAAGACATCTCCAACATCTTTGGTGAGAAGATAGCCCAGATTGTAGATGGTCTTACCAAGATTAGCGGTGGTATCTTTGGCGACAAAGCCTCGGCACAGGCTGAGAACTTTAAAAAGTTGCTGCTCACCATGAGCGACGACATCCGCGTCATTCTCATCAAGATATGCGACCGTCTGCACAACATGCGAACCCTCGAATCGCAGCCCGCCAACAAGCAGTACAAGATTGCGGGCGAGACGCTCTATATCTATGCACCGCTTGCCAACCGTCTCGGTCTCAACAAGATTAAAACCGAGCTCGAAGACCTCAGCTTCCGCTACGACCATCCACAGGAATACGCCAACATCGAGCATAAGTTAGCCGACACCGAAGCACAGCGCGACACCCTCTTCGCACAGTTTACGGCTCCCATCAGGAAAGAGCTCGACAAGATGGGTATACAGTATAAGATCAAGGCACGTGTCAAAAGCCCATATTCCATCTGGAACAAGATGCAGAACAAGCACGTAAGCTTCGACGAGATATACGACATCCTTGCTGTTCGCATCATCTTCACCCCTCAAGAACGCAGCAACGAGGTCAACGAATGTTTCAACATCTATGTGGCTATCAGCCAGATATATAAGAGCCACCCCGACCGCTTGCGCGACTGGCTCAACCATCCCAAGGCAAACGGCTATCAGGCTCTCCACGTCACCCTCATGAGTAAGCAGGGAAGATGGATAGAGGTACAGATACGAAGCGACCGCATGGACGAGGTGGCTGAACAGGGCTTTGCCGCACACTGGAAATACAAAGAGGGCGAAGACGTAGAGTATACTGAGGACGAGAACGAACTCAACGACTGGTTGGGAACCATCAAGGAGATTCTCGACGACCCACAGCCCGATGCTATGGACTTCCTCGATGCCATCAAGCTCAACCTCTTCGCTTCCGAGATATTCGTCTTCACTCCCAAGGGCGAAATCAAGACGATGCCTGCAGGCTGTACAGCCCTCGACTTTGCCTTCCAGATACACACCTTCTTAGGAAGCCACTGCATCGGCGCCAAGGTAAACCACAAGCTGGTTCCACTAAGCCACAAGTTGCAGAGTGGCGACCAGGTGGAGATTCTTACCAGCAAGAGCCAGCACGTGCAACCCTCCTGGATCAACTTCGTGAGCACAGCCAAGGCAAAGAGTAAAATCCAAGCCATCTTGCGTCGCGAAAACCGCGAGATTCAGAAGAAGGGCGAAGACATCCTCAATGAATGGCTTAAGAAGAACGGCTTCGAAATCAACAACTCCATCCTCGACAAGCTCTGCGACTACCATCACATACAGAAGCACGAAAACTTCTATCAGGCTTTGGGCGACCACTGCATCCTGCTCGGCGAGAAAGACCTCGACGAGCTGCATGGCAAGAACAAGAAAGACAAGACATCTACAAGCTGGAGAAACTATATCCCCTTCCTCGGCAAAGGCAAGGACAAAGACAAGAAGACTGAAGAACAAGATGCCAAGTCACAGCAACTCATGGTGGTAGGCAAAGACTTCAACAAGAAGAAACCACTCATCATCACCGAAGAGAACATCTCACAGTTCATCTTCCCTTCCTGCTGTCATGCCATCCCTGGCGACGACATCATGGGTTACATCGACAACAAGGGACGCATCGAAATACACAAACGCTCCTGCGCTGTGGCTGCCAAGCTCAAGTCAAGCTTCGGCAATCGCATCGTCGACGCCAAGTGGAAGATGCACAAGTTCATGTTCTTTGATGCCACGATCGAAATCAAGGGTATCGACCGCAAAGGCTTGCTGCTCGATGTGAGCCGTGTCATCAGCGACCAGCTCAATGTCAACATCCACAAGCTCACTATCAAAAGCGACAATGGTATCTTCGATGGGTGTATCGAAATCAGAATCCACGACCGCGATGACGTGAGGGTCATCATGGACAATCTCAAGACCATCGAAGGGTTGCAGGACGTACAACGCATCGTGTAAAAGAAGGAAAAAACAACTACAACACAAATAAAGCAACAATGAAAAAACTAATTCTTACTATCCTTACCACGTTGGCAGTCATCCCTATGTTGGCTGCCAACAAGTACGACAACCCAGACACCCTTGTCGTCTCACGCGACGGAACGGGTGAGTTCCGCACCATCGATGAAGCCATTGAGGTATGTCGCGCCTTTATGGACTACACCAAGGTCATCTACGTCAAGAAAGGAGTGTACAAGGAGAAACTCATCATCCCTTCATGGCTTACCAACATCACCATCTGTGGCGAAGACCGCGACCATACCATCATCACCTGGGACGATCATGCCAATATCAAGATGCCTATTGGTGGACTCGACTCAGAGACCGCTGTTAAGGGCAAGCCTATGGGTACGTTCCGCACCTATACACTCAAGGTGCAGGGCAGCTACATCACCCTCAAAAACATAACCATAGAGAATAATGCTGCTCGTCTCGGACAGGCTGTTGCACTACATACAGAGGGCGACCATATCCTGGTTCAGAACTGCCGTCTCTTGGGCAACCAAGACACCGTGTATACGGGCGTTGCTGGCACTCGCATTGCTTTCTACGACTGCTATATAGAGGGAACCACCGACTTCATCTTCGGTCCTTCCATCGCTTGGTTTGAGAACTGTGAAATCCATAGCAAGATCAACAGCTACATCACAGCAGCCTCTACTCCTGCTGGTCAGCAGTATGGCTATGTATTCCACAAGTGTCGACTCACAGCCTCACCCGAAGCCACACAGGTCTACCTCGGTCGTCCTTGGCGTCCCTATGCCTATACGCTCTTCATCGATTGTGAGATGGGCAAGCACATCCGTCCAGAGGGTTGGCACAACTGGCGCAACGCTAAAAACGAACAGACTGCACGCTATTGGGAATATGGCAACCACGGTCCTGGTGCTTCTACCAAGGGACGTGCTTCATGGACCCACCAACTCAGCAAGAAGGAAGCTGCCAAGATAACCATCGCCAACGTCATGGGCGAGGAATGTTGGTAACATACCTACATCTCATGCGGAGGGCGTCTCCTCATCTCGATAACATTTCATCAAAAAGAGCACTATGGACATCAAGAACATCAAGGAAGAATGGAATACTACCATTCTCGACATTCTGAAGACATTCATCAGCATCTGCCAGAGGCATAACCTACACTACTATTGTTGTGCAGGAACTGCTATCGGAGCTGTACGACATCAGGGTATGATTCCTTGGGACGATGACATCGACGTCATCATGCCTCGCCCCGACTATGATCGCTTTCTTGAGATAGCTCGCCACGAAGACTTCGGCGAGTATGAGGTTGTCACACCTTACAACAACGAGCACTATCCACTCTACTTCTCCAAGTTGGTCAACAAGAACACCACGCTCATCGAGGAGAAAGAACGCCCCTGTATCATCGGCCTCTTTGTAGACATCTTTCCTCTCGATGCCACCGACGATGATGTGGAGAGAGCATGTGCCTTGCAGCGACAATATGTGAAAAACATCAACTGTCTCAACGCCATCTCCACCCGCAACACCTTTGCCGAATATCTGGCTCTTCTCAAGGACCGCAAGACGTGGGGAAGATTTGCCGTGAAGACAGTGGCTTACTTCTTCCGTAGCCAGCTACGCCGCCATTTCATCCGTAAGATGGATTACTTGAGCCATCTCTACGACTTTGATAAGGCACAGAATGTACAGGTATATACAGGTTCCTATCACGAGAGAGAGATTTTCCCTAAGTCGTGGTTGGGCGAGGGTAAAGCCTTCTCCTTCGAAGACACCACCGTACTCCTGCCCGAACAGTACGACCAGTACCTACGTCATTTCTTTGGCGACTATATGCAGTTGCCGCCAGTAGAACAACGCGTAGAAAAACATCTGCGCTACTATCTCAACATGGAGAAAAGAGAAACCTGGCAAGAAATCAAGAAAAAACTAAAATAATACCCCTAAAAAACGAAAGTACTTGCGATGCCCAACGAAAGTACTTGCGATGGCTGTTGAAAGTACTTTCATCGACCATCGCAAGTACTTTCATTTTTTTAGGCATTTTACTGCAAAAATCGTTTGATATGATGCAAACGATTTTTGCAGCTCTTTACTTATCCGAAAATGAAGCTAACGTGTGCTTCATTCCATCCTCTACATCCCAGAGTGGTTTCCATCCCAAAGCCTTGAGCTTATCGGTGTTAAAAGTAGCCTTGGTGACGGGCGTTGTGTTACCTTGCATCACATCACTCTCAGGAATATCAAAAACCACCTTTCGGTTGGCCAACTTAGCTATCACTTCTGCCAACTCCCTTATCGTGACATTCGATTCTGAATGTGCCACATTATAGGCATTACCTCTCTCACCATCCAGCAAGAGACGTAAGATGGCATGCGCAGCATCCACCACATAGAGCCATGAGCGGAAAGCTTCTCCCCTACTCTTCAGCACGATATCCTCACCACGCAGCACATTGCGAATAAACTGAGCATACACTCTGTTGTCGCTCTCCGTAAATCCTGGACCATAGGTATGACTCAGACGGGCTATCACCACATCAGCACCATACTCTGCACCATAAGCCATACAGAGTGTCTCTGCTGCACGCTTCGACGAAGGATAACAAGCTCTCACCGAAGCACAGTCCACATAACCGCTACTTAGTTCTGTGAACTCACTGCCGTCACCCTCGCCATATACCTCACCCGAGGATATATACACCAATCGACTCATCCCGTGTCGAAGTCCAAACTCCATCAGGTGGGCTACACCATCAAAATTCGCTTTCATCACCTCTACAGGCTTCTCACGGAAAAAGTTCGGACTGGCGTTGCTCGCTGCATCGATGATATAGTCTACCTTCAAAGCTTGTTCGCTCTCCACAGCACCAAGGCCATAGATGAGAATGGTATCGCCAAGAGGCTGTGTGACATCTATCTGCGCAAAACCAAAGTCGGCATCGTCCCAGTAAGCGGCAAACTTTTTTTGAGCACGCGCTTTGTTGCGCCCTGCTGCCACCACCCTGTAATCTCTCTGTGGGTTCATCATCAGCACGTCTATCACGCTACTGCCTATCAATCCCGTGGCACCTACCACGAGTATCGTCTTATTGCGCAAGCGTTCTAAGTCGAGCCCTTCAGCAAACAGCCGCACCACATCTTTTAGATATAATGATTTTTCCGGCATCTCTTTTCTTACTTGATCCATCCTTCAGGTTGTACCTTCATCAAGGCTTTCAGTATCTCCAAGTCTTCGACTGTGGTGATTTTGATATTCTTCTCCGAACCTGGAACTATATGCATCTTTCTGCCACCCAGTTCCGCCATCAATGTGCATGATGCCACAGAGTTGTCAATACCTTTCTCCTTCGCCTCCTCATGAGCTGCAATGAGGTTGCCCAAGCGGAATGTCTGCGGTGTCTGGGTGCGAATCAACTTATCGCGAGGTATACTTGTCGTAGTCGTAAAACCATCCTCACTCTCTAAGATAGCCTCACGGCACTGGATGCCCGTTATCGCATAACCATACTTCTGGCAGATGGCGATATTCGAAGAGATAATGTCTTGAGAGAGCAAGGGTCTCACAGCGTCATGCACCAATATCAAGTCATCATCAGCGCAGCCTGCTTCTTTCAGACCATAGATTCCGTTATGTATCGACTCCTGTCCGTTGCTACCTCCAGGGAAAATCCATTTCAGTTTGGTGATACAAAACTGGTTAGCATACGACTGCAGCACCGTTTCCCATCCTGCGAGGCACACCACAGCAATACCCTGAATATCAGGATGCTTCTGAAATGCCATCATCGTATGGATAATGATAGGACAGTTTTCTACATGCATAAACTGTTTAGGGATGTCCTGACCCATTCTGTTGCCAGAACCACCTGCTATGATAAGAGCATAATTCATATCTTCATTTTTTTTCTTATAGGCGTGAACATACGCCATATACGTTCTTCTTATGGTGCAAAGATACAAAAAATAAAACAACTTTCCCTCATTTCCCTAAAAACTATCTTTCTTTTCCTGTTTTTCTTTTGCATCTACCGCCGACAAATGCACAAAGACGTAACTAAAATGTCCTTCATCACCTCGCAACATCACACGGCGTTCGGTCGTTAGATATGATACAATAGTCTCATTACTTATATAGAAAGACCAGCATCTTGCCCGACTATAATCAGCGAGTATGCACTGGGAGGGCGTGGCATCTTGCCCGCCCATAAGCTACTATGGTTAAACTTTTGGGAATAAATGGAGTTTTATAAAAAGAACCATAGCATGGAGTTGCTTATTTATTCACCCAATACATTCTTGCTTGTTCGTCGCGTATAAGGGCGGGCAAGATGCCACGCCCTCCCAGTGCAAGCCTGCTCATAAGCAAATAAAGCATAAAGCGATAACGAATAAAAAGATTCTTTATCCCCCTAATCATCATTACTGAATTTATCTATTTCTGACAACAAGCTACCACATTTCGCAAGAATGTGAAAGACATTTTTGAGATTTCTATCAGGAAAAAACATTTATATTGTTAGAAAAACATTATTGAACTGGGGCGGTAACTCCTAAAAAAAATGAGTTACCGCCCCAGTTCAAGCATATTTTATTTGCAAAAATCAAATAAAAACATTATCTTTGCGACCAAAATAGTCACACATTAACAAGAAAAAGATGATACAGAAAATCATAGGTAGAAAAAAGGAGCAAGAATTGCTGAAAGAATGTTATCTTTCGGGCAAACCTGAATTCGTAGCTGTTTATGGTAGAAGACGTATCGGAAAGACCTTCCTTGTCAAACAGTTCTTTAAAGAAAAATTTGACTTCTACTTTACTGGGGCGTACCAAGCCACCAAGAGAGACCAACTTTTCAACTTTAAGATGACTCTGGAAGCTTATTCTGGAAAGCAAAGAAAAACGCCCCAAACATGGTTGGAAGCTTTCTTTCAACTGCAAGATTACTTGTCGTCTTTAGGCAACAAGCGCAAAGTTGTGTTCATCGATGAACTACCATGGTTTGACACTCCTCGCTCTAATTTCATCAGTGCCATCGAACTTTTTTGGAATCAATGGGCATCAGACCAAAACCTCATGTTAGTAGTTTGCGGTTCTGCAACTTCATGGATGGTAAACAAGTTATTGGGTGACAAAGGTGGGCTTCACAACCGTGTAACTCGAAACATCTATCTTGCCCCTTTTACACTGGGAGAAACAGAAGATTTTCTCAACAATAATCATATTGTATTCAACCGACATCAAATCATAGAATGTTACATGATGTTGGGTGGCACTCCATACTATCTCAATATGTTGCAACCCAAACTTAGTTTGGCACAAAACATCAACAAGCTATTTTTTGAGGAGAATGGTGAGTTGAAACGAGAGTTTGACTTTCTGTTTAGATCACTCTTCAAGGATAGCAAGAATTATCGTAAAGTGGTAGAACTTCTATCTAAGAAAGCAAAGGGCATGACACGCCAGGAAATCATTCAAGAAGGCAAGATGACAGACAATGGTAAGTTGACCGAGATTTTGGATGATCTCTGCAATTGCGACTTCATCCGCCGTTTCTCTCCTATCAACAAAAAGCAGCGAGACTTCATCTACCAGCTCACCGACTTATTTTCATTATTCCACCTTCGCTACATCAAGGATTCCACAGGTATGGACGATACTTTTTGGACTGACACCATTGATTCCCCAAGCCATCGTGCCTGGTGTGGTTACGCCTTCGAGCAAGTATGTCTCCATCACATCAAACAAATCAAACGTGCATTAGGGATTGAGGGAGTACAAACCAAAGTTTGCGCTTGGTCTCAACCTGCCAGCACAGATGCTAACGGAAAGAAAACCGAGGGCGCACAGATTGACTTAGTGATAGACAGAAGAGACCAAACTATCAATCTTTGCGAGATGAAGTTTTCTATGAATCCATTCGAGATTACCCCATCCTATTTGGAGCACATCATCCACCGCCGTGAATTATTCCGTCAAGCTACCGGCACAAAGAAAGCCCTCCACTTGACATTTATCACGACATACGGTGTGGTGAAGAATGCCCAATATGGTATGATTCAGAGCGAAGTAACAATGGATAACTTGTTTGCGTGATAATCAAAAATGAAGAAATTCACTGCAAAGTGACAATTTTTCGGAGATAAAAACAAATAAATCCTACATTTTTTCGGAGAATTTTTTATGACTTGCTCCAGAAAAAAAGTCCAGAATACCATCAAAAAAAACAAAGATTTTGAGAATATCGGGGATTTCAACCAAAAAGATTTTGAGAATATCGGGGATTTTGGTCAAAAAGATTTTGAGGAAACACTTTTTTTGTGTATATTTGTGCCCAAATTGCGATACTAACAAGAAAAGATTATGAGGATATTCAAAAGAAAACTATATGATAAGTTGCTCGATTGGAAGACCAATCGAAAAGGGAAAACTGCTGTCATGATAGAAGGTGCCAGACGTGTCGGCAAATCGACTCTTGCCAAACAGTTCGCCGAAAACGAATACGATTCGTATGTTCTCATTGACTTCTCTATCGCTCCAAAAGAGATTATAGAACTCTTCGATTACATTAGTGACCTTGAATACTTCTTCATGCAGTTGCAGTTCAGATTGGGCGTATCTCTCATGGAACACAAATCACTGATTATCTTCGATGAAGTACAAAAATGCCCCAAGGCTCGCCAAGCCATCAAGCATTTGGTGGCAGATGGACGTTATGACTACATCGAAACAGGCTCCCTGATTTCCATTCGAAAGAATGTGAAAGACATCGTCATCCCAAGCGAAGAAGAGAAAATGACACTGAATCCGATGGATTATGAGGAATTCAAATGGGCACAGGATGATACGACCACCATCCCTCAACTCAGAATGCTCTACGACAAAAAGATGAGCATCGGAGATGCAGTAACCCGCAAACTGATGCGAGATTTCCGTGTCTATATGGTTGTAGGTGGAATGCCACAGGCTGTAAGCGAATACTTAGATAGCCACAATCTGCAAGAAGTAGATCGAGTGAAAAGGGGAATCATCCAACTATATGAAGATGATTTCTACAAGATTGACCCTTCAGGTAGAATATCTTCCCTCTTCGATGCCATCCCTGCCCAACTCAACAGCAATGCCTCTCGCTATCAGGTAACAAGTGCCATAGGCGACAATACGAACTCCGAAAAAATTCTTCAGCTCATTTCTGAGCTTAGAGAATCTCACACCATCAACATGGCTTATCATGCCAACGACCCAGGAGTAGGGATGTCGCTCTCCTTAGACATTTCCAAGTACAAGATGTATGTAGCCGATACAGGCCTCTTCATCACCTTGGCATTCAAGGACAAGGATTTCACGGAGAACATCATCTATCAGAAGTTGATGAGTGACAAACTGGATGCTAATCTTGGCTACGTGTATGAGAACATGGTGGCGCAGATACTAACTGCATCGGGCAACAAACTTTTCTATTATACATTCCCTACCGAAACTGGCAAACACAACTACGAGATTGACTTCCTCCTCTCTCGTGGCAACAAGATTTGCCCGATAGAGGTAAAATCGTCTGGTTACAAGCGTCATGCCTCGCTTGATGCCTTCTGCCAAAAATTTTCCAGCAGAGTGCTCCAGCGATACTTGATTTATACCAAGGATTTTCAGAAGGATGAGCAGACACTCTTCCTTCCTGTATATCTCACGCAGTTCTTGTAAAATCAGAATACTACCTATAGGGGGGAAGTGTTTCTGTTTCAGTTGTTTCTGTTTGAAAAAGAATTCCTTCGGATAAAGAAAGTTACACTTTCGGAGATAAGGGCACATTACGCCTATTAGAGAAATCGTATCAAATCTCAGTCTCAGCAAGGAAAAAGACACATTTCCACCTACATGTGAGAAGATTTACGAAAACGCATTCGGTGTATCTTTTTGAGAGAAAAAAGTAAACAAATTTCTTTCTCATCCCCAAAATGACATCATTTTCTTTTAAAGGTCATTCATCATCACGTTCATCATCGCATTCTTGTCTGCCTATAGTTGGCAGGAATGCACTGGGAGGGCGTGGCATCTTGCCCGCCTGTAATCAGCAGGAATGCACTGGGAGGGCAGGCATCTTGCCTGCCCCTAAGCAACTCTGGTTTTGATTTTGGGAATAAATGGAGTTGAAAGAACCATAGCATGGAGTTGCTTATTTATTCACCCAATACATTCTTGCTTGTTCGCAGCTTATGTAGGCGGGCAAGATGCCACGCCCTCCCAGTGCAAACCTGCTCATAAGCAAATAAAGCAGACACCAAAGACTACTTCTATAGAGACTCAGAATACATAGATGCCGAGAAGGGGAAAAGTATAAATACCTGAAAGTATGATAGTAAGATAAAAAAGACAATTCAACAAAGTCAAAAGCAAATCACACGCAAACGATTACGTAAAAAAACGAATTTTAGACAAAAAGGATTCATCCCATTTTAACATTATTTTCGTAACTTTGCAGCCGAAAAGAAAGTGCAACCGATTGCACAAAAAATTTCATCGTATAAGTTCTCGACAGCGACCGCTATACTGGGATGTTTAAAACAGACTACCATCAAAAATAACTAAAAAAACAATCAGCGGCGCATAGACTTACCGAATATGTAGGAGTTATCCAGGACTGCAAATTATTAAGCACAAAAACAATAAAAGTAAAAGTGAAATGAAACACGAAACTCTAACATTCCGCTTCCTCGACATGAGCCGAGACGGTTTCGCTCGCCTGTTTCTTCTTCTTTTACTCCCATGCCTCAGCGTCATTGGAGTGAAAGCGGCAGATAGCAATGGGGGGGTAACATTCAATTCTGGTGTCCGCTATTCGCAGTGGGCGATTAATTCACGACTTTATGATTTCCGTGGCAATCAAAAAGCTTATGGCTTTGCGAAATGGAATTCAGGAACAGGGTCATTAGAAGAGTATGCCAACAGAACGAACATGAAATTGGATTATGTTGCAGGTCTTGTTGGCAAAGCCACTCTTGAAGCTTCTGATTACTATGTAGATTTCGATTGGGCAGAACCTTGGTTTAAATCCGCACAGGCCTATGCTACTGACTATAACTATTCCGCACAAGGTCAAACCAAGATGACCCTTGACAATATGAATGCTGCAAAAATGGCATTTCATATTATCAATAATAGCAAATGGGGCGAGGATGCAGCAAAAACTGCTGCAAAGAATGCTATAGAAGCTATTATCACTGATTTAAAATTTTATAACGAGAACTATGTTATCGGTGGTACTAAATCTAATGTCAAAGAAACTTCAGCCAACGATGTTCAAAAGACAATGTTGGGTGGTTGGTTCCATAAATATAATTATGTAGACCAAGTATGGTGTGATGGAATGTATATGGGACCTGCCCTTCTTGCACAATTAATAAATTATAAAAAGGCGACCAATAATGTTTCAAACGATGATTGGAGTCTATTGACCAAACAGTTTTCTATCACATGGGAACAGTTGCGTGATTCCAAGACTGGTCTTTTATATCATGGAATGACAGCAACACCTACTATCACAGATTGGTCTAAAGATACAACTCCTACTTCTTATCATTCAGGAGCATTCTGGGGTAGAGCCAATGCTTGGTATATGCTTGCTTTAGTCGATGTCCTTGAGCTTATGCCAACAAGCAATACTAATTATTCTACTCTGAAAGGCTATCTTGAAAAACTTGCAGCAAGCATAGCATCTTACCAAAACGAAGATGGAACATGGTATCAAGTCTTGGACCAAAAAGACAATGCACTTGATGGGAACTACGAAGAGTCATCATGTTCTGCACTTTTTACAGCTGCGTACTTGAAAGCCTTACGCGTGAAATTACTTGAAAGCAGCAAATATGAGACTCTGGCAAAGAAAGCATACGTTGCCTTAGTAAATAAATTTATGGCGTATGACAAGGATGACAACAACAAAATCCAAATTTTGGGAAGTTGTTGTTCGGCTGGATTAGGAACTAACAGTAAAATTTTACGTGATGGCTCACGCAGTTATTATATAAACGGAAACGACTCAAAGGCTGTAACCGGTGAAAATACTGGTTATTATTATACCGAGGGCAAGGTTCTCGGTGGCTTCATCATGGCTGCTACTGAGTACGAGCGTGCTTACCAGAACCAAGACAGCAAGCAGATTCTCTTTGCTCGCGACTTGGCTCCAAGCTATAACTTCACTACTACAGGAACCCTCGATGCAACTGCATACGGTAATGGTACCGTTTCTTATCAGTGGTATAAGGATGGTAAGGCAATCGCAGATGCCACATCTGCTACTTATACTCCAACAGAAAGTGGAAATTACTACTGTACAGCAACATCAGGTAATACAAATATCACTACAAGCACAACATATGTAACTGCCAAGAGTAACTCAAATACTGATAATGGTAGCACAGATAATAATGGAGGTAGTGAGAATGGAACAACAACAGGAATCATTTTCTCCTATACTATCAAGGCATCAGAGAATACTGCTAACACTTCATATACAGCTGATGGTGGAATTGTTATATTAGGAGCAGCTAAAGTTGAAGATGCTGGTTTCAAAAGTGATGGCGACTTAGGTTCAACTAAATATATATCAGTAAGTTTGACTAATAATAAGCTCCAAGAAGGTGATGTTATTAAAATATCCGCATCCTCATCAAAAGCTGGTAAAGGTGGTTTGGTAGCATATACAGGTACAACCACAGGTTCTTCTTCTTTAAGTCTTGGCAACATGACTCAAAAGGATGAAACTATTAGTTATACTGTCACTGCAAGCGATATTCTGAATGGTTTAAGTACATTCTATATTTATAGAAAAGCAGGCGAGTCAACTTACATTAAGTCGATTAGTATTACTCGTGCCAACACACAGGTTGCTCTTGCCGCATCCTTCTCTCCTGCAACAATATCTGCAACAGAAGGCGATGCTGCGCAAGATATTCCTACCCTGACTGTCAAGGCTGGCGAGAACACTTTGACCGCAAACGACTATACCGTAACCTATGCTTCAGACAATGATGCAGTAGCAAAGGTAGAGAATGGTAAGGTAAGTTTTGTTGGTGAAGGCGAAACAAACATCGTTGCCACCATCAAGCCTAAAGATACAAACAAGTATAAAGAAACTTCTGCTACATTCACAGTCAATGTGCAGAAGAAGCAAACTCCAGTTACCCCAACCGAAGACGAGGTCATCTACAACTGGAAAACCATCGGTAGCCAGAAGGAGAATGTCGCTGTTACAGAAGGAACAAAGAATATAAATGGAACTTCTGTAGCATGTATAAACTTCGGTAGTAACTATGATGTCAGAAGATATACCTATATGTCTATCAAGGACAAGTATAATGGTGGTTTTAAGGCAGGCGATATTATCACTATCACTGGTCTTTATACTGGTACTAAAACAACTGGTATTGGTATGGAAATCCATACTACAAGAGATGGCAAGGCTGTCTTTAGCACACCTTATTATACTAAGGGACTTCAGACTTATACCTATACACTTACTGAAGACTGTGACTCTCTCTTCTTCGGTCGCTATGGTGGAGCTACCCCTAATGTAACCGAACTGAAGGTGGTTCGTCCTGCAGCTTCGGCAAAGCAGCGTCTTTCTGCCAACTTCACTACCAATAATATCAAGGTGATGACAGGTACTACGTCCATTACACTTCCTAACCTCACCGTTAAGGCAGGTTCTATAGAACTTACTGCAAGCGATTACTCTGTAAGCTATAAGTCTGATGCAAACGAGATTGCAACCTTGAATGGTACTCAGGTGAACTTCAATGCAGGAAAGACCGGATTGGTTACTATTACGGCAAAGGTAACTCCTAAGGAGGCAGCCAAATACGAGGGAACCGAAGCTTACTATCAGATTCGCATCCAAGATCCAACTCCTCTGAACATTTCAGTAACTGATATTGATATGAATGCCACAGATGCCGAGATAGAAGAGCCTGTTGTGAAGGTTTATGGTGATAATGATCAGCTGTTGAAGTTGGGTACTGATTATACTTTGTCATATAAGTCTAATGGTGGCCCTGTATCTATTGTTGACGGAAAGCTGACTGTAGCAGGAGACAAATACAATTGGACAGAAGGTGTTTCTACCATTACCGTGACGGCAACACCTAAAGAAAGTTTGGGCAATAGCTATAAGGAAGGAAGCGTTGACTTTACCTATACTGTCACCAAGGGTTTGAAAACACCAAAATTCCTTGACGACTTTAAAGGTATAACAGTTAAGGTAGCAACAAAGACAGATAAAAAGGACAAGAACAATTTCAATACCTTCACTGTGCCTCTGATTTATGATGGAGAAGATGTTAGTAGCTATTTCGACTATACTTACAAAATAACATCTACTTCAACAGCAAACACGCAGAATGTGAATGGTAATGTGCTGACTTATTATCCTGTGAATGCTGGTACTTACACGGTCACAGTGAGCGCAACCGTAAAAACGAACGAAAAAGATCCTACATCGGACTATTCTGATGTGTATAATAACCCTACCAGCATCTCTTTCACTCTTGATGTAAATGCAGATTATATCCGTCCTGTAGTGAATCTCAATCCTGAAAGTGTCAACATGTATACAGGAACAAGAGAAGATGCTCCTGATGTTACAATCACAAATTATAAGGATAACAGCGTCATCGACGAGGGTACCTATAAAGTTTCTTGGACAACCTTTACTCCTGGTATCTGTAAGGTAGATGCCAATGGCAACATTGAAGCTGTAAGTGAAGGCGATGGTAAGATTCGAGTTGTTGTAAAGGGTGAAAAAATGGAGAGCACTACTGCTTTCTTGAAAGTCTTGGTTGATGACCCTGCTATGTATCGTGTAAAGAGTGACAAGAACGTGAAGTATGGTAACCACACCACAATGTGGAACCAAGACAAGACCTTGTTTGTAACACTCGGTGGATGGATGTTCCCTAACAACGGAACACCAGACACTAAGATTCTCGATCAGAACAAGGATAATCCAGAAAAGCTATCCAATAGCTATCAGTGGGATACAACATCAAGCAAAGCCAAGTGGAAGTTGACAGGATTCGACTACTATGTATTAGCATTCAATAGCAAGAATGCTCGTCAGGAGAATGGCTCCAATGCCATGCCTGAGACAACTCTCATCGGAAGTGCTGACTTCAAGAAATACACAAACGACGTTAAGGATCCAATGTTCAACGTTCCTTGTTCTGGTTCGTTCTTGGTGTTCAATCCTAAGACCAACGGTAAGGTAACAGCACACGTCTTCCAGAATGGTGTCTTCGATACCAGCAACGGAAAGAGTTCTTATCGCCCACAGCGTCGTGTATTTATCATGGACGAGGCAGGCAACTTCGTAACCTCAGCAGCTCGCATCGAGTCTACCAATGGTAAGCCTACTGGCGGAGTATACGATTTGTCTAAATACGAGTGGGACTTGAACGGCGGCAAAGCCCCTACGGCAGCTGAAGTAGCCAGCCATTTTGATGGCCTTGAAAACTTCGTGATGACACAGGATGGTTTCAAGAACAACGTTTATCCAAGTGCTCTTTCAACCGATATCATGCCTAACCAGGCTATCGCAAACCATCAAGGTGACAAGAGTGCTCATGGATGGTGCGTATTGGCAGACTCACCTGTTACCTATACATTCAATGTAAAGGCAGGTAAGACCTACTATCTCTACAACTTCGGTTCAAAGATTGGCTTCTATGGTTTCTCATTCGATGAGGATGAAACAAAGCCAACTGTTGATGAGGTATCTTATGCAGATGATCAGTCCAATACTATCACAGCAACAGTGGCTGGTCATGTGGCAAAGGTAACCATCAACCGTAGCATGAAGAAGAATGTTTGGACAACTTGCGTTCTTCCTTTCAGCCTCAACAAGCATCAGGTAGATGCCATCTTTGGTAATACATACAGCATTGGCAATGAGAATGGTACCCAGATCCTCTACTTCGACCGTGTAGAGAATGGTAAGGTTTACTTTGTACGTCATGCTTACAATACCATCGTGGCAAACAAACCATTCCTTATCAAGCCAAGCAAGGATGTAGAGAGCATCAGCACCGCTGCTGCAACAGAATATCCTTACGTAACTATCGAGGCAACCAAAAACGAAAATGGCAAACCTGACGATTGGTGTACAGGCAACGACTATACATGGGCTTCAAGCTACAGCAATGATATGACCGTGAAGGAAGGCGATGGCTTCATCAGTAAGGATGGTTTGTTCAAGAACTTCGTAGGCAAGGACGGTACACTGAAAGGCTTCCGTGGTTATCTGAAACGCCTTGGCACCCAATCTGGTGCTAAACCTACGATGCTGCAGGTGGTAAGTAGCAGCAACATAGATGGTGACAATGGTGAGACTACAGGTATCGAGGATTTGATTATCGATGCTGACGGACAGCTGATGCCAACCAACGGAAAGGTTTACAACATCAACGGACAGTTGGTTAGCGAGGATGCCAACAGCTTCCAGTCACTGCCAAGTGGTATCTATATTATTAATGGTAAGAAGTATATCAAATAAAAACATTTGAAGCAATGAATAAAAAAGTATATATACAGCCACAAGTCTGGACAGTATCTACTTACGCCGAATGTTCTGGTCCCCTTACAGGTTCTGTAGAAACAAAAGACAATACTGAAGGAGGAGAGACTGGTCCTGCAAACGGAGGAACTGGAAATGATTTGGGCTCCAAGGAGCACTTTAACGACTTTGATTCCTGGGATTCCTGGGATTAAGAACTACCAATAATAGAAACAAGAACAACGAGGGAGCAACCTATACAGGGTTCGCTCCCTCGTTTTTTGCAGTTGAAATTTGGGTAACATTCAAAAAAATCGTAACTTTGCCGCCTGAAAATAAGAACAACATGACATATCCAGATAATTTTGAACAAAAGATAGGCTTCAACGAGATTCGTAACCTGTTGCGTGAGCGATGCCTCTCCACCCTGGGCAAGGAACAGGTGGAGAAGATGCACTTCAGCTCTGATGCCGACGAGGTGAACGAATGGCTGTTGCAGACCCGAGAGTTTCGCAGACTCATGGAGGAGGTGGAAGACTTCCCTCTACAATATTTCTATGACGTGAGAGAGTCGATAGTACGCATCCGCGTGGAGAACACCCACTTGGAGGAAGACGAGCTCTTCGACCTTCGCCGCTCGCTGAGCACCATCGACAGCATCGTCAAGATACTCAACCACAGTGATGACGATGATGCCCATGCCGAACAGGAAGACGGTTGGCGTAGAGAGAAGAAATATCCCTACCCTGCACTGCATCGCCTGTCGGCTGATGTCATGTCTTTCCCACAACTGATACAACGCATCGACCAAATACTCGACAAGTTTGGCAAGATACGCGACAATGCCACACCCGAACTGCTACAGATACGCCGTGAGTTAGCTAAGACCGAGGGCAGCATCTCACGCACACTGTACGGCATACTGCGAGCAGCACAGAGCGAGGGAGTGGTAGAGAAAGATGTCACCCCTACCCTGCGCGACGGACGACTCGTCATCCCCGTCATCCCTACCCTGAAACGTAAGATCAAGGGTATCGTACACGACGAGAGTGCCACGGGTAGAACCGTGTTCATTGAGCCTACCGAGGTGGTGGAAGCCAACAACCGCGTGAGAGAACTCGAGGGAGAGGAGCGCAAAGAGATCATACGCATCCTCACCGACTTCACCAACAAGGTGCGACCCTTCTCGCGCGAGATATTGGAGAGCTACCGATTCCTTGCCATCATCGACCTGATACAGGCCAAGGCAAAGCTTGCAGAGACCCAGCAAGCCATAGAACCAGAGGTGGAAGCCCACCCACACGTAGACTGGACCAGAGCCATTCACCCGCTGCTCAGACTCTCGTTGGAGAAGAAAGGCGAGAAGGTGGTGCCACTCGACATCATGCTGACACAAGAGAAGCGCATCCTCATCATCTCTGGTCCTAACGCCGGAGGAAAGTCGGTATGCCTGAAAACCGTGGGACTGCTGCAATACATGCTGCAGTGCGGACTGAGCATCCCCGTGAGCGAGCGTTCGAAGACGGGCGTGTTCCAAAACATCATGATCGACATAGGCGACGAACAGAGTCTGGAGAACGACCTAAGTACTTACTCCTCGCATCTGCTCAACATGAAGAATATGATGAAGGCTGCCAATGGCGACACCATCATCCTCATCGATGAGTTTGGCACAGGCACCGAACCTGGCATCGGAGGAGCTATCGCCGAGGCTGTGCTCGACCGCTTCTGCCAACAAGGTGCCTATGGCGTCATCACTACGCACTATCAGAACCTGAAGCATTTTGCCGACAGTCATGAGGGTGTGGCTAATGGTGCTATGCTCTACGACCGCCACGAGATGAAAGCTCTTTTCCAGTTGGCTATAGGCAGACCTGGTTCTTCCTTCGCCATCGAGATAGCCCGCAAGATAGGACTCCCCGAGGAGGTAATCAAGGAGGCCAGCGACATCGTAGGCTCCGAATACATACAGAGCGACAAGTATCTGCAAGACATCGTGCGCGATAAGCGCTACTGGGAGAACAAGCGACAGAGCATACACCAGCGCGAGAAAGACATGGAAAAGACTATCTCGCGATACGAGAGCGACATAGAGGACATAGAACGAAGCCGCAAACAGATACTCGCCAAAGCCAAACAACAGGCAGAGGAACTGCTGAAGGAGAGCAACAAAAAGATAGAGAACGCCATACGAGAAATACGCGAGAAGCAGGCTGAGAAGGAGGAGACCAAGCGCATACGTCAGGAACTCGACGCCTTCAAGGAAGAGATGCAGGACATCGACACCAAAGAGAATGACGACAAGATAGCCCGCAAGATAGCACAGATACAGCAACGCAAGGAACGACATGCCAAGCGTAAAGCCGAAAAAACCCAGAACCAAGAGAAGGCTGCGGCGGCGCTGCGCAGTGTTGTCAACAAGACACAGCAGGAAAATCGACCTCTTGCTGTGGGGGATGTCGTGCGTATCAAGGGACTCTCGTCGGTGGGAACCATCGAGAGCATCGCTGGTGATATGGCAACAGCTGTCTTCGGAGGTATGCGCACCAAGATGCGCCTCAATAGACTGGAGCATGCTCCTGCTACCGTCGATGGCGACAAGACCGAACAGCGCAAACAGGACTTGGGCTCTTATGGCATCAGTACGGAGACACGCAAGACCATCGACCAGCACAAGACCAACTTCCATCAAGACCTCGACATCAGAGGTATGCGTGGTGATGAGGCGCTCAATGCCGTACAATACTTCATCGACGACGCCATCCTCGTGGGTATGCCCCGTGTGCGTATCCTTCATGGTAAGGGCAATGGTATCTTGAGACAACTCATACGCCAGTATCTGAGCAGTGTACCCAACGTTACTCATTATGCAGATGAACATGTGCAGTTTGGCGGAGCAGGAATCACGGTAGTTGACTTTTAAAGGAGTTAAAGGAGTTGAAGGAGTTAAAGGAGTTAAGACAAATGCCTTTGTGGACTCAACTTTAAACATTAAACACATAACATTGGGCGGGCAAGATGCCACGCCCTCCCCAGTGCCTTCCTGCTCATAAGCAAGTCTGCACTGGGAGGGCAGCGCTTCCAGCCTGCCCATAAAAAATGTCCCAACCTCTAACACTCAACAATAAACATTAAACATTAGACAATAAACATTAGACAATAACCATCTGCGACCGAAGGGAGCGATAACTCCTTAACTCCTTTAACTCCTCTAAAAACTCCTTTAACTCCTCTAAAAACTCCTTGAACTCCTCTAAAAACTCCTTGGACGTACATTATCCTTAACAGAAGTTAATAAAAGAAATATTTCTCGGAAAATATTTGGCAGGTTCAAAGGAAAGCAGTACCTTTGCACCCGCTTAATCGCAGAGACGGACAAGTCTCATACGACCAGCTCCCTCGGAATCCCCCAGGATGGGAACATAGCAAGGGTACTTGGTTGTAGCGGTGCGATATGAATCGCTTGTCCACCCGCCTCTTTAGCTCAGTTGGCCAGAGCACGTGATTTGTAATCTCGGGGTCGTTGGTTCGAATCCGACAAGAGGCTCAAAGAAAAGAGAACTTCATTCATTTGGAGTTCTCTTTTTTTGGTTTTCTACAGGTCTGTTTCTCCAAAAATATATAAAATTATTGCAGCATTGAACACTATATGCTAAAAATTGCTTACCTTTGCACGATAATACATCAACAACTCAACTTTCGCAAAGCGGAAAGTTAAAGTTCAATATATAAAATAATGATCAACGTACAGAATTTAGTTCAGACAAGAGCTTTCGCCCGTCAAGATGGTGCCATTTTAGGACTCGCATGGATCGCAAGTTTCATACTCACCATGCTGGCCGTAAAACCCGAAACATCCCTGTTAGGGCTGATAGGCAACATACTATTGCTTAGTACACCTTTCATCGTAGCAAAACGCTTAAAGAGTTTCCGCGACTACGCCCTCGAAGGTAGTATCTCCTTCCGCCGTGGCACCTTCTACTGTATGCAGACATTCTTTAATGCCACACTGCTACTCACCGTGGTACAGTACTTGTGGTTCTCGTTCATGGACATGGGACCTTTCATGGCTTTGCTGCAAACCAACTACCAAACCATCATGCAAGAGACCTACCACCTCTCTGCACAAGAGGCAAAGACCACCATCGACACCTTACTCGGTATGACGCCCTTAGCATGGGCATCCATGTTTATGATTACCGACCTCTTAGTAGGCGCCGTTCTCAGTCCTATCATCGCTGCCGTCATGGCACGCCACATTGCTCCCCGAAACATCAAAAACCAACAATAAACACACCTACAACATGGATATATCCGTTATCGTACCCCTATACAACGAGGAAGAATCGCTACCAGAGCTCTATGCCTGGATAAAGCGAGTCATGGAAGCCAACAACTTCAGTTATGAGGTTATCTTTGTCAACGATGGTTCAACCGACCATTCTTGGCAGGTCATAGAACAGTTGGCTGAAGAGTCTGCACAGGTAAAAGGCATCAAGTTTCGCCGTAACTATGGTAAGAGCCCAGCCCTCTACTGCGGATTCAAGGAAGCACAAGGCGATGTGGTCATCACCATGGATGCTGACCTACAAGACTCTCCCGATGAAATACCTGGTCTTTACCACATGATAACCCAAGAGGGCTACGACCTCGTATCGGGCTACAAGCAGAATCGCAAAGAAGGCGACCCACTCTCCAAGACCATCCCCACCAAACTCTTTAATGCCACAGCACGCAAGGTTAGTGGCATACACAACCTGCACGACTTCAACTGCGGACTAAAGGCTTACCGCCGAGACGTGGTAAAGAACATAGAGGTATATGGTGAGATGCACCGCTACATCCCCTACCTGGCAAAAAATGCGGGTTTCGACAAGATAGGCGAAAAACCTGTACACCATCAGGCACGCAAATTTGGAAAGTCTAAGTTTATGGGCTGGAACCGTTTTGTCAACGGCTATCTGGACCTGATGACCCTCTGGTTCTTGAGCAACTTTGGCAAGAAGCCGATGCACGTCTTCGGATTCTTAGGTAGCGTGGTGTTCTTTATAGGATTCCTGTCATTGGTATGCCTCGGCATCGACAAGAGTATCGACCTCTATCACGGAGTATACGGACACCTCATTACCGACTCCCCCTACTTCTTCATTGCCCTGACAGCTATGCTCTTGGGAAGCCAACTGTTCTTGGCAGGATTCTTAGGCGACCTACTGAGCCGACAGAACCCTAATCGTAATGACTATCAAATAGAAAAAGAGATAAGATGCGGAAAATAATCCCCATACTCATGATGGGCCTTGGGCTCATGGCTGCATGCAGCACGCTCGACTGCCCGCTCAACAATACGGTGTATACCAAGTATCGATTGGCGGGAGACATCACCACAATGACAGATACGCTCACCATCTCGACCAACAGAATCGAGGGTACTGACAGCGTACTTATCAACAAGGACGTTAACGTGGACAGTTTTATACTGCCCATAAGCTACTCGCTACAGGAAGATAGCCTCTTCTTCGAAATACGTGACATAGAAAACCACTTGTATGTAGACACCGTAACAGTGAAGAAGACCAACACGCCACACTTTGAATCGGTGGACTGCAAGCCAACCTTTTTTCATACCATTACTGACGTGAAGACTACGCACTACCGCATAGACTCCATTGTCATCAACAATAAAGAAGTAACTTATGATGAAACGAAGCCACACTTCTATATATACTTTGGTCATCGCGATTAGTGCCTTGATGCTACTGACGCCTGCTCCCAGAGCACATGCCCAGGGCACATCTGGCAAGAAGATTGCTGCCACCAACAAGGACACAATTCCGCTGTTGAGAAACGTGGCGGTAAGTGCAGATTTGGTGGGCCCCATACAACTCATGGTAAGCGACTATGGGCAGTATGAGGCGGCTCTACGTGTCAATCTCAAGGACAAGTATTTCCCCGTAGTAGAATTGGGTATCGGAAAAGCCGATGGCACTGACGAAAGTACACAGATCAACTACAAGACAACGGCACCCTACGGACGAATAGGTTGCGACTTCAACCTGTTGCGCAACAAGCACGACATCTATCGTCTGTATGGTGGTGTGAGATATGCTCTTACCTATTTCAAATACGACTTGAAAGGTCCAGACATCAAAGACCCTGTATGGGGTGGAACAACTCCCTATGAAGTCAATGGCGTGAAGTGTAACTACCATTGGGCTGAATTTGTACTGGGTGTAGACGCCAAGATATGGGGTCCTATCAGAATGGGGTGGAGCCTGAGATACAAGCGCAGACTCTTCCATGACGACGGCGACTATGGCAACACCTGGTATGTGCCTGGATTTGGTAAGCAGGGAGGCTCACGCTTCGGTGGAACCTTCAACGTAAGCTTCGAGCTGTAAGCCACCATCGGCAAGAAAGCCGCATCACTCTCACCCCTATTTCATCAACCATCACCCCTATTCCCATTATCATGAACAAAAAAAGACTCATTTGGCAAATACCTTTTCTGCTGTTCCTCGTCATCGGCACGGTCATCATCATCAAGCAGCAAAAAAACATAAACTATCAGCACGATGAGGGTTTCATCTTCGGAACCATCTATCATATCACTTATCATAGCGACACCAATCTAAAGAAAGAGATTGAGGCTGAGCTAAAGAAGGTGGACCAGTCGCTCTCTCCCTTCAACAAAACGTCGGTTATCTCAAAGGTAAACCGCAACGAAAATCCTGTGGTCGACCCTATGTTCAAAGAGGTTTTCCTCCTGGCAGAGAATATATCCAACGAGACTCACGGAGCCTTTGACATCACCGTAGCCCCACTGGTCAACGAATGGGGATTCGGTTTTAAGAAAGGTGTAGAACCTACTCGTCAGGTCATAGATAGCCTGAAATACATCGTGGGCTATCAGAAAGTGAAGCTCACACCCAAGAATTATGTCCAAAAGCAAGACCCTCGTATCATGCTCGACTGTTCTGCCATAGCTAAAGGCTACGGATGTGATGTGGTGGCAAGACTGCTGCGTAATAAAGGCGTCAGCAACTTCATGATAGAGATAGGAGGCGAAATCGTGACCTACGGAAACAGCGAGAAGCGTGTGCCATGGCGCATCGGCGTGAACAAGCCTACCGATGACTCGCTCAACACCAGCCAGGAACTGCAGACGATACTCAATGTCACAGATATAGCCATGGCTACCAGTGGCAACTATCGCAACTTCTACTATAAGAATGGCAAAAAGTACGCTCATACTATCGACCCCAAGACGGGATATCCAGTGCAGCACAACATCCTCTCAGCCACTGTTTTAGCTAAAAACTGCGCTACAGCAGATGCCTACGCTACTTCATTCATGGTATTAGGATTGGAGGGTGCTCAGAAGATTCTTCAACAACACCCTGAGCTGATGGCTTACCTCATCTACGCTGATAAGGATGGCAAAAACCAAACATGGTACTCACCATCGCTCAAATCCAAAATACAAGAATAGAGGAAACCGCAAAGAAGTTATGACAAATGCTTCATGAGGAGGGATAACTTTCCTTCCCCCCTCCTCCTATTACTTCGCTACTACTTTTCTATAAATCAAACAAAGAGTGCCCGAAAACCGCATATATAATAACTTGCTGGCCCTGCCCCTCTTTTTAGGAATGAGCCGCAAAGACTTGCAGCAAGCTGCAGGGCAGACACGCTTTGACTTCAGAAAAATAGCCCAGGGAGAGACCATCGTGACAGAAGGTGAACCATGCACACATCTATACTTTTTGCTCGACGGAGATATCATGGTCAAAACCTATTCTACAGACCGCAGCTACTGTATTGAAGAAGAAATTCATGCTCCTGAGACCTTCCAGTCAGAACGTATCTTTGGTCTGCACCCACACTTCACCCACACCTATATTGCTCAACAAGACTGCAGCCTGCTATGCTTGGGCAAACAAGACGTGATGAAGTTGGCAACTCGCTTCGACATCTTCCGTATCAACCTACTCAACCTGGTATCTACACAAAGTCAGAAGCACAACATCCGTACACGCCAAAGTCCGCCCAAGACTTTGGAAGAACGTATCGTACGCTTCATAGAGTCAAACTGTGTTAGCCATTATGGAGAGAAAACCATCCACATCAAGATGACTCGCATCGCAGAAGAAGTAAACGACAGCAGGCTCGATGTTTCGAAGGCACTCAATCATTTACAAAACCAAGGACTTATACAACTTTTCAGAGAACGAATCTACATACCTGCACTTGAAAAACTCACCAACGACAAACAATGAAATAAAAGTATGTTAAATTGTATGTAACAAGAAGACAATCACGCTCTTTTTTACTAACTTTGCACTAAAAATATAAACAATAAGTTAGTATGCTGCAAGAAAATAAAACAGAGAATCGTATCAACCCCTTTTTCTTACCTTACAACACCCCACACGACACCGTACCCTTCGACCGTATCAAGTTGGAAGACTACGAAGAAGCCTTCATGGAAGGAATACGCCGTGACGACGAGGCCACAGACAAGATTGTAAACGACCCCGCCGAGCCTACCTTCGAGAATACCTTGGCGCGTGTAGACACAGAAAAAGGAGAACACTACTACGACTTGCTCAGCCGCGTTTCTAACGTTTTCTCTTGCATGATGAGCGCAGAAACCAGCGATGAGATGGAAGCCTTGGCACAGAAGATGAGCCCCATCTTAACAAAGCATGCTAATGACATCACCCTCAACAAGAAACTCTTTGAGCGCATCAAGTTTGTACACGACCACCCCAACCGTGAACTCAATGCCGAGGAACAGATGTTGCTCGAAACCAGCTATGATGGTTTTGTGCGTAGCGGTGCACTGCTCGACGATGAGGGCAAGGAACACCTCCGCAAACTCACCGAGGAAGCAAGTATGCTCACCCTCCAGTTCTCACAAAACCTACTCAAAGAAAACAAAGCATTCCAACTGCATATCACCAACGAGGCACAGCTCGACGGGCTACCAGAGACAGCCATCGAAGCTGCCAAACAGAACGCTCTGGAACAGGACAAAGAGGGATGGATTTTCACCCTCGACTATCCCAGTTACTCGCCTTTTATGACCTACTCGACACAGCGTTCACTGCGCAAACAGATGTACATGGCACGCAACACCGAGTGTATACACGATAACGATGCTAACAACCTTGACATCTGCAAGCGACTCATCAATCTGCGACGTGAGCTCGCCCAACTGTTGGGATTTGAAACCTACGCTGACTATGTGCTCAAGCATCGCATGGCAAGCAGCACTTCCAACGTATACAAATTGCTAAACGACCTCATAGAGGCCTACAAACCCACTGCTGAGAAAGAGGTAGCCGAGATAACAGCCTTGGCAAAGCGCATGGAAGGCGAGGACTTCGAGATGATGCCATGGGATTTCGGATTCTATTCACACAAGTTGCAGATGGAAAAATATAACCTCGATGCAGAAATGTTGCGTCCCTACTTGCAACTCGACAAGGTCATCGAAGGCGTATTCGGTCTTGCAGGCAAACTATACGGCATACGTTTCGAAGAGAATACTGAAATACCCGTTTACCACCCCGATGTAAAAGCATACGAGGTGTTCGACAAAGATGGTAGTTTCTTGGCTGTATTCTATGCAGACTTCTTCCCTCGTAAGGGCAAACAAGGCGGAGCATGGATGACTGAATTTCAGGGACAATGGATAGACCATCAAGGTCGTAACATACGTCCACACGTGAGCGTGGTAATGAACTTCACCAAGCCCACAGCAGAAAAGCCAGCCTTGCTTACACTTGGCGAGGTGGAGACATTCTTGCACGAGTTTGGACATAGCCTGCATGGTATGTTTGCTAATACTCGTTTTGAGAGTCTTTCGGGCACCAACGTGTGGTGGGATTTTGTTGAGCTGCCATCCCAGTTTATGGAGAACTACGCTGTCGAGAAAGACTTCCTTCGCACCTTTGCTTTCCACTACCAAACTGGTGAGCCTCTACCCGACGAACTGATAGAGCGCATCATAAAGAGCCGCAACTTCATGGCTGCATACGGATGTTTGCGACAGGTGAGCTTCGGACTGCTCGACATGGCTTACTACACCAAGAAAGCCCCCTTCAACGAGAACATCATCCCCTTCGAGAAAAAAGCTTGGGAAAAAGCTATGGTGACACCCCAACTGCCCGACACCTGTATGACCGTACAGTTCTCGCATATCATGGCAGGAGGCTACGCTGCAGGATACTATAGTTATAAGTGGGCAGAAGTTCTCGATGCAGATGCCTTCAGTATGTTTAAGAAGAATGGTATCTTCGACCAGCATACAGCACAGAGTTTCAGAGACAATATACTCTCTAAAGGTGGCACAGAGCACCCTATGACACTCTACAAGCGTTTCCGCGGACAGGAACCTACCATCGAGGCACTACTGCAACGCAATGAGATCAAACCCCACACAGCATCATAACAACAAAAAAAAGGAACATGGAGAATCAACTTTCCAAACAAGAGAAACTCGACCTGCGCTATCTGCGTATGGCACGTATATGGGCAGAAAACAGCTACTGCAAGCGCCGACAGGTGGGAGCACTCGTAGTAAAGGATAAGATGATTATCAGCGACGGCTACAATGGTACGCCCAGCGGATTTGAAAACGTATGCGAGGAAGACGGCGTCACCAAGCCTTATGTACTTCACGCCGAAGCCAATGCCATCACCAAGTTGGCTCGCAGCAGCAACAATAGCGACGGAAGTACTCTCTACGTCACCGCCTCGCCATGTATCGAATGTGCTAAACTCATCATCCAGTCTGGTATCAAGCGCGTTGTATACGCAGAAAAATATCGTCTCAACGATGGTATCCAACTGATGGAACGAGCAGGCATCAAGGTGGAATATCTCAACCCTGATGAGCAGCAAGACTCGTCACACAACATTTAACATTCAACACTCCAAAAAAATATGAATATCAACAAGAAAAAGACCAACCGTTTCATGCCCATCATCATGGCTGTTTGCGTGGTGATAGGTATCATGATCGGCTCGTTCTTCTCAAATCATTTCTCGGGCAACAGGCTCAACATCATCAACAGCGGAAGCAACAGGCTTAACAACCTGCTCCACATCATCGACGACCAATACGTGGATGCTGTCAACATCGATTCACTCGTCGACAAGGCTATCCCACAGATACTCTCTGAACTTGACCCTCACTCTGTATACATCAGTGCTAAGGACGTGGCTTCTGCCACCGATGACCTGAAAGGGTCTTTCTGTGGCGTAGGTATCGAATTTGTCATCCGCGAAGACACCATACACGTACAAAATGTAATACAGAATGGACCTGCAGAGAAAGCAGGTCTGTTGGCTGGCGACAAGATTGTGGCTGTGGACGACAAGCCTTTCGTTGGAAAAATCGTTACTAACCAAGAAGCTATGCGCCGCCTCAAAGGACAGAAAGACACCAAAGTGAAGATTGGCGTAGTGCGCTATGGTAGTAAGAAGGTACAAACCTTCACGGTGACTCGTGGCGAGATACCAACCAAGAGTATTACCGCTACCTATATGCTCAACGACGAGACGGGATATATACGTATCAAGAACTTCGGTGAGAACACCTATCCTGAGATGCTCATTGCCCTGGCTAAACTCTCACAAGAACACTTTAAGAACCTCTGCATAGACTTACGCGACAACAGCGGTGGCTACCTCACAGCAGCTATCAATATGGCCAACGAATTCTTGCAAGACAAGAAACTCATCGTCTATACACAGGGACGCAAGTCACCACGTCAAGACTTCCGAAGTGACGGCAAAGGCTCATATCAGAACATTCCACTCGTGGTACTTATCAACGAAGGCTCTGCATCGGCTGCAGAAATCTTTGCAGGAGCTATGCAGGACAACGACCGTGCTACCATCATCGGTCGACGCTCCTTCGGTAAGGGTCTCGTGCAGCAACAGATTGAATTCCCCGACCACAGCATGATACGCCTCACCATTGCACGCTACTACACACCTTCTGGACGTTGCATACAGAAGCCCTACACCCTGGGTGACGATAAAGGCTATGAACAAGATCTCATCAACCGCTACGAGCATGGAGAGTTCTTCTCGCAAGACAGTATCAAGCACACGGGTCCTGCCTACCATACAAGTTTGGGGCGCATCGTATATGGTGGTGGTGGCATCACACCCGACATCTTCGTTCCTGAAGACACTCTCGGAATGACATCTTACTTCAAACAAGCGAGCATGAGCGGTCTTATCCTGCAGTTTGCTTTCACCTATACCGATGACAACCGTCCTAAACTCAATAACTTTAAAGAGATGATGGAGATGGCTGACTATCTGGATAAGCAGGATATGGTGGAGAAGTTTGCTACCTATGCCGACAAGCATGGCCTACAACGCCGCAATCTGCTCATACGCAAGTCGCACAAGTTGTTGCAGCGCTACATCAACAGCCGCGTCATCTACAACATTCTCAACGACCAAGCTTGGAACCAGTATGTCAACCAAGACGATCCTGTCATCGAGAAGACGTTGGAGGTATTTCAAAAGAACGAGGCTTTCCCCAAGAAGCCCGTTCCCACCAAACCTATTAACAAGAAGAAGCAGAAGGTAGCTATGGCTAATGTGCCCTACAACTACCGTTCGTTGCACAGCCAGTTCCCCCATCAGGCATAAGCAAAAAGACATGAACAAAAAAGAACTGAGAATCCTCATTAGAGATAAAAAGCGACAGTTTTCTGAGCAACAACTCGGAAAACTGTCGCTTCCTATTTTAGAACGTCTGCAACAGAATCGCCGACTCGAGAAAGCCCATCATGTGTTACTCTATTACTCCCTGCCCGACGAGGTGAATACGCATCAATATATCGACGAATTAGTGAGACAGGGCAAAAAGGTATTCCTCCCCGTCGTTGTTGACGCAGAGAATATGCTTATCAGGGAATATACAGGCATCCACGACCTACAGGAGGGTGCTTTCCACATCCTTGAACCCATTGGCAATCTGTTGACTGAAGAAGATTATAAGAAAATAGAAGTTGCCGTTATACCTGGCATGAGTTTCGACAAGGCTGGCAACCGACTGGGAAGAGGTAAGGGTTACTACGACCGGCTACTTAGGAAAATGCCGCATCTCTACAAGATAGGCATCTGTTTCGACTTTCAAAAGTCAGACCGCGTACCAACAGAGCCCACCGATATTAAAATGGATATCATCGTGTAATTCCCCCTCATAGAAATAAGAGCAATAGGGGAATTAGAGAAACTGTTTTATAAAGCTTGAAAACTGTTTTATAAAGCTTGAAAACTGTTTTATAAAGCTTTGTAATTGGCTTCATAAAACTTGATACCAGAGTTAATAAAACTTGATATCTGCAATAACAAAAGCCCCAGCCGCCTCATTGAGTCGTTTTACCAAGATGCTACGGCTCAATGCTAAGTCAGCACGCAGAGCTGGACTAAGAATCTTGACAAAGAGAGTCTGATTCTTAATAAACCTTTCCCCTGAATATTTAGCCACAGGCTCACCCACCACCTGTTCCCAGGCAGCCAACAAGCGTTTTTGCTGCAGAGGTCCTTCCAGTCCCTCTCTTCTTAGAATCTCAGGCAGCAAATCTGATATCGAACGTACTTTTCTTCTGAACATAATCATCAATATCTGTTAGGGTTTATTCTTCGTGTGCGAGTGCTATTTCTCCTCCTTCTACATGAAAGATACAATAATCCCCATCACGCTGTTGCAGAATATGGTCAAGATGATCACGATTGGTATCAGTAATAAAAATCTGACCAAAGTTATCACCCGATACCAGCTCTACGATAGCCTCCACACGCTGAGCATCCAACTTATCAAAGATATCGTCGAGAAGCAACAAGGGCGTAGTGCAAGAAGCCGTGCGACGCAAGAAGTCAAACTGCGCCAACTTTAGTGCCAAGACAAACGTCTTGTTCTGACCCTGACTCCCCTCGCGCTTCATCATATAGTCACCGATGAGCATCTCTAAGTCATCACGATGCACACCATGCAGCGAATAGCCCACAGCACGATCTTTGAAACGGTCACGCTGAATCACCTCCAGGAGTGGTCCACGCTGACAATGCGACACATAACGCAAACTCACCTGCTCACGGTCGCCCGAGATACGACTATAGATTTGCTGAAACACAGGCACCAATTCCTTGACAAAAGCTTCACGCTTCTGAAACAACAGCTCTCCATATCGAGCCATCTCCTGCTCCCAAATCTCCATCAAGGTGACATCAGGTTCCTCCTCCATCTTCAACAAAGCATTACGTTGCTGCAAAGCCTTGTTGTAGTTGGTCAACGCCTCCATGTACGAAGCATCATATTGTGAAATCACCACATCCATGAGACGACGGCGCTCTTCGCTTCCGCCTTCAATAATTAAGGTATCTGAGGGCGACACAAAGATGAGAGGAATCAAACCTATATGTTGCGAAAGTCGCTTATACTCTTTCTTATTACGCTTGAAATGCTTCTTCGTGCCACGCTTCATGCCACAGAAAATATTCTCGACATTGCCCTGCTCATCCAGATAGTTGCCTTCCAACATGAAGAAATTCTCATCATGAGCTATCACCTGCGAGTCAATGGGATTATAAGCGCTACGACAAAAAGAAAGATAATAGATAGCATCCAAGAAATTTGTCTTTCCCACACCATTGTGACCGATGAGACAATTAATCTTGGGCGACAATTCCAAATTGGCAGCCTTGATGTTCTTATAATTTATTATCGAGATATTCTTTAAAATCATACGTATTACGGCACTATTGAACTGCAAAGTTAGCAGAAAAAGACCAAAAAACGAAAAAAGTAGCCTATAAATTTCAATATGTGGATAAAATTACGTATTTTTGCATCCTAAAGTGTAGCCTCTCTACAAGGGGAGTACATAGACTATTATTACGAAAAAAAATAATAAAAACAAAAATAAAAATGGCAAACAAAACAGAACAGGTTCTCGAAGCAACCGAGAACATCAACAACCGCGAGGCTTTCTTCTTGAAGTATAAGAAGGCCATCCTTACCGCAGTGGCAGTTATCATCCTTGTCATTGCAGGTGTATTCCTCTACATTTCACAGATTTCCGGACCACGCGAAGAGAAGGCAAGCACTGCTCTCAGCAAGGGTCAGACCTACTTCAACAACGAGATGTTTGAGCAGGCTGTCAATGGTGACGGAGCTGGTTTCGTAGGCTTTGCTAAATTAGCAGACGAATATAGCGGCACCAAGGCAGGCAACCTCGCTAACCTCTATGCAGGTCTTAGCTATGCTAACCTCGGCAAGTGGGCAGAAGCACAGAAGAGCCTCGACGCATTCTCTTCTAAGGGCGACCAGATGATTAGCCCTGCAGCTCATGCAGCACTTGGTGATGCTTATGCTCACCTCAACCAGCTCGACAAAGCTGTAGATGCTTTCAAGAAAGCTGCCGACATGGCAGACAGCAAGTCTGACAACGACGCAAACAGCAGCCTCTCTCCTACTTTCCTCATCAAGGCTGGCGAAATCTTAGAGAGCCAGGGCAAGAAAGAAGAGGCACTAAAGCTCTATCAGGACATTAAGAAAAAATATGTAAACTCTATGCTCGTACAGAGTGCAGAGATTGACAAGTATATCGAAAGAGCCTCTAACTAATTATGGCTACAGCACTTCATAATTTGTCTGATTACGACTTCACAAAGGTACCCGATGCCAGCAATATGTGCTTTGGCATCGTGGTAGCTGAGTGGAATCCTGAGATAACAGGCGCATTGCTCAAGGGAGCCGTTGATACGCTCACCAAGCATGGCACCTTGCCCGAGAACATCCACGTGAAAACCGTTCCTGGAAGTTTCGAGCTCATATATGGCGCCCGCCAGATGGTACTCAACCAAGGCTACGACGCTGTCATCGTCTTAGGTAGTGTCATCAGGGGTGAGACTCCTCATTTCGACTACATCTGCCAGGGCGTTACCTACGGCATTGCTCGTCTCAACGCCTCACAGGAGATTCCTGTCATCTATGGTCTCCTCACCACCAACGACTTGCAGCAAGCCAAAGACCGTAGTGGTGGAAAGCTTGGCAACAAAGGCGATGAGTGTGCTATTGATGCCATCAAAATGGCTAAGTTCTAAAAAAACATCCTAACAAACACAAGTAAATTAAGGAATGAAACTATACCAACTCTTGCAGTCGTTTGACTTTGAGGAACTCTTCCCCACTGTCAGCACGATGTTTCCCAATGCTAATCTCCACCGAGATGTCTTCCAGAAAGCTTTCGATATGCTCTGTAGCATACAGCCCGTGATGAGCAAGAAAGCCATCCGCTATGAGCTCATGGAAGACCCCAACTCGAGCAATAGTATGATTGTGGGAGCCGATGATAGTTGTTTCAACACCACATGGGATGCTTGCTTAGGCAAAGAAGTTAAAAAAGGAAAAGGAGTAGACCTCAACGACGAGGAATTGGCAGCCAACTGCTTGCTCAATGTCCTCTTTATCGGTCGTCATCCACAATGCTTTGACAAAGACTTCAAAAAGCTCTTGAAGTAAAACAGATTAATATATAACTATAAAGAAACCGAGTTCGGCAATGCCAGACTCGGTTTCTTTATTGTTATATATATTCTTATATCATTTTATTCTTCCCCAGTTGTATCGAGTTGGGTATCCTTTGCAATGGAAACCGCTCCCATTCGATTGATTTTGATGACAAGGGGCACATACTCATCGCTTGTCACATCTGGCGACCCGACACTACCAGCAAAACAGAGTACATCATTCTTTACTCCCACAAACACAATGCCCAACAAAGATCCCGTTTTCTTTGTGTGCTCATCCAAGTATTCAGTGAAATCACTTTTCAGAAAGGCACGGTTAAAGAACTCTGTACGATCCTCTCGCAGCACTTTGATCGTAATTTTATTATCATAATACTTAGAATGGTCCTCGCACTCTACCACAGGTAGTTCATGGTCGGCAACACGTTTCATCACCACTTGGTAAGACTTACCAAGCCATTCTATGTCGCGCGTCTGTTCATAGCTACTTAATTCCTGAGTCTTTTTGGGTTTCGGAGCAGTAGGTTTCGGAGCAATAATCACTTGACTCTTTTTCTTCTCATTGCAAGAAGACAAACACGTTGCCACGAAGGCAGCTATCATAAACACGGAAATCGTTTTCTTCATTGTAGTCTTGTTTTTATGTTTATGCAAATCGAACGTAGAACATCAAGTTTACTTGACTGGCAATACCGAGATGCAACTTATCTGATGAATAAGGTAATGCAAAGTTAAGAAAAAAAATGCAATCATGCAAAGAAAAAGCACCCTCTTTTCACAAAGAGAGTGCTTTACTACCTAAATACTAACTAATAAATCCTATTGAACTTTTCTCACACGATATAATAAAAGTTCAGTTTATGAATTCTAATCATAAATAATGACCCAGAAAAACACAAAAGGTTTAATTAGAAGAAAGAAAAAATCGCCATTTTAACCGCCTTTAACAAAACAAGCAAGATTAGTAACTACTCAGCACCCCACAGCATGAGTCGCTCTTTAACTTGTTAATAGATATAAAGCTACACCATTTCGGAAAGTTTTAAAAGAGGAAAGAATTTCAAATTTCAACTGCAATAGATTTTACGAAGAAAATATCCCCCAAAAAACGCAGTGGGCTTCATTGACTATCGAAGCCGCTTTCATTTTTCGAGGCTTTTCTATTCAAACTCTTACCATCGCTAAGGACCCACCTTATTTATATATATAGCAAATGACTATATAAATGATTATCATAAGCAAAAGAAGAAAAACCACACGAGGAAGCAACAGACTTACCATCAAACTACGAATTATCACAAAACAAAGAAGAAAAATATAAATTTGACTAATAGTATTTGGCAAATTACACAATTTGTCGTACCTTTGCAGCAAAAACAAAACAATTAGTATGAGAAAGACTATTTTACTTATCATTCTGACAATAGGAATCATACTCTCTGCATGCACTGGCAAACAAGCCAAAGAGAAAGAAAACGCTCTCGACACCATCCCCATGATGGTGCTGCAGATACAAAAATGCAGCCGACTATATACCGCCGAGGCCCAGGTTCACAGAATCATCACCCACGACGACCAGCTTCGGCTAAAGGGTTCTATCCTCAAAAACAAGTTCAATATTTCTCTGCCTGGCGGAAACCGTAAGGTTGCCATCCCTATAGATGCGACCCTCAAAGCATATATCGACTTTAAAGATTTCAGCGAAAAGAACGTAAGACGGCAAGGCAAGAAGATAGAAATCATCCTCCCCGACCCTAAGGTGGTACTCACCAGTAGCAAGATAGACCATGAGGGAACCAAGAAATTCGTGTCGCTGACACGCAGCAACTTCAGCGATGAAGAGCTCAGCAGCTACGAACAAGAGGGACGCAAGGGCATCATCAATGACATTCCGCGCATGGACATCCTTGAGACAGCTCGCCAGAGTGCCGCACACACTCTGGTGCCCATGCTCGTCCACTTAGGATTCCAAGCCGAGAATATCAAGATTAGTTTCAGAAAGAAGTTTACCTCTTCCGATCTTTCAAGCCTCATCGACGGCACATCGGTAGAGAACAAGTAAGGTATTACAGATATGAGAAAATTTGAAATCATCGTCATACTCCTGCTCGTCATTATCATCGGTGGAGGCTTATACTGGCTCAATAAAGACAACTCCATCTCGATGGAACAAGAAGGAAAGACCCTGCTCTCGCCTACACAGATCAAGAGCATAGAAGCCATCGGCCAGTGGGAATTTCTATCCATCAGTGATGAAGAACTGATAGACACCGTGCGCAAAGGGCTCATCAGCGACGATGAACTGGTAAGAATTTATTATGGCACCCTCCGACTGGGCATCAATATGCGCGAGGTGGGCAACGAATGGCTGAGGGCCGATGGAGACACCATCATCTGCACCCTACCCCCCATCAGGTTGCTCGATCGCAACTTCATTGATGAAACAAGAACACATTCGTTCTTCGAAGAAGGCAAATGGACGGGTAAAGATCGACAGGATATGTACAACAGAGCCTATGAAGCTATGAAGAAGCGTTGCCTCACAAAAGCCAACATCTCCAAGGCAGAAGAAAATGCCAAAGGTCAATTTGAGGCTATGTTCCAGTCTATGGGGTATAGCAACATAAAGATCAAAATAGAACATGGGATAATAAAAGAGAAAGACAAATAACAAAACAGAAAAAAAATAAGAGAGATTATGAATATACTAAACGACATCTTTGTAGCGCTAAGCTCCTTCTTGTGGGGTTGGCCCATGATAATTCTACTCTTGGGCACTCACATCTTCCTCACTATCCGCCTGCGTTTTCCGCAACGCAAGATTTTCAAAGCCATCAAATTATCCATCAAGAGAGATAAGAATGCCACTGGCGACGTCTCTCAGTTTGGTGCACTCGCCACAGCCCTTGCTGCAACAATAGGAACGGGCAACATCATCGGTGTGGCAACAGCCATCGCCTTAGGCGGTCCTGGCGCTGTGCTATGGTGCTGGCTTACGGGTGTATTTGGTATATCTACCAAGTATGCAGAAGGCTTATTGGCAGTAAAATATCGCGTAAAGACCAAGCGCGGCCGCATGCTTGGCGGGCCGATGTATGCCTTAGAGAAGGGATTGGGTTGGAAATGGCTCGCCGTCCTCTTCGCCATCTTTGCAGCCATCGCCTCATTTGGCATCGGTAGCACCGTACAGGCAAACGCCATCTCTACACTCGTAGAAAACCAGTATGGCATCTCCCCCTACCTCACAGGTAGCATCGTCTGCATCTTAGGAGCCGCAGTCATCATTGGCGGTGTGAAATCTATCTCAAAAGTATGTGGAATGCTCGTGCCCTTCATGGCTATTTTCTATGTGTTGGGCTGCATCTATATCCTTATCGTCAACCATACCTATCTATGGCCAGCACTCAAGGTCATCTTTGAGTCAGCTTTCACTACTCGTGCGGCAGGAGGAGGTTTCGCTGGCAGCACATTGATGATGGCAGCCCGCTATGGTATTGCCCGAGGTCTGTTCTCCAACGAGTCGGGTCTTGGTTCGGCACCTATCGTAGCGGCTGCTGCGCAGACTCGTAATCCAGTACGCCAGGCTCTTGTTTCATCGACAGGCACCTTCTGGGATACGGTCATCATCTGTGCCCTTACAGGTCTGGTCATCACCTCAAGCATCATTGCCTACCCCGACATCGACTACCACAACGGAGCAGCCCTTACGAAGGCTGCATTCAGCAAGATACCTTACATAGGAGCACCCTTGCTCACCTTTGGTTTAGCCACTTTCGCTTTCAGCACCACCTTAGGTTGGAGCTATTATGGCGAACGCTGCGTGGAATACCTTAAAGGCAAGCGCTGGATGTTAGTCTACCGCATGCTCTACATCATCAGCATCTTTGCAGGTAGTGTCGTCGGCTTGGAACTGGTATGGAACATTGCCGACTGCATGAATGCGTTGATGGCCATACCTAACCTCATATCCTTGCTCTGTCTTAGCGGCATCATCGTACACGAGACACGCAAGTATCTGTGGCGCGACCGTTTGGACAGCGACATGGATGAGAGAGAGATAGAAGAACTGGAGAGTTAATCTACAGAGACTTATCACATTGTAAAGAAACAAATATCCCCCCGAAAGTTTTTTCATTTAACTTTCGGGGGGATATTTATATTCAGTGAAGCAACAATCAATCCAATCGATATTGCAGATGACGCATCGCATGACCTCCCCATGCAGAATCATTGACATACTGGAAGCCCACCTTGGTGTATAAAGACTCGGCACAAGGATTTCCCTTATCGACAAGCAGACCTACTGCTGGCAATTCCATCTCACGGGCACGCTCAACAACAGCTTTTAATAATAGTTTGGCAATACCATGACCTCGAAACTCGCTCGGTACAGCAATGCTATCAATATAAAGTTCGCCTGCCTGAGTCTCGTCGTCCATACCAGAATAATCGATGCCAAACTCCCTTTGAGCAGCCTCTATAAAACGGCGGCGCAAGCGATGCAGTTCCCCTCCATCGTAAGCCACACAGATGCCAGCCAGACGACCATCGTCAGCAAAGGCACAAAGCGTATTGCGATAACTATACTGACTATCGTCAAGAGCCACCAATTCCGTCATGACCCGACGGAAATCCTCTATCGTATGGTCTTTACCTGCCAGATTCTGGCAACACTCATGATTCATCGCCTCCATAATGAGCGAGGCAATGGGCGCAGCCAAACTGACTGTAGCCCCTTCTACCCGTACATTCATTGTCTAAGTCGTTTTATGATCAAGTTCTGTTATATTATATAACGAACAAAAGTTCATTTTATTTTCTTACCACCTCAATATTCGTATCACCAGGGCGATACAGATAGCCCACACACTCGGTAGCATCCACGCGGAAAGGCTTCCAGGTAAGCTTAGACCAATCGATACGATCAGTACTCTGAGCCACTGGCACCTGAGGAATAAGGCTACCATCCCTAACAAGGATAACGCAAGGCAAAGGCAAGCTTACATTGCCCTGAGCCTGTACATCTGCCACCTGAGTAGGAACAACGATGGTTTGGAAACCACCCTCATACACCTTGCCCGTCTGATAATCTATCCACTTGCCCTTGGGCAGATATACCGTGCGCTCTGTACCACTCTCTAAGAGAGGAGCCACCAATATCTGCGAACCATACATATATTCATCTTCCACTAACCATGCCCCAGCATCCTGAGGAAACTCTACAAAGAGTGCACGAACCATAGGTAGTCCTCGCTCAGAGCAATCTTTGGCCTGCGCATAAACATAAGGCATGAGGCGATACTTCATCTCGGCATTGGCACGGAAGGCATCTGTAAAGTCCTTGCTGATGAGCCAAGGCTCTGTGGGAGGTGCTCCATGAGCGCGTGTATGCGAGCTGAGGAATCCAAAAGGCAGCCAACGGCGATACAGATCTTCAGGACTTTTGCTAACAAAACCACCCAAGTCATGGCTCCAGAAAGAGAAACCACTAAGACCGAAACTCAATCCTCCACGCAGATCACCTATCATACCCACGCTTCCTATCTCGTTGGTAGCTGCATCGCCACCCCAGTGGAGAGGATAACGCTGACTTCCTGCCCAAGCACTTCGTGCCCATATCACACCTTCGTGCTCAGCCGAATGATCCTTCACAGCCTCATAGAGAGCCTTGTTGTATCGCAAAGGATAGAGATTGTGCTCATAGAGTCCTGTCTTGCCCGAAGCATAAAGTCCGTCATAAGGAGCAGCCTCACCAAAATCGCACTTGATGGCACTTACCCCCTGATTGATGAGGTGAGCTATCTTGTCCTGATACCAGTTCACAGTCTTAGGATTGCTCAAGTCGAGCACAGCATCCTCGTAGTTGAGTGTTCCATTGCCATTACGTACTGCCATACCTCCATCTACCAATTCACGGAAATATCGGTTTTTAGGAGTAAAATATGGCAGCTGCCACAGACAGGTGTGGAAGCCATCCTTCTTCAGTGACTTAAGCATACCCACAGGGTCTTTAAACCTGTCTTTGGCAAACTCGTAATCGCATTGCCAGTCTACACCAAACCATCCTGTATCGAAATGAATGACATCGGAAGGAATCTTATTGGCACGTAGCTGATGGGCAACCTCCATACCCTCCTTCTGAGAGAAATACGAGATGCGGCTCATCCATGTTCCGAAAGTCCAGAGAGGCAGCATGGGCGACTTGCCTGTCACCTGTGTATATTCATCCAAAATCTCCTTTGGCTCGCCAAAGAACACAAAGAAGTCCATCGTCTCATCTGCCATAAAGAGTCGCTGAGCACCGATGTAAGATGCCCCAAAGTCGACTGTAGAAGGAGCTGATGTGTGCATGAAGAAACCATAACCACGATTAGAGAAATAGAAAGGCACAGGCTTATACATGTTGGCACCCTCAGGTCCCTGTGGGTCAACAACGGAGAGATTAATCTTCTGTCCCACCTTGTTGAGCGATGTGAAACTCTCACCACAACCATAGATGCGCTCTCCTGGAGAAAGGAGGAATACGGGGTTAATGCTTCGTGAGTTGTCGCTACCACGCTTGATGAAGCTGAACGGCAACAGTTTGATCTGCGAACTATCGTTGTCGATGATATGGCGAGTCTGGGTTAGTATCTTTCCCTTGCTGTCTCTCAGAATCAAGCGGAAAGGATATTTCTGTATCTCGAGCACACCATTCTTGTTGCGATAAATGATACTATTGGTAGAAAACGAAGTATTCCAGCGTCCCTTTCCGATGCGTGCATGGTCGTTGCCTGCGTTTGCGGCAATAAACTCGGGCGAGAACATAGGGTCGTTGGCATCATCCATACGAGGCTCTACGGGCGAAGTGAAAAGGGTGACGCGCAAGGTACGGTCGTCTACCTTGCGTATTCTTATTTTCAGATTGGGATCATTGTCATACTGGGTGCTCGGGAAGTCGAGCATCTGCATACGTACAGGCCAATAGCCATTCAAGTTGAATGCCTGACGAGGCGACATACGATAGCGTTTCCAATTGAGCATTCCCTCTCCTTTGTTCAAGTCGAAGTTAGCAATACTGTCTGCCAAGAAATAGGTATTGGCAAGGTCACAGAAATCGCCCGACACATCGGGAGCCTGGCACTGCAGATACTCAATACCTTCGTTGGTTCGCAACTGTGCCTGCACATGGGCTACAAGCCCACACACGCAACATCCCATCAATAATAGTCTTTTCATATTTACTCTTCTATTAGGTTTATAATTGAGCTTTAGCAAGTTAAGGAGTTAAAGGAGTTATCGCTCCCTATGGTCGCTGAGGAGTTAAGACAATAGTCTTTTGGGTGTAGTTTTTAAGCAGCAAGACATACGTCTTAACTCCTTTAACTTCCTGATATGCGAAAGTTGGTTTTATAAGATAAGGCAAAAATAAAATAAAAATCGCAAAGTCACAAATCTTTTTAAGAGGAATGGCTTTGCGATTAACATAACATGTACACATTTAAACATTTTGTTCTTTGCGCCATGCTGCTGGCGTCATACTCTCAAAGCGAGAAAACACCCTGGAGAAATAGGAGGACGAAGAGAAACCAGAATGAATAGCGACCTCTTCCTGCTTCACATTGGGATTTTCCTTCATATAGTTTTTTGCCTCCTCCAGACGCAGTTGTGTAATCCAAGTACTGAAGTTGGCACCGTGTTTACGGTTGATATAGCGAGACATATATAGCTTGTTGGTACCCATCTCTGCCGCCAAGTCATCTATCGTCAACTGAGGAGCGAGGAACCGCTTTTCAGAAAGCCATCTCTTCACTTGCTCGCCAAAGAGCTGCTCATAGTTGTCTGTCTGCGATATTTTCTGTTCTTCCTTATCAGTCTCCATCCTTTCTTTGTCCGTCACCTCGGCACTGTTCAATTTACCATACATGGCAGCGTAGTTGATGAAACTGATGGCTATGTAGAAATTGGCAGAGATGACATAAACCTGGAAAAGATAATTATAGATAATTCCCCCAAGCAATGTAGTGAAACTCAGTACACTGGTAAGGATTACAAGGATGATACTCTTCTTGATCCAGAACATAAACTGCTGCATATCCTCCGCAAAGTAATTGTCCAGTTTACTCCTCTTCTCATTATATAGGATATAGAAACGTCTCAAGAACAACACGTATTGCACAAAGAATATAAAGAAGGGAAACCATGACACCCAAGCACCCACTTTGCCAAAGACTCCTATGGTGGAAGTTATCATCAGGGCAACAGATAACAGGAAGATACCCCAGTCCTTGCTGAAATTTCGCCACGACATATACTTCTCGTCCAACAAATAGAAGAACGTGGAAAAGAAAAAGATGGCTTCTAAATAGAAAAATATAAAATCAGCGCACTTGATATATGGATTGAGCGCTTTCCAATCGGCAGAGTTGGAAATAGCTAAGTAGACAACAAGGTTGAATCCCATGATAAAATATGTAGTGGCCAAACATCTCTTCGCCTTGCGATAAGGAAGATATTCGGCAGCAAGAGGCACTTTTCCAAACAACAGGACAATGCCGAGGCCAAAATAAATGGCTCCAACACATTGAATCAACACATTGAAATAATGCTCTAACAACTCTATCATATACAATTCTTATTACGGAATACAAAAGTACAAAAAATAATTATTACCCCCCCCGAATTAAGACAAAAAAGCGACATTTTTCACTCTTTTTACACTTTTGCGTCATTTTTTCCATTTTTGAAATTGTAAAAAGAGAAATCTTTCCAATGTTACAAAAACCCAAACTAAAGATTCCACTACCTTTGTAAGTGTTTAAAACTGACGCTCCAACTATTCATCAACCAAAGTTTAGCGCCGAAAAACAGGATGAGTAAAACTTACACACAACGACTCTTAAATGAAATTGATATGAGAAAAAAACTACAACAACAGCACAACGAAGCAGCACAAAAGAGATTCACCACATTCATTGCTCTCCTTGTCGTGCTTCTATTCGTCATTGGAGGAAATCTCCAAATACAAGCCCAGGATACCAATACGAATGGAACCCACATCGCGGGCATCGAATCGCTGACTGGTTGCAGCGAGGCACAAGTAAGAGCTGCTGTAATCAAAGACAACACCTTTCCAGAAGATGACAAGAGTAAAATCTTCTTCCTCTATAATGTCAAGACGGGTCTGCTGCTCAATGCAGGAGGCTATTGGGGAACTCATGTCTCCTTGAAAGAATACGGAATGCCGCTATGGATACATATCGACAAAAACGACTGGATTCACCTTGCTCAGGAGTTTGAAACAAAGGGATCGAAAGAAGAGGGCAACTACTTAGAATACGAGACTGGGAATGATTCTATAGAAGACAATGGTGTGTATATAGACAGAGCATATATTTATAAAGGACTAACTGGCACTTTGAACAATATCGTCAAGAGAGGCTGGGAACTGGAGGCTGTTTCTGGCAAGACCAACACCTACACCTACAGGCTATACACGCGCAGCAACACCTCATTGACTCCGAACACAATTCCATATTTTGGCAATACCAAGTATTACCTCATCGCAGCCAAGACACAAGGCGACGTGGACAAAAACTGCGGTGCCGTGAAAGAAGGAAGCACAGAGATAGCCGACCACAACGACGAATGGAGATTTCTGTCTTACCAGCAGATATTAGATCTCCAGGACAAGAACAGCGACAACATCATCTCGTCCATCGACCTGACTTTCCGTCTGCAATGCCCAGGCTTCTCTCGTGAGAATGCGGCTATGCACAACTGGAAGGCTTATCAATATGGAGGAAGTGGTCAAATCAGATTAGGCTTGGAACATTATTACAAGCCTTTCGAGAAAATCAGCACTGGAACAACAGCCGGCAGCAATATCAAGATCAGCGATAAATATACCAATCATTTTGAAGACGAAACGATAAAAAGCTACACTTTCCCCGAGGGCAGCAATGCTACCACGTTCACAAAAAGCAAGAACTACGAGCGTCATTGCGGCAAATACTATTGTGCTGATGCCAAGAATTTCCGAGGCACCATCTACCAGGATGTCACTGTGACTCATGGCGGTGCATACGTTATCGAGTGTAAGGGATTCTCCACTACCACTAAGGCAAAGCTCTATGCCTGCTTAGTGAATGACGACAACACAGCAAACACCAATACGATGCATGCTACCATTCTGGGGCAGACTGATTACATGTCTGCACAGGAAAAGGCAGCGCTTCATGTCAAAGAGCAGAATATGGACTATGCTGCCAAGGAATTCTACGGCAGTCACAAATACTTCAACAGTGTGCTGGTACAGGTGCCTGAAGGTGGCGGCACTATCCGATTCGGAATCGAAATCGGAACACAGGAAGACAAGGAGCCTGTGGAATCGGAGAAAGAGTGGACGGTATTCGATGACTTCCGCCTCCTCTATACAAGCAAGACAACTGATGGCGACTTGGTTCTCGATCAGGACAGGGACAACCTGGATTATCTGAAGGATTGCTCCAACACCTATAAGAGTGTGACGCTCCACCTCAACAAGACCTTCGACAAGGACAAGTGGAATGGCTTCGTCTTGCCCGTAAGCCTTACCAAGGACCAACTCACCCAGGCATTCGGTCCTAATGTAAAACTGGCAAAGCTCAACAAGTTGACCAGCAATGAGATACAGTTTGTCAGCATAGACATGAGCAAGGTGGGAAACGACGCGACTGTGATGGAAGCCTACGTACCTTACATCATGTTCCCTACCAAGCATGCCGAACAGGAACAGACACCAGCCTACACGGCATTGCTGAGTAAGATAGTCAACGGCCAGGCAAAGGATGAACGGGTGATCATCGGCAAGAACCATATCGACATTCCCAATGTCACATTCACTGTTGACAAAGAGAACAAGAACGACCTCACCAATATGAATACAACGAACTGGACAACCAACAGCAGTATCGTTGTTAAGGGCTCTGGCACTCCATTCTTCGAAGGCAACGGCACCATGACAGCCTTCGGAACATTTGCCAGAACGTTCGGAACAGGCACACAGAATACAGACAAGAATGATGATGATTACGGCAAATGGAACATTGAGAACAAGTCAAAGATCATAGAGGGTCGCAGCGACCTGACGGGCTGCTACTTCTTCTATAGAGGCAACATGTATTATAGTTCCGCTAACAGAGCAAGAGGCTTGCGAGGCTTCAGCGTATGGTTTGCACCAACTACTGCTTCCGGCAGCCCTGCCAAACCTGCCAACGTTTTCCTTGATGGTGTATCCTTGGACAAGACCACAGGCATCAACCCCATCATCTATGGCGAGGAAGAAAGCAGAATTGACAGATTCGCCCATGGTATCTATAGCCTGAATGGTCAACTCATCAGCAACAGCAGTTCCTTGGACGGACTCCCAAGTGGAATCTACATTCTGAACGGCAAGAAAGTCATCAAGAGATAATCGGGAGCTACAAGTCTTGAGCAAGAAAGCCAAGACATACAAAACAATTAGTAAAACACTCAAAATCGACAGACGATGAAAAAAAGATATATGTGCCCCATGACCACAACCATCATGGCTGAGACTTGCAGCATCTGCGCAGGCTCTCCTCCTAAATGGACGGAACGCCCAGAGTCACAAGACCCAACAATGCCTGACGAGCCATCCAGCTGGGGAGAAATCATCTGGGACAAGGGACAAGATTCATTCAAGCCAGAAGAAGACCCATTCAACCCAGACAACTGGTAAGAGAAATACCAATCAGCATCCGAGAGCGTAGGAACGCTATCATAAATAAAAACTCGCAAGACTCTACTGAATCTTGCGAGTTTTTTATGTTTATATGAATGCTATTCCTTCATCATAGATAGCTTTGGCTGCTAAAACTGGATTTACTATAGCTGGATTTGCGCCTGTTGCAGATCTACCGCCTTGGCTGTTAGAGTACCCTTTCCCTTCAAGACAACGACACACTTACCGAAGAAGGCCTTGCGATGAGGGTCGGTAAAACGTTCCAACGATGTCTGGCAGCCATTGTCGGTACCCAGAATCTTTGCATCTGAGGAGAAGAAGATCTGGTTGTCGGCATTAGGACAGAGGTTACCATCCTTGTCTACCACCTGCACCTCGACAAAGGTGGTAGGTTCGGAAGCGCCAAAAGCCAAGGTACCCTGATAAGTTTTCTTCAATACGATGTGATGAGGCGCACCTGCCGTACGGATGGTCTGCTCGCCTACCAGCTTTCCGTCCTTACGTGCCACCACCTTCACTTCTCCTGGTTCGAAAGCAACACGCCACATCACATGATACTCGGTAGAATGTTGATAGGCGGCTCCCTCATTGGCTGCACCATATACCTTCTTGCGACGGATGCCCTGACTCTTACCGTTGACAAACAGCTCCACCTCGTCAGCATGATTGAAGTAGCACCACATATCAATGGTCTGACCCGGAATCCAGTTCCAGTGAGGGAAGAGATGCAGCACCTCCTTGTCGATCCACTCGCTCTGGTACATATAATAGCTGTCCTTGGGTAAACCCGCAAGGTCTATCACACCAAAGTAACTGCTGCGTGCAGGGTAAGAATAAGGAGTAGGCTCTCCGATATAGTCGAAACCAGTCCATATAAACTGTCCTCCCACAAAGTCGTTGTGCTTTACGACATCCCATGTCTCCTCGTGCGTACTGCTCCAGGAAGCATGCATATTGTCGTAAGCCGAACACATGTACGACGGGTCGGTGTAGGGCAGCCACCACTCTTTAGGAGCAACGATGATACTGTCGCTGGGCATCTTATAGAAGCCTCTTGTGGCCAACGCCGACACACTCTCCGAGAAGATGAAAGGCTTGTCGGGGAAATTCTGTGGCACATCCTTCACCCATTGATGGTGATAGTTGAAACCTATCACATCGAGGGCTCCACTCTTGAAGAGATGGTTCTTAGGGTCGGGCTCGTTGCATCCTGCTGTGATGGGACGCGCACTCCATGGGTCACACGTCTTCACTATCTCTGCCAGATGCTGGGTGAGAAGCGAGTTCACACTCAGTTCATCGCTATGTGCCAAAGTGGAAGCATCGTGACCTGCGTTAAGAATCAGGTTGGCCTGCTCCAAGCTGAGTGTATCGGCCGCAACATCCGACCACTGTTCGAGCACCTCGTTGCCAATGCTCCACATAAAGACACAAGGATGATTGCGATCGCGTTTCACCAAGTCGGACAGGTCGCGCTGGTGCCACTCGTCGAAGAAACGTGCATAGTCGTTTTGCGACTTCTTGCGTCGCCACATATCGAAACTCTCGTCCATGACAAGGATTCCCATCGAGTCGCACATACTGAGCAGTTCTGGAGCAGGGGGATTATGACTGCACCTGACGGCATTGACACCCATATCGCGAAGTATCGTCAACTTGCGATATAGGGCATCCTCGTTGAGCGCAGCCCCCAAGCAACCTAAATCATGATGCTCGCAGACACCATTGAGTTTCATGAACTTGCCATTCAGCGAGAATCCCTTCTTCACATCAAACCGAGCATCTCGGAAAGCCGTAGTTGTCATTTCTGTATCGACCACCTTACCTCCTATCAGCAGCTCACTCTTCACGCTATAGAGATAGCCATTTCCTATCTGCCACAAGTGAGGATTAACCACCCTCAGCATCTGTTCCTGGCTTTTGCCCATCTGACTCGCCACCACCTTGCCTGTAGCATCATAGATGGTATGACGGAATTGAGGATTAAGCTTAGAGGCTTTGGCCGACACTTTTTTTCCGGCAGCAGAGACCGCCTTACAGTCCTCCCAGTCTACACGAACCCTTACCGTGCCGTCGGATGAAGAAGAAACATACTGCCCCCATTGTGAGATACGTACTGGATGCGTCTTGGTAAGCCATACATGACGATAGATACCGCAGCCAGAATACCATCGGCTGTTGGGCTGATCACTGTTGTTCACACGCACAGCAATGACATTGTCTCCCTTCTTATTAATATAAGGTGTAAGGTCGTATTCGAAAGAACTGTATCCGTAAGGACGGGTCCCCAACTGATGTCCGTTGATATACACGGTAGAGTTCATGTATACTCCATCGAAGCCAATGAAATAACGTTCATACTTATCCTTGGCGTCTATAGTGAAATGCTTACGATACCAGCCTATACCACCCGGCAAGGCTCCGCCACTGGCACCCGAAGGATTAGAAACAAGGAAATCTCCCTCTATAGCCCAGTCGTGAGGTAAGTCGAGCTTGCGCCATCCCTGGTCGGTATAGTCCACACGCTCCATGCCAGCACTGTCTGCCAGAGCAAAAAGCCAACCCTTGTCAAAGAGTTGGCGTTGGCGGGCGCTCATACTCTGAGCGCCCAACCATATAAACACGATTGCTAAGAGTTTTCTCATACCTTATCGTTTGTTTATTTGAGTGTTCACGAATTCCATATCGTGTACGATTACTTCAGAGAGACAACAACCTGCTTGCCTGCATATTTCACCATCTTGCCCTTAGGAGCCTTGGCGAGGTTGACACCCTGCTCACGGTTAGTTCCAACAAGAACCACATTGAAACGACGCTTCAGCAACATACCGTCAAAACTACCCTTACGCGTTCCGAAAGTAATGGTTCTCTGTGCATCATTATACTTGATGTCGATAGTGGCATACTTGCCTTTCTCGTAGTTATAGTTGGTACCTTCATCCTCGTAGATGGTAAACTCGCCATCCTTACCTGCATAAACATAGAGGTCGATAAGTTCAGCCTTCTTCTGATCGCTCCACTCCATTTCAGGACCTACAGGCAGAATGGCTCCCTCTGGCAAAAATACAGGAATCTTCTCGTATGGAGCATCTGCAACGATAGTCTGTCCACCAGCATAGTGCTTACCTGTATAGAAATCGTACCATCCCTTTTGCTTAGGCAAGTATACGTTGCGTGAATACTTCTGATACTCGCCAACAGGACAAGCCATAAGAGCAGGACCAAACATCCACTGGTCTTTGATATCGAGCACCTTGTCGTCACCATTGAAGTCCATCACCAATCCTCGCATCATGGTGTAATCCTTGAGATGAACCATACCTGCCATGCTGTAAAGATAAGGCATCAGACGATAGCGCAGTTTGTCGTAAGCCACGATGGTCTTGTAAGCCTGATGGTCGGCAGGAGCAATGTTCCACACCTCACGCAGTGGCCACTGTCCATGAGCACGATAGAGAGGAACGAAACAACCAAACTGATTCCAGCGAGCCTGTAGCTCACGCCATTCCTTCAGGTCGGCATTCTCCTTGCCCGTCTTATCAAACTCCTGCTGGGCTGCCACATAGCGATTCTCTACACAGAATCCACCCTGATCCATTCCCCAGAAAGGAAGACCAGCCATAGAATAGTTCAGACCAGCAGTCATCTGTGCACGCATATCCTCCCATCGGGTAGCGATATCGCCCGACCATGTGGCTGTACTGTAACGCTGTTCGCCAGCAAAACCCGAACGGGTAAGAAGGAACACACGCTGGTTAGGGTTCACCGAACGTTGTCCATGATAGATAGCATCCGCATTCACGATGCTGTAAGCATTGAAATATTCTGTAGAGGTTCCGAGAGCAGTAGGACCCGAAAGAGTCTTGCGATACCACATAGGAGTGCAGTCGCGCACATTAGGCTCCGAAGCATCCATCCACCAAGCATCGATACCAAACTTGTACTTACTATACAGGTTCTCATCCATCTGTCGCCAGAACATCTTGCGGGCTCCAGCATCATAAGCGTCATAGAAAGAGCCACGGAATCCGAGCCAGTCGTGAATGTCATCCTGGATGGCCTGATGATACATCCATCCCTTGCCATCAAGCTCCTTATAATTCTTGACCGTGTCATAGAATTTAGGCCATACAGAAATCATAAATCTACCATTCATGGCATGCACACTGTCGAGCATGGCCTGAGGATTGGGGTAACGGGAATTCTCAAACTCATGACTACCCCATGAGTCGAGTTTCCAGTAGTTCCAGTCCTGCACGATATTGTCGACAGGGATATGCAGATCACGGAACTTCTTCAAGGTACTCTCAATATCCTCGCTGCTCTGATAGCGCTCACGACTCTGCCAGAAACCCAGCACCCACTTGGGATAAACAGGAGCCTTGCCTGTGAGGGTACGATAACCGCTGATGACTTCATCGAGGTTCTTACCTGCCACGAAGTAATAGTCCATATCGGGAGACATCTCGCTCCAGATGCTCAACTGATTCTTTTCTGCCTCAGAACGAGGAGCTGCTACACGCAAACCGCAATAAGACACGTCGCCATCGGGCTGCCACTCGATGCGAATAGGCGTCTTGACACCTTTGGCAATAGGAGTCTCAAACTTGAACGAGTTAGGATTCCATGCTGTACGCCAACGCTCAGGAACCACCAATTTACCATCGATGTAGATCTTCATGTAACCTGCATAATAGAGGATAAACTGATAGAAGCTGTTCTCTGGCGCCTCCACATATCCCTCATACACGACCTTGGCACCATTCAGCGCAAAGCCCTTGGGCAGATTCTGAATGCCACCCTTGTCGGTCTTGTTGCACAACTCTGAAGTCTCGGGCATAGCATACTCAAAATAGATGCTGTCCTCACCACGCACTATCTTCTTACCGCTCTTGTCGACATAAGTACCTGTGAGCTGACCTTCCTTGCCATCCTTATCGAAAAGACGGAAGGCACGATTCAACTGCAGATAGTCATCGGGGTTACCCCAACGGCAATAAGAATAAGAATCCCAAAGAATACCATAGTTCTTGTTGGAAACAACAAAAGGCACGCTCACCTTGGTGTTATACTGGAAGAGGTCTTCGTTCTTTCCCTTCATGTTGAGTTCCTCGCTTTGGTGCTGACCAAGTCCATAAAAAGCCTCATTGTCGGGACTATCGAAGAGAGCACGCCATGACCATCCATGCTTCTGCGCCTCAGGCACCTTTGCTAAGTCTACACCTATCTCACGATCAGGCACAGTAAAGGGCTTAAAGGTCTTTCCGCCCTGAGCCACCTCGCTAAGTAAAAGCTGGTCGTTGAGGTCGTAGAAACAGATACGTCCTGTCGACTCATTGAGCACAGCACGCATAGCAGCAGTGGTAACCACAAGGTTATCACCCTGTTCTTCTACCTGAAATGAAGGCTGACTTTTCTGAGGTACAACAATCAGACTTGTCTTCTCGCGGAAAGACTGTTCTGCCGTAGCCTGCACACGGATAATCTTATCGCCGACAACCTGCAGACGCACCTGGTTAGGTCCAAAATCTTGATGTTGTTTTACCTGAACAGTAATGAAATTACCATTCTTTACGAATCCTGCTGCCGAAGCCGTTGTAGCTCCTATAAGCAGCACTGCTGAAATAAAAATTGTTTTAGTTAGTCTCATGCTTAACAGATTTATTTTTGCTGCAAAATTAATCATTATAAGGCTAACTGATACTACCATTTTGTTTAAAATGAATGTATAAAATGTTAATACCCCTATTTAAAAATAGGTGTCAAAAGTGAGTTTTCACTTTTGGCACCTATACAAATCGTACAAAGCACATCTTTAATTAGATAGTTTCTTCTTATACTGCGAAGGCGTCATACCATAAGCTTCCTGGAAGTACTTAGAGAAATAGCGTGGATTGTTGAAGCCCACTCGATAGGCTATTTCACTAATGTTGTACTCACCTTCACGCAGCAGTTCCTCTGCTCGCTTGATGCGCTTGGCACGCATATACTCTGAAGGAGTGGTGCCAGTGAGAGCCAACACACGCTTATAAAGTTGAACGCGCGAAATCAACAGATGAGCACTCATCGATTCTACAGACGAGTCTGGGTCACCCATATTATCGCGGATATAGAGGTCTACCGAATCGAGGAACTTCTTATCGGCAACCGATAGTTTGAAGTCATCAGCCTGCTCATCTGTCACTGCGCCTACAGAGTTATCAGCCCCTGGCAAGATGTCGGGATGCGCAACCTGCCCCACTGCCGACTCTCCTGTAGAATGATTCCACTTCAGGAAATTGGCAATACGCACCTTGAGCAAATCGACATCAAAAGGCTTGGTGATGTAAGCATCTGCGCCACTCTCGTAGCCCTCCTTACGATGTTCATCGGCAAGACGCGCAGTAAGCATAACAAAAGGAATCGAGCGTAAGCGGGCATCATCCTTGACTAAACGACAAAGTGCATTACCATCCATCACAGGCATCATGACGTCACTAAGAATCACGTCGGGTACCTGTTTTTGCATCTTATCCCAAGCATCTTGACCATTGACAGCTTCAATCACCTGATAAGAGTCTTCCAGCATTTCGTGCATAAACTCTCGGAAGTCGTCGCTATCGTCGACCAACAATACCAAAGGCTTCGCCTCTGTGGTCACTGCAGCAGCGGGGTGCTCACTCTCAGCTGTATGAGCTGAGATAGCAGCATCTTCGGTTGTCGGTGCCATGGTAGAGGTAGAGGCGGCGGTGTCATCAGTCATAGAAGGGCCAGCAGATGCAACCTCTTCGCCATGACGCACAGGAATGTCTACCACAAACTTAGCACCACCACCAGGATTATCTTCCACATGCACATCACCGCCATGCAACTTGGCAAACTGCATCACGAGATTCAGTCCGATGCCACTGCCTCCATAAGGTTGCATCTCTGTGCCATTGACTTGATAGAATCGGTCGAACACCTGTTTCTTGTCGGCATCGCTAAGTCCACGTCCTGTGTCAGCCACAGAGATTCTCAGCATATCGTCGGCAAGCGAAGCATCGTCTTCCTTAGAGCGTATAGTAAGTCCCACCTTGATATTTCCACCATCAGGAGTAAACTTATAAGCGTTGCTCAACAAGTTGTTCATGATTTTTCCTACCTTGTCAACATCGAAGTTCATCAGCAATTTGGGTACAGACGAGTGAAACTCCAAGCGCGTGTGATTGTTGACCAACTGCTGGAAAGTGTGACAGATGTTTTGCACAAAAGCCACGACATCCACTTTCTCAAGCGTCAGTTTACCCTGCTTTTGTTCCATCTTACGGAAATCGAGTATCTGATTGACCAATCCGAGCAATCGCTGGGCATTGCGCTGAATCAGCTCCATTTTGTGGCGTTTATCCTCATCATGCTCTTTCTTGATAAGCGCATTGAGTGGAGATATGACAAGGGTGAGCGGAGTGCGCAACTCATGGCTCACATTGGTGAAGAAGTTGAGTTTCAGTTCGTTCAGCTCTTCTGTCTTGCGAATATCCTCCTCCATTTTCTGGCGTTCATACTTGGCACGCTGCTTGTTGATCATACGCTTGCGATAAGAGAAGAAGAGCGCCATGATAATGAACACATAGATGAAGATAGCAACATTGGAAAGATAGAACGGCGGATGCACATGTATCTTCAACTCGCTGATCTCATCGCTCTCAGAACCGTCAGCATTGACCACTTTTACCTGAAGCGTATAGTTGCCTGGCGAGAGATTGGTAAAGGTTACCGACGGACGTCCCTCGGGAGTAAGAATCCATTTGTCCGAAACTCCAGCCATACGATAGAGGAAACGGCTTCGTGACGGAACAGAAACCTCGCTGGAAGCCAACTGAATGGTAAAAGCGTTGTCCTTGCTACTGAGATCAAGCTTTCGACAGAAGTCAAGCGACTTCTCCAAAACGACACGTCCCTCATACTCCTCGCCAGCCACAAGAGGATGGTCGAAGAGCACCAAACCGCTGAAAAGCACTCTTGCACTCTTCTTAACCCTACTTCCTGCCTGCACAGGAATGATGTTGATGCCATCCTGTCCGCCCACGACAATGGAGCCATCATTCAAAATGGTAGAAGCGCGATAGTTGAACTGTCCGTCCTGCAATCCATCAAGCGCATTATAGCTGGAAAGATTCAGGTTCCAATATCCTTTTTCACCCTTAGATAATCTGACACGGGTAATCATAAATTCTGAAATGAGCCAGATGGCATGGTTCTTGTCCTCCTCTATGGAGCATCCCACAGACCCCTGCGTTCCGTTTAGTTCGTTGACCGAAAGCAGCTGGTCGTTCACCGTATCATACATAATGATACCTGCTGGTGAAGCCATCCAGATAATACCTCGACTATCCATCATAGCATAATTAGTGGAAGGACTGGGGAAGAGTGCTCCCGCGCGTGTACCTTTAATATTACGCATGGCATGGGTACGGGTATTGAAGATAGTGAGATTCTGAGAATGACCCACAAGCACATCATCGCCCTTCAGTCTAAAGAAAGACCCCATATAGTTGGAAGGCAGTTTACTGTTACCTGTGTCATAGGTTATCATTTTGTCGGTCTTCGTATCCATCACCTGAAAACCGCCACCCAAGGTTCCTATCATCAGTCGGTGCTGAGCATCTTCTGCCATGCACCAGACACTATTGTTAGCCAAATCACTTGTGCCCACCTGATAGGCTTTCCACTGACCATCACGATATCTTACCATACCTCCGTTGAAGGTACCGAAGTACATAGTGCCATCACTCATGGTTACGCTGCTCACCACGATTTCCGACTTCAGCCCGGTCGTACTTCCTGGATAACGTACTGTCTGACCCGTCACAGGATTGTAGCTCAAGATACCAGCATCGTTGGTTCCACACCACAGATTGCCCTTGGCATCCTGCGTGATGGTGCACACATCACCTAAAGGAATGGTGGTGAATCGGGAAAACGATGGTGAGAAATAAGCCACACCATTCTTATAAGAGCCCAACCACACGGCATCGTCCTTGTCGATAAAGATACGTTGCAGCGAGTTGTCGGGCAGCGAGTTCTGTTTGTAGTCATCTTTGAGATATTGTCGGCAAGTTTTGCGACGATAGTCTACAATCACCAGTCCGTCATGGTCGGTAGCCATCCACAGTCTGCCATCGGATGTGCTTGCCATGTCGCGTATCAGGAACGAGGGAGGCACAGTGCCTGAAATGCCCTGCGTCTTAAAAAACTCCCCCACTCCGCAAATCCATTTCTTTTGATTCACCGAATAGACATAGGTCTTTCCTTCCATCAGCACCCAGTAGTTATTGCGGCTGTCGACGAAAGTGTACAGACCATCCTCCCTGTTCTTCTTATAGGAAGTCAGGGCATTGTTGGTCCAAAGTATGCGATGGCGCTTGCCGTCTACACGACTGATGGTTCCATTTCCATAAGAGATGATTACAGTTCCTTTGTGGTCAGTGAAATCGGTTATCCAGTCGGTTTCGAGGGTGTTGGCACTGGCCGACTGACCTTTCTTGGGATAAGGGAAGAGATAGGGTTTCAAGGTCTTGCCATCCACAAAATAACATCCCTTACCATAGATGGTTATCCAAAGATTCTTTTGTTTATCGATAAAGACTTTATCTATTCCACCCGAGATGCCCACTTGCTTTTCAAGCCATTCCTCAGGTTTACGGTCAAACTGTTCCTGCTCATACTGATAAATACAATACCCCATATCTGTATGAATCCACAGGTTGCCCACAGCATCTTGCTGTATTTCATCCACCGAGTTGTTGGGAAGTGAGGTAGAACTAATGTTGTTGTTCAAGAACATCTTAACACGGAATCCGTCATAGCGAGCGAGTCCTGCCTGTGTTCCAAACCACACATATCCCTTATTGTCCTTGAGGATGGCATTGATATGACTATTGCTCAGTCCGTCTCGGTTGGTGAGACGACTAAACTCAACATCTGCCTCCGAAGCCCTTGCTGTCAAGGAAACCAGACAGAGAACCAGGACATAAAATACTTGTATTAGTAGTGTTTTGAATGTAGTTTTGGTATCATGCATCATCATTTCTTTACTTAGTGTTGTTTTTTTAGGTTTATTCGGTAGTGAGTGTTTTATAGTTTCTCCGAACTTTCACGTATTTTGAGAATCATGGGGACAACCTCCTTGTATATTTTATTATCTCCATTAATGCTTCGCATGAGCAGTTCACAGGCTTTCTCGCCTTGTTCGTGAGCCTTATCCATAATAGCAGTAAGGCGTGGCGTGACAAAGGCAGCAGCATCACCATCGGTGAAACCTATGATAGCCACATCTTCTGGTATGCGCAATCCCTTCGACTTGATGGCATCAAAGGCTGCATAAGTAATAATATCATTAAAGGCGAGGATGGCATCGGGAGGATTGGCGCTTTCGAGTAGGCGCAACGTATTATTGCGTGCCACTTCAAAGTCGATTTTATCACACACCACGAGGTCGCGATCTATGGTGATGCGATTTTCGCGCAGTGCTTCCAAATAGCCGTGCTTACGACGTCGCACCATATCGAGATTGTTAGGTCCGCCAATGAAGGCTATTCGCTTAGAGCCCGACTCTATCATGTGGTGTGTGGCCTCCTGTGCTGCCACATCTCCATTAGCCACCACTTGCGAGAACTTATTCTCCAAACAGCATCTGGCAAAGAAAACCAGTGGTATTCCCATATCATGCAACTGCTCGAAGTGGGAATAGTCTACGGTGTCTTGCGCCAAACAAGCAATGATACCTTCGACGTGCATATTCAAGAAATTGTCGAGGGCTCGTTCCTCTCGAGTATGGTCCTCGTGACTGTTGGCACTAATCACAGAATAACCTTGCTTAGAAGCATAGTCTTCTATACCATCCAGCACTGCAGCATAATAATGGGTTACCAAATTGGGGACAATGACTCCTATCACCCTTGGCGCTTCTTTACGCAAACTTTGCGCAAAAGGATTAGGGCGATAGTTCAATTGCTTGGCAAGATCTTTCACCTTTTTGGTCATTTCCTCTCCCACTTCATGACTGTTTCGCAAGGCACGCGACACAGTGGCAATGCTTACGCCCAAATGGTCTGCAAGGTCTTTAAGTGATGTTCTGCGTTGCTTCATTATACGGTAAATAAAGTTATTGAGTCCTATTTATATATTCTCCAGAATAAACTAATATATTCAAGTTTCGCAAATCGAATGCAGAACGCCAAGTTTGCTTGAGCGTTTTGCTGAGATGCAGCTAATCTTCTGCAAAGATACATTATTTTTTTATGAATCGAAAACGTTTACGTGCATTTTTTTCATGAAAATATATCAAGGTATTACTTTTTCTTGTAATTTTGCACCCAGAAAAGTAATGAATAGTTGATAATAAGTTAGTTAGAAAATTTGGAGCTTAGTCATGTCGTGAGACATTTCTAAGCTTTTTTTGTGTCTTTATCTAAAGGCACAGATGCTTGCCGTCACAACACCCCAAAAACTGTGAAGTAAAATCAGTCACAAAAGAGCACAAAAAAACGCAAGTACTTGCGATGCCCAATGAAAGTACTTGCGTTGGCTGTTGAAAGTACTTACGATGCCCATCGCAAGTACTTTCATTTTTTTACCCATATTTCTTCTTTTCTATATATAATATTCAGCCGAATCGATGAGTCCTGCCCTCAAGGCATATTTGGTTGCCTCATGGGCATTGTTCACATCAAGTTTTCGGAAAATATTCTTGCGATGCGTATTGACAGTGTGAAAACTGGAGAATCGTTTTTCGGCAATCTCTTTAGTAGTCATACCCAAAGCTATGTCTTTCAGAATTTCTGTCTCCGTCTTTGTGAGATTCACTTTTTCCACAGCCTTGACAGGAGGCGGTGCCAACAGCACCTCCGTCATGTGTTGGCAGATGAAACGTCGGTCTTGTATGCAGTACTTGATGGCGGCGCGAATTTCAGAGAGCTGACTATCCTTGGTGAGAATACTTATCTGTGAGCTACTGGCGATAAGTACACGCACGAAGTCGACACTCAGGTCTTCGCTAAAGAGTAGCCATCGTGTGTGGGAGAATCGTTGGCAGAGGATGAGCAGTTCCTCGGCGTCGTTGATATCGAAGAGCGTATAGTCGAGCACCACTACAGCCTCATCGTCATCTGTCAGTGCAAGCATCATCTCTGCCTTATCCTCCACATATTTCCACTCCAGCGTAGGAATAGAATCCTGCTCGTTGGCATTCATGTCCAGCACTATATGTACCAACCCCATACGGGTAATATCCTGTTTATCTGCCAATAGTATCCTCATCGCGTGTTTTTTTAGAATGTCATCATGAATCCAAAACGAATACCCCATTTACTGATGTCTTCGTTGTTGAGATAAGTTAATCGGCGTACATACTCCACCGCAAAGAACTTGAAGATGTTGTGTACACCTGCCACACACTCCCAGTAAGGTGTGTTGTTCATCACATGCGACTTAGATGGGAACTTAAAGAGACCAGCATCACCTTGGTTCTTCTCCAAATAAGGATTGTTCTTGTCGGTGAGGTTTCCCCACACGCCCTTAACAGCGAAATACTCACGCCATTTCAACTTCTTGATGAGCGGGATACGATTCAGCAGTTTTCCGTTCATGTCCCACGACAGCGACGCAAAGACCTGTCGGTCGTTGAGGAACTCCCAGTCTCTCATCAAGCTCACACTCGACTCAAGTTCGAAGTATGAGAGGTTGATAGGTGGCAAGATGAGCATCGGGAATGGCACCTTATTCCACTGCGCCTGTCCCACAGCATGGAAGTCGAGATAACCGAAACTACCCAACCACTGTCGCTTGTAGATGCTCACTTTGGTGATATTGCTATGATACTGTCCACCCATAAAACCCTTGAAGCCCATCGTGTGCGAAATGCCAATCTCAGGACTATCAAGATTGATAGGAAGACGTTGCTGCTTGGTGTTGACGTAGGTAACCCCAGGATTGTAGTTGATGCCTACATTGATGTCGGTCATTCTGATTTTCTTCACCTCGTTTCCATCAAGTGTAAAGTAGTGCAGATTGCCTACCGTACGATTACTCTGCCAGCGTATGCCTGTATTAAAACGCAGTCCCCACTCCGTCTCGTAAGTAAAGGCAAGTCGCTGCCGATGATAGAGGAACATCTCATCTTGTGTAGCCGCACGGAAGGTCATAAAGATATTGTCCTTGTTGTGCTGCAGGTTATCATCGGAAGGCGACATGATGTCGCGCGACACCTCGAAGGTGAGGTTACGCATAGGAAACTCAAAGGGACTATTTTTCTTCTTGTTGAGCGAATAGGTGAGCACATGACCGGTGTACCACTCGTTACTCTTCGTACCATAGGCAGCATAACCATTCCAGAAGAAGTGTGGGTTGAGCGAAGCCATGGTTCGGCCTGCCAGTCGAAGGCGTATGCCATCGACAAAGTTCTTAGACAGGTAGGTGTTGATAGGTCCGAGGTCAAACTTGCTTCTCTTACCGCCCGTGCCACTACCAATCTCCACATAGTTCTCCATCAATGCCTTCACACCTAAGATAATCCACTTGAATCCCTTAGAGTTTTCCATACGATGGATGAAACTATCCATTGACGACTCACTCTTGGTGAGGTCCACCTGCCTATACTTGTTCCAGTAGGCTTCATCACGATTCATCGCATCGATATCGTGCCGCACCTTGGCTTTTCCTTTGAAGAGCACCTTCGGCAGTTCGTCGAAGGAGTAGTCGGTGAGACGAGTGTTTCTCACCACAAGCAAGTCTTGCAGCAGTTTGTTGGCATGTATCTCTGCCACCATATCGTCCTTAGTAAGCACCCATTCACCATTTTCCAGACGTGTAAACTCCTGCTCTATCTTCATATCCTTCACCCAGTTTACGTCACTGTTGTGAGGCATATAGAGGTTGCATCTCTTTACATGAAGGGTGCTGTCGGCGGTGACATATAGTTCACCTCGGAATCCGAAGTCTTGTGAGTTGGCAGGTATAAACTGTAAATGATAGCAGAGGTCGCGCTCCACATACACCGTGTCTTCGATGTAATAGTGATAAAAGGAGATGGCTGTTCTGCCTATTGGTGACGGGAAAGGATACTGCAACAGTCGCACATAGTCGTCATAGATGTCGACATCCGTAAACACATCCTTCATCGTGGTGTTCAGGATTTCACCCGTCTGTATCACCTGTCCGATGCCGCTGGTCTGCTGCCCCTTGATAATATCTTTCTCGCTCTTCGGGTCTTTGCGATAAATATGCTGCGACACAGTCTCGTCGATGCTTACAGGGAGCGTGAGCTTGCCGTTGTATGGCGATTTCTCCACTTGGTCGAGGAGATACTGTCGCTTGCCGAAGAACTTACCCTCGAGTTGCTCCTTCGACAGGTCATTAAGGGCGAGGGTTATCTTCTGATATTTGTCATATTGATAGTAGGGATGATTATTCAGATCGGTTTTCTTCTTTGCAGCGATGACACGACGCATCAGCTCCACGGCGGGGTTATCCTTGCGCTTGTATTTTCCACGCTTCGACTTCACCACCACCTCGTTGAGCCTACGGCTATCGTCCTTGAGTTTCACTTCGAGAAAGTTGGTATGAGCATCCACTTTGACCGTTTGAGCCTTATAACTCAGGGCGCTCACGGTGAGCATCCATCCCTCGTGCTTCTCGATTGAGAAACGTCCTTCGCCATCACTCGAAACTGCTATCTTGTGACCTCGATACTGCACGCTGGCATAGGGCACGGCAAATCCGTCGACGTCAATGACGCGACCTGTTATCTTCTGCTGAGCCATCAGTTGTGTCACCGAAGCAACAAGCAGTACGACCATCATCCATACACGGAGTCTTATCTTCATTACCTAAATACGTTATTGTTTTTTATAACTCTTCTCTTTCTTATATCTATTCTATCTTCTTCTGGGCACACTCACCCCGAAATCAATTCGGCTGCAAAGTTATAAATATTATCTGAAAAGGATGGAAAACTTTTTAAATAATTTAGTTTTTTACCTTATTTTTGGGATATTTGGTGAATATTGAAAAAAACTATTTGGTTATTTAAGGTTTTTAGCGTAATTTTGCAGACTGAATTACTAATATATAAAAAGGTGAAAGCGTAAAATCGAAGATTAAAGAACTAAAAGAACAAGAACAAAGATAAAAAACAAATAGAGAAGAAGAAAACTAAAAATATGAATGATAAAGGCAACTTAACCAACGAACGTCCTCCTCTGCTGCCTGTCATCATCGGCACAGGATTAGGAAGCGGTTTTTGGCCATGGGGACCAGGAACAGCAGGTTCCATATTAGGTACACTGATATGGGCTCCGATAGCCTACATGGGGGGCATGGATGCCTCCATGCTACAGACCTCTATGCTACTACTCGTCGTGACATTCACCGTGTTAGGCACATGGGCAACGGCTCAACTACAACCTTATTGGGGCGAAGACCCCAGCCGTGTAGTCATCGACGAGATTGTGGGTGTATGGATTCCGCTCTCTCTCATCATCCCCTTCGACGAGGCAAGTCACAAGGCAGACTCCTTCTGGTGGGCAGTAATAGCCTTAGTGCTCTTCCGCTTCTATGATATGGTGAAACCTCTTGGCATCCGTCGCCTCGACCGCATGAAGGGTGCTTTCTACGTGATGGCCGATGACATCCTCGCTGGTGTCTATGCAGCAATAACGATGGTTCTCATAAAGATGATGTGGCTATGGGTAAGATAAAACACGAACTATATACTTTTGGAAAGGCCGAAGTTACAGCTTCGATGGGTTCGGCTGTCGACTTCGGATTAGCATTCATGCTGTCTGACATCATTGGCCTGTATTATGGTTTGGCTAATGCCTTGGGTGTGATGGCTGGCGGCATAACCAATTGCTGCCTCAACTATCGCTATGTCTTCGGTGACTCTAATCGTAGAAAAAGAAGCGTGGCATGGCGTTATTTCATCGTTTGGTCTGTCAGTTGGATACTCAATTCGGGAGGCACCATCGCCCTTACCGAGTTTATCAACAGTCATGAACGTCTTGACATCCACTACCTCATTCCCAAAAGCTTAGTGAGCATTCTTGTGGCTCTATTGGTCAACTATCCAGCTCAGCGCAAGTTCGTTTTCAGGCCCACCCAAAGGAGATAAGTAGAAAACTCCCCAAAGCCATCTTCCCGTAATCATCAGAACATATTTATATACATATAAAAATAAAAATGAACTACAGAGATTTTTTACAGAAAGTCATCTATGTGATCATCAACCCCATCATTAAGGCGATGATCCACTTGCACATCACTCCCAACATCGTTACCTTCGTGGGGTTTGTGGGCAACATCGTGGCGGCTGCCTTTTTCATTGAGGCTGCCCTCACACAAAACTTAGTACACTTAGGCTGGGGAGGAATCATCATCCTTGTTGCCGGACTCTTCGACATGATGGACGGACGCCTGGCACGCATGAGTGGCAAAAGTAGCCTCTTTGGGGCGCTATGGGATTCCACACTCGACCGCTATAGCGAACTGGTAAGTCTCTTCGGCATCTGCCTCTACTTTCTGCGTATGCAGGACGACATGGGTTTCTGGATGGGCATCGTCACCTTTGCAGCTATGATAGGCTCAGTAATGGTGAGCTATGTTCGTGCACGAGCAGAAGGTCTCAACATAGAGTGCAAAGTGGGAATCATGCAGCGTCCTGAGCGTGTGGTGGTAACCGCTGTAACTGCCATGCTTACTGGCTTCTTGGCAGACATTTGGTGGCTGGCTGGCGGCATGATTCTCATTGCAGTACTTGCCAATATCACAGCGTTCTGGCGCGTTGCTCATTGCTATATTGTGATGAATAAAAAAGAGGCACAATGACCAGTCTATATCTCATCGCCATCTTCGCCCTGCTCATGGTATGGCAGAAGACCCGCAAGTTTGCCATCTATTTCCTGCCCTGGCTCATCTTTGCCGTGACTTACGACTCCATGCGCTTCTATCCCAACTATATGGTGGGCGAGATTGACGTGCGCGACCTCTACGAAGCAGAGAAGTCGCTCTTTGGCATCGCTGCACAGACGCCCGACGAGCTCATGGCCGTGGCAGACCATTCACACATGATGATTCCTGGCGAATATTTCAGCGTGCATCACCATGCCTTAGCCGACCTCTTGGCTGGGTTCTTCTATCTATGCTGGGTTCCCGTACCTGTAGGTTTTGCGCTCTATCTGTTTTTTAAGAAAGAGTATCGTTGGTTTGTACGTTTTTCATGGACATTCTTAGCCGTCAACCTCATCGGTTTCGTGGGCTATTACATTCATCCTGCGTCACCTCCATGGTATGTCATGGAGTATGGTTTTACCCCCATCTTAGGCACACCAGGCAATGTGGCGGGACTGGCTCGCTTCGATGCCTTGGTAGGCATTCCTGTATTTCACTCCATCTATTGCCACAATGCCAATGTCTTTGCTGCCGTGCCCAGTCTGCATGCAGCCTATATGCTCATCACCACCATCTATGCTGCCATGAGCCACAGACGCTGGTTTGTCACAACTGCATTTGCTTGCATCTGCATGGGCATCTGGTGGACAGCCGTCTACTCGGGCCATCACTACATCATCGATGTGTTGCTTGGCATCCTCACTGCCCTTTTGGGTATCGTACTGATGGAAAAGTTTGTTTTTCAGCGTTTCATGAAATAACTCACTTAACTTTCGCAAATGGGGAAGTTGAGTGAGTTATACTACACCTCAAGTGGGTGAAAAAAGATAGCAATATAAACAAGGACTGATTACAGAATTCCCCTTTAAAGCACCTTTTTAAAACAGCGGCGGCGGCGATGCTGCTCGCTCTCTAAGTATTGCCATTGGTTTCGTACACCCGTGTTAGCCTCCATCTGCGGCATAGCCTCAGCCCACTTGAAACCATATCGATGATATTGCTCTATGAGATGGGCAAAGATTATGGCGTTGGCACCCTTGGTACGATAGGCTGGTAGCACACCGATGAGCAACAGGTCGACGGTATCGGTCTTATGCCACTTGAGCACTTTCAGAAGATGCCACCATCCCCAAGGAAAGAGCTTACCGTTACGCGTCTTCTGCAGAGCGCGTGCAAAGGATGGGAACGACACACCGAAGCCCACCAACTTACCACCCAGTTCGGCTATCTCTTCGGGCGAAGCACCAGCCTCATCGTCGGCAGTGACATTACTGTCTACTACGCCCACCACCAAGTTGAGGTCTGCCATCTTGATATACTGATCTATCAACTGCTGTATCTGTTTTTTGGACAACTGCTGGAAGTCATAGAGATTGGCATAGGTCTCGTTGAGTATTTCAAAAATACGATATCCCATGCCCTTGCTTACCAGCTGACTTCGGCTGAAGCGATGCGCACGCAGTTGATAACGGCGCTCTATCATCTGTGCAGTCTTGGCAAACTTCTCAGGAGTCACCTCGGGCACCTTGATGCGATATTCCATCCAGTCATTGTCTTTCACGAAGCCTCCCAATGCCTCAATATGCTTGGGATAGTAGGGATAATTATAGATGATATAAGCAGTGGCAAGGCGATCGAAGCCCTCGATAAGCATGCCTTCGCGATCCATATCGGTAAAGCCAAGTGGTCCTACCATTTCTGTCATACCATGATCGCGACCATACTGCTCTACAGCCAACAAAAGAGCACGCGACACTTCCAGGTCGTCAACAAAGTCAAACCAGCCAAAGCGTACTTGCTTCTTCTGCCACTCCTCGTTGGCACGATGGTTGATGATGGCAGCCACTCTTCCTACTACTTTCCCTTCTCTGAAAGCCAGATAATACTCTGCCTCACAGAATTCGAAAGAGGTGTTATGCTGTTTCGACAGCGTGTTCTCTTCATCAAAACGGATGAACGGAACGGCATATTCGCTATCTTTGTAAAGGTCGCAGTAGAAGCCGATAAATGCGTCCATATCATGCTTGCTACTCACCTTCTTGATTTCTATCTGATTGCCCTTTAGCATTGTTTCTTTCATGGGGACAAAGTTACAAAGATATTTCAATATATGCAAATTTTGGTAAAAAAATATGCCATACGGTAGGCGATGATGTAGCCGACCAAACAGCATTGTAGGCATATACGAAACGTCGCTGCTACGCTCGGGACATGGTCCTCAAGGATAGCAGCGACGATAGTGTGTGTTTATACAAAGACTTAGAACGTTATTATTTATAGAAATATAGAGTGATATATATCATGTAGAGTTTGTTTGGGCTACGAAGATTTGGCACTTTATTTGTGCAACGAAATCAAGGCCGTTTCCACACCAGAGGCACAGGCAGAAACAACCGCCTTGCCACGGAGCTGCACACGACAAATCGCCCTACCATTATATGCTTGGAGGCGACGAGAGCCTGTGGATGTACCCTGATCGGCAATGAGTGTACCATCGCCAGCCACGCCAAACTCTATCCAGTCGGAAGCATCAAGACATGGCACACCAGCAGCATCAACCAACTGCACCTCTATGCGAGCTTCGCCAGAGGCTGCATCGACCTCAGAGCTGACGATGTCGAAGCGAGTGGGCTTGCCCCATTTTTTCACTTGGTAGCTTTGTTCTATCTTGTCGTACAGACCCGCCGAGCGAGCCTCTATCACATTGGCACCTTCCTGCAGGTTTACATCCCAATGCAAGCCTGCTGCAGGAAAATCGCTAACATTGCGCTTGCGTTTGCCCATCGATACTCCGTTGACAAACAACTCTACCTCAGGCTGGTTGCTATACACCAAGACCTGCTTCTTCTCATCTGCCTCGCCCCAACGGATGGGCCAAGAGTGCCCATAAATATGCAGCATCGGCTTCTTCGCCCAATAAGACTGGAAAACATAATAGCTTTCTTTCGGTGTTCCGTCACGCTCCACCACTCCCTTCTGGTTGACATAGGGGATGGGGTTGTAAGGGCGCAGCGGTGTGGCAAAGTCCTTGAATGTCCAGAAGGCTGCACCGGTGAGTTGAGGCATCGACAGTTGCTCCTTCAGATGCCAGTCGAAGAGACGCACGATGTACGACTCCGACCAGTCGCCCGTCTTGTCACCTGCCACGATATCGAAGTTACCTTCGGCATGGCGCCTTGCATGACTATCACCACCCCACTCTGCATGTATGAATCGAGGGTAACGGGCTATGGCAGCCTCTTCCATCTGTCGATAATCAGTGAATCGCTTGCTATACCATCCTGCCCAAATGGAGGGAGAATAGACATCCACAATATCGGCACAGAACTCACAACGACGAATGGTGGTGAGTCGTGTGGCATCCAGGCGATGCGCCAACTGATGGAGCTCGCTCATAAAGGCACGGATGCTGTCTTGTTCGAACTTTTGGAAATCACCAGGCCAGTCGTTCTCATTGCCCAATCCCCATAAGATGACAGACGGATGATGACGATGCTGGGCAATCATATTGGTAAGCATACGACGAGCTTGCTGACGATACTTTTCTCCGCCTAAGCCTCCTCTACACCAAGGTATCTCTTCCCATACCAAGATACCTAACGAGTCGCAGAGTTGAAGCACCAAGTCGCTCTGCTGATAATGTCCTAAACGGATGAAATTGGCACCCATATCCTTGATACTCTTCATCTCCTGCCTTATCTGCTCATCGCTCATCGCCGCTCCCACACCAGCATAGTCTTCATGACGATGGGTTCCTTGCAAGAGCAGTCGGCGACCATTGAGATAGAAGGGTCCGTGCTCACGAAATTCAAAATGGCGAAATCCCACTTTCTGTTCTGTGGTATGTGCGCCGAGAGTAAGGCGCACCGTATAGAGTTGCGGACGATCGACATCCCAGAGATGTGGATTCTTAATGGTGATAGAGCCAGGATTCTTACCTCGGAAGACAGGCTTGCCATGAGGTGCTACGACCTCTACCCATGCCTCCAGGGGAGCCGAAATAAGGATACGATTATCTACCACCGTGACAGCTCGCGCTGGCAGATGCTCTTTCGGCAAATAAACCAAGTTAACCTTGCGATAAAGACCTCCATAGAGCGTGAAGTCTGACATATCAGAAGGTATCATCTCTACATCGCGGCTGTTGTCGCAACGCACGGCTATAGGTATCAATCCACCAAACTGCAACAGGCTTGTCTCCTCTGCCTGGAAACGTCTCACAGCATCAGTGATATCTACTTCCCACTCATCATAACCACCTACATGACAGCCCACCTTCTCGGTGTGTACATAAACTTCGGTCTTCTGTCCTGCGCCCTCAAAACGGAGCAAGATGCGCCCATCAGGATAGGGTGAATGGACATAGAGAAGTTGGCGATACCATGCTGCACCTTCGTAGTAATTCACTCCTGGTGCAACAGCATCCTCTGCATTATAGGTATGAGGCAACGACACCTGTGTCCAGAGAGGCACCGACTCAGGCTTTCCTGGCAACACAGGTCGGAAGACTTCCCAGGCATTGGCCATATCTGTTCGGATAAATTCCCATCCGTCTTTGAGGTTCTGCTCGGAAAAATGGCGACGCAAGAAGTTACTCCCTTCTTTCACTCTTTCTTGTTCTGCCTTGCCCACCAAGTCTTCGTCCATCTCGAGCATGATAGCAAGAGCATCCTGCATATAGGTAAGATTCTGACAAGAATACTGATAAGGCAAGGGGCGCTTCAGCTCTGCGGGTTGCTTGCCATCGGGCTGTACTTGAGCCATGATACGCTTAGTGGCAAACGAATGAGCTATACGCTGCGCCGTAGCATCATCACCCACGAAGAGGCTGTATGCCAAGAGCTGTACATCGTAGGAGGTGGCATGATTATTCTTGGCAGCGCCCTCCTTCACTGCCATCGGGTCGGTAAGCATCCACTGCAGATAGGCAGAAAACCACTCTATGAGTTGATGACGCAGGGCCGTGTCATACGACGAACTGGACTCCAGCGACTTCATCAGCCTCAACATCCCGACAAAGGGATAGGTCTCGATAATGCCTTGTGGTCGTCCTGCCCCTTGGTTCTTGCCAGGCACCACCTGCCCATATCGCAAATGAGGATTCATCTTGGTGGCTTTATCTACAAACCAGGCACGCAACTGTTGGGTTGCTTGCTGAGCGTATTTCTCATCGCCTGTAGCAGCATACGCCTGCGAGAGCACGGTCACCTTACGGACCATGGCTGCCAATCGGGTGCGATCTAACAGAAATGCTTCAGGATTCCATCGGTTGCCATGCTCTACATAGGCGAATTCCTTGCCCGAGCCATGAGGCTCTTGCCAATAGAAAGGAGCCTGACTCAGATAGTCGTGCTTATCGCCGCTAACAGCCACCTTGTTTTTCTGCATCACAGAGACAGGTTGAGCAGCGAGAAACTTGTCGGCATCACTCATGAGTTGACGGCAAGCCACGGCATACATAGGCTGCTTCATCTGCTGCTTTACCTTCGCCAAATGCTCTGCATCCCATATATATTGGGCAGCGACCAACTGCGAAAAGACGCATATTAAAGATAAGAGAATGATTTTTTTCATTTGATTCTTCAGCTTGTTAGATTTTTTGTAATTGTATGTTAGTGATTTTTATTTTCGGCTACAAATATAGGGAAAATATCGCAAAGCCACAATTTTCTCACTGCTTCATAATTACACATAGCATCGTTTGACAATACATCATCATTTTCTCATCATTTTCATTCAGCCCTGTTTATCATATACTTACAACGGCAAAATATTCAACAAAAAAAGGTATTGTCCCTTAACTTCCCGAGCGACCGAAGGGAGCGGTAATTTCCCTTAACTTCTTTAACTTCTCAATAAGTTTCTCAAAAAAACTCTCCCCTAACCCTTTGGCATAATCGGAAAAAGCAGTAACTTTGCACGCATGAAAAGAGCATCAGATAATTACACATTCCTTACCCATGCCCCAGTACATCAGGTGATTTTCACTATGGCAGCGCCCACCATCATCAGTATGCTGTCTACCAGTATGTACAATTTGGCAGACACCTACTTCGTAAGTAGCATCAACACCCAGAGTGTAGCAGCCGTAGGCATTTCGTTCTGTATGATGGCCGTCATACAAGCTGTAGGTTTCTTCTTCGGACATGGAGCAGGCAACTACATCTCACGACAGTTGGGAGCTAAGCATATAGACAACGCTCGCAAGATGGCAGCTACGGGTGTAGTATTCAGTTTTATGGCAGGACTCTGCATCACCCTACTCGGTCTGACATTCCTCACTCCCCTCTCTATACTCTTGGGCTCCACGCCCACTATCTTGCCCTATACAGAACGCTATTTAGGTATCATCCTGCTTGGAGCACCCATGATGACCACATCACTGACACTCAACAACCTGATGCGCTTTCAGGGCAACACACTATATGCCATGAAGGGCATCCTGTCGGGAGTGGCGCTCAACCTGGTGCTGGCACCTCTGCTCATCCTCTATTTCTGCTTAGGCATCACAGGCGCAGCCGTTGCCACCCTCATCAGCCAATGCTTCGGTTGCCTCATGCTTCTCTATATGACGCATAAAGGTCAGAACATTCGCATCGAGCTACGCCACTTCACACCCTCCAAGACCTATCTCAAAGAGATTGTGGCAGGTGGAACTCCATCCCTCTCCCGTCAGGGACTGGGCAGCATCTCTACCCTGATGCTCAACGTGGCAGCAGGTGCCTATGGCGATGCCGCCATTGCAGGCATGAGCATCGTCACCCGCATCGCCTTCTTCACTTATGCCATCGTCATCGGTTTAGGGCAGGGGTTCCAACCACTTTGCGGTTTCTGCTATGGAGCCCACCTCTATCGTCGAGTACGAGAGGCTTTCGGCTTCTGCATCAAGTGTGGCACCATCTTTCTCGCCCTCTGCGCCATAGCAGGCTTCATCTTTGCCGAGCCCATCATCACACTCTTCAGAGACGAAAGCGAGGTGGTGCGTGTAGGAACGGCAGCCTTGCGTTGGCAGGTGATGAGTTTTCCCCTCGTCGCCTTTATCGTGCTCACCAATATGCTCACGCAGACCATTCGGAAGCCCATCCGTGCCAACCTCGTTGCAGCAGCACGCAGTGGCTTATTTTTCATCCCACTCATCATCATCCTGCCCCATTGTTTAGGACTTCTTGGCGTAGAAATGTGCCAGGCTTGCGCTGATGTCTGCTCCTTTGTCTTAGCAGCTCCCATAGCATGGAGTGCCTTCCGAGATATGAAGAAAGAGCCTGGAGAAAGACAAAAAACACAGCAATCCTTTGGGAAATAACAAAAAAATCGTATCTTTGCAACGGATTTTTTACTGACACAATCGAGAAATGAGCAAAGACAAGCTAACTCATCAGCTGACAGAAACCATAGAAGAGCTTTCATGCCCACAGTCGCTGAAAGGTCTGTTTCACCAGCACAGGGACGGGAACCCGCTTCCTTCGGGCAAGGCGCTCGAAGAAATTATTAATTTGTCCCGCTCCATCCTTTTTCCTGGATATTATGGTAACTCATCGGTCAACATATCCACTATCAAGTATCACATTGGCGTGAGAGTAGAGAAACTCTATGAGAAACTGACAGATCAGATTCTGGCAGGACTCTGCTTCGCCGACGACTGCGAAAGCGAAACCTTGCAAGAACTACATCTTCAGAGAGCCAAAGCAGGAGTCATCGCCGCCAAGACGATTATGGAGTTTCCACGACTCAGAAAGATTCTCGCCACCGATATCGAGGCAGCTTACGAAGGCGACCCTGCAGCCGTAAGCCAAGGCGAAATCATCTCTTGTTATCCCGTCATCAAGGCCATCACCAATTATCGAATAGCCCATGTGCTGTTCGAACTCGGCGTGCCACTCATCCCCAGGATGATGACCGAGTTGGCGCACTCAGAGACAGGCATCGACATTCACCCCGAAGCCACTATCGGAAAGCACTTCACCATCGACCATGGCACAGGTGTCGTCATCGGTGCTACCTGCATCATTGGAGACAATGTGAAACTCTATCAGGGCGTAACCCTCGGAGCGAAGAGTTTCCCACTCGACAAAGATGGCAACCCCATCAAGGGCATTGCGCGCCACCCCATCCTTGAGGACGATGTCATCGTCTACGCCAATGCCACCATCTTAGGTCGCATCACCATCGGCAAGGGATGTATCGTGGGCGCCAACGTGTGGGTCACTAAAGATATGAAACCCAAAACTAAGAAATATAAAAAAGAAAAAACAAATTTATTAGACATAGAATTCAATAATGGAACAGGAATTTGAACTCATTGCCAAGACCTTCATGGGTCTGGAACCCGTCTTGGCCGAAGAGCTCACCCAGTTGGGTGCCAACAATGTACAGATAGGTCGCCGTATGGTTTCCTTCACAGGCGACAAGGAAATGATGTATCGTGCCAACTTCCAGTTGCACACCGCCATTCGAGTGCTGAAGCCCATCAAGCATTTCAAGGCACGCTCGGCAGAGGAGGTGTACGACGAAGTACAGAAAATCAAATGGGACGATATCCTCGACGTGAAGAAGACCTTCTCGGTCGACTCCGTGGTTTATTCGGAAGAGTTCCGCAACTCACGCTTCGTCACATATAAAGTAAAAGATGCCATCGTAGACTGGTTCCGCGAGAAGCTTGGCACACGCCCTAACATCAGCGTCTCTAATCCCGACATACGCCTCAACATCCATATCGCAGAAGACAAAGCCACACTGAGTCTCGACTCCAGTGGTGAGAGTCTGCATCGCAGAGGCTATCGCCAGGAACAGGTAGAAGCACCTCTCAACGAGGTACTCGCAGCAGGTATGATTCTCATGACAGGTTGGAAGGGAGAATGTGACCTCATCGATCCTATGTGTGGCTCAGGCACGATAGCCATCGAGGCCGCACTCATCGCCCGTAACATCTCTCCTGGCGTCTTCCGCAAGGAGTTTGCCTTCGAGAAATGGAACGACTTCGACCAGGAACTCTTCGACCGCATCTACAACGACGACTCACAGGAGAGAGAGTTTGAGCATCACATCTATGGCTATGACATCGACATGAAGGCTGTCAACACAGCAGCCCTCAATGTGCGTGCTGCAGGTATGACCAAGGACATCACCATCGCACAAAAAGACTTCAAGGATTTCGAGCAGCCTGCCGAGAAGAGCATCATCGTGATGAATCCTCCTTATGGCGAGCGTATCTCTACCCCCAACCTCTTGGGCACATACAAGATGATAGGCGAGCGCTTCAAGAAAGCCTTTGCTGGCAACGAGGCTTGGGTACTGAGCTATCGCGAGGAATGTTTCGAGCAGATCGGTCTGAAGCCCAGCATCAAGATTCCTGTGTTCAACGGAAGCTTGGAGTGCGAGTTCCGTAAATATGTCATGTTTGACGGCAAGATGAAGGACTTCCGCTCTGAGGGTGGCATCGTGAAGACCGAAAACGAGAAGCGAGAAATGGCACAGAAGCATCGCTTCAAGAAGGAACGCGAGTTTAAGAAGCGCATCACCGAGGAGACAGAGAACGAGGAAGACGACATTCGCTCATTCAAGTTCCATACCAATCGTTTCGCTGACTTCGAGAAGAATCGCGAAGACATTCGCCGTGGCACAAAGCCTCGTTCGACAGGACGACGCAGCGAAGACAACGACGACAGACGTGGCGGTGGCCGCGACTTCAAGCGTGGAGGCGACAAGGACTTCAAGCGTGGAGGTGGCCGTGACTTCAAGCGTGGAGGCGACAAGGACTTCAAACGCGGAGGTAAGGACTTCAAGCGCGGAGGAAAACGAAACTTCAACGACTTCACTGACGAAGACTAAACAGCACAGAAAAACATTCTATCATGATTTTTAGAAAAACTATATATCAAGCATCATTGATCACTATGATGACTTTTGCTACAGTCAATATGCAGGCACAGGGAGTGGTTCCGGCACAGAAGGGCGACAAGACGTTTACACTCGAAGACTTGAACTTCGGTGGCAACAACTATCGCAACATGGTGGCAAAGAACCGCTGGTGCACCTGGTGGGGCGACCAGCTCGTACGCCAGGATGTAGATGCCTGCTATCTGGTCAACAAGAACAATGGCAAGGAGACCAAACTCTTTGGCATCAACGACATCAACCAGTGGATAGCACCCACCAAGGACATCAAGATAAGAGCACTCTACAACGCCGAGTTCCCCTTTGCAGGCAAGAGCATCGTCATGGTAAGCAATGGCAACAAGACCTACACCATTGACTTCAAGAAGCATCGCCTGATAAGCGAGATAGACTTTCAGGAAGACGAAAGCCTCCTGGAAGCCAACATGCAGAAAAATGCTTTCGCCTATCTCAAAGGCAGTAATCTGCATGTGCGGGCTTTCCAAGCTGCCAACAGCCAGACGATGACCAAGGAGAAGAAATCGCATGATTTCCAACTCACTACCGACGGAAGCCGCGAAATCGTATACGGACAGAGCGTACACCGCGATGAGTTCGGCATCACAAAAGGAACTTTCTGGAGTCCTAATGGTGAGAGATTGGCCTTCTATCGCATGGACCAAAGCATGGTGACAGACTATCCTCAGGTAGACATTCCGGAAATCGGATTCGACCATCCTGAGACGCAGAGTTGCATCGCCACTCCTGCTCCCGACAAATATCCGATGACGGGTGAGACATCCCACCAGGTCACCGTGGGCGTCTTCGACTGTCTCACAGGCAAGACCATCTATCTGAAGGCTGGCGACCCTACCGACCGCTACTTCACCAACATCGCATGGAGCCCGGACAGCAAAACCATCTATATGTTTGAGCTGAACCGCGACCAGAACGACTGTCGCCTCACTGCCTACGATGCAGAGACAGGCGAAAAGACAGGCGAACTATATCGCGAGACCGATGAGAAATATGTAGAGCCTCTCCACCCCATCATGTTCCTGCCATGGGATGGCAACAGCTTCATCATGCAGAGCCGCAAGGATGGCTACAACCACCTCTATCTTTGTGAAGTGAAGAACGAAGAACGAAAAACGAAGAATTCAAATGCAAAATCTTCATCCGAAAAGCAAGAGAATTCTTCACTCTCCACTCTTCACTCTTCACTTTCAATCCAGCAGCTGACAAGCGGCAAGTGGGAGGTGATGGAGGTCATTGGCTTCAACACCAAGCACAAGAGCATCATCATCGCCAGCAACGAGTGCTCACCCATACAGCGCAACATCTTTGTGGTAGACACAAAGACAGGCAAGCGTGCCATGATGGACGACTGCGGCAAGGGATGGCACAACGCCACCCTGAGCGAGAACGGACAGTATATCTACGACAACTATTCTACCCCTACCGTGCCTCGCAAGATAGCCATCGTCAACATCGAAAACGGCAAGCGCACACCTTTCTTCACTGCCGAGAACCCATGGAAGGGCTACAATGTGCCCGAATACAGCTGCGGATCTATCAAGGCTGCCGATGGTGAGACCGACCTCTTCTGGCGCATGGTGAAACCCACCAACTTTGACCCACAGAAGAAGTATCCCACCATTATATATGTATATGGTGGACCTCACGCCCACAATGTGGATGCACGCTGGAACTACAGTAGCCGTGGATGGGAAACCTACATGGCAGAGAAGGGCTATCTGCTCTTTATCCTCGACAATCGCGGTAGCGAGAACCGTGGCAAGGTGTTCGAACAAGCCACTTTCCGTCAGCTCGGACAGATAGAGATGCAGGACCAGATGAAGGGCGTAGAATATCTCAAGACCCTTCCCTATGTCGATGCCGACAGAATGGGTGTACACGGATGGAGTTTCGGCGGATTTATGACCATCTCGCTGATGACCCACTATCCTGAGGTCTTCAAGGTGGGTGTAGCAGGAGGACCTGTTATCGACTGGCATTGGTACGAGGTGATGTATGGCGAACGCTATATGGACACACCACAGACCAACCCTGAAGGCTACAAGAAAACCTCCTTGCTCTACCAGGCCAAGAACCTCAAGGGCAAGTTGCAGATCATACAGGGTCTCAACGACGTAACCGTAGTGCCACAGCATTGCCTCACCTTCCTCAAGGCTTGCATAGCAGCAGGCACACAGCCCGACTTCTTCGTCTACCCTGGAGAACCTCACAACATGCGAGGCCATCAGAGCACGCATCTGCACGAACGCATCAGCCAGTATTTCTTCGACTATCTCAAGTAAATACTTAGGAGTAAGTTCCCCGAGAAAGAGGAGTTTACTCCTACATCAATAACAAACAATAACTTACAGCAAATGAAAATTTTATTGTTAGGAGGCGGTGGCCGTGAGCACGCCTTAGCATGGAAAATCGCTCAGAGCGAGAAAGTGGAGAAACTCTTTATCGCTCCAGGTAATGCCGGTACACAGAATGTCGGCGAGAACGTAGATATCAAGGCTGACGACTTCGAAGCACTCAAAAACTTCGCAGTAGAAAATGCAGTCGATATGGTAATCGTTGGTCCGGAAGACCCATTGGTAAAGGGTGTTTACGACGACTTCAAGAACGATCCTCGCACCCACAACATCCCAGTGATCGGACCATCCAAAGCAGGTGCCGTCCTTGAAGGCAGCAAAGACTTCGCCAAGCAGTTTATGAAGCGCCACAACATCCCCACAGCCCAATATGAAACTTTCGATGGTGAGCATGTAGAGGAAGGCCTGAGATTTCTCGAAACCCTCAAGGCTCCTTACGTACTGAAAGCCGATGGACTCTGCGCAGGTAAGGGCGTCCTCATCCTCCCCACCTTGGAAGAAGCCAAGAAGGAGTTCCGTGAGATGCTTGGCGGCATGTTTGGCAACGCATCGGCACGCGTTGTCATCGAAGAGTTCCTCAGCGGCATCGAGTGCTCGGTATTCGTTCTGACCGATGGAAAGAACTACAAGATCCTGCCAGAGGCAAAAGACTACAAGCGTATCGGTGAACACGACACAGGCCTCAACACAGGCGGTATGGGTAGCGTGACCCCCGTTCCCTTTGCCACCAAGGAGTGGATGCAGAAGGTAGACGAGCGCATCATCCGTCCTACCGTAGAAGGTCTTGCAGAGGAGAACATCGACTATAAGGGTTTCATCTTCTTCGGACTGATCAACGTCGAAGGCGAGCCTATGGTTATCGAGTACAACTGCCGTATGGGAGACCCCGAGACCGAGAGCGTGATGCTCCGTCTGAAGAGCGACCTCGTAGACCTCTTCGAAGGTGTGGCAGAAGGCAACCTCGACCAGCGCACCATTGAGTTCGACGAGCGTGCAGCAGTATGCGTGATGCTCGTTAGCGGTGGCTATCCAGAGGCTTACAAGAAGGGCTACCCCATCGAGGGCATCGACCAGGTGGAAGGTTCTGTAGTATTCCATTCAGGCACAGCCATGCGAGAAGGCCAGGTAGTCACCAACGGCGGACGTGTCATCTGCGTGAGCAGCTATGGCAAGGACAAGGAAGAGGCTCTGAAGAAGAGTTTTGCCGAGGCTCAGAAGATTCAGTTCACAGACAAATACTTCCGCTCAGACATCGGTCAGGACCTATAAGTATTAAACATTAAAAAATAGATGTTAAGACATAAAACCTTTCAGAACAAGATAGCGGTAAGCCGCTTCTCGTTACCAGTAACAGCAACCCTTATCGCCATGATATGGGTTGCTGTAGGTTTAGTGCAAGGTGACATCTGGACGGAGTTAGCCTTCGCACTCGCTTCCACCTTGCTCATGGTGGAGCTCAACAATCGCAATGCACTCATGCGCACCTATAGCCGCATGGTATCTTGCAGTTTTCTCACCCTCATCACGGCAACAACACTCCCTGAGCCTTCGCTCGGAGCCAACGTGATGATTCTGTGCTTCATCGCCTTCATCCTACTCATCTGGAACTGCTATCAAGACCGACTTTCTACGGGTCGCACCTTCTATGCTTTTATCTGCATGGGCATAGCCTCCATGGAGTTTGTACAGGCACTCTATTATCTACCCTTCATGTGGGTGATGATGCTATTCTTTGTCAATTCTTTCAGCCTACGCAACCTGGCAGCCTCCCTCTTAGGCATCATCACACCCTACTGGTTTGCAGCAGGCTTTTTCTTGTATACAGGCAACATCGACTACATCATAGCCCATTTCAGCCAGTTCGTCACCTTCCATCCCCTCTTCGACTATTCGATGATTACCATTCATCAGGTCGTCAACCTCTCCTTCATCACGCTGTTAGCCATCATAGGAACCATCCACTTCCTACGCACCAGCTATGCCGATAAGATTCGCACACGCATGATTTACGAATCGCTCATCATGCTCGACATTGTCAGCCTCCTGTTCCTCGTCTTGCAGCCACAACACGAATACGAACTGGAAGGAGTCATGATCGTCTGCACAGCACCTCTCATAGCCCATTACATCACTTTCACCAAGGGCAAGCTGCCCAACATCACCTTCATCACCATTCTCGTGACGACAGTGCTGTTGCTGCTCTACAATGTTCTACTTCCACCTGTTATGCTACTATGATAGACTGGCTGATTTCTTTTCTCGTAGATTGGGGCTACTGGGGTATGCTCATGGCAGCCTTCTTGGCTGGCAGTTTCTTCCCCTTCAGCAGCGAGGCTGTCATGGCAGGACTGCAGGCAGCAGGACTTGCCCCTCTGCCCTTAGTAGTCTATGGAAGCATAGGCAATGTGCTGGGCTCTATGTTCAATTATGGTGTGGGGCGAATGGGCAAGATGGAGTGGATAGAACACTACCTACACGTCAAAAAGGAGAGTCTCGACAAGGCCGAACGCTTCATGGCAGGCCATGGCGCCTGGATGGGGTTCTTTGCATTCCTTCCCTTGCTCGGTAGTGCCATCACCATTGTGCTCGGTCTCACCCGTGCCAACATACCAGTATCCATCCTCAGCATCACCATAGGCAAGGTGTTGAGATACTTATTATTAGTCTATGGATTGAGTTTTATTGTTTAATTTATGAAAAGATTTATATACCTCATTATATTATGCACTCTATGCGTTGGTTGCAAAAACGCCCAGCAGAAGGCAGGCATGACAAAGGACAACATGAAGCCTACCGTCACCGTCACCATTCCTCCCTACCAGTATTTCGTCAATGAGATAGCCCAGGACAAGGTGGATGTCAACGTGATGGTGGCCAATGGCAACAATCCTGAGACTTACGAGCCCAATGCCCAGCAGATGGTGGAACTCTCCAAGAGTGCCCTCTACCTGAAAGTGGGCAACATCGGTTTTGAACAGACCTGGATGCAAAAGCTACAGGACAATGCCCCCGACATGAAGGTTATTGACACCTCCAAGGGCATCACACCTGCCAAGACCCCTGGTGGCAATATCGACCCACACGTATGGATGAGCTGCCAGAATGCCCGTATCATCTCCGCCAACATCCTCCAGGCACTCTGCCGACTGGAGCCTCAGCACAAAGCATTTTTCGAGAACAACTATCAGGCACTCATCCGCATCATCGACAAGAGAGATAGCACCATCAGAGAGAGTTTCAAGAACAATCCTGAATTGATGCGCAAGTTTGTGATTTACCACCCCATCCTCACCTACTTCGCCCGTGACTACAGATTGGGACAGCTCGCCATCGAAGAAGAAGGCAGAGAGCCCAGTGCCGCTCAGATAAAGAGCCTCATCGAGAGAGCGAAGAAAGAAAAGATCAAGTATTGCCTCATACAGAGTGAGTTTGCCAACCGCAACACCTCGGTATTCATCCAAGAGAGCCACACCCAGGCGATGGAAATCAACCCCTTGCAAGGCGATTGGAACAGAGCCATGCAGGAAGCAGCATGGGCTGTACAAGGCAAAGTGCCGGGCGTGGCAAACAAGTAAGAAGACTCATCAGGACTATTAAAACACCCAGCGACATGAAGCCAATCATCAAAATCGAACACCTCGCCGCAGGCTACGAAGGCAAAGAGGTTCTTCACGACGTCAACCTCACCATCTATCAAGACGACTATTTAGGAATCATCGGACCTAATGGCGGTGGCAAGACCACCCTCATGCGCCTCATTCTCGGACTGATGAAGCCCACCGAAGGAAGCATCAGCTACTATAAGGACGGCCATGCAGTAAAGGAAATCACCATGGGTTATCTGCCCCAGTACAACGACCTCGACAAGCAGTTTCCCATCTCTGTATACGAAGTGGTGCTCTCCGGACTCAACAAGACGAAGAGTCTCTTTGCCCATTTCGGCAAAAAGCATCAGCAGCTCGTTGCCGAAACCTTGGAGCGTATGCAGCTGTCCGACCTGAAAGACCGCCACATCGGAGCCTTGAGTGGTGGACAGCTGCAGCGTGTACTCTTGGCACGTGCCATCGTGTCAAAACCTGATGTCGTGATTCTCGATGAGCCTAACACTTACATCGACCGACGTTTCCAAAAACAGATGTACGAGATGCTGGAGCAAATCAACAAGGAGTGCGCCATCATCATCGTGAGCCACGACATCGCCGAGGTGCTACACAATGTGAAGCACATAGCCTGCGTAAACCATCATCTGCACTATCACGACACAGCCGATATGCCGAAAGAAAAACTCGAAGAACATTTTCTAAAGGTATAAGCTTTCCCATTTAAATTTAGTGTTTAATGCACTGGGGAGGGTGTGGCATCTTGCCCGCCCGTAATCATCCTTGTTTTTTAAAAAAAGTTAGCTTTTCTTGCTTGTAAAGGGGCGGGAAAGATGCCACGCCCTCCCCAGTGCAAGCCTGCCAATGAGAGGTATCTTCCTGAAAAATATAATATTATCTAAAAAGAACAGCAAACTTCGCTTGTTTCTGCTCTTTTTAGTACCTTTGCAACGATTTATGCCCTGCGGCATCATAGAGAAAGAGAAAATCAAACATTTAAGTTTAAGAACCATAATGAAACAGTACAAATTAGTGGACAATATCTTCGGATGGGTTGCTTTTATGATAGCAGCCTTCGTGTATTGCTCCACGATTGAACCGACAGCCAGCTTCTGGGACTGTCCTGAGTTTATCACCACTGCCTACAAGCAGGAAATCGGTCACCCTCCTGGGGCACCGTTCTTCATGCTCTTAGGTAATTTCTTTACCCATTTTGCCAGCGATACGACACAGGTTGCCAAGATGGTGAACACGATGAGCGCTCTGCTGAGTGCTGTCTGCATCATGTTCCTCTTCTGGACCATCACCCACTTGGCACGCAAACTCATCATCGGCGAATGGAAAGAGATGACCACTGCCAAGATGATAGGCATCGAGGCATCGGGCATGGTGGGAGCACTCATCTATACCTTCAGCGACACATTCTGGTTCTCGGCTGTAGAGGGCGAGGTGTATGCTTTCTCATCTGCCTTTACTGCCGTGGTCTTCTGGCTTATCCTGAAATGGGAAGACCATGCCGACGAGCCTCACAGCGACCGATGGCTTGTGCTCATCGCCTATATGACAGGTCTGAGCATCGGTGTTCACCTGCTCAACCTGCTCTGCATCCCTGCCATCGTATTGGTATATTACTACAAGAAGGTGCCACAAGCCAACCTCAAAGGCTCGCTCCTGGCACTGTTTGTATCCTTCTTAGTGGTCGTAGCCGTACTTTATGGTGTGGTACCTGGTATCATCACCGTGGGCGGATGGTTTGAGCTGTTCTTCGTCAACACCTTAGGCTGCCCATTCAATACGGGTGAGATCGTATATATCATCTGCTTGGTGGCTTCGGTTATTTGGGGCATCTATGAGACTTTCAATGCCACCGACAAGAACGAGAAGCGACAGAACATCGCCTTCGTATTGGGCTTCGGCATGCTCGGAATCCCCTTCTACGGATATGGATGGACTGCTGCCATCACTGGCTTCGTAGTACTCATCGCACTATGGTTTGTACTGGGCTACAAGCGCAAGAAGGAAGTTGTGGTTAAGAACGACGAGACTACCGGACTCACCAAGACCAAAGTGCAGCTCCTGCCTCTCATCTCAGCCCGTGTGAAGAACACAGCCCTGCTGTGCATGCTGATGCTGATGATAGGTTACTCAAGCTATGCCCTCATCGTGATCCGCTCGGCTGCCAACCCTCCTATGGACCAGAACTCGCCAGAGGATATCTTCACCCTTGGCAGCTATCTGAGCCGTGACCAGTATGGCGACCGTCCTCTGTTCTACGGACAGGCCTATACCTCACAGGTGGCACTTCAGGTAGATGGCGACATATGCAAGCCGGTGATGACCGAGGGTGCTCCCGTATACCAGCGCAAGGAGAAAGCCAACAAGGACGAGAAGGACTCATACTTCGTGGTGAGCCACAAGAATAAATATAAGTATGCTCAGAACATGTTATTCCCTCGTATGTATGATGCTGCTCATGCACAAGCATACGAAGACTGGATGGGAGGTGTCAACGGAACAGAAGTGCCCTACGACCGCTGTGGCGAGAGCATCAGCGTGAAGATGCCTTCGCAGTGGGACAACATACGATTTTTCCTCTCCTACCAGTGCAACTTCATGTACTGGCGATACTTCATGTGGAACTTCGCTGGCCGTCAGAACGACATACAGGGCAACGGCGAGCCTGAACATGGCAACTGGATTACGGGTATTCCATTCGTCGACAACACCATGCTTGGCGACCAGAGCAAGCTGCCCGATGACCTAAAGAACAACAAGGGACATAACGTGTTCTACTGTATGCCTCTGCTCTTGGGTCTCATCGGACTCTTCTGGCAGGCATGGTATACTCGCAAGCGCAAGGTGGTAAAGAATGGTAAGGAGACTGAAGAATTGCTCCCTATCGGCATCCAGCAGTTCTGGGTGGTATTCTTCCTCTTCTTCATGACTGGTCTTGCCATCGTCATCTACCTCAACCAGGTGCCTATGCAGCCACGTGAGCGCGACTATGCGTATGCGGGTTCCTTCTATGCTTTTGCCATCTGGTGTGGCTTAGGTGTATTGGCTATCCTCGACCTGCTGAAGAAGTATGCTAAGTTGAGTGGCACTGCCGTGGCTGCTATTGTGGGCGCCATCGCCCTCCTCGTGCCTGTGCAGATGGCCTCTCAGACTTGGGACGACCACGACCGCTCTAACCGTTACACCTGCCGAGACTTCGGACAGAACTATCTGATGTCGCTCCAGGAAAAGGGTAATCCTATCATCTTTACCAATGGAGATAACGATACCTTCCCACTCTGGTACAACCAAGAGGTGGAGGGCGTAGGCACCGATGCGCGAGTATGCAACCTGAGCTATCTGCAGACCGACTGGTATATCGACCAGATGATGCGTCCTGCATACGATTCGCCATCTGTGCCTATCACCTGGCCTCGTCTCGACTTCTGCTCGGGCACTAACGAGTATGTGTCGGTAGAACCTGAGGCTAAGCAGCAGATTCTCGACTTCTACAAGCAGGACCCTGAAACTGCTAAAAAGCAGTTGGGCGAGGATCCTTTCGAGCTGAAGAACATCCTGAAATACTGGGTGCGCAGCAAGAACCCCGACCTGCACATCATTCCTACCGACACCCTCTACCTCTCCATCGACAAGAAGGCTGTAAGGGAGAGTGGAATGATGATGGCTGCCGACTCTATCCCCGACAAGATGGTCATCTCACTGGCTGGTAAGCGTGCCCTCTACAAGGGCGACCTCATGATGCTCGAGATGCTGGCACAGTGCAACTGGAAGCGACCTCTCTACGTGGCTCTCACCGTGGGTCAGGAGAACTACATGAACCTGGGCGACAACTTCGTGCAGGAGGGTCTTGCCAACCGCATCACTCCTTTCACCACCAACAAGCCTGGTGCTAAGAACTTTGATACGGAGAAGGCTTATCACAACATCATGACGCGATTTAAGTTTGGCAACCTGAAGCAGAAAGGCCTCTACATCGACGAGACTACCATGCGTATGTGCTACACACACCGACGCCTGTTGGCTCAGACAGCCTTGGCGCTCATCGCTGAACATAAGGACAAGAAGGCCATCGACATCCTGAAGAAGGCGGATGTGGAGATACCTTCTTATAATGTACCTGTCGACTACATGAGCGGCGGTCTCGACATGGCTCGTGGCTGGCTCCTCACTGGGCAGAAGGCTAAGGGTGAGGAATATCTCAGCAAGATATGGACCAATGCCACACAGTATCTCAACTACTACCTCTCACTCTCTAACGATCGCTTCATGGCGGCACAGAGCGACTGCATACGTCAGATCATGATCATGCAGAGCACTGCTGAGGTGGCAGGCATGGTGAGTCCTAAACTCGAAGCTAAGTATGCCAAACAGCTCAACGCCCTCTACACACTCTATCACGGACGCGGAGGACGTATGCCTGAGGGATATTAATGTTATAAAAAAAGTCGCCTATGTTTATCGAGCAACCAGCCAAGTGGCTGAGATGGCTGTATCCGAAGGCTATTTGGAGAATGGACCCGAAGGAACACTCTGTCTACCTGACGTTTGACGACGGGCCCATTCCCGAATCGACTCCATTCATCCTCGAAACGCTGAGGAAATACAACATCAAGGCCACCTTCTTCATGGTGGGAGAAAATGTGTTACGCCATCACGACCTCTACAACCAGATTGTGGCAGAGGGCCACCAGATAGGCAATCATACATTCAACCATATCGGGGCCTTCAAGCATCGTGTCATCTCCTACGTGCTCAATACCAACAAGGCCAATGACATCATTCATGCGCATCTCTTCCGTCCACCACATGGATGGATGAGACCCAGCGAGTACTGGTGGCTGCACCGCACCTACGAGGTCATCATGTGGGATGTCGTAACGCGCGACTACTCCAAATGGCTGACGGCAGAGGACGTGGTAGGCAACGTGAAACGCTATGCCCGCAACGGGAGTATCATCACCTTCCACGACTCGCTGAAGAGCATCGACAAGCTGAAGACTGCCTTGCCTAAGGCTATAGAATGGCTTCAGGAACAGGGCTACGAATTCAAGATATTCAAATGAGATGAAGAAAAGAATGAACAGCTATCAGGCGGTAGCAAGCTTCGTAAGGGGATTCTTCGAAGCATACGCTCGTGGCATCATCGATGCTGCCATCGAGAGCAACGACTTCGAGAAGAAGAATGACCCTAAGGAAATCAAGCAGATGATGCTGGAACACTATGGCGAGGTAAACCAATATTACTTCGACATCATGTTCTCTACCTTGGTACGTCTGAACTACAAGACTGCCGAGGAAGCCAACGAGCGCATGCACAAGAACTTCGACAGCATGAAAAAAGCCGACCCAACCTTCGAGCCTACCATGCTCGACTACCTGCGCATTGCCTGCAAGAGTCCACAGCTGTACAAGGCGATGGAGGCTGAATACAAGCGCAACTTCACCTGGCTTCTGCAGGGCAAGTTCACTACCCTTGAGGAGCATGTACGCGACTATACCCACGGCATCCTCATCAGTCTGACCGACGAGCCGATGGCTATCCACCTGCTGACAAGAATCATCGTCAAGGCGTATGCTGCTGGGCTGAAGTGTGGAAGCCAAGAAGGTAAACTGCCACAGCTACACATGCCCACCCTGCACGGTATGCTGCTCAACAACGTGAACATACTCCTGAACGAGGCTCCGCTGAAAAGCTGCAGCGAAGACCCTGTGGCTCTCTTTAAGGAGGCTTGCAGGGAGAAAGAGGAAAACATCAATGTACTCTTCAATACGCTCAACGACACGATGAAAGAACTGGCGGAAGTATAGTTTTCCGCAGAGCTTACACATGCCCCTCCCCCACACAAAAAAGATGTGAGCGCATACGTTAAGCTTAGAAAGCAAAAGTCCCTACAAACTATTGGAAGTTTGTAGGGACTTTGCTTTTTTATATGAAGTGAATTACTGCATATCATACACCACCTGCATTAGCTTCTTGCCAAGCTCATCAGCCTGCTCCATGGTAGAAGCCTCGCTATATACACGGATGATAGGCTCGGTGTTACTCTTGCGAAGGTGAACCCACTTGTCGGGGAAGTCGAGCTTCACACCATCAATATCGGTAACGGTAACGTCTTGCTCCTTGCCATACATCTCTTTCACCTTCACGAGGATGGCATCTACATCGGTAGAAGCCGTCAAGTCGATGCGATTCTTGGCGATGAAGTAGTTAGGGAAGGTGGCACGAAGCTCGCTTACCTTGCATCCCTTATGGGCAAGACTGCTCAAGAAGAGAGCGATACCTACGAGGGCATCACGACCATAGTGACTCTCTGGATAGATGACACCACCATTGCCTTCGCCTCCTATCACAGCATGAACGTCCTTCATCTTGGTGGTGACATTCACCTCGCCTACGGCTGCTGCTGCATACTGACCACCATGCTTCTCTGTGACATCACGAAGTGCACGAGTAGAAGACAAGTTGCTGACTGTATTACCAGGTGTCTGGCTCAACACATAATCGGCTACGCTTACCAAGGTGTACTCTTCGCCAAACATCTTGCCATCCTCGCAGATGAATGCCAGGCGGTCTACGTCAGGGTCTACTACGATTCCCATGTGATAACCACCCTTCTTCAACTCGTCCATGATGCCACTGAGGTTCTTCTCTAATGGTTCAGGGTTGTGAGCGAAGTCGCCCGTAGGTTCACCATTCAGGAAGGTATACTCTACTCCGAGGGCATCAAGCAACTCTGGGAGGATGACACCTCCCACGGAGTTGATGGCATCTACACAAACCTTGAAATGAGCTTTCTTGATAGCCTCAACATCCACGAGCTTCAATGCAAGCACGGAGTCGATATGGCGCTTGTTGAAGGTGGGGTCTTCGGTATATTTTCCGAGGTTATCAACATCAGCATATTCGAAGTCTTCCTTCTCGGCGATGCTCAACACCTCGCTGCCATTGGCTGCGGTAAGAAACTCTCCCTTCTCGTTGAGAAGCTTGAGGGCATTCCACTGACGAGGGTTGTGAGAGGCGGTGATGATGATGCCTCCTGCTGCACCGCTCATGGTAACAGCAAGTTCGGTAGTAGGAGTGGTGGCTAATCCGATGTTGAGCACATCATATCCCATGCCCATCAGGGTGCCACACACTACGTTCTTGACCATCTCGCCAGAGATGCGGGCATCGCGGCCCACAACGATGGTATTGCTTGAAGACTGTCCGCTACGACGAATAAAGGTAGCGTAAGCTGAAGTAAACTTCACGATATCGAGCGGATTAAGCGTATCGCCCGCTGGTCCGCCGATTGTTCCGCGGATTCCAGAAATAGATTTGATAAGAGTCATAATATTTTTATTAAGACGTGAATGCTTGATGAATGTGATGATATATAAAGAAAATCCACTTCCTTAGCGTGCTGCTTGGAAGCGGATGTCATATAGACAGGCGTAGACACTGGCAGAGGCTGAAGTGGTGCCATAAGTATGAGGCACCAACAAGCGTACATGAGCCAGCTCGTCATCGGCTGTGATGAGTCGTCCTATCTTAATCCAACTGAAAGGTATCAACCATCCGGATGGAACCGTGGCACTCACGCTACCATAATACGAAGAGTTGTAGGTTTGCGCCAAGAGGCTTTTTGAGGTGTCAACAAAAGAACCTTCAAACGTTCCTGACGTATTTTTAACACTCATCTCGTCGGTGTAGATAGCAAAACGAGGCACATCATTGGTCAGCGTGATGGCGTCATCGCATATCTTGGCACGATTGGCAAGACAATACTCTGTATAACGGCACAACACGTTCTGGGTTTTCCCCTTGGCGATATAATTGCCACAACCATCATGGATGACCTGCATATAGATGCCATTGCTCTCGAAGAGTACATACTCGTTGTTGTTAGGGTCGGTGTCTGTCAACTTAATTGTCTTGTCACCAGCCTTGCGAGCTTCAAAACGTTGTTCAAACTCGGATTCTTTAATGACTTTGACATTCTCATTGCGCAAGAACGCATTGATAGAGTCAAGCTCTCTATTGCGCTGATCTGCGTACGTCTCATTATGGTCACAAGCGGCAAATGTCACCAGTGCCGCAATTGCTATTATTGATAATAATAGTTTCTTCATTCTTTAAGTTCGTAATTTTTATACAAATATGGCGCAAAGGTACAAAAAAAAAATAGGACTGCCAATGTTGGTAGTCCTATTTTATTATTATTTATCACTTATCTTTCTCATTTCAGTAATGGCGCAAAGGCCTGAATTGCTTTTTGAGCTATCTGCACGGCTTCGGAAAGGCTACAAAACAGCTTGCCACCTGAGGCATTGAGATGCCCGCCACCATGGAAGAACTGCTCTGCCATCTTGTTACAGGGGAAGTCGTCGACAGAGCGAAGGCTCACCAATATCAGGTTGTCGCGCTCAGTATCTTCGCGCAAGGAAATGGACAACTTGTGCCCCTTGATGCGAAGAGGTTCGTTGACAAGACCTTCGAGGTCGCCCTTGATGAAATGAAAACGCTTCATGTCTCGGCGTGTCACACTGTAATAAGAGGCATGCAACCCGTCTACGACACAGAGGCGCTCATTCATGAGATAGCCACGGAAGCGTATGGCAGAGAGGCTACTATTGTTGAAGACATTGCGATAGATCTTGTCTTTATCTATGCCCTTGGTGAGCAACTGACTGATCATGAAATAGATGGTGGGATCAGTGGAGTTGTAGGTGAAGCCGCCAGTGTCGGTCATCATTCCGCAATACACACATGCAGCCCACTTACGATCCATCTGTTCAAAACCACCCAACTGCCACACGATGCGGAACACCAACTCACTGGCACTGCTCATATGTGGATGAGAAATCTGGAGATCGATATCCATACTGGGTGCCAGATGGTGGTCGATCATCACCTTGCGGGCACGGCAGCCTGTAAGCACATCCTGCATCTCGTCGAGACGGCCAGGGCCATTGAAATCGAGACAGAACACGAGGTCGGCTTCTTCGAAGGCACGTGACACTTCATCGGGGTGCTTGTCGTAGCGCACGATGGTCTGCGAGTCGGGCAACCACTGCAAATAGTCGGGCATCATGTCGGGGATGCAAATCTGAGCTTGCTTACCCAAAGAGAGCAAATAGTTACGCCAACCCAGCGATGAGCCTATGGCATCGCCATCAGGCGACTTGTGGCAACAGATTACGATATGTGAAGAAGCCGCTATCATCTCTTGGAGGGTAGCGGCTTCTTGTGGAGTCAATATATTGATATCCATTTAGAAGAGTTTGTTGGGATAAACACCTTCGTCTATCAAACTCTGTATTCTATCCACTACAGAAGGACGGTCGGCTGCATAGGTCACACCAAACCACTTGCTCGTGGTGTCGAGTACCTTGACAGTGGCAGTGCCATCGTTGATGAGCTTGTTGACCATCAATGGAATGAAAAACTCAGCCTTGAGATTCTCCATATTCTTTGGATCGCTAAGGAACTCCTTGAAGTAGGCCTCGCTATACTCGAAATAGTCGGGAGTGAAGCCCCATACGTTCATAGAGACAGGTGTGTTGTCAGCGACAGCCACCCACTGACCTTCCTCGTCCTTGTAAGACACCTTGCCGTCTACACGCATAATCTCGGTGCGCTCTACTACAGTGGTAAGGTTCTCTGCCGCATCCTTGGAGCAGATGCCACGAGCCACAGTACCATTCTCGCTCAGAGTGTTGCCTACACGGAAACCTACCATGGCATAGTTGTTCTTGCTACCCTCAGGAAGAGAGGAGAGGAACTTGCCTATTACCTTGAAACAGTCGCGATTGTAGAAGTCATCGCAGTTGATAACACAGAATGGCTCCTTGATGATATCTTTAGCCATCAATACGGCATGGTTGGTACCCCATGGCTTCTCACGGCCTTCGGGCATGGTGAATCCTTCGGGCAGCGCATCAAGCGACTGGAAGCAAAGTTCTGCAGGGATATGTCCCTCGTACTTTGCGAGAATCTTCTCACGGAACTGCTCTTCGAAATCCTTACGGATGACAAAGACAATCTTGCCGAATCCAGCCTGAATGGCATCATAAATACTGTAGTCCATAATGGTCTCACCGTTGGGGCCCAGACCATCGAGCTGTTTCAAACCACCATAGCGGCTACCCATACCAGCCGCCAAGAGTAACAATGTAGGTTTCATATTCGCTTGTTTAATTATTGATGTTCTTCTTAAACTTCTTGCAAAAGTAATAAAAAAAATGACAGCATCCCAATTTTTACTACTTTTTTTGTGTATTTTAATCAGAAAGGATAACCCACGGTGAGATGCAGACTATGCGAGTTCTTGAAGGAGTCGATGTTATAGAATCCCTTCTTGCTGGTCTCGTAGGGCACATGGAGGCCGACACCCCAATCCACGCGGATGACAAACATGCCCATGTCGTAGCGAACACCCACACCCGTGCCTACAGCCATCTGCTTGAAGAACTTCCTAAACTTGAATTGTCCTTGCGGACTATGCTCTTCGCTGCGAAGGGTCCACACGTTACCGGCATCCAGGAATAAGGCTCCGTACAGGTCGCCCCAGATACGAGGACGGTACTCGATGTTGGCAAGAAACTTGATGTCGCCCGTCTGGTCGATATAGGAATACTTGCCGCCTGTAGGTACAAACTGTCCTGGACCAATGCTACGCACATTGAAGGCACGCACACTGTTGGCTCCTCCTATATAGAACTGCTCGTAGTAAGGTGCTTTCTCTGTATTGCCATAGCTCCACACCACTCCAGCATTGAGATGGCCTACCAGCGTGGAATGTTCTGCTATGCGCCAGTATTTCACAAAGTCGGTCTCCAACTTCAGGAACTGGGAATAGGGATTGCGAAACATCTGCTTGTCTTCATCATTCCACTTCTTGCCTGCACACAGATAACCTAACGACAGGATGTTACCAGCCTCGCTGATGGTAGTGGACCACACAATGGGGTGACGATATTTCACCGGACTGGTATAAGTATAGGTGTAGCTCATCTTGGGCACAAACTGATCGCGCATGGCTATCTGCAGGTAAGGGCTCTCAGAGATGGCCTCGTCGAAGGCGGCTGTACGACTGTTCATAAACTCATACGACAACACCAAGGGGCTGAACGAATGGCGATGCTTGGCAGAGGTAGCCCAGTCGTAAGTAAGTTCGCCCGACACGACATGACGGCGGAAATAGCCTGCCCTGTTGAGCACATTCATCGAGGCCTTGACCGTGGTAGTAGGAACACCATACAACAGACGAGGGATATGGCCCTTGCGGAAACGGCGTTCGCGCTGTGCCATGGTGGTGAAGAGATTGAACGGGGTGACGATGCGTGGAAACGATAGGGATACATCAGAACCATACTCATAGGAGTTGACATGAGTGGAAGCTCCATTGCCCTTCTCTCCCGTCTGCCACTCGTAGGATCCATGCAGGTTGACATCCAGTTTCTCGCCTCCGCGGAAAGCATTGCGTTTGGTAAAACCTACCACCAACTCGGGGCCTACTCGTCCTGTAGTCCTGCCCTTGACATTAGTCTCTATATAGAAGTCGTAAGGCTTGTCGAACACCAGGTCGAGTGTGGCATCCAAGGTGTCACACTGGGCTGTGGTATCACGGGGAGTAAACTGCAGACTGGTATAGCTGAAAAGCCCCATCGTCTGCAAATGCTGACGTGCCTTCTCTTCATTCTCTACCTTATAGAGCTGGCGAGGACGCAAATGGAGGTCGCGAAGCACTACACCTGCTCGGATGGGCATCTTCTTGCCTCGATAATAAATATTGAGGGTACGGCGGCAGAAGGAATCGGTGAGCTGCTCCATAAACTGCTTGCGAAAGTTGATGGTGATATTGCCTACATACCACTTGCGCGTGGCCTGCGAGTCAAGACTGTCGGCCATCACCATCTTCATGCTCGCCTTGCCTGGCACGATCAGGGTGTCGGCAAGATAGGAGGCATAACCATTCTGATAGAAATAATAGCCGTTGTTGCGAAACAAACGGGTGAGACGCTGGCGCTCACCTTCAAGGTGTGGCACATTGAATGGACTGCCCGAATGAACTAACGCCTCTTGTCGAGTGGAATCTATCAGCATGGAGATGTCTGACGGGAAGTTGACATACCGCATCGTATCAATGGTCATCAGCGGACCCATAGATACATGATAGGCCAACTTGGCTTTCTTGGGATTTTTCTGAGTAAGTATCTCATAGTTTACCTTGCTATGGAAATAACCATACTTGGCAAGTTGGTTCTCTGCCACCTGCGCACGCAAGCGGGGATTCACATTGCCCATCAACTTGGGACGCGAACCGAAAGCCTTGGTAATCCACTTGGCTATGGCACCATCCGACTGTGAGAAGGCATTCCACACCCATAGGCGCACGGGGAAGGGGGTGCGATAATAGCTGCTACCAAAAAGGGAGCCATTGGGAGCTGAAGCCAGCACCGACTCCATTTCCAAGATAGTGGAATCGGCATATCCGCCTGGCTCGTAATCGGTATATTCTATTTTCTTCAGACCCGTAAAGAGTTGCTCGCCGTCAGCAAGGGCACTTGTGGAAGAGCAAGAGGTGCCTACGGCAATCAGCACTACGGCAACCAGCACCATCGTCAACAGGCGGAAGCTGCGAGGGTGATGTTTCTGAAAAGACATTCTTTTTATCTTCATTGGCTTTTTCATTTTTGTGGAACAGTAGCAGGCGCTGCCTTCAAGGTGTCGGCAGGTGTTGCGGGCATGGTCGGCTTCTCTGTCTTAAAACGGAAAATATCACGGAAGCGCTGCAACTTTCTGCGCCACATGAAACCTACGCCATACTCGCCTATCTGACCTTCCAACCAGTCGTAGATGTTGTTGTTGTAAAAACCTCTGATATATTGACTGGCTCCATCGTTAAGACGATACTGTATCTCTACATTATTAAAGAAGGTGTCATTGTTGACGGCATTCTCCATCTCTGCTCCTGAAGAAACCTGCCCTCCTACGCTGAAACTCAAACGATTGTTGAAGAAGCGCTTGGCAAACTTAAAGTTATAATCGGTATGCAATGCTCCTGCTGCATTGAGAGAGTTGTCTACGGTCATGCCGATGTCGAGACCCATGGAGCGCATGGCTGTTCCTGCTATGTTGTTGATTTCGGAATTGAGGAACGAGCTAAGGGCACTGTTCATAGAGAATGAGTTGGTGTTGCCATTGGCAAGATACATGCCCGAAGCCAGCATGGTGATGGCCACCTTGCCACGCTCGTCGATACTCATCGTGTTCAACTCGTCCTGGATGTTCATATCCGAAGGTGCCGAAATGATAAACTGTATTCCTGGCTTACTCAGAGTCTGAGAGAGTTTCACGCCACACTCGAAATCCACCGACCTGCCTGTTCCCTGTCCTTCATTTACTGTCGACTTAATCTTCTCTGTGGCTGTAATATGAAGCGTGGGATTGAAAGGATCGCCTGTAAACTCGATGAAACTTCCGTCTTGTATGGTAAAGGTCTTCAGTGGGATGATAGGCAAAGAGTATTTCATCTCGCCATTGCTCAATGTATACTTACCAGAAAGCTGCAGATTGTCCATAGGGTTGTAGGTCATACGCAAGTCGCCACCGCCCACAAGGTCGATGTAGTTGGACTTATCGGCATTGAGCGCACAAAGGATGTGGGCTGACTCGTCTATCGACATTCCCAACAGCATATCGAAACCTTCGAGCTTAGGACGCACCACGGTTTCGTGCTTGCTATTGCTGAAGTCGGTAAACTTCACCAACTCGTCAAGCTGGGTGTCGGTGGTTAACTCAGACTCACGCAGGATATAGGTCATATCGGTGTTGCCCAAGACATCGAGTTTACCATGCAGCTTCAGGCTTGAGAGTTCTCCCTTCATGCTTCCTAAGAAGTTGATATAAGCCTTTCCATAAGCTTCTGAACGGGCATTCTCCTTGGCGTCGACCAACAGGAAGTTTTGTGCTCGCATCTTGATGTCAAGCTTCATCTTGTCGAGGTTAGAAAAGTCTAAAGAACCCTGAATATTGAGAGGACTCTCGTTGTTGGCATACATCATGAAGTTCTCGAAGAGCAACTTGCTGCCAGCTATACGCACGGGGTCGTTGTCAAACCGCATGCGAAGTCCATAAGGCACACTCACCAAGTAGACTGAATCCATATATATCTCGCCGTCAACCTGGGGCTTACTCAATGAACCTTTAACGGTAAGACTTCCCTCACCACATCCCTCTAAACCTACCAACTGATCGGGTACAAAACCATTGATAAAGTGAAGTGGAAACTTATCCATACCGATAGTGGCATCAAGATAGCCTTCACCCTCCGACTGGTAAGTTCCCTTGATGGTGGCTACTTCGTCATCATCATATTTCAGTATTCCGTCAACGGCATGGGTGCCATCACTCATTGGCATATAGACAAACTCTGTGCCTACATTGCCCATAGGACATTTCTCGTATACGAGATTGTCTACCGACAGGTTGGACGATACTGACAAAGCACCTTCAGTCTGAACAATATGAAAATCTCCATTCATGATGCCTGTGATGTCTGGCATATAGGGTATCACACTCAGCACTTTGTCCAAATCGAATTGGGTCATTCCGATTGTAATATCCTGCAGTGCATCCTCATTGTCATCATTGGAATAGATGCGTACACCCATACCCTTGCTGGCCTCGAGCTGCAACTTGGCAGACACGCGCATGTCGCGACCCAGCATGAGATAGTTGTCTGCATTGGCAGTAAACTTCTTATAGCCTAAGATGGGATGCGTATCAGTGAGGCTTACCTGGATGCCGTCCTCACGCATCATAGCTGCCAAACCGACGCGGACTCCCAACTTGCCGTTGGCATCATAGATGCGAGCCGCCACATTAGAACCGGTCTCTGCTAATTCGCCATCCACCAACGCCTGGAATACATATTGTGGATTTCTCTTATTGTTTACGATTCTCGCTGTGTAGCGGATGGAGTCGCCAGTAGTCATAATCTTGGCACGGATAGTGTCCAACTGAACTCCTTGTGCTACCAACGAATCGATATGCAGATATCCATTCAGACCAGCGATGGGCGACGTGCGCAAATCCATATCCACTGACTTGAAGTGATATCCATTATACTCGATGAAGCGAGAGATGAAATTGTCTTTTCCTGTAGTGAGAGAGATACGACCTAAGGGGAACTCACGACGGATGGCCACCTGGTCAATGCGACGGTTCTTGAGCTGGCTCACCACCTCGTACTGCAACTTCTCCAGTCTTGCCAATAGGGGCTTATAACCACCGTGGGTATCCATACGCAGATGGAAGTCGCCACAATCAATCACTGCATGCATCGTATCACGACGAGTCATCAAGTCGGCTACTACATCAACAGGACGATATACTTTCTTTTCTGTCCTGATACCAATACTACCTATCTGGGCTTGCACGACATGACTCTCTTTCAGGTCGGACTTCAGATCTACCTGCCCACAAACGGTAGCTGTCATAGGTACACGGGTGAGTCCTAATTGGTAAAGATCGACATTTTTCACATCAGCGACGATCGTACCCTCTACATCCTTGCTACCGGTAAGTGCATCGAGACTCACAAGGCCCTTGAGCAAAGGGTTGTTACTGTCGATATTGGCGTGTATCTTGCCTTGAGCTACATGGGCATCTGCCGTCAGATGACTGATATGATATTTGCCATAATGCAATTGTGATACCTCTGCCTTCGCTGTCAAACGGGTACGACGGGAGAGGAAGTCTGTGCCCAAACCATGGGCTTCCAGATTTCCTGAAAAAGTATTAAGCTCTTGATGAGGTAAGAAATGATTTACTTGCAACTGATGCACCTTCAGTCGAGCCTGATAAGCTAACTGATTCATATCGATGCTGCCATCTTTCTTCATGCGGGTTTTCACCTTGGCATCCACACTGACACGTCCACGACCCTCTGTAAGAGTTAGCTTGGTGGCATATTGAGAACCGTCTATCTCGACATCGCCCTTCAGACTCATGCCATAGGGGATTCTCACTTCCTTCATCAAAGATGGATCGAGCATCGCTGTCACAAAACCTAAATGATAGGTACGAGCATTGAGATGAATGTTAGCCTTTAACTGCGACATATCGTGGAGATGGGCCAAACTGCCATCGGAGGACAGCTGGAAGGCTGTAGGCAAATGAAGCTGGAAGCCCGAATAACTCAGACTCTGCAGATTTCCCTTGACGGTGCCTGCTACCTCCATAGGATAATATGGCCAGTTCTGACGCATCTTAAGCGGCATATAGCCACCTGCTAAAAGCATCAGATCGTCTCTGCCAATGCAGCCACGCACCATAGCTGTCAACTGGCCAGGAACACTATCGGCAAAGGCATTCAGATCCATATCAACCATAGTCTGAAGGCTTGAGGAAGGGGTACGGAGATACAAGTCGGGCAACTGCAACTTCAAAGAGTCCATCACAAACCTGCCATACATCTGCTGAACGGAGAGACCACTGCGCTCTCTGAACTGCGCTTGACGAATTCTAACATCTATCTTCGAATCACAAAAATAGAAGGAATCTGCCTTCAAGGTCATGTCAGAAAGGGCTATGTGATTCAGGTCTACACCTTCTGCAGGACGCAGCACAGAAATGTCCTTACCAGCCAGCATTTCTGCCTGATAGTTGTCATAGGATACTCGCCCTTGACGCCAGTCGAGGGTGCGCACTTGATAAAGTCCTTTGAAAAGGTCGAGGTAGGTGCCACGAACTGTAGCATCACCCATATAAGCACTCACCTGGAGCGTATCTCCAGGCATCCGAAGCGCTAAAGCTGTGTTCTTCAATTTGAATTTCTGGATGTTGACTTTCCAAAAATTCGTTGTTGGTGTCGTGTCGGGTGGTACGGTATCACTCAGTGCCACCATCAAGCGGCTGTCTGATAACAAAGCGTCATCCACATGGACATGCTCCTTGCCTAAGTCTATTCCGTGAGCTCGCAAGGATAGCAAACCTACGCTTCCCTTGATATGCGCCTCAGGAATCCAGTTGGTGGTGTTCAACTTCATTTGCTGGAAGTTTAACTCATCCACCATCACTTGCTGCTTGAATAGAGGGAGCAATTGTATGTCAACTACGATGCGCTCTATGTCGGCAACGGTATCTTTTCTGTTTCTAAGAGTTATGTCTTTACTATTTTTCAGCGAATCTATAGGCTGTAATGCTCTTACACCCTCTACTCCTAACCGAAGGGGGAAGACCAACTCTACATGCTTTACGGTAACATCCATGCCTGTAGATGCGGAAGCATAGGCTGCTACTCGCTTTACTGCCCAGTTTTGCACGGGTGGCAAGTAGAGCAACAAAGCCAGCAAAGCTATCAGTAATATCGGTGTAAAAACCAAAACAATAGCCCATATTCCGCATTTTTTCTTTGTAGACATGAAACCTTCTTAAGAATATCGTAAAGCTAAAAATCTTATCTTCCTGTACTTTTTTTATTATGGAGCTATCGCCTTCCAAAGATTGTCATCGGGCAAAGGAGCTTCCACCACAATGGTTTCCTTGGATACAGGATGAACAAACTCCACGCGATGCGACAGCAATGATATACTCCCATCGGGATTGCTACGCTGTGCTCCATATTTCAAATCTCCCTTGATGGGACATCCCATCTTTGACAACTGGCATCTTATCTGATGATGACGCCCCGTCAACAAGTGAATTTCAAGCAATGAATAACGGTCTGTATGCCCCATGAGCTTATATCTGAGAATGGCTTTCTTTGAATTCTTCACCTCATGATCGTAAGCATAACTCTTGTTCTGCTTCTCGTTCCGAACGATCCAGTTCACAAGTTCACCCTCTTCATACGGAGGCGTATTCTTCACGATAGCCCAATATGTCTTATGCACTTCGCCGTCTCTGAACATATTGTTCAAACGACTCAATGCCTTGGACGTCTTGGCAAAGACCACAAGCCCTGATACAGGACGGTCAAGGCGATGTACCACCCCCAAGAACACATTTCCCGGTTTCTGATACTTCGCCTTGATATATTGCTTCACAGTCTCCGAGAGTGGCTCGTCGCCAGTCTTATCGCCTTGCACGATTTCGCCGCTTCTTTTGGAGACTATGATTATATGATTATCTTCGTATACTACTTGCACGTTTATATTCAGATAGATTACATGTTCATACCACCATCAATCTGGATAACCTGACCGCTTACGTAGCTTGACATGTCTGATGCAAGGAAGAGACATACATTCGCAATATCCTCTGTCTGGCCACCACGACGCAATGGAATCTTCTTCATCCAGTCCTTACGAATATCTTCGGGCAACTGAGCGGTCATGGCTGTCTCGATGAAACCTGGAGCTACAGCATTGGCACGTACACCTTTAGGACCTAACTCCTGAGCGATAGACTTAGCCAAAGCTATCATACCAGCCTTAGAAGCGGCATAGTTGCACTGGCCTGCATTACCATGAACACCTACAACAGAAGCCATGTTGATGATAGAACCACTGCGCTGACGAAGCATGATGGGTGAACAAGCGTGGATGAAGTTGAATGCTGACTTCAAATTCACATTCAACACGGCATCCCACTGTGCTTCTGTCATACGAAGCATCAAACCATCCTTAGTAATACCTGCATTGTTTACAAGAATATCAATAGAACCGAAATCAGCATGAATCTGCTTTACAGTCTTCTCTGTCTCCTCAAAATCGGCTGCATTGCCAGCGTATGCACGACAAGTTACACCAAGTGCCTCTATCTCCTTGCGGGTAGCTTCCAAACCAGCTGCCATATCATCATTGAGAACGAGGTCTGTGAATGCGATGTTTGCACCTTCTGAGGCGAACTTCATTGCGACAGCCTTACCGATGCCGCGAGCAGCACCTGTTACAAGGGCTGTTTTACCTGTTAATAATCCCATTTTGTTTTGTTTTTTTTGATTTATGATATGTTTATAACATTCTCCTTATTTAATTATACCTTATTTGTTAATACCTCGAGGATAACGATTGCTTAAGACCTATGTTTGCCGAATAACCTATTCTTATTTCAACGAAAGCCTTATAGACAGACTCCTCTATGGCACCTTAGAGCTTAAGACCTGATTTTCCTAAAGCTCCATACACCACTTTAGCAACCAAAGGTTTACTACTCTCCTCGGTCAAACCATGACCCAGACGACCATAAATGAAGGGAACTTCAAGACCTTTAATACAATAGTGGGTAATATCGGCAACCAAGTCTACATTCTCTATATCGAACTCACCATCTTCTTTGCCTTCGGTATAAACTTTTCGGAATAGTTCTATTTCGTCTTCATCAAAATTCTTACGAGCCTTTTCTACCATCCATATATTACGGAAAAACTCGGCTCTCAAATTACCATTACGAACGACTGTTTCCTTTATCATACTCAAATGAGTATAAATCAATTCGATAATCTTGTCTTGGGGGCGAATCTTACATGCGGCAACCTCATCCAACTTATCTGAAAGGCGCTCAAGCTCTGATTCGATAACTGCATAATACACGTCTTCTTTTCTGCTGAAATAGGTATACAGCGTTCGTCGTCCCTTGCCCGAAGCCACGGCGATATCATTCATCGTCGTATTGGCGATTCCATTCTTAGCAAAAAGTTGCCGAGCAACATCTACCAGTTTCTGCCGAGTTTTGGATATTGACATATCGAAGTCCTCCCTGTTATTATATAGTTGCACAATAAATTATCTGTGTGCAAAAGTAGTGCTTTAATTCGATATAAGCAAATAATAAACTTTAAAATCCGTTAAAACAGCAAATTTATGCAGAAAACATTTGGTCAATTCAAGAAAAGTTAGTACCTTTGCACTCGCAATTCAGAAATGAGTTGATTATATCGCGGTGTGGAGCAGTTGGTAGCTCGCCAGGCTCATAACCTGGAGGTCGCATGTTCGAGTCCTGCCGCCGCAACTAAGAATGCTCGTAACAACTTGTCTACAAGAAGTTACGAGCTTTTTTTGTACCCTAAAACGAAATTGTTCAGAATCAATTATAACGGAAATAAAAGCAGAAGAACTATCATAACCATGAAATACAACAAAAAATCCGATTATTCCTGAGGAATAATCGGATAGTATAAAACCATTTCATTTTTTCAATAGCTTCATTACTTTCTCAAAATAGCGCTGCGTTCTCTTGACATTGTAATGATTACCACCATTCCAGGCACGAATGGCCTGCTCAACGCTATTCAGAGGATTATAAACAGACTGCATCAACAGAAACATTTCCTTAGACTTAGAGATACTGTATCTATCAGACAACTTGTAACGCTTCTTACTATTCTTACGCTTCAAGATCTTATTGCATTCTGCTACCAAGATAGGAGTAATCTGCATCACACCAACAGAATTACCACTCTTCGCTCTTGGGTTTCCTTCACTCTCTACCTGAATTATCGCCTCCATCACTGGATTCCAATCAAATTCATTAGA